>ERZ761603.238-NODE-238-length-48144-cov-13.481254_pt1 | contig 48144 bp, 43 predicted proteins | sample MGYA00511879_ERZ761603 | MGnify/ENA primary metagenome ERZ761603 (study PRJEB28899, sample SAMN02850040) | bioreactor sludge metagenome | biome: EBPR Sludge; feature: EBPR Bioreactor; material: flocular biomat | place: Australia: Thorneside Wastwater Treatment...
GACCACCGAGATCTACACTCTTTCCCTACACGACGCTCTTCCGATCTACTATTTCTTGGGTTTCTTTAAAATAAAAAACTTCTTTGACAACAAAATGTGCCTTCATACCATAGTAATAATAATACCATTTATGTTCACTCGTATCCAAGTCATTGGGAATACTTAATAATTTTTCTATAGTATCTTTTACATAAGGTCTTTTAGGTGTTTTATCAAAGTACCCTATATCTGAAGTATAATCATTTACTTGATACTGAAACAATTTTTCACATGATAACAGACCCATTATCAATATTATCTGAATGAGTACTTTTAATGTTAAACTTGATTTCATATTGCTGTAATGATATTTTTCAATTATTTTATTAATTATTTGGCGCAATAGGTTCCCATTTCGGTTCACTCTCTGAAACATTGTATTTCGCATACTTTTTCTTTCATGTTGATATTGTTTCTACACCTTTGGTGTGTGAAACAACTAAATATTCAATTGAATTTTATGGGTAAGAATACTCTTCTAATACATTCTGCACATCAAAACTACATCCCGTCGGCTGCGCTGACAGCAAGTCATTATATAATCTTTCAGATATAAAGTATCTTGGCGACAGGAAACAAGCCGTAAATGCAAAAAAGTCATACTCATTTTCAAGAAATTTAGAAGTTAAAATTAACTTATTGATTGATAAATTAAAGTTTGTACTTGCAGCTTCAAGGTAATCATCTATATTTTTGAAGATTAACTCCGGACAACCTTCTCTTGTTTTCACACCTATACCGTTAAACTGATTATTTGGAACTTCAATATATGTAGTTTTGGAAAAGTCAACAGCCGGATCATAGCGGTCGAAGACCACATGTAACCAATAATAATCATACTTAGTTGCCCTATATATTACAGAAGCTTCATAAAAACGAGCATTATATAATTTATACTTGCTAAACAATGCATACATTTTTTTATCCATCATTATTCCTGAAGACCTACCCATATTAGAAGGAGCAACAAAATTTGATAAATTAGCTCCTTTTTGAAGTATAAATCGTAAATCCGGTTTAACATCGGGAAATCTGTCTCTTCTGAGTTTTAACATAGAAGTCTCTGCGTTCTCATTGTAATCACGAAACGCTGTATAATGTCTAGTTTGGGGATAAGTCCCAACATTATTTACACCATAATTAAATAAATAGTATTTCATAAATTTTATTTTTTCTTTCATGTTGATAGAATCTGTTATTGCACATCTTCATTATAGTCAGTAGTGATAGTAATATAACGCAACTTCCATTTCCCATCAACCCAATGGAAGGTAAAACTTACAGGAAGATTAGAATTAGAAATAGCGCGCATAGTCATATATTTTTCACTCGCTAAAGCATCATTAATATGATACCCTTGTCCGGCATCACTAAGTATGTAAATAACATCCTTTAATGTATATTCGCAAAATTTATCATAGTCAAGTAATTTCAATGTATGGATTATATTAGAACTATGATCAAATGTCTTTATATCTATAGATGCAGACTTACCCTCAACAAATGCAAATCGAATAATGTCATAATTAATTATTTGCTCAACATGTATTTTATGGATTACTTTGGAATAGTCTCCTGCATATATGGACTCCATATATGCTTTTCCAAAAAGTCTTATATCTTCTTCAATATTTTCCGGTCTCCAGAAATGGTCATAATAATCACAGTGTTCTTTATATTTCTCGCCGCAAATATTTTTAGCTCTTTCGGGAGTTACATGATGTATCCAAGAAGGCTTTTTATAACAATTGAGTATATCCGTAATTGAGATTGTGAGCATGATTTATTTGTAATATTATTTGGTTTTTGTACTTGTTGAAACTTCTTTTAATCTTTCCATTATACCCAAATCTATAGCCGCCACTGCTCCAATTTCGCCCGGGTTGCGCCATAAAAATAGTAATAATCGTTATACATCCATTCATAAAATTTATTTGCGATATAATGAATAACTTTAGTGCCGCCTAAACCTACAGATACTTTACTTATGGTGATTTTTTTACCGTTTTAATGCCACGTAACAAATCCACAACTATGCTTTTACCAACAGTATCAGGTTGCGAAGAAGGAGAATTATAATATACAACACTATTGTTAAAACCATACTCCCGAAACCTTAAATTGGAATCTAATAAGTCACAAGCATATCTTACACTCGTATGTTTAGACAACTTCCATTCAAGTTGAATATAGACAGTGTTATCATACAATTTACCAAATATCTCATAATCTTCACCATAATACTTTGTCAATATTTCCACTGTTTTAACAAAAAATTCAGAATTCGGAACATTTTTTTTATTATATACTTTTATATCCGACGACAGCAGTTCATCGTTAACATTAAATTCTGCTTCAAGAAAATATTTAAAATCAACACCTCTGTATCTTCTTGAGGAATAGTTTTTTTCACCAAAAAATCCGACACCAGCTTCGTAAGGTCTTAGCTCTTCAACTTTTTCAACTATTTCAAAGTCATCACCAAGAGAAAGATTTTTTCCTCCCAAAAACTCTGAAGGAATAACAAGCCTTTTCTCTACCTTCTGTTTACTGCGGTTTTGTTTTTTCGAGTTTTTATGGAACATAACAATTACCATAATGGAAAACAACGCTATTCCCATCGTCAATATTAGCTTTATCCAATTATTTTTTAACATTCGATTTCTCCTTTTTTGCTTTGTTCCAAATAGCATCGCTTATCACCGCCTAAACCTACAGATACTTTACTTATGGTGATTTTTTTACCGTTTTATTGCCTCGTAACAAATCCATAACTATGCTTTTGCCAACAGTATCAGGATACGTAGAAGGAAAATTATAACGTACAACATTATTGATGAAAGCATACTCCCGAAACCTTAAATTGGAATCTAATAAGTCACAACCATATTCTACACTCGTGTGTTTAGACAACTTCCATTCAAGTCGAATATAGACACTGCTATCATATAAATGACCAAATATCTCATAATCTTCACCATAATATCGTTCTAATGTTTCCACAGTCTTCACAAAAAGTTTGGATTTTGGTAATTTCTGTGTATTATTCACCAATATTTCTATTGACAAGAGTTCATTACCACTATTAAAAAAAGCATGCTGAATATATTTAGTGTCAATTCCTTCATATTTCCCTTTAGTATATCGTTTTCGTCCCCAAAAATCCCGACCAGCTTCATAACGTAGTTCACGTAATTTTTCAACTTTTTCAACTTTTTCAAAGCTGTCGCCTATAGAAAGTGCCTTACCACCCAATAGCTCGGGGGGAATAACAACTCTGATATCAACCGCCTTTTTAGGAGTATTATCAGTGTTAAAATATAAAAAAATTACTGCAAAAAAAGTGTATGCTATTATTATGGTTAATAGCAACTTTATCCAATTATTTTTTAGCATTCGATTTCTCCGTTTTTGCTTTGTTCCAAATAGCATCGCTTATCACCGCACGAACATTGCCAAGATGATCGCTCAGTTCATAATGTTTGCGGAATATCTCGCGGGAACTATATCCTTGCGTATTATAGTGCGCCACATTATCTAATGGTACGATAGTGCCCGTTTGCGGATATGTACGTAAGCCCATCCATTGATTTGATTGGATAGTATTTCATAATTTTTATTGTTTATTTCGAAGTTCCTCTAATTTCTCTTTTAGCATATCTTTTGTTGTTGTAAAATTATAATCTAATTTAGTATATCTGTAACAATAGCTTTCAGGATCATTCTCTAATTCTTGAATAAGTAATTTTAAAGATAAAGTATCAGCAACATCTCTAATTATAGACGCACGCCAAGAAAAAGTTGTTTTGTCAGGTGGAATACCTGTATAGTATATTATTGCTGTTCTATCAAAACAGGGTTCTCTAACAAACCAAGGGACAATACGTTTTGTAGAAAAAGTATTAATGCTGTCAATGAATAAATTCATTCTCATCGTTATGGACATAGTGTCTAATGGATGATAGTACACCCATTCTATGTCTTTTTCTGACTCATCTTCTGTGTCATCTTGGAATATCTTATCACGAATACTCGAAGATGAACCGCAACTAAAAGAAAGAATACAACCGACAATGAGTACTATGTTGACAATAGATTTAATCATAATTTTGCAATTATTTATCTGGATTATTAAAGTATTTAGAATTATTGAGCCAAGGAGTGTTGTTGTTTAATTTTATTTTTGCCCTTTCATTAGCATTCTCTTCATTATTTTCAAAATTTTCTTTATTTTTCAAATCATTTAACCGACTCTGAATTTCATCTCCTATAGCAACAGCTGCATCAAATTCAATTTTTGACACTTCCCTTCTTTGCTTTTTTCTTTTTCCTTTTCTTTTCCTTTGTAAAACTTACACTTCCTGTATATAATGCAAATTCTAAATCTTCTTTTGTAAGATATAGAATATCTTCTGTTTGATTTTTCCCTAAATATTCATCAAATTTATTCAATGACAGAACAATTCCATTATCTCCTTTTCCCCAAAAAAGAAAGCTACTATCAACTTTATCGAAATAGCATTCCCAACAATCCAATGAATCTTTAAAAACAATTTCAATTCGATATTTATCATCTAATTTTCCTTTGTAATAATACATGACTGAATCACTTCGTAGATCCATAACAAAATTTTTATCCGTATTCAAAACCCATCGTCCAATCAAAAAGTTTTTAGCAATGCTCTTTAGGTCTGATTGAGCAAAACTAAAGCAAATCGAAAGTAAGAATATACAGATAAAAGTAACAAATTTAGTTTTCATTTAACAACACTCTTTATTTTTTGGAATAATGCCTCTCTTAGTGGAAATGACTTTTTGTCATAATAATTAACTGTTTCACTCACGTTTTCAATATTGTATTTATTGTCCATTGTAAATAAATCTTTAATTTGAAAAAATATCAAAGCCGACCGCACTGCAATTAACAAGCCTTTTCTCTACCTTCTGTTTACTGCGGTTTTGTTTTTTCGAGTTTTTATGGAACATAACAATTACCATAATGGAAAACAACGCTATTCCCATCGTCAATATTAGCTTTATCCAATTATTTTTTAACATTCGATTTCTCCTTTTTTGCTTTGTTCCAAATAGCATCGCTTATCACCGCCTAAACCTACAGATACTTTACTTATGGTGATTTTTTTACCGTTTTATTGCCTCGTAACAAATCCATAACTATGCTTTTGCCAACAGTATCAGGATACGTAGAAGGAAAATTATAACGTACAACATTATTGATGAAAGCATACTCCCGAAACCTTAAATTGGAATCTAATAAGTCACAACCATATTCTACACTCGTGTGTTTAGACAACTTCCATTCAAGTCGAATATAGACACTGCTATCATATAAATGACCAAATATCTCATAATCTTCACCATAATATCGTTCTAATGTTTCCACAGTCTTCACAAAAAGTTTGGATTTTGGTAATTTCTGTGTATTATTCACCAATATTTCTATTGACAAGAGTTCATTACCACTATTAAAAAAAGCATGCTGAATATATTTAGTGTCAATTCCTTCATATTTCCCTTTAGTATATCGTTTTCGTCCCCAAAAATCCCGACCAGCTTCATAACGTAGTTCACGTAATTTTTCAACTTTTTCAACTTTTTCAAAGCTGTCGCCTATAGAAAGTGCCTTACCACCCAATAGCTCGGGGGGAATAACAACTCTGATATCAACCGCCTTTTTAGGAGTATTATCAGTGTTAAAATATAAAAAAATTACTGCAAAAAAAGTGTATGCTATTATTATGGTTAATAGCAACTTTATCCAATTATTTTTTAGCATTCGATTTCTCCGTTTTTGCTTTGTTCCAAATAGCATCGCTTATCACCGCACGAACATTGCCAAGATGATCGCTCAGTTCATAATGTTTGCGGAATATCTCGCGGGAACTATATCCTTGCGTATTATAGTGCGCCACATTATCTAATGGTACGATAGTGCCCGTTTGCGGATATATACGTAAGCCCATCCTTTGATTTGATTGGATAGTATGGTCTGACAATATAATAGGCATTGCCGTTTCAAAGCAACCTTTACGCTTATATGTTGCCACCACCGTACCTTTTTCGCTATAGATATAATAGGTCACGCTATTGTCCGCACAATTTGTTGAACCAAGATCCACCGTTTTTTTCACTCTATTGCCATGAGCATCATAGTCAAAACTAATGATTTTTGGCGGATTAGTGCTATTATCCTTTACTTGCGTCACTTTCCCTTTGGCATTCCAATGTATTTCCAATTGCTCTGCAATATCGCCAATCAAATTACCGGAATGGATGCTTTTTGTCAATGCCTCTCTGTTTTTATGATTCAACATTAAAGATAAAAGACAACTTTGTCTTAAATGTTGTATATTTGTATTATGTTTCACACTTTCCATACGGGAGTATCTCATGGCACGCAAGCATATTGTTATCGTTGGAACAAATTTCGGCGGCTATACCGCTGCTTTAGAGTTAAAGGAATTGGTGGGTGACAATCATGATATTACCGTGATTGCCAATACACATAAGTTCTTGTTTTTCCCATCACTTATATGGTATCCTTTTGGTTTGCGCGATGAAAAAGACATTACCTTTGATGTGCGCCATCAATACAGCAAACACTCGATTAAATTTATTGAAGACGAAGTAGATTTGTTCGATCCGCCCAATAATGGCGTTATCACTCGTCACAATGGCATTGTGAGTTATGATTACCTGATTATAGCCACAGGACCGAAAGTAGATTATGATTATATACCGGGTTTGCGCGAACATTCCTATTCTATTGTTGGTTTAAATCCGGCACAACGCACGCGTGAAGCATGGCAGCGTTTTCTTGCCGACCCGGGACCGGTTGTTATTGCATCGGCTCAAGGTGCGGCATGTTTTGGTGCAGCTTATGAATTTTTATTTAATGTGCGTTATCAGCTCGCCAAAAATTCTCTTGATAAAACTTGCTCATTAACATATTCCACAGCAGAACCATTTCTTGCGCATTTTGGAATAAATGGATTTGGTAATGCACAACAAATGTGTGAATGGTTTTTCAAACATTATCATATTCAAGCACATCTTAATGCTTCCATTAAAGAAGTACGGGCAGATGGCGTAGAATTAGAAAATGGTGAATTTTTACCGTCAAAATTCACGATGATTATGCCTCGTTTTCTTGGTATAGATGCTGTGCGAAATACGCCGCAATTAGCCAATGATAAAGGGTTTATCGTCACGGACAAAGGTTATCGGCATCATATATTCCCTAATATTTTTGCAGCAGGTGTTGCCGTGCATATTGCTCCACCGGGGGAAACTCCCGTTCCTTGCGGTGTGCCAAAAACAGGGTATCCGACAGAACAAATGGCAAAAACAGCCGTGAAAAATATTATAGCAGACATCAAAGGATTGCCGCAAGTAGAACAAGCATTTGAGGATATTAATGCTTATTGTATTATGGACACCGGAAATATGGGTATGATGATTGTAGGTGACCACATGGTGTCGCCTCGTGAACATGAATATATTATTCCCGGACCGGAAGCTCATTGGGCAAAAATTGCCTTTGAAAAGTATTTCCTCTTCTCGCGGAAACATGGAAAAGTATAAAATCTAAGTACTATATACTTCATCATAAAAAGTCCCTTGCGTTCCGACGTAAGGGACTTTTTTGTAGTGGGATTTCTTCAACTAAAATACTGAATTATAAGAGAAAAGTAAAAATCTCACATTAATATACAGCCACACATTATACAGGTACTTCCCTTGCTCCGAAGAGTGACACGGCAGCTTGTTCTAATGGATGATATTCTCTTTGTACTTTTTGCGGTTTTTCATTACTTTTATCTGCCAATAAAGAAGATAATTTTTCTGTGGCAGAAAGCGTAGGTTTAGGTTCGGCAACAAAAGTGGTATTTTTTGCAGTATCCGTATATATTGCACTATCAGGTATTGCAAACATTTCTTGTTCTTTATGAGCATCATTACTCATCAGAATTATTTTTATGCTTTGTTCATAAAAATCACGTACTTGTTCTTCGAGTGATGGCACATATTTTTCCAAAGTCGTATAAGCCAATCTTTGTTTAGGCACCAAAGTAATAGAATCATCGGCAAATGTCATCAAAATATCTTTATGCTGAAATTGAAATAACATTTTCACACCGGCATCTTTTATTGTATCAACAAATGTAGTCCATTGTTGTTGAATAGTTTCTGCCGTTACTTTTTTTAATATCGGAGTCGGCACAATTTCCTTTGCCGCGTTAATATGCCCTGTTTGGACGGGAGAAGCAATTGCAGCGGCACTATATTTCGGCGGTGTATGTTCTTTTACTGTTTGTCGCTCTGCTATTGGAACGGTGTCGGCATTATGATGAGTGTTTTTTTTTAATTCTTCAAGTAATTCAGAAAGTAATACCGTGCTGTCCATCATTGCCATTTGTGAGAGCATAAGTTCAAATCGGAAGCGCGGTTGTGTGGAAAACCTAATTTCTTGTTGTGTCGTAGTCACCAATGTCATTAATCGAATAATATCGGGCTGTGAAAAATGGACTGCTTCCCTTTCATATCGGTCTAAATATACCGTTGCCGATTCAATAAGTTTTGTGCTTCCGGTGGCTAACACAGACAACATATTACGCAAATGTTCCAATAAGCCATTCAAACATTCTTGCACTTCATACCCTTTTTCATTGACCATTTGTGCAAGCCGAAACATCGTTGCCACATCCCTATGATAAATAGCATGAGTAATGGAAAAGAAAAATTCTTCATCAATTAAATGCAAAGCATTATGCACGGCATCAGATCGCACATCTTTACCGCAAAATGCCACTACCTGATCAAAAATACTTTGCGAATCACGCATCGAACCGTCTGCTTTTTTCGCAATGGCAAGTAAGGATTCTTTATCAATAATAATTCCCTCACCGGCAGCAATTTTTTCTAATTGTTTGACGATGGTATCAATATCCATACGACGAAAATCGAAACGCTGACAACGGCTGAGAATGGTCGCCGGAACTTTATGTACTTCTGTGGTAGCAAAAATAAATAATAGATGCGGGGGCGGCTCTTCCAATGTTTTTAATAAAGCATTAAATGCCGAAGTGGACAGCATGTGGACTTCATCAATAATATAGACTTTGTATTTACCGTGAATAGGCGGATATTTGGCATTATCACGCAATTTTCTCACATCATCCACACTATTATTAGATGCGCCGTCAATTTCAACCACATCCAGAGATCTGCCATCAACAATATCTTTGCACGAATCACATATATTGCAGGGTTCGCCATCGGGTGCGGGCTGAAAACAATTCAATGATTTGGCAAGTAAGCGAGCCGTTGTCGTTTTACCGACACCGCGCGGTCCGGTAAAAAGATACGCATGGTGGACACGCCCGCCAGTCACGGCATTGCGTAAAGTAGTCGCAACATGGTCTTGCCCCACCATTTCATGAAATTGCATTGGTCGCCATTTCCGCGCCGTCACCACAAATTGTTCTTGTATGTCCGCCATGATATTCTCGTAATAGTATGTGCAAAATTCGGATATTTGGACGAATTGCAATCATTTTCTCATTATTTTCACCATAAAATGATGGATAAATGACCAACAATATGTAATTTTCCCTACATTTTTTCTTGAGGATGATACTTATGTCTGTTCTGATACGCTTTTTTCTGTGTTGTGCTCTTACTTTGGGCAGTATCGCTTGCGGTAGCGAACCATTAAGCGTTCCCGCACGCATCACCGATAAAACCACACAAACCATAACACTTATGGGAATTGTAACGGACAATAATGGCAAACCTCTCCACAATGTGACGGTAGTTATCGGCAAATCATTAGCATATACGGGACTTGACGGGTCATTTTCATTACAATCACAAAATGTCAAAACAAATGGCTTTACCGTTTCTTGTGTGAAAAATGGCTACTTTACTGTCACGAAAAGACTTATACCAAATTCATCTTTTATGACGGCGACCATTGCTCTGCCCATTGCAGAAACGGTGGACATCATTGACTTTATGGAAAAAGACACCGTCGAAATCAACAGATGCACCCTCTTATTCGATTCCAATTCATTTATGAACGGTACAAATCAGCATAAAGCCAATGCGCAATGCGCCATACATATTATGGATGGACAGAATGCCGGTTATACCTTTACTTCCGATGGCAATGGCATCAATGATGATCCGCAAAGCAGTGGTTTTAATCGTACAGCCTTTTCTTCGCTGGGTCACTACAGAATTGCTGTGTCCACTATGAATGGAACCCCTCTCAGCTTGCGCAGCAATCAAACCATCACAATGCTCACACCCGTTCCATCGGCTTTGGGGTCAGCACCTGTGGATTGCCCGCTCTGGTTTTTTGATAATGAATCACAAATGTGGGTGCGCAAAGGCAATGCCGTCTATGATCAATCGCAAAATGTCTATGTGTCTTCTCTTGATCGCTTAGGAACATGGATGCTTGCCTTTGAAGATGAAACGGGAATAATAAGCGGAGAAATCACCTGTGGCAATGCACCCGTCAAAGGTATTATCGTCAATGCGGGCATCAATGTGGCAATCACGGACTCCATGGGAAAATATTCCGTTCCGGCAGCAGTAGGACAACATATTGTCGTCGTTGAAAGAGTATTCAACGGAGGGCTTACAGCACCCGCTCGCACAGTGACAATCGCAGAAAAAGGTAATCAACAAACCATGAATTTACAATTGCAACTATGCGGAGTCACACTCACGGCAGAAGTCGTGGACGCAAGCGATAAGCCCATTAATGCCTTGCTTATAGTGCAATCATCCGATAATTCTTTCATCACAACAAGACCTGTCATAAACGGTAAGTTATTTATTACTTTACCGCCATCGCTTGCATGCAGCGTGAAGATACAAACAGCCAATGGAAAATTTTACACGACCAATGTGCAATCGGCAGAGTCAGGCAGCTCTCTCTCTTTACCAAAAATCAAAATACAATAATGTTTTTTTCATGATTGGCGCTTCGTATGAAATATACAATCGTACAGGAAGATTTACCCGACGGTTCTACTCTCATATATATGCCCCAATTACACTATTGTCATATTCTTGCATCGCATCAAGACGAAATTAATATTCATATTCGTCATGCAATTACCTATTATACGCAGCGCGCTGCTTTTCGTAAACGTTTTCAATATTCATTATGGCTACAATCAGAAAATCAATCGAAACCGATGCGTCGGCGACGGAAATGAAATCCTATATCAATCTCAAAGTGCTTTCTCGCTCTGAATTACAAGCACTTTTTGATAATGCTGTCTGGCATGGCGACACACTCCATATTTCCTCCAAATTGGGCAATGGCACTATTGCACTCTTCGATAAAAGAGCAGATATTACTATTGAACTTTCACTGTTCGGCACTGCTGCAAAAAAGACTTTGGAAAATGTGCTGGATAAAGAATTAAAACAATTATCTCCCAAAAAATGACCTCCCTGCATAATGCCCTTCAAGGAATCAAAGTTATTGAACTTGCCAATATTCTGGCAGGTCCCTCGGTAGGTATGTTCTGTGCAGAGCTTGGCGCAGAAGTCATAAAAATAGAAAATCCGCATACAGGAGGTGACACCACACGGTCATGGAATATCACAGGCGAATATCACAATGATATTTCTGCTTATTTTTCCGCAGTAAATTGGGGAAAAAAATCAATAACTCTTGATTTAACCAATACCGAACAATGTGCTCTATGCCATACTCTTTGCAGCGAAGCTGATATTGTTATTGTAAGCTATAAACATGGCGATGCCGAAAAATACGGCGTGGACTATAAGACAATATCGGCAATTAATCCACGGATTATTTACGGCTCCATCACGGGTTTCGGTCATGACAATAATCGCGTAGGTTTCGATGCGGTATTGCAAGCAATGACAGGATTTATGAGCATGAACGGTTTACCCGAAACACCACCGATAAAAATGCCTGTCGCGCTCATAGATATTATGGCTGCTCATCAATTAAAACAAGCACTCTTACTTGCTTTATTACAACGCAATATCACCGGCAAAGGCACCGCTGTCACGGTATCGCTCTATGGCGCAGCAATTACCGCACTTGCCAATCAAGGAACGAATTATCTTATTGCACACCATACGCCGCAACGCTTGGGTTCAGACCATCCGAATATTGCCCCATATGGTCATATTTTTATCACAAAAGACAAAAAAGAATTTTTACTTGCTATAGGTTCTGATACTCAATTCAAAAAATTATGTGCCATTGTCAATATATCATTACATGAACACAAAGATTTTTCGACCAATAGTGCAAGAGTGCAGAATAGCGCTGCTCTATATTCCGCTTTAGAAAAAGTACTTGCCGAATGGGATGCCGATATAATAGAACAATACTGTATCGCTGCCGATATTCCCTGTGCTGTTATTCGCAGTGTGGCAGAAGCATTGGAATCACCCCTTGCTGCGCCATATATTCTGCATGATGGCACTATGCGAGGCATACGCACTATTGCTTTTCAAGAGCAATCAGATTCGGACAATACGCTACCGTCACTGCAAAGACCACCCCATCTTGGTGAACATAATGCTATAATACAAAAAGAATAAAGTAATGACAGAAACAGCGGTACTGTTCACTCTATAGTTTTCTATATAATGTTGCACTGCTATTCAACAACATATTTCTATTCACAAAAAACATATAATAATGGAAAAACATTTAACCGAATTGAGTGAGCAAGAACTTACAGCCAAACTAAAAGAAATAAAAAAAAACATGATGATTGATGCAACTCTTATTGGTTTTACCATTGGGATATCAATATACAGTGCTGTAAAAAACGGTTTTGGCTTTTTCACTTTTTTCCCTTTGATACTCACCTATCTTATAGTACGCAATTCTAAAAACACAAAATTATTACAAAGTGAAATTGAGAAAGAATTAGAATCGCGAATATCAAAACATCCATAACATTTAATAACAGTGCAATCACATATAACATAGTCTGAATATAATGTACATCAAAAATATGTTGCATTACAATATGTCACCGACAATAGTATTGTTATAAAAAAAAGCGGCATATCACTGCTATGATATACCGCTTACTTTGTCTATGATAATGGCATAATTAATTCTTTTGTCTTCGCGGCATTTCCATTGCCATCATTTGCTTCATAGTTTTGTCCATACCTTCGGGCGAACCGTCAAGGAAAATAACATTACCTTTACCATTTTCCGCCACATGTTTAAGAGCTTCCGTCCACATTTGGAATAAAATAAGTGAAGAATCCAAACCGGCATCGGTCATTTCTTTGGCTGCCACGCTGATACCTTTGGCTGCTTCTTCACGGAACAAAGTTATACCCTGACCACGTAATTGTTGTGCTTCACGTTCTGCGGCGGCGGCAATTTTAATAGCATTTCCTTCTGCTTCGGCTTGTTTGGTTTTTGTGATAAGTAATGCTTGACCTTCATTTTCTGCCGCAGCTTTCAAATTTTGCGAAGCCACAACTTTTGCCATAGACTCAATAATTGCTTTATCGAAGGTAATATCATTAATTTGCAAATCAATTAAATGAAAACCCCATGATTCTAAACTTGCATCCAAGTGCATTTTTACTTCAGAAACAATCTCATGACGTAAGGCAAGAATTTCTACTTGTTTTTTTGTGGCAACAAAAGAACGTACCGTCCCTTCTACCGTGCGAACAAGTGCCTGCATAAAATTCTTTTCATCAATAAACTTGAAAGCCACATTTTTAATAGTTTCTTCATTTTGTCCCAATACCGAATATAAAATCATCGCCTTAAAATACACATTGGCTTGATCGAAAGTAATTGCCTGAAATTCCAAATCCGAAGATCTGTTCTGAATGGATATACGTTTGTGAATAGCTTCAATAATCGGGATTTTAAAATTTAAGCCGGGCAACATAATACGACGATATTTGCCGAACATAGTCACCACCGCCACAGTTCCCTGCGCCACAGTCTTCACCGAAGCAAACACAATAAAAATCAATACGAGTAGAGGTATAATGTATCCCATACTATCACCTGTTAATATAAATGAGTAAACACTTGTCTTTACTGCAAAACTATCGGATTATTGCCATACGACATCACACCAAATCCAAAATCAGTATTTTTGACATTCAAGAACTATCCAATCAATCATTTTTTACCGACATAAATTTATGATACTCTCTTTGCTTTGTTTCCTTATTGATGCCATTACGGCTATGTATATTGCGGCAATAGGCACACGCTATGTATGGACTTATGCCATCTCCGGACAAGAAATAGCCCCACTAACATTCACAGAAACAATGGTTTACGGAGGCATTGGTCTCGCTTCGGCTCTTGCCGCATCCATCACGGGCATCTCATTCGGCAAACGTGTATTGCGCCAGCCCTTCAATCCCCCTCAGCAGCGGCGGCACACTGACCACATCATCTGGCTTTTGATTCTCACTTCTACTGTTGCCGCTTGGATTATTACCAAAGTTTCTATATTCGATTTGCTCTCAACAGACGGCTTAACGGGAGCAGCCCGCATATTTGCAGATATTATGTCACCATTAACTGTACTGTTTCATCCCATCACCTTACCACTGACAGGTCATGATTTTGACAGTGCACAATGGTTAGTAACCATACGTGCGCATTGGGCAATTTTCCCTGATGCTTTATCGGCAATTATCGAGACAATGTATTTTGCCTTTTTAGCAACAGCATTAGCCTTACCGCCCAGTTTTATTTTGGCATTTGCAGCAGCCCATAATGTCATGCGTCAGCATCCGGTGACACGCACCATCTATTCACTTGTGCGATTATTGGCAAATTTTTCACGGAGTATTGAGCCACTCATTTGGGCTATTATTTTTTCTGTGTGGGTGGGAATAGGACCCTTCGCCGGAATGTTGGCTTTATTTGTTCATACCATTTCATCATTGGTAAAACAATATTCCGAGCAAATAGAAACAATAAATCACGGACCTGTCGAAGCTATTGAAGCAACGGGTGCGCATCCATTACAAGTATTATGGTTTGCGATGGTTCCCCAAATAGTCATTCCTTTTCTCAGCTTCACTATTTACCGTTGGGATATTAATGTACGTATGGCAACAATTATCGGTATGGTCGGCGGAGGAGGTATCGGCACGCTCTTAATGCAATCACAAGGTCTTGCTCGCTGGCAGGAAGTCGGTGTTATGGTATTGATGATTGCTTTTGTTGTATGGATTATGGATATTGTTTCCGGCAAATTACGTCAAGCATTAGCATAAACTTTAGTGGTTTATGGAAATCGCCCATCATATCAAATGTTTTTTTCTATAAACGTGAATCCCTGCGGGATTTTCCGCTATTGTATTTCATCCCATCCGCCGGAGGAGTGTCCGCAGGACGGGGTGGTTCTCATTGAGGGGTGGCGCGAAGCGACGGGGTGGATGGTTTTTCATAGAACACAAATTCTATAAACGTGTCATCCCTACGGGATTAATGCGCTATCGCGCTTCAAAAATTCCCCTCATTGAGGGGTGGCGCGAAGCGACGGGGTGGATGGTTTTATTTCTATTATCATATCATCCCTGCGGGATTATATCAGAAAATTCCGCCGCTATTCTTTTTTCCTTTTGTTCTACGCATCCGAATATCTGTCTATGGCTGCTCTTGTGCTGTTAGTATTTGCTCTTCATCTTTGGTTCGCTTGTTCTGTTCTTTAGCTTTCTTGTTTTCATCTTTCCCTCGCTTGTTCTGTTCTTTTCCTCGTTTTTTAGCTTCTTTTGGTAGTTTTTTGGCATCTGTGGGCAAAAAATGCTCTTCTGGATGCTGCACTTCAACTTCTGGACGCTGCACTTCAACTTCTGGCATCATGGAAGATGAAAAGTAAGCCATAGAAGTTAAGCCGACGAGCATAGAAGTTAATCCAACGAGCATAGAAGTTAAGCCGACGAGCATAGAAGTTAATCCGACGAGCATAGAAGATAATCCGACGAGCATAGATACTGAGCCAAAGGATATAGAAAGTCAGCCGACGAGAACAGAAAATGAGCTAAAGAACAGAGAAGGTAATATTCAGTCCATAGCTATCAGAAAGAATAGCGTAGTTGTGGAGTAAAAACAGGCAGTAGCGAAGCAGAGCAAGGCAGTACGCTACGCTTTATTGTACGCTTATAAGCCGACCTTATCCATAAATGGAAAACTATAGGCAGTAAAGAAAAAAACAAGAAAAGCAACAGCAACTTGCATCATCGTGTATAATAAAAATCAAATCAATCAACAGATTACTTTATTTTTGTGTGTCAAAACTAATCAATAGACCTTGTAACGGTATGATGACAAAAAATCACAGCTACAATGTAGTTTTTTCTCTTCTTTATCCGACTCAATGTGTCGCCCACCTTAATACACATACTTTCTTCTTGATAAAAACACGATTCTCCTTTTTTTCATTATAAATCATGAGGTGTTCATGAAACCAATTCGTTATTATGTTCTCGGCGGACTTGCTGCCGGATTTTTCACTTGTTTGCCCATTCATTCCTATGCGCAAGTTGGTGGTGTGCCCCGCCAAATGTCCTATCAGGGAGTCCTCCGCGAAGGAGATAAAGTTCCGGCGGACGGTATGTATAGTGTCGTAATCAGCTTGTATGATAAAGCAACAGGCGGACAGCCTCTATGGCAAGAAACGCAGACCGTCGAAGTCAAAGGCGGTTTGTTCAATATCATTTTAGGGCAATATGTCCCCTTATCTGCTCCCTTGCCTGCCGATACATGGATAGGCGTCAGCTTTAATAGCATGGGCGAAATGCCACGCACAAAATTGACAACTGTGCCCTATACCTTCAATGCCGTCACTGCACAATCATTAATGCCCAATGCAACAGGCGCAGTTCTCTCGCTCAATGGACAGCAAGGCGCATTAGAATTACGTGCTACCGATGGCTTTGAAGTCCGTACAGACAAAGGCGTTTTGACTATCGGTAAAACACAGCAAAGTAAAGAAGATGAAGTACTCAATCAAGGCACGGAATGGCTGTTGGCTGGCAATGGCAATGCAACTGCGAACAGTTGGCTCGGCACAAGTAATAATATTCCATTAGTTGTACGAACAAGCAATACAGAAAGAATGCGGATTCTCTCAAGTAATGGCAATGTCGGTATCGGTGAGACGAATCCTTCTTCACGTTTGTCAGTGGCTCGCACCTTGCATATTACCAATACGGGTGGCACACCGGAACTTAAACTTTCCGCACCATCGGGAGCAAACAGCACCACATTCAAAACGACAGGACAATCTGCCAATATCACCTATACCCTTCCCCCCGATGACGGTGATGCCAATGAAGTACTGACAACCAATGGCTCGGGTGTATTGACATGGGCAGCGAGTGGTTGGGGTACAACAGGGAATGCTGCGTCAAGCACAAATTTTTTGGGAACGACGAATGCCCAACCATTGATAGTCAAAACCAATAATGTGGAGCGTTATCGTGTGACAAGCGGCGGTGCAATGGGTATCAATGAAGATAATCCGACACAAAAATTAGAAGTAGCGGGTAATATTTTGGTCAAAGTGGATGGTACGGGTACGGGAGAACTGCGTTTGCAAGAACCGTCCGGCAATATGGGTAATAATTATACAGGATTTAAGGCAGGTAATTTACCTGTGAATGTCATCTATACTCTTCCGACAACTTCTCCGCTTGAGGGTCAGGTATTGAGCAGTAATACTCAAGGAATATTGAGTTGGATTACACCTTCAACGGGTGCTACGGGAACAGCGGGCGGTGATTTAACAGGTACTTATCCCAGTCCTACAATAGCGAATGATGCTGTGGATGGAACAAAAATAGCATTGGGTTCTGATGCAAACGGCGATATGATGTATTATAATGGCACGGACTATGTACGTTTGCCAATAGGAAGTTCGGGGGAAATTTTGACAGTATCGAGCGGCATACCGACATGGTCTGTGGGCGGTGCTACGGGAACAGCAAGCGGTGATTTAACAGGTACATACCCTAATCCGACAATAGCGAATAATGCTGTTGATGGAACAAAAATAGCATTGGGTTCTGATGCAAATGGTGATATTATGTATTATAACGGTACTGACTATGTTCGTTTGCCAATAGGAAGCTCAGGCCAACAACTTATCGTTTCAAGTGGCATACCAGCATGGTCAGCGCCAACAATACTGTCACTTCCAACAACGACTGTTAATGGTACGGCGGGAGTGATTCGTCAGAACAGTCAAGTCATCTATCACTCCTATGGCAATAATGCAACCTTTTTTGGTGAAGGTGCGGGCAATGCAGCACTTGCCACATCAACGACAAATAATGTCGGTATAGGGTACTATTCACTCAACAGTAATGTTGGCAATCAAAATACCGCTGTCGGGGTTTCGGCAATGAGCGGTAATAGCAGTGGCGGAGGTAACACTGCCATAGGGTTTAGTGCACTTTCATTCGGTTCATCAGGCAATCTTAATTCAGCATTCGGACAATATGCTCTTGTTTCGGTTAATGGCGGAAACCAGAATGTGGGTCTTGGTTACCAAGCCGGTAACTATGTGACAACGGGTTCGGATAATGTGTATGTCGGTGCCAACTCAGGTAGTGGCGGTGTGCAGACAACGGGTTCCAACAATACATTTCTGGGTGCATCAACCGGTCAACGCGGTGGTGCGAATACATCGTTCTCATCGGTGACCTTGATTGGCTACAATAGTAATATGGGAGCAGATAATTTGACAAATGCAACGGCTATTGGTGCGAATGCAGTTGTGAGCACTAACAACTCATTGGTTCTCGGCAATACTAATGTCAATGTTGGTATAGGCACATCAACACCGGGACAAAAACTTGATGTTGCAAATGGCAATATTATCTTGTCAAATTCATCCGGCTCCGTCGGATCGCTCAGATTCCAAGAGCAGGCAGTTAATGGTGCGAACTATGTTGGTTTCCGCGCTCCGAATAGCATTGCTTCTGATGTGACATGGACATTACCTGATGCCGATGGATCAAGCGGTCAGGTACTGACTACCAATGGCAGCGGCACATTAAGTTGGGCAAATGATGGGGTCATCAATTTCACCTCTAATCGCAACATGACGGCTCCGAATGCAACAGTACCTGTTCATCAACTTATTGCAAGCGGAACAGAAGTTAATATTGATATTGCCCTCACGCCGAAAGGTACAGGCGCATTGACCGCACACAGTGCGGATGGTACAGCAACAGGTGGCAATAAACGCGGTACTTATGCCGTAGATTGGCAAATGTCAAGATTGAATGCAACGGAAGTAGCAAGTGGAGATTATGCAATTATCGGTGGTGGAGAATATAACACAGCAAGTGGTAATCATGCTATTGTCAATGGCGGACAAAGCAATGTCGCAAGTAATTTTGCAGCAACGATAAGCGGCGGACAAAATAATGCGGCAAGTGGTTCGGCAGCAACGATAAGCGGCGGACAAAACAATATAGCAAGCAATACAGGTTCTGTTATTGGAGGTGGGCAAAATAATACCGCAAGTAACTTTACTTCGACTGTTGCCGGAGGTTTATCCAATACGGCAAGCGGGCAAATGTCTGCGATTGGAGGCGGACAGCAGAATACTGCGAGTGGCGATAATTCTACTATCAATGGTGGCAGCCAAAATACAGTCAGTGGTACTAATTCATCAATAGTTGGCGGACGTGGGCTTACTCTTTCCGGCGATGGAAGTGTCGGTTTTGTAGGCAATAATTCCGGAGGTACACGCAATATGAGCGTAAGTACGGCGAATACTGCTGTGTTGGGTAATATTGACTTGTGGCTTGCCAATAATGATAATACGCCTCGTTCATTGCGCTTTTATGAACAATATAATACCGCAGGAGCATATCCCAATGGATCGAACTATGTTGGTTTCCGTGCCCCGAATAGCATTGCTTCAGATGTGACTTGGACTTTACCTGATGCCGATGGCACAAGCGGTCAAGTTCTGACTACCAATGGCAGCGGGACACTCAATTGGGTTACACCAAGCGTTAGCGGTGCTGCGGGTGGTGATTTAACGGGTACTTATCCCAATCCAATAATAGCTAATGATGCTGTAACTACAGCTAAAATCAGCTCATCCGGTGCAAGCTCCGGAAACGTAATCACCTACAATGGTACCGATGTGGTCTGGGCGGCTCCAAGTACGGCAACAACAGTAACAAACTCTACATTAGCCGGAGATGGAAGTGCGGGTAATCTTTTGCGTATTAATCTTGGCAACTCAAATACATGGACAGCAAATCAAACTTTTGCCAGTACGTTTCTCATAGCTTCGAATACGCGGATAGCCCTAACCAATAGCGATAACAATGGACGTGATATACGTTGGCAAGAGCCAAGCGGCACAGGAACACAATACATTGGCTGGCGAGCCCCCAATGTTTCAAATAATGGGAACTATGTGTTTCCGGCTACCGTCGGTAGTGTGGGGCAGGTACTTGGCATAACAACCTCAAACGGCATTGACTCAGCTAGAACATCATGGGTTACACCAAGCGTTAGCGGTGCTGCGGGTGGTGATTTAACGGGTACTTATCCCAATCCAACAATAGCGAATGATGCTGTGACTACGGCTAAAATTGCCAATAATCAAATTAATGGAACAAAAATAGCATTGGGTTCTGATGCAAATGGTGATATTATGTATTATAATGGTACTGATTATACACGCAGAGCAATAGGTACTGATGGGCAAGTACTTACGGTAAGTGGTGGTGTACCAACATGGGCAGACCCAAGTGGGGGCGGATCATCCGTGGCGGTATATTCAAGTCTTGCTATTGATGCAGTCAATAATATTACCATAACCAATACAACAGCACGTTTCCATCGCTTTGCATTTTCGGGAACAACAGGGACAAGCACAGATTTAAATATTACTCTTCCTGACCCTTCGTCTTATCCTGAAGGTACATCAATTCATTTTATTTGTCATTTCGAAACTACAGGGGGAAGCTCACCTGAGTTTATTTTGACTACGCCATCAGGAAGTATTTATGCTGCAACTTCGGGAAAAGGGCAAACGAATTTTTCGATAGGTACGCTATTACTGGTTACGTTTATGTGCGATGGCGTTAATTATTATCGCGCACCATAATACACAGTACCTACCATATAATATATTTTCAATTAAATCTCCTGCATCTACAATGTGGGAGATTTTTTTATGTACTTCGCATACTTAGTCACTACTTCTAAATTCCTCTTTTACCATTCATCGTTTAATCAATCATAAGTTCAGTTATACACTATAGTTTCTTTTACTGCACCGTCCGCGTAAAATTGTCGTAGTCATTTATACAAATATTCTCTGTATATTGGTCATTGATAAAACAAGATTTTCCTTTCTTCATTATACATTAAGAGGTGTTTATGAAACCTTTTCGTTATTATGTCATCGGCGGAATTGCTGCCGGATTTTTCACTTGTTTGCCCATTCATTCCTATGCGCAAGTTGGTGGTGTGCCCCGCCAAATGTCCTATCAGGGAGTCCTCCGCGAAGGAGATAAAGTTCCGGCGGACGGTATGTATAGTGTCGTAATCAGCTTGTATGATAAAGCAACAGGCGGACAGCCTCTATGGCAAGAAACGCAGACCGTCGAAGTCAAAGGCGGTTTGTTCAATATCATTTTAGGGCAATATGTCCCCTTATCTGCTCCCTTGCCTGCCGATACATGGATAGGCGTCAGCTTTAATAGCATGGGCGAAATGCCACGCACAAAATTGACAACTGTGCCCTATACCTTCAATGCCGTCACTGCACAATCATTAATGCCCAATGCAACAGGCGCAGTTCTCTCGCTCAATGGACAGCAAGGCGCATTAGAATTACGTGCTACCGATGGCTTTGAAGTCCGTACAGACAAAGGCGTTTTGACTATCGGTAAAACACAGCAAAGTAAAGAAGATGAAGTACTCAATCAAGGCACGGAATGGCTGTTGGCTGGCAATGGCAATGCAACTGCGAACAGTTGGCTCGGCACAAGTAATAATATTCCATTAGTTGTACGAACAAGCAATACAGAAAGAATGCGGATTCTCTCAAGTAATGGCAATGTCGGTATCGGTGAGACGAATCCTTCTTCACGTTTGTCAGTGGCTCGCACCTTGCATATTACCAATACGGGTGGCACACCGGAACTTAAACTTTCCGCACCATCGGGAGCAAACAGCACCACATTCAAAACGACAGGACAATCTGCCAATATCACCTATACCCTTCCCCCCGATGACGGTGATGCCAATGAAGTACTGATAAGCAATGGTGCGGGGGTACTGACATGGGCTGATAATGGTTGGTTGCGAGATGGCAATAGCGATATCACTTCGAGTAAATTTATTGGCACAACCAATAATCAGCCATTTATCGTAAAAACCAATAATGTGGAGCGTTATCGCGTAACAGGCAACGGTGCAATGGGCATTAATGAAGACAATCCGACGCAAAAATTAGAAGTTGGGGGCAATATATTAATTAAAGTGGACGGTAATAATACAGGTGAATTACGTTTGCAAGAACCTCCCGGATTTATGGGAAATAATTATGTCGGTTTGAAAGCGGGTAGTGTCGTGAATAATATTGTATTTACCTTGCCTTCGGCATATCCGTCTGAACCCGGACAAGTTTTGTCGGCAGGACCATCAGGTGTCATGACATGGATTACTCCCGAAGGTGGAGGAAGTGGTTCGGGTTTGCTATATTTTGAAGAATCACGACATACAAGTTCACCGAATGGTGGTCTTCCTGCGCATCGTTTTGCTGCAATTGGTGCAGAAGGCAGCATTGACGTTGTTCTCTCACCTAAAGGTAGTGGAGCACTTATGGCACAATTACCTGATGATACAGATGCAGGTGGCGCAAAGCGTGGTGAGAATTCTGTGGATTGGCAAATGTTGCGTTTGTCTGCAGATCAAGTTGCAAGTGGACATTTCTCCGTTATTGGTGGCGGGGGTGATAATAGTGTTGCGGGCAATTATAGTGTTATCGGTGGCGGGGGTGATAATAGTGTTGCGGGCAGTTACAGTGTTGTCAGTGGCGGTGTTTCCAACAGAATGGACGGTTATCTTTCGACTATTGGCGGTGGTTACGAGAATTTTATCGGTTTTGATGCTGAAGGTGGCGTTATTACCGGTGGATCGTTCAATCAACTTGGTGGTAATGAATGGGGTAGTGCTGCTTCATCTATTCTCGGTGGTAGCAATAATGAGCTTTATGGCGATTATTCTACGATTCTCGGCGGACAAGGTTTACGATTGAATGGCAGTGGTTCCTTTGGATTTAATGCTAACCGTTTTGTGACAGAACCTGAAGAGGAATATGATCGCAATATGAGTGTCAATGCAAGTAACACAGGTATTTTCAATAATATTGATTTGTGGCTTACGAATAATGACAATACCCCACGAACTTTGCGTTTTTATGAATCCTACAATCAAGAAGGCACTTTCCCGAACGGAGCCAATTATGCGGCATTTCAGGCGGCAGAAACAATGGCGAGCGATGTGACATGGACACTTCCCGATGCCGATGGATCAAGCGGTCAGGTACTTTCTACTAATGGCAGTGGCTTACTCTCATGGGCAAATGCGGGCGGCGGTTTGCAATATTTCACAGAAAGCCGCAACACCACAGCACCGAATGACATAGTCCCTGTTCATCAATTTGCTGCAAGTGGAGCAGAAACCGATATTGATATTGCTCTTACCCCTAAAGGTAATGGCGCGCTCACGGCGCACACAGCCGATGGCACAAATGCAGGCGGTAATAAACGCGGAATACATGCAGTGGATTGGCAACGATTCCGTTCAGCGAACACTGAAGTCGCATCAGGTGATTTCAGTATTATTTCGGGCGGTGCGAGAAATACAGCTTCGGGATATGGTTCGAGTATAGGAGGTGGTATAGCAAATACCGCTTTGGGTGGCTTTAGTACAGTATCCGGTGGAGAGACTAATAATGCTTTGGCTGATTATTCTTCCGTTCTCGGAGGGCGTGGCTTGACTCTTTCCGGCTCTGGAAGTGTCGGCTATTTGGGTAATAATTCCGGAGGTACTCGCAATATGAGCATTAGCGATGCGAACACCGCTGTATTGGGTAATGTGGATCTCTGGCTTGCCAATAATGATAATACACCTCGTTCATTACGCTTTTATGAACAATATAATACAGCGGGAGCATATCCGAATGGGGCGAATTATGTTGGTTTCCGTGCTCCGAATAGCATTGCGGCTGATGTGACATGGACGCTCCCCGATGCCGATGGCACAAGCGGACAAGTACTTTCAACCAATGGCAGTGGCGTACTCTCTTGGAATACCATAGCACTTCAATATTTCACCGAAGCACGCAATACAACCGCACCAAATGCTACACGTCCAGTGCATCAATTTGCAGCAAGCGGCACAGGAACGGATATAGATATTGCCCTCACTCCCAAAGGAGCCGGCGCATTGACGGCACAAATAGCAGATGGCACAACAACAGGGGGCAATAAACGTGGGTTAGGTGCTGTGGATTGGCAAATGGGACGCTTTGATGCAACCCAAGTAGCAAGTACAGGATATTCGACTATCGGTGGTGGATTGAATAATACAGCCAGCGGTGATGCCGCAACGATTGCAGGTGGAGGCAGTAATACAGCAAGTGGCTTTATGTCTTTTATCGGCGGTGGTAATGCCAATACTGCTGGCGGGATAGTTGCCACAGTTGCAGGCGGAGTAAACAATACTGCGACAATTGGCGCTCACTATTCGAGTATCGGTGGTGGAAACAATAATACAACAGAAGGAAATGGTACAACGGTGAGTGGTGGTTTTGATAACACGGCAAGCGGTGATTATTCAACCGTTCTCGGCGGTCGCGGCTTGACGCTTTCCGGTTCCGGCAGTGTTGGGTATTTGGGTAATAATACTACCGGCGCAAATGACATGGTGGTGACAGCAAGTAATACTGCTGCCTTTGCCAATGTGGACTTATGGATAGTCAATAATGATAATACAGCGCATGAATTACGCATCTATGAAGCAAGCGGTAGCGGGTCGAATTATACAGCATTCCGTGCAGCAGATCAGGCAATGGATGTGACTTATACTTTACCGACAGGGGATGGTGCTGACGGTCAAATGTTGACAACGAATGGAGCAGGTCAGCTAAGCTGGCGCGATGCAATCCCCTGCGGCAGCATTATTATGTGGACAGGTGACATCGACAATGTTCCTACAGGTTGGGCTTTATGCGATGGAACCGGTGGCACTCCCGACTTAAACGATCGTTTTCCACGCGGTACCACAAATGCAGCATCGGTAGGTACTACAGGCGGCAGTGATTCTCACTCACATACAGTCAATGACCATGATCACGCATTAACTAATGCCAGTGCTTCCGGTACTATAGATGACGGTTCGGTAATCGGTTCTATAGGAACCAGTGCAACAGGCATAACTGCTTCAGGAACTATTGACAATGGTACAGATATAACAACCGATGGTACTACAAACAATTATAGTTCAAATGTGACTATCAATGTTAATGATCCCGGACATGATCACTCATTTTCCGGGTCGCTGCAAAGTACAAGTGTGAGTGTCAATCTTTCGGGTTCAACAGACACAGCGAGCGGTGTTGGTACATCAACTGAGAGCAATGTTCCTGCATATGTGTATGTGGGTTATATCATGAAAATTTGTCCACAATAAAAATATCAATATATCAATGAGTTTTTGTAGCCTCGGCAATATTTGTCGGGGCTTTTTTTATATGAAAAAATTACACTGTTGTATATAGTCTTTTTTTTCACCAATAAGAAAAGTTGTATTTTCTATTGTACTACCACTTTCAAAGAAATTCTATATTTAGAGAAATAATCTGTTTAGTATGAAATTTATTGTTGTCGAATAAAATATATTTGGTAAAGATTGGTGTTTAGCATATTTATTGTATTCTTTGAAGTATTACACTATTTCAATGCAGTTTTCAGCACTGTTTTTACTTTATTATAAGGCATATAGCCATTAAAAAGTATTTCATATTTTCCATTGTTTTCTATTAATACTGTCGGGAAACTCATTGCTCCCAATTCCATTGCACGAGAAAAATCTGCAAATGCTTTTTCTTTATATATGGGATCAGACATTTTTTGTAAAAACTCTTCTTTATCATATCCTATTTTTGCGGCATATATGGCATATTTATCATAATCCTCGGGTTCAAAGCCATCAATATAGATCATTGTGTGGAGCAAGGCAGCAAATTCCAGAGCTTTGTCGGGATATTTTTCTTTGACAATGGATAATGCAATTGCCGGTGGAACAGAATTGAGTATCATTGTTCCTTTTTGCAATGTACCATTGACAAATGGCTCACCAAATGTCACCCCACATGTTTTTTCTACTGTTTTATAGGCAGTTTTAATATATGGTGCAATCACATTAAGCTGACCGGCAGACTCCCCTACTTTAAGCCCTCCGCTTATGACTTCAATATCGAGAACATCTTTGTATTCTTGTTGTATTTTTTGGATTGTCGGACTAAACCCGAAGCACCAACCGCATAAAGCATCATAGACATAGAGTAGTTTCTTTTTTTTCATGGGTGCGCCCTTCGTAATATGTGCAGTCGTGTGGGTAAAAGAAAAAAGTCCGAGACAAATGAGAGTAAGTAAAGTTTTCATGGAAGTATTGGAACATTATATGGGCAATAGCGCCCGACCATGCAGATTTTACTCTGCTGCTACACCGTGTGTTCGGTAGTGTACGATTAAGGTTTTTCAATATTTTTCATCGTGGTAAGAGCACAATTACACAAAAGTGAAGGATTGCTTCGCCGGAATGCTTTGTGAAAGTATGCTTCAACTTTCATCTGATAGAAGGTTTGAGATTCCATATTTATGATAAGGAAACATATCTTTTCCGACACAAAACAAAACGACTCTATGGATATTCTGTATTTTTGCAAAGCCGTTAGGAGTGAATCTCCGGCGATTTCTCACTCCCCATTGTGTAGAGAGTATTATGTTTGAATTAGAGATAGAACGCGAAAAAAAACGCTGCATGGATATAATGGTAGAGCGTGGCGATTATACCACATTGCAACGATTGTGTGCAATTGAGGGCATCCCCATGTTTTACAAGACTTTCTTTGCTGCTCATGCCGATTGGTGGATTTATGAATTGAATCAGGAACGTGCATCCGATCGCCGTTTTGATTATTCAGATAATTCCGTCGTGTCATTATTGCAGGAAATGGACAAAGTATTGCGGGAAACAGTGCGCTTCAATGCCGAAGAATTTCTTGGTTTATTGGACACTGCCGTAAAAGCGCGCCTTAACTTCCTTTGTCGCCCACGCACAACATTGCGATGGTTTGTTTTTAGGGGTGAACCGACGAAAACTATTCATGAAGTGTGGTTGCGCCTTAACTATTTCTATGATTATCAATATCTTACCAATGGTTTTCGTGAATGGGCAGAGAAAACATACTCCGATCACCCATCACCTGAGTTATTGACAATATCAGATTTTGAGAATCTGATTATGGAAATTGACAATGCCATGATATTGGAGCTTACCCCCTATCAATTTACTGATTTGCTCGCACCATTATATGATTTTTTTGCTCCCTCCGGACAAGCGGCTGATGATTATGCTTTGCCGATTGAAGCTCTGATTATCTTTTTGGATGATAAAGGCGTTGATCTTATTGCCAAAGAATTGGAAAGGATGTATTATGAAGAACATACCGACAAAATTAACCGAGAAGAATTTCTCAATGTTGTCACAACAATTTTAAGTTCTTTAGATGACGGTGAACCCCAACCAATAGCGGAAGAAACCGAGCAGCCCCAATCAATTGAAGAAGTTACAGAAGAAGATAATTTTGTGTTATCGCCCGAATTTGATGAGGCAAACTCGGGATTCCTCGGACTTATTCATTCCTATTCCCAAACCCGTGATTATGTGAGCGTTGATAAAGAAGAATCCGTCGCATTATATATGGCTGAGTTTATGCGCGATGATTCCTTCGTGCAAGACAACATAGATGCAATGCGAGAAAAACCGCAACTATTGAAATCTGATGTTCTTCATAATCACGATGAAGAATCTCCCACCGATGACTCGGAAGAAACTATTGAACAAGTCATGGATGAAGAAATACAATCACTTCAAGAAAATGAAGAAGAATTTGTTCAAATGCCTTCAATCGAAGAACTTGTATTCGATAACTCAGCCGAAGACACATATGATGGAATGGTGGAAGAAATACACTTACCCGATTCGCTCAATCTTGATAAGGAAGAAAGTACCGAAACAACTCAAAATGAACAACAAGATACAGAAATCGTGGACATCGCTGTCAATGACATCATAGCGGAAACAGTTGAGAATGCGGAGCAACAAACCACGACAGATGCGTTTCATAGTGATGCCGCCGAAGCAACAGAAACTGCTTCCATTCTTCCTGAAGATGAAGAAGCCGTCAATAGTGATGAGCGGACAGTTGAACCGGAACATACAACCGATAGCACCACTCACTCTGAATCACACACACATGCTGAGGTGTATTCTTTACAAGAACAGAATGCACGTGGTTATATACCATCTCTGTCCTCAAAAATAGATCCGGCAAAACGTGATACATTTATCAAAAAGGTATTCCACAAAGATCCCGAATTATTCGACACATTTGTCAAAGACATAGACAAAACATATTCATGGAAAGAAGCCGCCGCTGCTATTGACCGTTTTTATGTGCGCCATAATATTAAGGATAGCGGTGCAGTAGCAAAGGAGTTACGAACAATCATCCAAAAACGCTATGTCCGATAATATGCAGCTACGACTTGGGATTACCGTCGGCGACGCAGCAGGGATTGGGCTTGAAGTGCTCTATGGTGCTTTACATTCTTTACCGTTGAATACTTTTGATATACGTCTTTACGCTCATCCCGACACCGTATGCGAATACTATGACAGATTATTCGGTAAAAACCAATGGTCTTTGCCTTCATCATTAACTATTGTTCCCACCGGAGACTATGCTCCCATAGATTTTGGTAAACCCAATGCCATACATGCACAAGCCGCCATACGTTCTTTGGAGCAAACCGGATATGATGCTAAACAAGGTCTTCTTGACGCTATAGTGACTTTACCGATAGCGAAAAAGATATTACAAGAACAGGGCTGGAATTATCCCGGACAAACGGAATTTTATGCAGATATATGCAAGAGCGGTAATTCCTACATGATGATACTCTGCACAAGGACAGTACGTGTTGCACTTACGACAATTCACATCCCTTTGAGTATGGTTTCCGGTCATATCAACGCATCACATATTGACCATACGCTGCACCTGTTTACTCGGAGTTTAATCGAAGATTTTGGTATAGAAAAACCACGCATCGCCGTTCTTGGATTAAATCCTCATGCCGGTGAAGGCGGGACTATAGGCACAGAAGAAGCAACGATTATTGAGCCGGCACTCCGACAATTTTCCCACAGGACAGGACATCACATTGAAGGCTGTTTTCCTGCGGATGGTTTTTTTGCTCACGGCAGCTATGGTTACTTTGATGGCATTCTTGCCATGTACCACGATCAGGGTTTAATACCATTAAAAATGCTTGCCACAGGTGGCGGAGTGAATATGACGGCGGGGCTGCCCATAGTGCGTACCTCACCCGATCATGGCACTGCTTATGGCATTGCAGGGCAAAAAAAAACCGATAGTTCCTCAATGGCGGAAGCAGTTGTTATTGCGGCAGATATAGCTGTTCATCGCCGAAAGTACCGCTCTAAGGGTGTCTTGCAATCATAAAAAAAGCATTCTAATTCAGCCAATTTTCCTATTTTTGCGCTCGGTCAAGTTCCGTGCGGCTTTGACAAACCCAACCCCGCCAGGTCCGGAAGGAAGCAACGGTCAGTTTGCTTAAAGTGCGATACGGTCAGCTTGACCGTTTTTTTTTGTTTTCAACGGCGTGTTGAATTATTAGACCGCATGAAAAAAGAGATTTTTATCAGTACGTCCCTCAATGAGGCGCGTATTGCTATCACCGAAAATGGCGAATTAGCCGAATTATTCATCGAAACCCCTGACCAAGAGCGTATGGTCGGCAGTGTATTCATGGGCAAAGTACAAAAAATTGCTCAAGGGATGAATGCTGCTTTCGTGGATATTGGGCTTAAACAAGATGCCTTCTTACATTTTTCCGATGTGGATTCCACACTCGAAGAGTCCTTCGTTACCGACGAAGATGACGATGATGACACCGTGGCTTCCCAAAGCGATGAACCCGTGAGCGAAGCGGCGGCTATTGCGCTGCGTCTAAGAAAACCTGATGATACTCATGGAAAAACTTTACCTACATTTGCGACAAAACGGTCGGGTACAATTTCCATCAATTTGCAACCTCAGCAAACTGTTATTGTGCAGGTGGTGCGAGAAGCATATTCCACCAAAGGCGTGCGTGTGGCAACCAAAGTGGCATTACCCGGACGCTATGTGGTATTACTTCCCTTCGACAATCTTATCGGTGTTTCCCGTAAAATCAGTTCAATCAAAGAACGCAAACGGCTTCGTGCTTTAGCCAAATCCATCTTACCGCCGGGAGCGGGATGCATTATACGAACGGCATCCGATGGAAAAAGCGAAGAAGATTTGCGGCGCGATTGGGATTATTTGCTCGAACAATGGAATGAAATCGAAAGTAATGTCAAAAAAGCAAGTAAACCGCCGGCATTATTATTTCGTGATAAGAATATTACAGGCAGTGTCATACGAGACCTTTTCACCAGCGATGTGGTACGTGTGGTCGTGGACTCCAAAAAGTTGTTCAATGAGATTGTCACATACTTACAATGGTCTTCGCCCGAATTAAGCGATAAAGTATTTTTGTATGAAGGTAAAAAAGCGATATTTGAATATTTTAATATCGAAAAAACCATAGCAAGTACTTATGCTCGTAAAGTGCTTGTACCCGGTGGCGGCTCTATTGTTTTAGATCAGACAGAAGCATTATTTGTGGTGGATGTCAATAGCGGTCGTTCGACAAGTGAACAAGAGCAAGAAAAAGTTGTTACCCGCACCAATCTTGATGCAGTGCGTGTCATTGCACAACAATTACGCTTACGTGATGTGGGTGGTATTATTGTTGTGGATTTTATTGATATGCAACTTGAAGAAAACAGAAAAAGAGTGTGGAATGAAATGCGACGGGAATTAAGTAAAGATCGCGCAAAAACTGTGTGCTATCCCATTACTCAATTAGGGCTTATGCAAATAACTCGCCAGCGCATACGGCAAAATATTACGGAACGATTAAGTGATGCCTGCCCGACATGTAATGGTGTGGGACGTGTGCAATCACCATCGCTTATTGTTGCCTCAATCGAACGCTGGTTGCGTAATTTCCGCGCCGCCTCCCGCGAATTTGGTGTACAAATTATTGTTCACCCCACTGTGGCGGAATATTTACTTGAAGGTTCTGTGTCACGGCTCTCGCGTTTAATGATTAAACATTTTGTCCGTATCCGTTTACAACAAAGTGAGCATTGCCCGCCTGATAAATTCCATGTTTACTCATTACGCCATCAAAAAGAATTAACGCAAGATTTTGTGAGTTAAAAATAATAAGGATATTTGTTATTGTTTTTTTTTAATTGACATTTATTTTTATTGCATTGTATCATCGAATATATACTTGATATTTTTCCGGCATTTTTTTCGAATAATTCATAGAATAAAAAAAGCCACTTTACTTGGACTGTAAAGCGGCTTCCGACAGTACTTCAATGACTCTACCTCTCACCGGCAAAATGCTGTTGATACTTGTCGTGGAGAGTGTATGATTTTTTTTTTGCAATCAATTTCAAAAAATACCGCCCTGCATTTCTGTAGGGCGGGTTGGCTTTAAAAAAGAAAGTGAACTTCAGAACTTGAGTTATTTACTATAAGCTCGTTCACTTTGATAGATAATGTTATACTATCGCACTACGTTTAGCTTTGTAGTATGTACTTTACCATCAACTTCTATTTTTACTATATACACCCCGTTTGCTAATGACGACGTATCGAAATACATTGCCTGCGAGCCTGCATTAAGGGGAGAATCAGTCAGAATTGATTTTATAACGCTACCTTGAATATCACAAACCGATACTGTCACAACACGCGCATTGTTTTCAAGACTAAAATTTAATGTCGTTCCTTCATTTGCTGGATTTGGAGAAATACTACTTACCAAACCTTCAGTCCCACCATCTATATCTATTGAACTTATAACGTTCTTCAAGGTAATTCTACCCTTAGAAACAATTTTACCCTTAAAATCACGCGCTGCAAACTCAAGTGGAACTTCTAATCCTGCATTTGAAATGAAAAGAATCATAGGAGGATTTTTTTGACCTAACATGGCAGGACGCACAGTTGGAGTACCTATAAACTTAAATGAAGGATTCAATACATCAGGTATAGCAGGATCGCTTTCAGCTGGATCTGTTTCAACAAGATTTCTTATAAAATCAGTAAGTAAATCAGCTCTAATTTCGCTGCTTATATTTAATTCAGTGCCACACCATCCCCATCTTCCGGGTCCTTCTTTAATAACATCCCCTAAGTCACAATTGCATGGATCAAAAAGAGCTGGACCATAAGGATAGGTGCTCGTAGGAAGCGGATAGGGAGGGTTTTCCAACCAACTGGATGGTTTATTAAGACCATAGGATACTTGCACTACAGGCGGACTTGACAAAGGACTTAAACGTGTTCTGAACCAACATGGATTTACACAACCCGAAGGATCGTCTGGCGGAGGTACAGCCATTATAGCTTTTATTCCATTATTAGTATTATCAGATGTCTTCACATTGCCTATGCCAAGTATCTTAACTGACTTGTCGGTAGGAATTATATCAATTGAATATACACTACTATATGTTGGATTATCATTCACAAATGACAGCATAAAAGCTTTAATATCCTTGGGTTTGGGGTCAGTTGTATTTTCGCTTAATCCTTTATCGCCAATCTTGGAAGAACGGATAATGCGGTAATTTTCGTAGAGTGTTGAGAATGTCTTTTTACTGACATGGTTTGGTGTGTATTGAAAAGAGATAGTCGAATTAAGCGCATCCGGAGTTTCAGCCGTCCACTTCTCACATTGAAATTCTGTTGCAAAAGTACCAAATGTATTTGTGTCAATTTTTCTATCCCATGGACTAAGTTTTAGGTCATCAACTGGTATAGTAATCTTTCCTGTTGAATCCGGTATGTAATCCACAGCAATATTATTTTTCATCACAACTGCTTTTGTAACGTAGAGTTTAGGGTCGCCGAGTATTGTATTATCAATCACCATTTGATCTATCTTCATATCAGAAATACGCCATGCAAACTTCATCATGAACTTATTGTCGCTGTTTTCAAGAGGATTTAGCACAATGAGATTCTTCACAGCAGATGGAGGATTAGATCCGCTTTTTACTTTAACACCCTGCACGGGTTGCTCTATATATACTGAGTTAAAAGGTGCCTCTACATACACAGTGCTGACTGCATAACCAATGGTGGTATCACAACGATTTCCATCAATATCAGTGAATTCATAATTCAGCGAAAATCGGATATTCGAATACATACTATCAGTGGGTGAATCGAATTGTATATTCATATCTAAAGCAAAAGGGTTTTCATTCATAATTGGATTTCTACTTGCCGTATCCAATGAACCCCAACTGATGCTATAATCCGAGAACTTACTTCCTTTCTCATAAACATCATTATATCCATTACGGTTGAAACCGTTTTGTATTCTGCCTTCGGGCGACGCTGTATTATTAGGGTTTGGCGTTAAACTTCCATTAATAATTAACGCACTTGTCGTGCGCCACGTTGTATCACATTGCTTACACACTAATGAGTTCGTTGCATCTACCAACGTCACTTTTACCTTGGCAAGACGTTTCCCAATTCTACTGTACGCAGTGAAATCACCAAATACATTGACTAAGCCATTGCCCGTATAGAATTTCGATTCATCTATTGCAAAGGACTTTGTAAATAGAGCACATCCTGTTTGTGCGTGTATCTGAGCTGTGCTAAACCCACTTACTATGATTAGCACTAACATTGCTAATTGGTTAGCATTCCAGCGGAATGCTTTACGAAACCATAGAGGTAAAATGTCTTGTCTCATATTGAGACTCCTTTCCGATAACTGAAAAAAACAAATTTGAACTTTCCAATACAAACCTACAACAAGTTTTTAGGTATGGGGGGTACTGAACTATACTGAATTTTCAAACTTTTTTTCTTATGTTTGAATCCGAAATCAATCTCTTTGTCCGTTTTGCTCACTTTTGCTCTCATTGTGTATGACTATAAAAGAAATTGAAGAACTGCTGATTCACGCAAAAGAATCAATGAATGAATCTAAGTTTTCAGAAGCTGAACAACTTAGCCGGCAGTGTATTGAGAATCTCACATTGCATAATGATAATATACAATCACTTGTAATGGCATATAGAATTCTCTGCGAGTCCTATATTAAACGTGGAATATACCAACAAGCATATCTCATTGCGAAACAAGTTCTTGATTTATATGAACAATACCTGAGCCACGAAGATCAAGCACATATTCTACGCCTAATCGGGATAATTAAATTAGAAAACAGTGAATTTGAAATAGCTTTGCAATATCTTGAAGAATCGCTCTCTATTTTTAAATCTCTCGACCAAGATTATAATGGTGCTCTTTGTTTACATGATATGGCACGCATATATTACAACTACTCGAATTATTCGGTAGCACTTGAATATTTTGAAAAAGTACTGTTAGAATTTGAAAAAAACAATGATAAAATACGAATCGGGAAAATTAAAAACAATATTGCAATGATCTATCATGTACAAGCTGATTATCATCAGGCAATTAGTTTGTATTTAGAAGCAATTCTTATTTATAATGAGTATAATGTCAAATCTGATTTGGCTACAGTACTAAGTAATCTTGGAGTAGCATATAAGGGGATTTCAGATTATGAAAATTCTTTTCTTTCCTTTCAAAAAGCGATTACTATTTTTGAAGAATTGAATATGAATCATCATTTGGCTCAATGCCTTGGTAATATTGGTGTTAACTACCGTGATTTACATGATTATGAACGCTCAATAGAATATTTAAAAAAATCCATAACCATGCATCAAGAACTTGGCTTGATAAATGGCATGGCTATGTTTATCGGTAATCTTGGCATAACATATAGCCAAATGGGTAGCCATGTACAATCACTTGAATACTTGAAAGAAGCATATCAACTCTATAAATATTTGCATCAAGAAGTAGAATCGGCTCTGTTTGCTTGTAATATTGGTCATGGATACTATCTTTTTGGAAAGTATGAACAGGCACTTCAATATTCTCATGAGTCATTGCCGATTTTGCAAAAAAATGGCAGACAAGAAGAAGCAACAGGCGCATATAGAACTATTGGGCTTGTTTATGCATCTCCTAATTATATGGGATATAATTGTGAAAAAGCTGAAAAAATTCTTTTAGAGGTCATTGATTCTTATACTCATCTGGACACAAAACTATATCTCTACCAGACACATGAGTTTCTCGCCACTCTTTATAAGCAAGAGCATCGCTGGGAAGAATATGCAGAGCATATTGAAAAATACCATCAACTCTATATTGAAGTTCAAAATGAGGAAGTAAAGAAACAAGTGGACAGATTTGGTTGGGAACGTAAATTAATCGAAATGGAGAAAGAAAAAGAAATAGAAAAAATCAAAAATGAAACAGATAAAAAAATACTCGAAGAAACTATCAATTTTCAGAAACTCTCAATCGAGCAGCAGTCCCGTGAACTAAAAAATACTATCGAAGAACTTGTAAGAAAAAATACTTTATTACAGCATATTCAATCCGATATAAAAAAAATCGCACCCCACACTATTCGTGAAGGAGCAGAACATATCAAGCAACTTTTAGATCGTGTGGAGCGCAATATAACACCCCTTGAAAGTAATCAACAATTACATAATCAACTCAATGAAATCCATAAGGATTTTATGTACAATCTTCATGAAAAATTCCCTGATTTAACAATAATGGAATTGAAAATTGCAGCACTTTTGTCTATGAAACTTACTTCATCGAATATAGCAGCAGCATTGTTTTTATCAAAAAGAACAGTAGAATCACATCGTTTAAGTTTACGCAAAAAGTGCGGTATCGGTAAAGATGATAATATCTATGAGGAACTATCGAAGTATATGGTATAAAAATATGATACGGCTCACACATCGTAAGATAATGCCTTTGTATTTCACTGTGCTTGGTGTGTAAAGGTAATTATTGACAATATCGTATCCTTTCTATCTTATCAGGAATTTTTACTTAACGAATATCTATTCTTATAAACACTTTCCTTAAAAGCAAAGGAGCACCCGCAGACTGAATTTCCCCCGAAATGTTCTTCACTATTTTTACAAGTATATTTTCGCAAGAAGAAAGCGCTATTTTTTAATAGTATAAGGAATATAAAAATGATCCGGTCCAAAATTTCGTAAAACCTTTATACTCTCTCGATACTTCTTACCACATTTGTTTGTATCAACTGTTTGATACATATCTGATTTATGAACATTAGAAACAGCTTCTACATAAAATTTATTTTCAAAAATAACCGAATCTTTACTTTTTGTGGAATATGCAATTCTATTATAGAAAACGAAAGGACTATCATTACGTAAAAAATTTATCGTTATCATTGTTTTATCGGAAGGTGAAAATGAACAGTTCCGAAACAAATCTGTGACTATTTCATACCTCGATATATTAACCTGTGTCTGAGGTGGAACAACAATATCACGAGGTTCATCATAGGATTCTATATAACTGTGAGATTGTGTTTCAAAATTTACTTTTGAATTTACATTTTCCAGATTAGCTTTTGATTCTCCTAAAGTACCGGATAACTCTGTTGAAAATTTTCTCATTGTATAGTATGGATATGCTATGCCATTTTTGATAAAAAATGTTCTGGAAAGATCCACGACTATATCATCAGAAGTCTTATTATAGATGAAAAAACCTACATTACCATTTTCTCCCCACAAATCATAGGTAATTTTACAATTCTTATCTTCAAAAAGTAATTGATTATCAATCTTAATTCCATTTTCTACTTTTACTCTGTGAACTTGGTAATAATCTTTAACTGCACAAGATTGCGTCACGACCAAAAGAACAAGAAGAAAGTTTTTACTCACAATAGTAATCTCCATAGTAATAAAAAAACATATTATCAATTAAATCTGTATAATTTCAATACACATATACAAATATACAGATTTTTCACCTTAAAAGCAAAGGAGCACCCGCAGACTGAATTTCCCCCGAAATGTTCTTTTTCTGATGCTCCCGCTTCTACATTTTGTTCAAAATCTGTTCGTGCTATGCTTCATTTTCAAGAAATGCTCTACTATTGCTTTCCTATAAATTCAATAATATTACCGCTTGTATCTTTCGCTTGAAACCAATAATCCACCTCATTCATTGCAATCGGTTCATCATGGATAATCTCACACTGATGTTCTTTTAAATGCATAAACATAGCTTGAACAGAACTCACTTCCAGTGCAAGAGTACATCCGGTATGCCTCAATTGTCTGTCTAAAAAAGTACAACCTCCTATCAGATATATACCTTGAGCATCATTTAATGACAAATAACATGAGTGGTCATTCATGGGAGAAAAATTTCCCATTCCTATAATATCACGATAAAAATGTAATGCTTTTTCATAATTATCCACATATATAGATCCAATTGCTATTCCTTTTATCATCATGACATTAATCAAGAAACTGTGAGTAAATTTTTTGTTCGCATAAACAATGCAATAATTGCCGATAAAAAACCACCACCAAGAATAACACCGACAACTATTTGTACCGAATAAGAGAACAGACTAAAATAGTCTGATAATTCTTTTTCAGCACTTAGTTTATCAGCATGATTAGCAATATTTGACATACCATGTGCAATCATATCTAAATAAAACATCGGATTGATAAGCTTAACATAGATAATATGCCCTATAAGAGCAAGAGGTGCGCCTATAAGTGCCATCATAAAACCGGAAAAAAATGCAGTTTTATAGGAAATAATGCCGCCTTGTTCTTTTTTCTTCTCATGTATGGTCTTATACGTAAAATATATTGGTACCGGAAGAATTATATTGGTCAGATACGGATGCAAATCAATATAGACTGTATGCAATCCAATAATATATTCAGCCAAAGTCCATAAAAAAGCTATGAAACCCATAATGAGGGCATATCGAATTTCAATACGCATGCTATTCTTTTTATCATAATTGTAAGAAAAAAAAGTCCGAAACGGAGAGTTCCGGACTTAACTCCAAGTTCACTTATGCAGCATTGGGATCTGTTTGCCACAAACCGTGTGTATTACCTTCTGTATCGGTAAAATATGCTACCCACCCCATGGTAGGAACAGCCATTTTCGGAACGGTTATTGTACCACCCGCGGCAATTATTTTCTCACAATACTCATCAACAGAAGCAACATCAATGGCATTGATTACCGCTTGCGGATAATTTGTATCGCGCTTTGCAATGGCTCCGTCAATTCCCATATCGCCTTCGGATGCCGAAGTACTGCACATAAGATAAGCATCGCCTTCACCCCAACTATTGATTTGCCAACCAAAAACAGAACTGAAAAAATTTGCGGCACGCTGTGTGTCATCTGCAAAAATTTCGAAATGAACCGGACGAGACATACATAACTCCTTACAATGAAAATGAATAAAAAAAGTGTGTACCGGATTTGACGGCACTATGTTACAAAAATAATCAACCGAATTTTTCAATTTGGTAATGTTATGAAGAGTTCACTCACCACGTCATTAGCGCAGCAATATGTCCTCACCATACCAAATACTCTACGGAAGCATTAAAGCAACTTATGTTCACAAGAACTATTACAAATTTAACATATTGTCAAATACTTTCCAAATTGTCAAATAAAATTTAACATTTGTCTCTGCGATACAGTAGGTTTACAGTATGGTGATGGGTGTGAAAGGAAGCGTATCAGTGTCAGGTTTTTGTTGAATATCAGGAGTATCTGTATCAGAGGAATTTTCAAGATGCAATAGACCACAGAGGCGGCGATACTCATCTAAGGGCAAGACAATATAACGAATGTGATCGCTGTCGGTGATGATACAATGTTCATACTTCATAATTCAACCCTATTATTGTAAGCGCGAACTATGTTCTGAATACTGCAAATCCGCAAAGAAAACATCCCATACCAATAACTCGGTATGTCCAATTTCATTCATAGGGCTACCACTGCTTAACTCTATGGCATGTTCCGGTGAGTCGGCAGTGATAAGGGTAAGTCCGCCGCTGTGATTTTCAAAACCACCGCCACCGCAGGCAACAAGATGACCATCACGCCGGAGCGATTGTAACCACTCCATAAGTTGCGGAATACGCGATTGAAATGTCTCTTGGTCAAAAGTTTCATCACTCTCGAATGATTTCCAAATCAGTGCATATACAGTTTTCATATTTTTCCCTTAATTTATACATGCAATAACACTTTTTTTGTACGATTGTATCAAAACACCGAGATGTTTCAACAAAATTTAACATTTCAAGTGCCATTGTAGCATCAAGTTTCATTGTAGGCATAGAATAGTGTATTGTAATGTTTGCGATATGAAAAAAAAGTAGTAAGTTCGCCCTACGGATTGTTGATTCTCTTGTTTGTTAAAAAAACATGAGGGATGAAAATCACAAGTATATGCTTCCATTATTTGATTACAATGACAAATGAACTATGAGTGAAGAACTTAATAATACGTCGAATGAAGCAATACCCAAAGTAACAGGTATTGGCGGTATTTTCTTTTTTGCCGAAAATCCGGAAACCTTAAAGGAATGGTATGCACATAATCTGGGACTTGAAGTGAATCAGTGGGGTTCGACCTTTGAGTACCGCAATGCACATAAGCCCGATGAAATCAATTATGCACAATGGAGTCCTTTTAACCGAGACACTACATACTTTGCACCTTCAAAAAAAGAATTTATGATTAATTACAGGGTTCAACATATTGAATCCTTAGTACAGAAGTTAAAAGAAAATGGTGCTACTATTCTTGATGAAATCGAGGAATATGACTATGGGAAATTTGTTCATATAATGGATGCCGAAGGGAATAAGATAGAATTATGGGAACCCGTTGACAGTGTTTTTACTGCAATGGGTGGAAAAACAACTAAATAGCAATAAAAACAAAGACATACAACCTATGATTTTTTCTCAATCGTAAATGTTCAATCAGAATCTCATAGGTCAAATATATTTTCACAACAATATTCAAACAGAATATATTTTTATATCACAATAAATAAAAGATTGTAATGGTAAAAAACATTTTTAGTCAAGAAGTGACAGAGGAAATTATTACTCGCATTAACTCCTTGCAACCGCATAACACACCGCTTTGGGGTACAATGAGTGCCGATCAAATGTTGGCACATTGCAATGTGACCTATGAGTTTGTCTTTCATACAGAAAAGTTCAAGCGACCCAATCCTTTAATGCGTTTTATTCTAAAAACTTTTGTAAAAAACATTGTTGTAAACGAGAAACCATATTCAAAGAACAGCAGAACAGCTCCCGAATTTGTTATGGTTGGTCAAAAAAACTTTGAACAAGAAAAAATTAAACTTATTGAAAACATAAAAAAGTCTCAGCAACTTGGTTATCAATATTTTGATGGAAAAGAGAATTTTTCTTTTGGGACAATGTCAGGTACTGAATGGAATAATTTATTTTACAAACATCTTGACCATCATCTTTCACAATTTGGTCTATAATGTGACATCTATACCATCTATTTTACTATTCATATGTCTATGATTATAAGCATATGAGATTTACACTTACACAAACTCATTGTATATATAAGGAATAACGATGCTTACAGATATTCATCCTAAATTACCGATGCGTCGAAAAGAAATTACAAAAGATTTCTATATAAAATTATTATCATTTCAGGAATATGGCTACAGAGAGAATAATTCATATTTAATGGTGGCTAAGGATAATATTCAAATCCACTTTTTTGAACATCCTACATTAAATCCTTTGGAAAATGATGGGCAAGTCTATATACGTACTGATGATATTGATACTCTCTACGATGATTTTCTTCAAAACGGTATTCCTATACATCCTTCCGGTCACTTAGCGGTAAAACAGTGGGGTACTAAAGAATTTTCGATTCTTGATCCGGACAATAATCTCTTAACATTCGGACAAATGGTGTAAAAAATTGTTCATATAAGCATTGGCATAATGAATCGTATTCCCCTACAATTCACCGAATCCCTGCTGAAAAAATTCAATAATCTCTTTTTGTGCAGCCATTTCATCATTGCCTGAGATTCGTAATGTCAGTGTGGCACCTTGTTCTGCGGCAAGTGTCATAACACCGATAATACTTTTAGCATTAATATTCATGCCGTCACGTTCTAAATATATGTCTGAGCTGTATTTTGCTGATAATTTTACTAACATCGCGGCAGGTCTTGTGTGCAATCCTGCTCTATTTTTTACCGTTACCGTACATTCAATCATTCATCTGATTCCTTATTATGATAAATACCATGCATTGGCTTGGCGATGGCTGTTGCCGACAACATGCAATATTTTAAACATACCTTTGGTACGATCTTCATAGCGCATACGATTAGCTTTACTGTCACCGACAAACATTTCCGTCATTAATTCATCATAATCTTTATTACTTGTCACAAATACTCTGCCGCCACGCTCATGAGCATTGAGCACCACTTGTTTAAATAATCGAGAAGATAAATGATAACCGCTATTCATATCATCAATAATCCACACCTGACCGGGTTGTAAATTCGTGCTTGTGCTAAGTGTAAATCTGTCGGCAAATTGAAAATTGGATTGCAAGCCGCGTTTCATAAATTGTTTACTGACTCCAACTGAAATATGGCTTTTCCCTATGCCTGCTTCACCATAAATATATAAACCTGCGCCAACGCTGTCATCATTAAATGTAATTAACTTTTCTGCATATAATAACATCTCCTTTTGTGATTCATTCTTAGGAATATAATTATGGAGATTAGAACATAAATTTTCTAATGGCAATGTGGGATTACGATCATAAAATAATAAATCCAAACGAATACTATCAAGAATATCGGCTGGCAAGTCACGATTTTGAATGATAATAATTTTATCATGTTCACGGCAACGGATATCCGCTTCGGGATAATGCTTTGCAAGAGTTGTTATCACAGCTCCGGTCAAAGGTGCAACTTGAAGCGTATATGTAAATTGAGATTGATCTGCCATAGTATGAAAAAATCTGTCAAAATTTCTAAAATATTACTTGAAATCCAATTGCCAAATATGCATCTCTTTGTGTAAAAAACATACCATGAATACTCCGCCCGCTAAACCAATATGCATTGATTGCCGTAGCAGTACTATTATCATTGTAAAACAAAAATCCTGTTTGTCCCGAAATTTGTCCTTCATAGACACCATTCACGCCAACGGCTTTACAATCTATACCGCCATGGATGTACATTTTTGCCGTAATGGGATGCTCAAAATCAAAACCCGCTGACGGAATAAAACGTTCGGCTGAACGCGGCTGGGTTGCCCATACATAGTTAATACCGATATATGGTCGCCACCATCGCATACATAATGCTGCGGTAAAATCGGCAAATTCACGACTATATACAAATGGCTGTGGGTTTAACCTTCCCGTATTGTCTGCCAAACCATCCACAAGATGAGAAGAAATATGTGCCAACCGTAAACGAAAAGCGAAAGGATGCGGAATTTTACCAAACCGCAATGGAAGCGTCGAAGCATTTATCCCAAAGAAATAATCGGACGTTTCCACCGGAAATTTGAAATTGCCCTCACTGCGCAATCGTGTATAAGTATAGAAGTCCGCACCAATCCATACATCATCCGTAAGCCTGAATAAATCAATGCTATTGCCGATATCCAAACGCAATTTGTTGTCATCGGCTTGATACATAGTGCCGACACGTCCTTCAAAAGGATTCGCTGTCAAAGGTCGAAACACCAATCGCCCATCATGAAGTGAACGATGAAGAAATGTTGTGTCACTATTGCCTTTGTTCGTGAAAACTTCCTGTGAGAATAAAGCAGTTTCCGCTGTCATCAACACCACTATGACACATAGTATCAAATATCGCATAGGTAATCGTAAATCTGTTCTTCGCAAAAATAGGTCGAAATAGACAAAGAAATGAAATCTTAGAAGAAAAATTCGGCTATTCTTTGCCAAATACAGCGAATATCATTGGAATTTGTTAAAAAAAAGTGCAATTTTACCGTTCAATCTAACTTTACACGACGAATCTCTATGAAGTATATACTCGCCATTATAAGTGTCAGTTTCCTTTTTGTTGCATGCCGCAAGGACTCCACGACAATCCATCCCGAAATACGTTCTGTTGTTGAAGCTGTCTATGCTACCGGCTATATTGCGCCATACGATGAATATAAAGTCTATGCTCAACAAGACGGGATTATTACCGCAGTCCACAAAAATGAAGGCGATACTATCACCAAAGGTGATGTTCTTTGCGATTTGGATAATGATGTACAAAATGCTAAACTGGCTGCCAGCGAACAAAGCTATGCCTTAGCATTACTCAATGCCTCTCCGGCTTCACCCATTTTACAAGAACTACGCAATGCCATGAGCAATGCACGCACCAAAATGACTGATGATTCTGTGAATTATGCCCGATATTCGCGTCTGTTTGCCGAAAAAGTAATCTCAAGTGCCGAATATGAAAAAGTGTCTCTCAGATTCACAACATCAAAAAAAGAATATGAAATGTCAAAACAACGTTTTGAGCAAACACAACAACGCTTACGCAATGAAATGGATGCTGTCAAAGTACAAAAAATAACAGCACAAAAAGATAAATATAATGTCAGAATTATCAGCGATATTGATGGTATGATATATGAACTGTATAAAAAACGCGGCGAATCGGTACGAAAAAATGATGCTATTGCTTTACTCGGTTCTCGTTCCCATATTTATGCACAATTATATGTAGATGAAAATGATGTCGGGAAAATTGCCATAGGACAAAAAGTAGCAATCTCATTAGATTCCTATAATGGAAAAATATTCGATGCTGTCATCACAAAAATTTACCCGATACTCCAAAAACAAAATCAAACAATACGGGTAGATGCCGAATTTATCACATCGCCCCCCACAGGAATAGTGGCTCTCAGTGCAGAAGCCAATATTATTATTCGGTCTAATCCGAAAGCATTAACAATACCTCGATCGTATCTGCAAGGAAAAGATTCGGTTATTATTGATAATAATGGTGAAAAAGTAACAAAACATATAAAAATCGGCGCACAGAATTTTGATTATGTGGAAGTACTCTCCGGTATTCATTCATCAACGCTTATTGTAAAGCCATGACGCAATATACTTTAGCTTCTCAGATTGCTTTCGTGCATTTGATGTCAAGAAAAAAACAAACATTCATTGCCGCACTCGGCGTTACCTTTGGTATTTCTGTTTTTATTGCAATGATTGGTATGATGAATGGAATTAATAATTTACTCGAAGATTTGACGTTAAGTGCCACGCCACATATTCATATGTATCGTGATATTCAACGAAGAGAACCTTCGGTGATGCAGCGTTTATTGGGAAATACTCCTCTTATTGAAGTGCATCATGAACGACCGAAAAATGAACAAAAAAAATTACGTAATGCTCTCACAATGCTTGACTATATACGCAAAGATCCCGATGTGTATGGTGCATCGCCACTACTGACGGCGCAGGTTTTTTATCAATATGGACAGCATGAAATTGGTGGAACTATCGCAGGTGTTGATATTTTGGAAGAGCATAAATTATTCGGCATCGGCGATAAACTTATAGGCGGTAATCTCTATGATGTCTTAACAACGGATAATGGTATTATAATCGGTTCGGGTTTGGCTGAAACCATGCAAGTAAATGTTGGTGATAAAATTAATGTTACCACTGTTACCGGTACACGTGTTTTATTGCGCATTGTCGGTATTGTTCAAATGGGGATTGGTGCTATTGATAATAGCCGTTCATACTCTACACTTCATACTGCACAACGATTGCTGCAAAAAGATAAATCATTTATTACCGACATCAATATAAAATTACGCGATTTATATAAAGCAAAGGATAAGTCCCATTTATACAGCAATTTATTTGGTTACAAAGCAGAAGATTGGGAAACCGCCAATGCTTCTATTTTAGTGAGTTTTACTTTGCGTAATACCATCACATACTCTGTGTCTGTGGCACTGTTAATTGTTGCGGGTTTTGGAATTTACAATATTCTCAATATGACTATTTATGAAAAAATGCGTGATATTGCCATTTTAAAAGCAACAGGTTTTTCCGGCGGTGATGTGAAAGCAATTTTTATGATACAAGCATTATCGCTGGGTTTGGGTGGAGCAATTGCCGGATTACTTGTCGGCTTATTGATGTCGTATGGTATATCGAAAATACCCTTTGAAGCAAAAGGAGTTATTAATCTGACAAGCTTACCCATGAGTTTTTCTCCGCTGTACTATGCCATAGGATTAGTATTTGGATTATTGACCACAGCCGCTGCCGGATATTTACCTTCAAGAAAAGCCGGAAAAATTGATCCCGTAGAAATTATTCGAGGAAAATGATGAAAGAAGAGAATGATATTGTCTTACGATGTTCTTCTATTGTAAAATATTTTACCACTCCGGTAAAGTTCAAAGCATTGAATAATATTTCATTTACCATACAAAGAGGCGAATTTTTATCATTAATCGGTAAATCAGGTTCCGGAAAATCTACATTATTATATGTGCTTTCCACCATGGATACGGATTATGAAGGTACGCTCGAAATAAACAATACACTATTAACTGGAAAAACTCTCAATCAATTATCGGATTTCCGTAATGAGCATATTGGCTTTGTTTTTCAGTTCCATTTTTTATTACCTGAATTTTCTTGCCTAAAAAATGTGATGTTACCCGCATTAAAACTCGGTAAAAAATCCGAGAAGGAAGTGGAACATGATGCCTATGAGAAATTACGATTACTGGGTGTCGCTGACCAAGCATTGAAGACCGCGAATACTTTGTCCGGCGGGCAGCAACAACGGGTAGCCATAGCACGTGCATTAATCAATAATCCGACAATCATTATGGGCGATGAACCGACGGGTAATTTGGATAAAACCAATTCTGACATAGTCTTCGGCATTTTTCGCGAATTGACAGCAGACTATGGACAAACTATCATTGCTGTCACCCATGACCAAGACTTTGCTCAAAGAACTGACCGTATTATTGAACTTAGCGACGGTGAATTGCTGACAAGCAACCGCTAATCGGGAAATATTCGCTATTTTTGCAGGCCAAAGAATCATGCATCCGTAGCTCAATGGATAGAGCGTCTGATTCCGGTTCACAAGGTTGGGGGTTCGAGTCCCTCCGGGTGCGCATACTGAGTCCTTATTTTTGTAAGTAAGGACTTTTTTATTTAGGAACTTCTACGAGGGATTATTGCGTTTAATGAATTCGTATATTTTCTCACATAAAGACCATCCCTCATCAGAAATAATGTCAGCAAAAGTACTGCGATCAATGCCGGCTTTCGATTCTTCTGCAATCTGCTTTGCTTTGAGCCCTTTATCTCTAATAATTTTTGTTATCTTATTACAGAAATTTCCTTTATTCTTTATTGTTCCTGATTCTTCAGCATATTTCGTCATATCAAGAGCAATATCAAGACAGCTACCCAATGGAAGTGTCTTAATTCCTTCAGCAATCTTATCAACTACTTTATCATCAATATTTTCACCTTTCTCTTTCAAATAATCTACAATTACTTCAACTGCAAGTAAATTCTCTATTTCATACCCTTCGGTTAAATAAAAATTTTCAGTACCTATTCTTTTTTTGAGCTCCTTTATTCTTTTATTATTCTTACGATTATTTTTATCTCCCCTATCTGCAATCACAAATGATTTTCGAGATACTTTTTTCGAATTAAGTCTTTCCTTAGAGACACTTTTAAGCTCTTCTTTTTCGTCAGTATCACATTCAAGCTCTTCTGAAAACATCCAATGATCAATGAGCGAGCCACCATATTCAACAAAAGTATAATGTAAACCTTCTTTGAAACGATCTTTGGTTTTTTCTGTCAATAAGAACAACTCAAACCAAGAACGTATATATTTCCAGTCTGTATTACCCTCTACCCATATTGAGCAGTTTGCCAAAAATAATGACGATTGTGTTATTCCCAATGATTGTATTACTTCATCTTCACGAAAATTTCGGAGTACAAAGCAGGGTTTATCATCTTTTATTTTCTTTTTTATCATAAATACTGAACACAAATCAGGTTCATATTGGGCAATATCAACAATATGATTTGAATGCGTTGCAATAAAAAATAGAAATCGTTCGCTTCGCGGATGTCTTGTATAGATATTCATTAATTGTCTCTGAAGTCCCGGATGTATAAACAGTTCCGGTTCTTCAATAAAAATCACACCATAGTCAATCTCAAACAAACACCAAGTAAGAATAATTATCATTTGTAATCCTGTTCCTAATTCATGTATGAAGCGTGGTTCATCTTCACCTATTTGAATTTGGAATTCAGAGAAGGTAACATCTTTGAGGTTAGATGTTGAAGCATACGAAGGATGTAAGAGTACAGATTTCCCTAAAAAAACTTCTACCGACAAGAAATTTTCATATTCAGCAATTGTTTTTCTACCATTTAAAGTTCTATTTTTTTCAGAAAAATCATTATATAATTTTGCACCATTTTGCACAAAAATACTTGACAAAG
>ERZ761603.243-NODE-243-length-47589-cov-61.529200_pt1 | contig 47589 bp, 39 predicted proteins | sample MGYA00511879_ERZ761603 | MGnify/ENA primary metagenome ERZ761603 (study PRJEB28899, sample SAMN02850040) | bioreactor sludge metagenome | biome: EBPR Sludge; feature: EBPR Bioreactor; material: flocular biomat | place: Australia: Thorneside Wastwater Treatment...
GGCATGCGGTGCGCCCGCAGGCGCAGAGCCGGCTCGCCGTGACCGGCGCCCAGCCGGCGCCGGCCGTGGTCGCCGATCCGCGCCTGGAACAGGCGATCCTCAATCTCCTGAACAATGCGGCAAGCGCCTCGGCGGAATCCATCGACATTCGTCTGGACTGGACGGCCGGGCCGATCTCCATCGAAATTCGCGATCGCGGCCCCGGTTTTCCCGCGGGCGTTCTCACGCAAGGCGGCCGGGTCGAGTTCCCCGCTCACGAACATGGCAGCGGCATCGGCCTTATGCTCACCCGCTCGGCGATCGAACAGATCGGCGGACGCCTCCTGCTGCTCAACCTACCCGCAGGCGGCGCCGTTGCCCGCCTCGAACTGACCGGGGGAACCTGATGCCCGACCCGACCCTCGTCATCGATGACGACGCCACCTTCAACGCCGTGCTCGTCCGGACGCTCGAACGCCGCGGCCACGAGGCTTACGGCGCCACCGACCCGGTTTCCGCGCTCGCCATGGCTCGTGAGACGGTCCCGGCGCACGTGGTACTTGACCTCAATCTGAACGGCAGTTCAGGCCTGGCACTGATTCCGCAACTGCTGGCGATCAATGCCGACTGCCGCATCGTCGTGTTGACCGGCTACGCGAGCATCGCCACGGCGGTCGACGCGATCAAGCTGGGCGCCGTTCAGTACCTGGCCAAGCCGGTCGAGATCGAGGCCATCCTCGCGGCCTTCGCAATCGATGACGGGCCCGACCTGGAAACGGCGGCGCCGGACGAGCCGCTTTCAGTCGACCGGCTGGAATGGGAACACATTCAGCGTGTGCTCAACGAAAACGACGGCAACATTTCAGCCACCGCTCGCGCGCTCCGGATGCACCGGCGCACCTTGCAGCGCAAGCTCGCGAAACGGCCGGTCCGGACCTGAGTCTACCGCGGGCTCAGGTCGATTGCGTGGAGCGCGATGTCCTGCGGCAGGCAAGCCGTTACGCAGGATTTCCGGGGGAGACCGGGGATGCGATCACGCCGCCTGCTTGCCGCTCTTCTTCAGTTCGGCCAGGAACTCGGCGAAGCTCACTTCGCGAACCTTTGTGTCGATCAGCGTATCGCGCAGCACGAAACTGGGAACGGCCCGCTCGTCGGCACGGTCATGGACATCGCTGCCCGGATAGGCGCCGCGGGTCGATGAAATCGTCTTGCTGGTGATCGTTGTCATGGTTCGCTACCTCTTGTTGAGCCGTTGAACGCATGATGCCGATTCATCCCGCAACTGTCCGTGAGCGAATTCACACCCTGCCCCGAGTTCCGTGAGCAAATTCACGACCTGCCCCAAATAGTTTTCGCGGCGGCGCCAGGGACGCCACGGCGCGACGGAAAAACCCGCGGCATTCCCGGGACCCAGCGGTCGACTCCCCGAAACACCCGAAAATCAGTGCTTCTTGTGCTCGGTTGGCGCCGGGGCGGCAGTTGGCCTGACCACCCTGGCATCGACCTGCTTGCTGCTGCCATCGTCGAAAGTCAGCGTGATCGGCACCGCATCCCCCTCCTTCAGCGGTGCCTTGAGGTCGATCATCATCACATGCAGGCCGCCCGGCTTGAGCACCGCTTCGCCCTTCGCCTTGATCTCGATCGCCGGAACCGGACGCATCTTCATGACCCCACCTTCGTTCAGGTGGGTATGCAATTCGGTCGCCTGCGAAACAGGATTGTCGGCCTTGACCATCTTCACGTCCTTGTCGCCGTTGTTCCTGATGACCATGAAGGCGCCGGTCGCCGGCGCATTGGGCGGCGCCAGGCGGACGTAGGCATCCTGCACCGAGACGTTGTCTGCGGCGCCGGCCAGCACGCCGGCGGAAAGCAGCAAGCCGGCAGCCAGAATCGATAGTTGCTTCATGATGCTTGTCTCCTTCAAGGTGGTGAAATGTGTTTGCGGATGATGGCAGCAACCTGGTCCGGCGCTGTCGCGTGGGCGATCCTGCCCGCCAGCTTGCCATCGGCAGCGACGACATAGGTATCCGCCGAATGGTCGACGACGTAGCCGTCACCGGCTGTCGCGACCTTCTGCTCGGCGTAAAAGACGCCATAGCGCTCCGCCACCGCGGCGATTTCCTCCGGCGTTCCGGTCACGCCGACGATGACCGGATGAAAGAACCGGGCATACTCCTTGAGCCGCGCCGGCGTGTCACGCTTCGGATCGACCGAAACGAGGAGCACCGCGACCCGCGCCAGTTCATCCGGCATCAGTTGCTGAAGTCCCTCGGCGGTAGCAGCCAGCGAAGTCGGACAGACGTCGGGGCAGTAGGTGTAGCCGAAGTAGAGCAGGACCACCTTGCCGCGAAAATCGCTGAGCGAGACCGGGCCGTCAGCCGACTGCAGCGCAAACTCGCCGCCTTCGGGCATTGCCGCCCGCGGCAGCGGCCGTTCCGGAAGCTCCGGCTGCCAGAAGATGGCCAACCCGATCACCAGAGCCGCCAGCAGTCCGGCAACCAGGGACAGAATGCGTTCCGACATCCTATTCGTGGCTCCCCGAACTGAAGCGATACGGAATCGCAATGCGCTCGCCGCCGCTCTCGATCAACACGGTCGCCTGCCAGTCCATGGCGCCGGTAATGCACACCGGCAGCGTCACCTGACCGGCGAAGCGCCCATCACCGCGCGCGGCGAGTTCCGGCCGGTTCAAGCCCATGTTCATGTCGATGCCGGCGAAATCGACCTCGACCCGGGTCGGTGCAAAGCCGCTGGTCGCCACCTGCACCTCGAAGGGCGTGACCATGGGAATCGGCCGCGTCCCCATCGACAGTTCGACACGGCCGCCGGAAGGCAGCGTCACGGCGCAGGCCTGGCGCTGCAGATTGCACGCCGGATCGGGCTGGATCACGACATCAAACCGCGGGAGCAGCAATGGCGAGAGCTTGTAGCCGACGACAACGACGAGGGCGATCAGCAGGATGCCGATCACGTCTATCAGTATTTTCTTGTTCACCAGTCTGGTCCTGGCCTGGCGGCCGGAGAGGAGGCAGCATTTTCCTTCATCAAGGGCGAATGGAATTAACAGAGATCAATTTATTAGCATGGCGGGAAGCATACAGTGTGCGACATATTGTCGCAGCGGCATTGTGTCGCAGGCGGCGATCGAGGGTAGGAAGTTCTACTTCTTGTTTTCATGGGAGAAATCGAAATGAAACAAATTGCAGTGAAAACCACTGCGCTGTTGCTGGCAGCAGGGTTTGCATCCGCGGCGTGGTCTGCCGAATCGCTGCAGGACGTGATGAAGCGTCGCGGCCTGAGCCAGCAGGATCTGCTGGCTGCATCCAAGACCTACGTCCCGACCGGCAAGCGCGACGAATTCGTCGTCTTCAGTTCCGGCGGCCAGTCCGGCCAGATCATCGTGTATGGCATTCCGTCCATGCGCATCCTCAAGTACCTCGCAGTCTTCACGCCGGAACCGTGGCAGGGCTATGGCTACGACGAGAACTCCAGGGCCGTCCTCGCCCAAGGGAACATCGACGGCAAGCAAATCACCTGGGGCGACACGCACCACCCGGCGATTACCGAGACCCAGGGCAAGTACGACGGCCAGTTCCTGTTCATCAACGACAAGGCCAATCCGCGTCTCGCCGTGATCGACCTGCGTGACTTCGAGACCAAGCAGATTGTCGTCAACCCGATTTACAAGTCCGAGCACGGCGGCGCCTTCGTCACTCCGAACAGCGAGTACGTCATCGAAGCAGCGCAGTACCCGGCCCCGCTGGAGAACAAGAAGTTCTATCCGCTCGAGGACATGAACGAGAAGTACCGCGGCGGCATCACCTACTGGAAGTTCGACCGCAAGGAAGGCCGCATCGATCCGAAGCAGTCCTTCTCGATCGAGGCGCCCCCCTACTGGCAGGATCTCTCCGACGCCGGCAAGGGCCCGTCCGACGGCTGGTCGTTCACCAATTCGTTCTGTTCCGAGCGTTACGTCGGCGGCATCGAGAAGGGCCGTCCGCCGTATGAAGCCGGCTGTTCGGCCAAGGATACCGACTACCTCCATGTCGTGAACTGGAAGAAGGCGGAAGAACTGGTCAAGGCCGGCAAGGCCAAGACCATCAACGGCCACAAGGTGCTGCCGCTCGAAGTCACGAGCAAGGAAGGCGTCCTGTTCCTGATTCCCGAGCCGAAATCCCCGCACGGCGTCGACGTCACCCCGGACGGCAAGTTCATCATCGTTTCCGGCAAGCTGGACACGCACACCTCGGTCTACTCGTTCCAGAAGATTCAGGATGCGATCAAGGCCGGCAAGTTCGAGTCCAAGGATCCGTACGGCGTACCCGTCATCGGTCTGAAGGACGCGCTCGACAAGCAGGTCCAGCTTGGTCTCGGCCCCCTGCACACCCAGTACGACTCGAAGCCCTGTATCGCTTACACCTCGCTGTACGTCGATAGCCAGGTCGCCAAGTGGAACTACTGCGAAGGCAAGGTCGTGGACAAGCTCTCCGTCCATTACAACATCGGTCACCTGATGACCATGGAGGGCGACTCCGCCGATCCGAAGGGCCGTTACCTGGTCGCGCTGAACAAGCTGGCCATCGACCGCTTCGTGCCGGTCGGCCCGCTGCACCCGCAGAATCACCAGCTGATCGACATCTCGAACGACAAGATGCAACTGTTGTACGACATGCCGCTGCCGCTGGGCGAGCCGCACTACGCCGTCGCCATCGAAGCTTCGAAGCTGAAGCCGGGCGTCCGCTACAAGGTCGGTACCGACTCCCGCACCGACAAGCCGCACCCCGGTGCCGTCCGCGCCGGCGAGGAAAAGACGGTCAAGAAGGGCAACAAGATCGAGGTCTTCGGCACGTTGATCCGGTCGCACATCACGCCGGAAACCATCGAGGCTGAAGTGGGCGACGAAATCACGGTCCACCTGACCAACCTCGAACGCGCCCAGGACGAAACCCACGGCTTCACGGTCTCGACCTACAACGTCCATGCGTCGATCGAACCGGGCAAGACCGTCACCGTCAAGTTCAAGGCCGACAAGGAAGGCGTCTATCCGTACTACTGCACGGAATTCTGCTCCGCCCTGCACCTCGAAATGATGGGCTACCTGCTGGTCAAGCCGAAGGGCTGGAAGCCGACCAAGGCCGAAGGCGTCGCCAAGGCCAGCTACACCGAAGCCGACTACAAGGCGACGCTGAAGAAGGTCGCCGATACCCAGGCCGTCATCGACTCGGTCGTCGGCTATATCACCAGCGTCAACTTCAAGGACTTCCCGGATGTCGTGGCGATGGTCGACGATGCCACCGACCAGCTTGGCAAGATCAAGGAGGCCAAGGGCAAGGCTGACGCCGCCGCCGCCAAGAAGGACTGGGACCAGGCCAACCTGTGGTCCGAGCAGATCTGGCAATACCAGGTCAAGGCGGCCGACCTCGGACTGCGCGCCAAGACCTATCTCGAGCAGAACGGCGCCAAGCCGGTCAAGAAGTAAGACACAAACTTGATCTGACTTAAGGCAAGTTTCGGGGAGCGGAGCAATCTGCTCCCCGTATCGCTTTCAAAGGGAAATAACCATGAAATTCGTAATGTCTCTGATCGCCGCCTCGCTCGTCGCCGCCCCCGCTTTGGCGCAGATGGACGGCGCCAAGCTGTATACGGAAAAGACCTGCAACGCCTGCCACGGACCCAAGGGCGACAAGCCGCTGATGCCTAACTACCCGAAGATCGCCGGCCAGAACGCCGCCTACGCCGAGCAGCAGATGAAGGACATCAAGAGCGGCGCCCGCAACAACGGCCAGACCGCCGCGATGAAGGGCGTCATGCACCTGGTCAACGACGCCGAGATCAAGGCGCTCGCCGATTACCTGTCGAAACTCAAGTGAGCGGTGGCGTTGCCTGAATCCGCGGGCAACTGACGCACATCAAGGAACGCTGATGATCCCGCCGCCAAAATGACGGCAGCGTTCCGCACAACCATTTATCGAGGGATATCGAACATGAAAGCATCACTTCTCCTCATCGGCCTGCTCTCCGCCGGCATCGCCTTCGCCGGCCCGCCGGCCCCGAAGAAGGAAGGCATCGAAGGCAAGGGCTACCAATGGAACGCCCAGGAAGGCGAGAAGATGGAGGCTCTGAAACTCAAGGGCGACAAGAAGCGTGGCGAGGAAGCCTATGAAGTCTGCGGCGCCTGCCACCTGCCTTCCGGCGCCGGCCGCCCGGACGGCACCTTCCCGCAGCTCGCCGGCCAGCACACCACGGTGCTGATCAAGCAGATGGCCGACATCCGCGCCGGCCTGCGCGACAACCCGACAATGTACCCGTTCGCCGCGACGCTGACCGACCCGCAGGAACTGGCGGACGTCTCCGCCTACATCGAGAGCCTGTGCATCCCGATCGAACACGGCAAGTACGAGGGCGCCGACGCCGCGCAGAAGATCGCCCAAGGCAAGGATCTGTACGAGAAGCAGTGCCTGGAATGCCACGGCAAGACCGGCGAAGGCGTCAAGGACAAGTTCTACCCGGTTATCGCCGGCCAGCACTACAAGTACCTGTTGCGCCAGATGACCGAGATTCGCGACGGTCACCGCCGCAACGCCAACCCGGACATGGTCAAGGTCATCAAGCCTTACACCAATGACCAGTTGGTGGCGATCTCCGCCTACCAGTCCAGCCTGGTGATGCCTGGCGCCATGTGCAAGGCGAAGGCCGGTGCGGCCAAGAAGAAGTAGAACGCAGCAAACTGGTTGCCCGGACCGCGTTCGGGCAACCATTCCCGGCCAATCGCCGGACGCATCAAGCAGAGAGCAGCAAGATGGAAAAGCAGAACAGGATTGTTGGCGGGCTCACGCTGGTCGCCCTGATTGCCATGGTCACCGCCTACTTCGCCCCGATCTGGTGGGTCTCGCTGACCGCCCCGAACTACCCGCCCGATGCCTTCCCCGACGGCATCCGGATCCACTTCCATTTCGACGGTGTCTATAACGGCTGCAAGGCGGCCGGCAAGGGCACGCGCATGGCCAGCGAGATCATCCAGAAGGATCTCGGCCATGACGACGAGCGCTACAACCCGATCACCGACGCCAAGAAGGACGTCGACAAGGGTGCCCAAGGCCTCGACTGCGTGCATGAGATGAACACCATCAACCACTATGTCGGCATGTTCCCGATCGCCACCGGCGCGCCGGTCGAGAAGCCGCTGGCGAAGTTCTTCTTCGCCTTCTTTGCCGTCATGCTGCTCGCCTTCATGCTGCCGCGGCGCAAGCCGCGGGTGATCGTGCTGGCGATCGGCTGCAGCCTCGTCGCCGGCTGGATGCTGGTCGACCAGTACGTCGTCGGCGCCCTGTCGGCGCATGTCGCCAATTACGTCAGCGAGACGGCGACCTTCTTCAACGAACCGGAGAAGATCCAGGTCTGGGGCGACAACGTCACGCGCATCACGCACCTCGCGATCGCCGGCACGATCGTCGCCATGCTCGTCCTCGTCCTGGGCGTCGCCCGCCTGCGCGTCTTCTCGTTGCTGCTGGCGCTGGTGCCGGCGCTGCTGCCGGTCTATTTCGTCATCACCTACGCCGGCTGGCTGTGGTTCTTCGGCCACAACCTGCACCCGTGGGGCGCGTTCACTGTCAAGCCCTTCATGCCCACCGTCTTCGGCGAAGGCAAGGTCGCCCAGTTCTCGACCTTCTCCTACCCGTACTGGGGCTATGGCCTGCTGGTGCTGGTTTTCGTCTGCCTGATGCTGGCGCTACTGATCCGCCGCAAGCAGTTGCGCGAAGGCTCGGCCGAGTAGGGTTCCGTGCCGAAATTCGCCGGATTTACCAACCAAGTCCTGGCGCTGGCGCTGTTGCTGGCCTGCTCGAGCGTCATTTCCGAGCAGGAGCGCGGCTCGAATGCGGACATGAGCAACGCGCCGCGGGTCGCCATCGACCGCCCCAAGCCGATATTCATGCTGATGGAGCGCGACAAGCGGATCCATGGCCTCAAGCCTTTTCAGGATCTCGTCGACAAGGCGCCCGCCGGATCGGTGCTCAAGCCTCCGCCCGGCCGCTACGCCGGGCCGGTGATCATCGACAAGCCACTGACCATAGACGGCGGCGGCGAGGTCGCCATCGATGCCGGCGACAAAGGCACGGTAATGGTCCTCAATGCCAGCAACTCGGTCTTGCGCGGCCTGCACCTGACCGGCTCGGGCGATTCGCACGACACCGACGACTCGTGCCTCGACGTGCGCGGCAACAACAACCTGATCGAGTACCTGCAGATCGACAACTGCCTGTTCGGCATCGATCTCAAGCAGTCCAGCGACAACATCGTCCGCGGCAATACAATCCGCTCCAAGGATCTCGACCTCGGCGTGCGTGGCGATGGCCTGCGCCTCTGGTACAGCAACAACAACCTGATCGAGAAGAACGAGATCATTGATTCGCGCGACATGGTCGCCTGGTACGCGCACAAGAACATCTTCCGCGACAATCTCGGCCGGCGTAGCCGCTACTCGATCCATTTCATGTTCGCCAACGACAATATCGTCGAAGGCAACCAGTTCTACGACAACGCAGTGGGCGTCTATTTCATGTACACCGAGGGCGGCATCGCCCGCAACAACGTCATTTCGCACGCGACCGGCGCCACCGGCATGGGGATCGGCTTCAAGGAAGCGTCCGGCACCCGCATCGAGAACAACGAGATCATCTACTGCGGCATCGGCATCGGCTCCGATCTCTCGCCGTTCCAGCCCGACAGCACGATCGAGGTGCGCGGCAACCGCTTCGCCTACAACGGCATCGGCATCATGTTCAACAGCGAGACCGGCGGCAACAACATGGTCGACAACGTCTTCGAGGGCAACCTGACCCAGGTCAGCTACGGTGGCCGTGGCGACAACAACAACAGCGCGAAGAATAGCTGGGCCGGCAACTACTGGGATGACTACCAGGGCTTCGACCGCAACGGCGATAGCGTCGGGGACCGCACCCACGAACTCTACTCCTACGCCGACCAGATCTGGATCGAGATGCCTGTCGCCCGTTTCTTCCGCAGTTCGCCGGTCATGGAACTGCTCGATTTCCTCGAGCGCCTGGCCCCCTTCTCGACCCCGGACCTGATCCTGCGCGACGAAAAGCCGCGCTTCGTCAAACCGCAGCGGACAGCCACCTCATGAGCGACAGCGAGAACGAGCGGAAGCCGGCGCCCGAGGGCAGACCGGCAGTATCGATCGCCAAGCGGCAGACCAACCGCCGGCGCTTCCTGCGCACCGTCCTGCTCACTGGCGGCGTGGTCGGCGCCGCGGTGTCCGGTTTCCTGCCGCTGATCTATTCGCAGAGGAAGCGCCTGCGCCCGCCCGGCGCGCTCGACGAGAAGGATTTCCTCGCCAGTTGCATCAAGTGCGGCCAGTGCGTCCAGGTCTGCCCGGTGCAGGCGATCAAGCTGGCCGACCTGATCGACGGCATGGGCGTCGGCACGCCCTACATCGATGCCCGGCAGCAGGCCTGCGACTTCTCGTGCGACGCCGTGCAGTGCGTCCTCGCCTGCCCGACCGGCACGCTTACCTACCACAAGCCGGACTTCCTGACCGTGCGCCCGGGCGCCGCGCTGGCGGCCAAGCCGATCCTGCTGGCCAAGGAGAAGGACCCCGAGCCGACGCTCAACATGACCGAGCGCATGGGCGTCGCGCGCCTGACCCGCCCCGAGGCCTGCCTGGCGATCCAGGGCAAGGGCTTCAAGGGACAGACCCGCGGCCCGGACTTCAAGGGGACGATGCGCTACATGGACGTCGACCGCTGGAAGCCGATCCGAATCGCCGACCACCCCTACGATGTGCCCGAATGCGACCTCTGCGTCCGCGAATGTCCGCTCAAGGGCGCCATTTCGATCGAAACGGTCTTTGCCCCGGACGGCAGCAAACGCAAGTCGCCCGTCGTCCATGAACCCTGCGTCGGCTGCGGCGTCTGCGAAATGGTCTGCCCGGTCGAGCCGAGCTGTATCACCATCGAAGCCGGAGGGGTCTGGAAGACATGAGCCAACTGCTGAAGAGGCGCTTCTTCGAACAGATCAAGGTCATGTTTGGCGCCGAGCCGAGCAAGCCGACGGCGATCGCCCCGGCGGCGCAGGCCATGCATTTCTACAAGAAGGGCAATCGCGACCTGATCGCCGAGAAGTTGCACGCCCGGGCCCATGCCGAGCGCAAGAACACCTGGCGCAACCGGCGCTGGGCGACACTGATCGTCGCCAACCTCCTGTTCACCTTCTCCTTCTTCCTCGACATCCAGATCCTCGAAGGCGCGCTGACGGCATCGCGCTTTGTCGGTTTCCACCTGATCGACCTCAACTCGGCGCTGCAGGTGATGCTGGCGCACAAGCACATCATCAACAACCTGATCATCGGCACCGGCACCGTGCTGGTGTTGTGGGCGCTGCTCGGCGGCCGCACCTTCTGCTCCTGGGTCTGCCCCTATCACCTGCTCGCCGAGTGGGCCGAGAAGATCCACCTCTACCTGGCGAAGAAGCGGCTGCTCACCGACCAGACCATTGACCGCCGGCTGCGCACGGTGTTCTGGATGATCTTCGCGCTGCTCGCCTTCGCCACCGGCTACACCGTCTTCGAGGCCATCTCGCCGACCGGCATCGTGTCGCGGGCGCTGATCTACGGGCCGGGGCTGGCGCTGCTCTGGGTGCTGGCGCTGCTCGTCTTCGAGGTCTTCTTCTCGCGCCGCGCCTGGTGCCGCTATGCCTGCCCGATCGGCCTGACCTACGGCGTCGTCGGCATCATCTCGCCGGTGCGCATCAAGTACAAGCTCGCCGAATGCTTTCACGAAGGCGACTGCCGCAAGGTCTGCCTCGTGCCGCACGTCCTGGACACGGTAATCAAGGGCCGGGCGGTCGAGACCGAAGTGCCGCTCGGCCCCGACTGCACCCGCTGCGGGCTGTGCGTCGACACCTGCCCGACCGGGTCGCTGAGCTTCGAAATCAAGGGCCTGTCGAAACTGACCTGATTCTTGGCTGTTTTCGATAGTCGACCGCGACGATGCTTGTTGCCCGCTACCGTATCGACGATGCGGCAGTCGCATCTGCGCTACCTGCGGTCCCTGGCCACGAAGGGCTCCACCAGCGCCTCCTGCACCGAGCCAGTCACATTCACCGCCTTGTCGAAGCTGGCATTCCAGACGTCCGCATTGGCGAGGTCCGCTCCCTGCATGTCCGCCTTGAAAAAGATGGCATGACGCAAGGTGGCGCCCTTCAGTCGCGTCTCCTTGAGCTTGGCATTGGTGAAGTCAGCTTGCTCCATGGCTGCACCCGTCAGGTCGGCTCCGGACAAATCGGCGCCAATCAGCCGTGCACCTGAGAACACGCCGCGAAACGCGTAGCAGTTGCGGATCGATCCCCCCGAGAGGTCGATACCTTCCATCAGGACGTCCTTCAGGTAGGCCCCCGAGAAGTCCGCCCGTGGCGCCCTGGTGTTGATCAGGTTCGAGCCGAACAGGTTGGCGCCAACAAGATTCGCCCCACTCAGATCGCCTTCATCGAATGTTGCGTGAAAGAGGTCAGCGTCGCGCAGATCGGCACCGGCCAGGTTGGCGGCGGCAAAGTTGGCCCATTTGGCATTGCTGCCGCGCAAATCTGCGCCGGACAAATTGGCCCTGCTGAAATCGGTGCTCTCCAGCTTGGCGCCCGCCAAGCGTGCACCGCGCAAATCCCTGCCCGACATCTTCCTGCGGGAGAAGTCGCACTTTGAGAGATCCGTCGCTGCCTGCGGTGCAGCGCAATTCCCTGGCGGCAGATCGGCCGCCGCATTGAGAACGCCTGGCAAAAACAACAGAACAGCGATGATTGTATGTGGCTTCACTATGCTCTTCACCCCGCCCAGACCGTGGTCTGCAATTGCATCCTGCATCGTAGGGGGCATTCCGGCGATGGCCCTGATCGACGGAAAGAACGGGGAGTTCATTTGGCCAGCCGCTCGTAGAGCTTGACGGTAGTATCGACGTACCGCAGTAGACGCTCCCCTTGGGCAATCGCTGCCAGCGCATGCTGGCTTCTTTTTGCGTTGGCCAGGTTCGGCGAAAGGATGCTTTCAAACTTTTGCCACTGCTCGGTGATTTCGTTGAGCTGGGCAGCCAGTTCGGGAATGCTCTTGCCACTCCGCTTCAACTCGGCAAGATTGACCTCGAATTCACACCAGGAGTCCCCCATCCGTTGCAGCATCGCCTCACTGCATACCCCCCATTCCCGAAACAGGAAGAATTTGCCGATACGTTGCGACAGCATGCGGTTGCGGCCGGCAATATTGACGTAGTGCGCCGCGGGAACCGCAGCATGCGTTGCCGCCTCGCGCGCCAGTTGGTCAATGGCTTCCAGAATCTCTTCGCTCAATTCCAGCACAAGGACGGCATTGGCCGTCGCCGGCGCGGCACCGAACAGTGCCTGCCGATAACGCGGCCAGACATTGATCACGGTGTCCAGGCGGCTGGCCAGCGGGTCGGGGAGGCCCATCTTGCCCAGGCGGTCCAGCGTTCGCATGAATTGCGTTTCCAGCTGGCGCAATTTGACTGCTGACTTGCCCGGGGTGATGTTCTGACCGGCCAGCCCCCATGCTATGGCCATGCGCTGCGACAGCACCCGTGGGCGACCGCAGAGATTGATCAGGGCGCCGGGAGACAGGGACTTGCCAGGCCTGTCCCTGGCCGTGTTCGATCTGCGGAAGAAATTGAGCCGTTCCTTGGCGTCGCCAACCTCGGTATCCAACAGGGCGGCGTTCTGGATATGCACATTGCGCCCCTCGACGACAATCACGCCCATGTCACTCAACAGGCGCAGACTACGCGAGAAGCTTTCCGGCGTCATCCCAACACGGGAAGCTATAATCTTCTTGCTGGCATTTAGCGTGACGGTGCTCTCGCCGGCCAGTCCGGGCGGCCCGCCGGCGAGTTCGACCAGGTAGTCAAGGACACGCTGGGTGCCGGTCAAACCATAGTGGTAGCCGGTTACGTCGAATTCGATGGCGCATTGCCGCTGGGCCAGCGCCTCGATGATCCGCCAGCTCAGGTCGAGATCCTGGCGGATTGCGGCGCGCAGCTTCATGAGATCGACAGCGACCACAATGCAGGGAGCGATGGTCTCTGCCGAGCAGGCATAGCGGCTGGCGCCGAAAAGTTCTCCGAGGCTGAGAATTTGCTGGGTTTGCACCAACTCGATGGTTTTCTTTCTTTGCCCGGCCAGAACCATCGAGCGCTTAAGCGTACCGCTGACCAGCAAATGCATGTCACGAATCGGCTGGCCGGCACGGAACAGGCATTCGCGCGCGCCGAGCTGACGCAGGCGGCTCGCCCCGGTTAACGCGTCGAGTTGTGTCGGCGCCAACCCGGCAAACAACGGGTTGTGCGACAAAAGCTCGTGCTGTGCCCATTTGGCGTCTTTGACCGCTACAACCAATTTCTCCGAACCTCGCAACGCTCTTTCCAGAAAAACATCTTAAGGAAAAAAGAAGGGGGCGTAACCCCCTTCTTTATGCCTAAATCCCTTGACCTGTCTAGTAAACGTCGTGCTGGGTATTGAAGACGTTGAACTTGCCGGTCGGGGTCACCAACTTCGGATCGCGGATGACCGCCTTCAGCTTGCGCGTCTTGTCATCGACGATGACGATGGCCGATTCCTGGTCCTTGCCATTCCAGACCGAGAACCAGACTTCATCGCCCGCCTTGTTGTATTCCGGCTGAACGACGCGCTTCGGACCATCCTTGATACCCGACCACTCGCCGATCGGAATCAGCTCGTAGCCCTTGTCAAGATTGTTGACGTCATAGACGGCAACCGACTGGCTGATTTTCGGCTCCGGATTCAGCGTGGTGTCGACCCACAGGTTCTTCGACTTCGGATGGGTCTTCAGGAACAGCGAGCCGCCACCCAGGCCCTTCAGCGTGCGTACGACCTTCCAGGCGCCTTCCGGATGCTTCTTCGGATCGGTACCGATCAGCGAGATGGTCTCATCGCCAAGGTGGCCGGTCGCCCAGACAGGACCGAACTTGGGATCGACCAAGTTGGCGCCGCGGCCCGGGTGTGGAGTCTTGCCAACATCGACCAGCTTCTCCAGCTTGCCTTCCTTGGTATCGATGACCGCGATCTTGTTCGAGGCGTTGGCGGCATCCATGAAGTAGCGGTGGGTCGACTCGAAGCCGCCGTCATGCAGGAACGGGGCGGCCTCGATCATCTTGATCTTCAGGTTGTTCAGATCGCGATAGTCGACCGAATAGACCATGCCGGTTTCCTTCACATTGACGAAGAATTCCGGATTGAAGTGCGAGGCGACAATGGCAGCGACGCGCGGCTCCGGATGGTAGTCCTGAGCACCGACGGTCATGCCGCGGGTAGCGACGATCTTGCGCGGCTTCAGGGTGTCGCCATCCATGATAACGAACTGCGGCGGCCAGTAAGTGCCGGCGATGGCGTACTTGTCTTCAAAGCCCTTGGCCTTGGAGCTTTCGACCGAGCGAGCTTCCATGCCGACCTTGATTTCGGCAACGGTGTCCGGTTTTTCCATCCACAGGTCGATCAGGTTGATCTTGGCGTCGCGGCCGATCACGAACAGGTAGCGGCCGGAAGCCGACATGCGCGAGATATGAACGGCATAGCCGGTGTTAAGGATGCTGACGATCTTCTTGGAATCGCCGTCGATCAGGGCGATTTCACCTGAGTCACGCAGCGTGACCGAGAACAGGTTGTCGAGGTTCAGGTTGTTCATCTTCTTTTTCGGCCGCTTGTCGACCGGGACGATGACCTTCCAGGTTGCCTGCATTTCCTTCAGGCCGAATTCCGGCGGCGCCGGCGGCGTCTGCTGGATGTAACGCGCCATGAGGTCCACTTCCTCATCGCTCAGCACGCCTGAAGTGCCCCAGTTCGGCATACCGCCGGGGGAGCCGTATTTGATGAAGACCTTGAGGTATTCCAGACCTTTGTCCAGCGTGATGTCCGGGGTCAGGGCCTTGCCGGTCGCGCCCTTGCGCAACACGCCGTGACAACCGGCGCAGCGCTCGAAGAAGATGCGCTTGGCCTTGTCGAACTCGTCTTCCGACATCTTGGGCGCCAGCGGATTGATGTCCTGGTGCATCTTCACGTCAGCCAGCGGCGAACCACCGGCCGACTGATAGTCACGCATCGTGCTATCGCCATGAGTCGTCGGCGCCTGCGCAAAAGCCAACTGACAAAGCATCGTCAGGGCCGGCACTGCCGCCAGACGGAAAAGCCCAAAATCTCCGGAAATCATAAGTCTCTCCTCCACTGTTGAAATGTGATTAGAGGCACACTTTCTCACTCAAATTGAATTGTGCCTTGATTGAAATCAAATACCGGGAGGGGCTTGAGAACATGCGGCTTCCGCACCGACACGAACTTGATAATTGACAAGAAAGCCATTTCGCGATCTGAAAGGAAGCGTGCAGGGCTATGCTCGGCCGCTCTGGGCGCGGGTTTCGGACATGACCGGCGCCGGGATTTGCTTCGACCGCGGCAGCCTCACGATCGTGCGCTGCGCCTTTGTCGACATCGAGATAGGCATCCTGACCGCGACCTTCCCCGAGATGTCCCTGCAGGTGATCGACAGCGAATTCGCTGAAGCGCCGCGGACGACCAATGATTTTCACCACTTGGTCTATGTCGGGCAGATCGGCAGGTTCGTGCTGCGCGGCAGCCGGTTCTGCAACGGATTCTATGGTCATCTCGTCAAGTCGGGCGCCCGCGAAAGCCATCTGCTCTATAAACTGATCTTCGACGGCATGCGGGGGCATGCATCGTATGAATTGGACTTGCCGAACGGCGGCCTGGTTTACATGATCGGAAATGTTGTCGGGCAGGGGCCGGAGTCAGAAAACCCGGCGATCATCGCCTTTGGATCGGAAGGCCTGCACTGGTCCCAGAACGCCATCTACGTGGCCCATAACACAATCATCAACGATGCCCCACAGGCGAATTTCCTGGCCATCCGGAGCAACCGCGGTCCGGATGCCGTCGAAGTCTGGGCGATCAACAACCTGCTTGCCGGTCCCGGCGAGTTCCAGCGTCCGGCACGGGGCCGCTTCGAGGGCAATCAGACCGTCCCACGCGGCGGCTTGGTCGAACAGGACGGGGTGCCGACGCGCCTGCTGCCGCAATCGAATTGCGCGGCACGGTGCGCCTGCCGGACAGCACCAACAGGGGCGATCTGGCGCCGGCTGCAGAATTCGTTTTCCCGGTGGGTACCAGAGCCATCAGGCTGCCTGCCCAACTGGCGCCGTGGGCATTCCAGTAGTTCGAGATACCCATTTCCGCCACGTCACCGAGGTGGACCGCGGCGGCGCCCTCGTAGCGCAGGGCGCGGGTCGCGCCCGCCTCCACGAAGGCGACTGCCGCAAGGTCTGCCTCGTGCCGCACGTCCTGGACACGGTAATCAAGGGCCGGGCGGTCGAGACCGAAGTGCCGCTCGGCCCCGACTGCACGCGCTGCGGGCTGTGCGTCGACACCTGCCCGACCGGCTCGCTGAGCTTCGAAATCAAGGGGCTGTCGAAGCTCGGCTGATTTCTGGCCCAGGAACCCGGTCGACCGCAACGATCACCTATTCGGGCAATCCGTTGAGCAGGAACATCACCTTGATCGCCTCGCCCGGATTCCCCAGCGGTCCGAACCAGCGTTGAAACACGGGAACGATCTCACCGCTGCGATAGAGACGGGCCAGCGTGCGATCCACCGCCAGACGTAGCGCCGGGTCGATGCGCATCGTCAGGCCGTAGGGCTCGTAGGTGAATTGCGCGCTGGACAACTCGAACTCCTTGCCGCTGCCGCTGGCCAGCGCCGTCGTGACCAGCACGGTGCGGTCGGCAGCATAGGCGGTCGCCTGCTTTTCGCTCAGCGCCTTGAGCGCGGCGCCGTGGTCCGGGACTCTCACCAGGCTGGCGCCGAGCTTGGCTGACGCGCCCAGAGCCTCGAGCGCCTTTTCGGTCGTGGTCCCGGCGACGACAACGATGCGCTGCCCCGTCAGATGATCGGAATTGGCCGGGATCTCACCCTTGCGGAAAAGCAGGCTGGCGCCATCGACGTAGGTCATCAGGCTGAAATCGAAATCGGCGCGACGCGACAGGGTCTGCGTGGTGTTGCCGCACTCCAGGTCGATCTTTCGGCTCTTGAGCGCGTCGAAGCGGTTCTGCGCCGTGACCGGCACCCACTGGACGTCGAGTTTCTCCAGCTTCAGCTGCTTGGCGAGGTCTTCGGCAACGATCTTGCACAAATCGATGCTATAGCCGCGCGGCTGCTTGTCGTCGCCGACGAAGGAGAAGGGAATCGAGCCCTCGCGATAGCCCAGACGCAGTGTCTTGCTGCTCTTGATCTGATCCAGGGTCGATTCGGCTGCCGCAGCCGGACCGGCGAGCGCAAGCGCGGCGACAAAGGTCAGGCCGATCATCGATTTCTTGTTCATGTCTTGTTTCCTCAAGGGTGAATGGGGTTGGTATTGCATGACGCCGGCGAGAGGATACCGGCTCGCGGAGTCGCCGTGAAGCCTTTCGATTCGCCGGTCGGTACACCGCCCCCTGCAGTCGCGGAAGGAAGGGTGGCAGATCGCTGCACGTTACGCCGCGGCTCCTTGCCGGCAAGGAGCCGATTTTTGATCGAGATTCAGGGTCGACCGCAGCAGCCCTTTTATAATCACGCCCCATGATCCGGTTCCAGAATGTCGTCAAGAACTTCCGTCGCGCCCGCGTGCTCGACGGCATCAGCCTCGATATCGAACTCGGCGAGCGGGTGGCGCTGATCGGTTCCAACGGCGCCGGCAAAACCACGCTGATCCGCTGCCTGCTCGGTGAATACACGCACGACGGCACGGTCACCATCGACGGCCTGGACCCGCGCGGCAAGCGCACGGCGGTGCTCGGCACGATCGGCTTCGTCCCGCAGTTGCCACCGCCGCTGAAGATGCCGGTCGGCCAGCTGATCGACTTTTCCGCCGCGCTGTGCGGCACCGAACCGGAGCGCATCCACGGCATCGCCGGGCGTCTCGGGCTCGAAGTCGAAGGCATCCGCTCGCGCCAGTTCGTGCGCCTTTCCGGCGGCATGAAGCAGAAGCTGCTGATCGCCATCGCCCTCGGCCGCGACGCGCGGGTGCTGGTGATGGACGAGCCGGCCGCCAACCTCGACCCGGAAGCGCGCAAGATCTTCTTCGACCTGCTGGCGGAGCGCCAGAACGACGCGACGATGCTGATCTCCAGCCACCGTCTCGACGAGGTGTCGGCGCTGGTCAACCGCGTCGTCGAAATGGACATGGGCAAGATCGTCCTCGACGACAAGGTGGCCGACGATGTCGCGCTGTCCGACACGCTGGCCTGCCGCATCGTCATCAAGCGCTTCGAGCCGGCCTTCGCCAAGGCCGTCGCCGCCTGGAAGTTCGTCGCGCGCGACGACAACCTGGTCTGGGACGGCCGCATCGCCGGCCCCGACCGGCTGCGCTTTCTCGGCATGATTTCGCGCTACTCGGCGCTGGTCAGCGACATTTCGCTGACCGAGAACGCGGGCTGAGCGATGGGTGGCGCGTCCCGTCGCGATTTCCTTGGCCGCCTGACCGTCGGCGGTCTGGCGCTGACGCCGCTGGCGCTCGCCCTGTCGGCCTGCGGCAAGTCGGAGTGGCCGGAAGGCATGGCCGAGATCAAGTGGGACCGTGAGACCTGCCCCCGTTGCAGCATGGTGATCTCGGACCGGCGTTTCGCCGCCCAGTTGCGCGGCGGACCGAAGGACATGGTCGTCAAGTTCGACGACATCGGCTGCTTCACCTTCTGGATCCGCGACAACCTCAAGACTTATCCCTGGCTGAACGATCCCGCCACGCGCATGTGGGTAGCCGACGTCACCAGCAAGGGCAAGGACGTGATCTGGCTGGATCCGCGCAAGGCCCAGTACATCACCCGAACCTCGCCGATGGGCTACAACTTCGGCGCCGTCGCCCATCCGCAGATGGGCAGCCTGGACTTTGAGGGCATGCGCCAGCACGTTCTGGCCAAAGGAAAGTAGATGAAACAACTGTGGCTCACCGCCAGGCTGGACATCGTCGAATCGCTGCGTGCCCGCTGGTTCCAGATCTACACGCTGGTCTTCGGCGGCATCGTCGCCCTGCTCTTCCTCTTCGGCCTGACCGAATCGCGGGTTCTCGGCTTCATCGGACTGTCGCGTCTGCTCGTCACCTACATCCAGTTGACGATGGCGATCCTGCCGATCTTCGTGCTGATCACCACCGTGCGCTCGGTGGCCGGCGACCGCGAGGCCGGCGTCTTCGAGTACCTGCTGTCGCTGCCGGTGTCGCTCTCCGCCTGGTTCTGGGGCAAGATCGTCGGCCGCTACCTCGTCGTCTTCGCACCGGTCTTCCTGGCCATGCTCGGCGCCGTCGGCTGGGCGACCTTCAAGGACATCGAAGTGCCGTGGAGCATGTTCGGCTACTACACCGCCCTGCTCGCCGTGATGGCCATGTGCTTCCTCGGCATCGGCATGCTGATCTCGGCCATCGCCCGCAGCACCGACATCGCGCAGGGCGCCGCCTTCATGGTCTGGCTGTTCCTGCTGCTCTTCCTCGACCTGATCCTGCTCGGCGTGATGATCCAGGGCAAGGTCGCCCCGGAAGTCGCCGTCACGCTGGCGCTGGCCAACCCGCTGCAGGTCTTCCGCACCGCCGCGCTGGCGCTGTTCGACCCGCAACTGATCGTCCTCGGCCCGTCCGCCTACGTCATCCTCGACCTGTTCGGCGTCACCGGCTACAAGATCTTCGCGCTGGCCTACCCGGCAGCACTCGGATTGATCAGTGCTACCATCGGCTACCTGCTTTTCCGCCGCGGCGACCTGCCTTGAAAAGACTTTTCCCCGCTCTGGTTCTTGCCCTGTTTTCGGCGTTGACCGCGGCAGAGGACATGCCCTCATCCGCGCCGCTGTTCGCGGCCACGCTGAATGACCTCGACGACAAGCCGGTGGCGCTCGAGCGCTACAAGGGCAAGCCGCTGATCGTCAATTTCTGGGCGCGCTGGTGCGGCCCGTGCCGCGTCGAAATCCCCGAGCTGATCGCCATCCGCCAGGCGCACAAGGGCAAGCTGGAAGTCCTCGGCATCGGCATCGAGGACAAGGCCGACGCGGCGAAGGAATTCGCCAGGGCCTACGAGATGGATTATCCGGTCTTCGTCGCCAGGGAAAAGGGAATCCCGCTCATGCAGGCGCTGGGCAATACCAAGGGCGGTCTGCCTTTCACCATCGTCGTCGACCGCAACGGCCAGGTTGTCCAGAAGAAAATGGGGATCATGAAGAAGGCCGATCTCGAGGCTGCCGCGGAACTTGCCCTCAAGGGGCGCTGAACAGAGAGGGCTGGCCGCAGGCGCCATCCGTCTGCAGCGCCCCGCCCCGGCCTATTCCTCTTCGCCCGCAGCCGCCTTCGCGGCACGCCGAGGCGTCGTGGCTCCTGGCGCCGTTCTCGGCGTGGCAGATCTCGGCGTCCCCTTGGGCTGGGCCGCCGCCTTGGCTTCGCGGTTGAACTCGAGCGCCATGTCAAAGGCCGTCTCGACGAACTTGCGCACCCGCGAGAATTCCTCGTCGGTCAGCGTGCGCGCCTCGTCGCGCGCCCGGTAGATGCTGATGAACTCGTGCTCGCGCCCGGCATGTTCGATGACGCGACCGATCCCGAGGGATTCGAGGACCTTCCACAGGCCGGGGCTGTAGGCCTTGGTCAGATTCATCACGAAGGGAACCGGGTCGTTGCGCGCCAGCACCGAGGCGAGGCGCAGGATGACCTCAAACGGTAGCGCCATCTTGCCGTTTTCGGCCAGTTCCAGCAGGGACGGGTCCTTGAGATCGATCGCCTTGCCGAGATCCTCCAGCGGAATTCCCGCCGCCTCGCGCATGTCGTGCAGGAAGGCGCCAGCCTTGACCAATGCCTTGGTCGATGCCACGCCCTGCGGAAAGAGCCCGGTTGCCGCAGCCAGCGAGGTATCGACGGCGACGCCGGCCATGCCGACGACCTGCCCGGCCAGGCTGCGGAGCGACTTGGTCAGGCCGCCCACCGTATCGAGCGCCGATGACTTGCCCACGGCGCGGCTGGTCGTCCTTGCGGTGGCCTGCCGCCCGCTGCTCGTGGTCTTGGCTTTCACTCTTGCTTCCTTCCTGTCGATCGGATATCGGGATACTACTCCAATGGCGGCGGCGCGGCCGAACGCGGCTTCCCGTTCACCGCAGCGGATTTCCCGGAGGCGTCGCAGACAGGGCCAGCGCCGGCGATGCCGTCATTCCAGCCAGCCACCCGGGACATGATCACGGCGTACCGATGAACAGGTAATAGCTGCCCGGGCCGTTGCTGGAATAGCCGTAGCCCAGGTAGACCATGCCGAGCGGAGTCTCGCCGCCGACATAGGCGGTTACCGAGTTCTGCCAGCCATCGAGGTTGGTTTCGGTGTAGCGGCCATTGACCTTGCCCGCTTCCAGTGCCACACCGACACGCATGTCGCCGCGCAGGCCGAGCGGCAACTTGCCGACGATCTTCTCCCCGCGTACGCTGCCGTATGCCAGCGACTCGCCGATGATCTGGGCGCGCGCGAAACCCGACAGGTTCAGGAAGCCGCCCAGCGCCACGGCGTCGTAGAACGGCAGGGTGCCGGTGAAGGAACCGGCGCCTCGGACCCGCCCGTGCAGTATGTAATCACCGAAACTCTCTGCCGCGCGCAGGTCCAGTTCGGCCTTGTCGTAGCCGCCCCCGGCGGCGTAGAAATAGCTTCCCCTGGCCGCCCAGCCGCGCGTCGGATCGTACAGGCGGTCAAACTGGTCGAAGTCCAGCCTGGCCAGGAAGCCGCCGAAGCGCTGGCTGCCCGTGGGAAACAGCGGTGACCCGGTTTGCAGGTCGGCACTGCGGTAACGCTCGGCCCAGCCGACCGTCACCGGCCCCCACAGGCCGACGTTGATCCCTGCCATCAGATCGAGAGTCGCCTGATCGACCGAGTATTCGCTCAGCCGCTTGTTGTTCTGATAGATGTACAAAGGGGCGCGCTGGAACGAGAGCTTCGGTTCCACGAAGAAGCGGCGCTCGGCGTCGAGCGGCTGATAGAGCTCGGTGAAGACTGCGGGTTCGTTGCCGATCTGCACCCCGGCCAACCACTCGCCGCCCAGACTGTTGATCAGCGTTTTCTGGTAGGCCGCCCGCAGGTTGAAGGTGGATGGGCCATTGGTTACCGCGTTGAGGTTGAAGCCAAAGCGCAGGTAATCGGGCCCGAATTCCTTTTCCACTGGTGTCACGCGCAGGATGTTGCGGTCGCGGGTCGACAACATCGCGAAGTCGACGTTATCGTATTCCCCATCGCCGAAGATGAGGCCCATGTCCTTGTCCACCCGGTCGACATCGACCGGCACGCCGTCATAATCCTTCAGATAGCGCCCCGGGTAGGCAGGGTTGACCCGCTTCAATCCGGCGATCTCGACTTCATCGACAACCGGCAACGGGCCGCGAACCGGGGTCATTTTCGCCAGCCACGCCTGATATTGTGTCTCATCGATGCTGAGTGCCTGCAATCGGGGCAGCAGTGCCTCGGCCGCCGCCCGCCCCCGTTTGGCCGTCTCGGCGTAACGCTCGAATTGCGCCGCAGTGATCCCGTCCAGATCCGGCTTGATGTAGATATCGCCGGATTTGAGCGTGGCCAGCGATCGGGTGACATTCTGCTCGGTCAGGATATTGATCATCTGCCCGGCCACCGAGAAGATGCTGCCGATGTCCTTCGCCTTCATCAGCGGCGACCCGACATTGACGGCGATGACGACGTCCGCGTTGCAGCGGTCACGCACTTCGTCGATCGGCACGTTGTCCACGAGTCCACCGTCGACCAGCAGCCGGTCGCCGTCCTTGACCGGCGCCATCAGTCCGGGCACCGACATCGTGGCGCGCATCGCATGAGTCAGGCTGCCCTTGCGGAACACCACCTTGTCGCCGGTCACCAGATCGGTGGCGGTGATCGAGACCGGGATCGGCATCTTCTCGATCAACGGTTCGCCGTACTGGCTGCGCACCAGGCGGTTGATGAACAGCTTGACCTTCTGGCCCTGAACGACGGCGGGAAGCGGCTGCGCGCCGTCCTCCGTCACCCCCAGCTCGGTCCCGGGGATGAAGCGCCGGGACTGGTATCTGATGCGCGGATTCAGGTCATATGCGGGCGGGTTGTCGCTGAACATCTCCCGCCAGTCGGCCTCGCCCATTGCCGCCAGCATTTCATCGGGACTCAACCCGGCAGCGAAGGCGCCGGTAACGAGGCCGCCCATGCTGGTGCCAGCCACGCAATCGACGGGAATCCGGTTTTCGCGCAGGACTTCCAGGACACCGATGTGCGCCGCCCCGCGCGCCCCGCCACCACCGAGAACGAGACCGACGCGCGGGCGCTCGGCTGCCGCGGTCGACGCGCCGTTGAGGGCAATTCCGATGACGCAGCACGCCAGCGCGCGCCTGACGAGGGACTTCGACGGATGGAATCTGATCATGACAGTGTCCACAGGAAACCCCAAAAGGATAAGCTTCGAGGGTTCAAGGTTAGGGTTCGATAAACCGTTGAAGCATAACATCGGCCGGCACAAAAACGGAGGCGCCGCCGGCTCGGCCCGCGTGCGAAACCCGGATCGCCCCCTGCCCACTTCAGGAAAACCCTTACTAGCCAAATCTGGCCATCCCGAGTAGTCTTATGCCGTAGCAGTGGAGTCCGACATAAATCACAAGGAGGCAGGAAATGAAGATGTTCAAGCTGATCGGCGCCAGCGCCGTGATGGTTGCCGCAACCGGCGTGACGACGGCATTCGCGGCCGACAAGGTCGATCTCGGCAAGCGCGAGTACGAATCGAACTGCATCGCCTGCCATGGCAAGGACCTGAAGGGCGGCGCCTATGTCGATTTCCTTAAAGTGTCGCCGCCCGACCTGACGCTGTTGTCGAAGAAGAACGGCGGAGTCTTCCCGCTGGAGCGCGTCTATGCCGTGATCGACGGACGCCAGGAGGTCAAGGCGCATGGACCGCGCGACATGCCGATCTGGGGCCGCGACTACCAGATCAAGGCGGGCGAGTACTACGTCGACATGAACTACGACCCCGAGGCGTTCGTCCGTGGGCGCATCTTCGCGCTCATCGACTACCTCAACCGGATGCAGGCCAAGTAGGCACTGGCGATCCACCCTTGAAGGCGGGGCGCTCGCGCGGGCGCCCCGTTTTTCGTGAACCTCCGGCGGCACGCGGTTGCGGCGCTCCACAGGCAAGTTCGCGCACCGAAAAAAATCCCCGCCTTGGCGGGGACCGGTTGACGCCGGATGACGGCGGGGGATTAGAGCATGTCGTCGGTCAGCGCCGCCAGCGAGTTGCCGCCCGCCTGCACGGTAATCCCGTAGGCGGTGGCCAGCGGCAGCATCTGGTCGGCGTAGAAATGCGCGGTGGCGATCTTGGCACGGTAGAAGGTCTGGTCGCCCTCGCCCTTGTCGAGGTAAGCGGCGGCAGCCAGCGCCGCCCTGCCCATCTGCCAGCCGCCGCAGACATTGACGGCCAGGTGCAGATAGGGAACGGCTCCGGTCAACGCCCCGGCAATGCCGTTTTTCGCATCGGCCGACAGCCATTCGGTCGCCTCGATCCAGGCTTTCAGCCCGTCGCCCAGACGGCGGGCGATGGCCTGCAGTTCGGGACGGCCGGAAGCGCCAAGCGCCTTCGCGGTCGCCGCCACTTCGCCGAAAACGTACTTGGCCGTGGCGCCGCCGTCGCGCATCAGCTTGCGGAAGATGAGGTCGTTGGCCTGGATGCCGGTGGTGCCTTCGTAGATCGTCGTGATCCGCGAATCGCGCCAGTGCTGGGCGGCGCCGGTTTCCTCGATGAAGCCCATGCCGCCGTAGACCTGGATGCCGAGCGAGGTGACGTCGACGCTCATTTCGGTGCCGCCGCCCTTGACGAGCGGGATCATGAACTCGGCGAGGTAGAGGTTGCGCTTCTTCTCCTCCTTGTCCTCGATCACGTGGGCGCGGTCGAGCAGGCCCGAGGTGAAGTAGGCCATGGCGCGACAGGCTTCGATACGGCTCTTCATGAGCATGAGCATGCGCCGGATGTCGGGGTGCTTGTCGATGGTGACCAGTGCTTCGCCGGTCAGCGCATCGCGGCCCTGCTTGCGCTCGCGCGCGTAGCCGAGCGCCTGCTGGTAGGCGCGCTCGGCGAGGGCGATGCCCTGCAGGCCGACACCGAGGCGGGCCTCGTTCATCATGATGAACATGTACTCCAGGCCGCGGTTGGCTTCGCCGAGCAGGTAGCCGACGGCGCCGCCGTTGTCGCCATAGGCCATGACGCAGGTCGGGCTGGCGTGGATGCCGAGCTTGTGTTCGATCGACACGCAGTAGGCGTCGTTGCGCGCGCCGAGCGAGCCATCGGCATTGACCAGAAATTTCGGCACCAGGAACATCGAGATGCCCTTGACGCCGGCCGGCGCGTCGGGCAGGCGGGCGAGGACGAGATGGACGATGTTCTCGGTCATGTCGTGGTCGCCATAGGTGATGAAGATCTTCTGGCCGAACACCTTGTAGCTGCCGTCGGCCTGCGGCTCGGCGCGCGAACGGATCAGCGCCAGGTCGGAGCCGGCCTGCGGCTCGGTCAGGTTCATCGTGCCGGTCCACACGCCGGTGACCATCTTTTCGAGGTAGATGGCCTTCAGTTCGTCGCTGGCGCAGGTCAGCAGCGCTTCGACGGCGCCGGTGGTGAGCAAGGGGCCGAGCGAGAACGAGAGGTTGGCCGACATGATCATTTCCTTGACGGCAACCCCCAGGGTATCCGGCTGGCCATGGCCGGCGTGATCGGGCGGACAGGTGATCGCGTTCCAGCCGGCATCGCAAAAAGCCTTGTAGGCCTCCTTCCAGCCCGGCGCGGTAATCACGCCGTCGGGGCCGAGCTTGCTGCCCTCCCGGTCGCCAACCCGGTTCAGCGGCGCCAGCACCTCGCTGGCGAACCTGGCCGCTTCTTCGAGGATGGCGTCGGCCATGTCGGGCGTTGCCTCGACGAAATCGGGAAACTGCGACAGTTCCCTGAAACCGGACAGTTCGTCCTGCACAAAACGCATGTCCTTGAGGGGTGCGCGATAGTCGCTCATCTTGCTTTCTCCTTGTTGCCTGTTATCAGTATGGGTTGCTGCACAGCGCCGCCTTGGCGGCGCGGTATTCCTTTTTCATCCGGGCGATCAAGTCGGCCACCGGCGGGATGTCGTCGATCGTTCCGACTCCCTGGCCGGCGCCCCAGATGTCCTTCCACGCCTTGGCGGCGCCGGCGGCGCTGCCGAAGTTCATCGCATCCTTGTCCTTGACCGGGAGATTCTCCGGATCGAGACCGGCTGCCTCGATGCTCCTCTTCAGATAGTTGCCATGCACGCCGGTGAAATACGGCGTGTAGACGACGTCGACCGCAGCCGAGTCGACCAGGCACTGCTTGTAGGCTTCCTGGGCATTGGCCTCGCGGGTCGCGATGAAGCGCGTGCCGATGTAGGCGAAATCCGCCCCCATCGCCTGCGCCGCAAGAATGCCGCTGCCGCTGGTGATGGCACCGGCCAGCGCGATCGGCCCGGTGTAGAACTTGCGGATTTCCCCGACCAGGGCGAACGGGCTGAGCATGCCGGCATGCCCGCCAGCCCCGGCGCAGACCAGGATCAGGCCATCGACGCCGGCCGCGAGCGCCTTCTCGGCATGGCGGACGCTGATCACGTCATGGAAGACCAGGCCGCCGTAGGCATGCACCTGCGGCACGATGGCATCCGGCGCGCGCAGGCTGGTGATGATCAGCGGCACCTCATGCTTCACGCACAGGGCCATATCGTGCTCCAGACGCTCGTTGGACTGGTGGATGATCTGGTTGACGGCAAACGGCGCGGCGTCCGGATCATCTGCCAGTTCTGCCCTGATGCGGGTCAGCCAGCTGTCGAGCAGTTCCGGCGGGCGCGCGTTGAGCGCCGGGAACGACCCGATCAGCCCGCCGCGGCACTGGGCGATGACCAGGTCCGGGTTGGAGACGATGAACATCGGCGCGCCGATGGCTGGCAGGGCCAGCCCTTTTTGCAGCGAAGCCGGAATCGGCATTACGCCCCTTCTTTCAGTGCACGGCGCAGGATCTTGCCGACGTTGGTGCGCGGCAGATCGGGGCGGAACTCGACCTGCTTCGGCACCTTGTAGCCGGTCAGGTGCTTGCGGCAGTGGGCAATGACCTCGTCGACGGTCAGGTTCGGATCCTTGCGCACGACGAAGATCTTCACCGCTTCGCCGGAGTTGTCGTCGGGCACGCCGATCGCCGCCACGTCGCCGACACCCTCGTGCATGGCGACCACTTCCTCGATCTCGTTCGGATAGACATTGAAACCCGAGACCAGAATCATGTCCTTCTTGCGGTCGACGATGAAGAAGAAGCCCAGCGGATCGACATAGCCCATGTCGCCGGTGCGCAGGAAGCCGTCCGCATACATGACGTTGGCGGTTTCCTCGGGACGCTGCCAGTAACCGGCCATGACCTGCGGTCCACGGATGCAGATTTCCCCGATCTCACCGATGGCCAGCTCCTTGCCGGCATCATCGCGGATCGACAGCTCGGTCGAGGAAATCGGCAGGCCGATCGAGCCGTTGAACTCCTTCAGGTCAAGCGGGTTGATGGTTGCCGCCGGCGAGGTCTCGGTCAGGCCATACGCCTGCAGCAGGGGCGACTTGGTGACCTTCTGCCAGCGCTCGGCCACCGGCGCCTGAACCGCGGTGCCGCCACCGAGCGAGAGCTTCATCGTCGAGAAGTCGAGGGCGGCAAAATCCGGATGGTTGAGCAGGCCGTTGAACAAGGTATTGACGCCGGTCGTCACCGAGATCGGATACTTCGCCCATTCCTTGACGAACCCGGCCATGTCGCGCGGATTGGCGATCAGCAGGTTGCGCGCGCCGATCATCAGGAAGGTCAGGCAGTTCGCCGTCAGCGCGAAGATGTGATAGAGGGGCAATGGCGTGACGATGAATTCCTTCCCGTCCTCGACCGCCGGCTTGATCCAGGCATGGGCCTGCATGACGTTCGAGGCGATGTTGCCATGGGTCAGCATGGCGCCCTTGGAAACCCCGGTGGTGCCGCCGGTGTATTGCAGGAAGGCGAGGTCCGCGTGACCCAGCTTGACCGGCTCCGCGCCATGACGCCGCCCGGCGGCGAGCGCCGCGTTCATGTTGATCGAGCCCGGCAGCGACCAGGCCGGCACCATCTTCTTGACGTGGCGGACGACGAAATTGACCAGGGCGCCCTTGACCAGGCCGAGCAGGTCACCCATCGGCGTGACGATGACGTTCTTGACTTCGGTCCTGGCGATGACCTGCTCCAGCGTATGGGCGAAGTTCTCGACGATGACGATCGCCCTGGCGCCGGAATCCTTCAACTGATGTTCGAGTTCGCGCGGTGTGTACAGCGGATTGACATTGACGACGACGCAACCGGCACGCAGGGTGCCGAACAGCGCCACCGGATATTGCAGCAGGTTGGGCATCATCAGTGCCACGCGATCGCCCTTGGCGAAACCGAGCGACTGCAGCCAGCCGGCGAAATCGCGCGACAGGCGGTCGAGTTCGCCGTAGGTCATCTCGCGATCCATGCTGATGTAGGCCACCTGGTCGGCATACTTCGCGCAGGCATCCTCGAACAGGGTCACCAGCGATGCCACATGGTCGATGCTGATCTCGGCGGGAATGCCCGCCGGGTACGTCTTGATCCAGATCTTTTCCATCTTTCCGTCCTCCTTTGATATTCCGTTCAGCCGCCCAGCAACGCCTTCTTCAGCGAACTGTCGACCGGATTGTCCCCGAGCCAGACCTTGAGCAGCGCCCTTGCAAAAGCGGCACCCGGCACCTTGCCGCGCGGCTCACCGTTGAAGCTTACACTGACGCCGTCGGCGGTGAAATCGATGGCGACCGTATCGCCAACCTTGGCGCTGCCGACCTTCTTCATGATCTCGGCGAAATGCTCGGTCGACGCCTTCAGGGCGGCCAGTTCGGCTTCGCTGTTGTTGTCCTTGAGGCCATCGCGCACGGCGCCGTACAAGGTATCGGCGTCGATGTCGCGCAACATGCGCATCGTCATGCGCCGTGGCGACGCGGCTTCGAGCAATGCCGCCGGGGTGTTCGCCTTCTGCGACACGTAGAGCGCGCCGACATAGACCTTGACGAAGACCTTGGTGCGCACCCCGGCGCCGTTGAGCACCAGTTCATTGGCGCCGACCTTGACCTGGTCGTCCACCTTGACGCCGGCGACTTCCACCGCTCGAGCGACGGGAACGGCAAGCAGCACCGCGACCAATGCCGCGGCCTGCATGGAACGTAAAATCACTTTGTCTCTCCTGTCATTGTTTCGCTGCGGAACCGCTTCCTGTCGACGACATGGGCTGTCCGCACAGGCACAGTATGCGCCGACCCGCGGCACGCTTTCAACTGGACATGACAGGTTTGATCCTGACCCGGAATTTCGTGCAACGCCCGTCGCGACAAACCGGCGATGTCCTGCGCGTTCTCCCAGAACGGCAGAAGGATGGCGGACCGGCCGCCCGTCACCTGCATGGCATGACGGCACACGCCACGAAAAACGGGATGGAGGCTGCCCCCCATCCCCGTCATTCGCGCCCGCCAGGCTGGCGGCACTGCGCTGGCCACGCGGATTTCACCGCTCAGAGCGCCTCGATGATCCCGGCCGCGCCCATGCCGGTGCCGATGCACATCGTCACCATGCCGTACTTGCCGCCGGTGCGCTTGAGACCATGCACGACCGTGGCGATGCGGATGGCGCCGGTGGCGCCGAGCGGGTGGCCGAGGGCGATGGCGCCGCCCAGCGGGTTGACCTTCCCGGGATCGATGCCCAGTTCTTTCATCACCGCCAGCGATTGCGCGGCGAAGGCTTCGTTGAGCTCGATCCAGTCGAGATCGTCCTGCTTGATGCCGACCTGCTCCAGCACCTTGGGGATCGCCGCGATCGGGCCGATGCCCATGATCTCCGGCGCCACGCCACCGACCGCATAGCCGGCGAAGCGGGCGAGCGGGGTCAGGTTGTGTTCCTTGAGCACCTTCTCCGAGACCAGCATCACCGCGGCGGCGCCGTCGGACATCTGCGACGAGTTGCCGGCGGTCACCGAACCGCGCGCATGGAAGACCGGGCGCAGCTTGCCCAGCTTTTCCAGCGAGGCGTCGGCGCGCGGGCCTTCGTCGTCCTCGACGATGCGCTCGCGCACCCGGACCTGACCGGTCTTGAGGTCGGGCAGGTTCTCGCGGACGGGGTAAGGCGTCGTCTCGGCCTTGAAGTGACCGGCGGCGATCGCCGCGCAGGCCTTCTGGTTCGAGGCCAGCGCGAAGGCATCCTGCGCCTCGCGGCCGATCTTCCACTGGTTCGCCACCCTTTCGGCGGTCAGGCCCATGCCGTAGGCGATGGCGATGTTTTCCTCCTTGGCGAAGATGGCCGGGTTCATCGACATCTTGTTGCCCATCATCTGCGGCATCACGGTCATCGACTCGGTGCCGGCGGCGATCATCACGTCGGCCAGGCCGAGGCGGATCTGGTTGGCGGCATCGGCGACCGCCTGCACCCCGGAGGAGCAGAAGCGGTTGATCGTGATCCCCGGCACGGTGATCGGCAGGCCGGCCAGCAGCAGCCCGATGCGGGCGACGTTCATGCCCTGGTCGGCTTCCGGCATGGCGCAGCCGACGATGACGTCGCCGATGCGCGCCGGATCGATTCCCGGCACCTGGGCGACAACCGATTTGATGACGTAGGCCAGCATGTCGTCCGGCCGCACGTACCTGAACATGCCGTTGCGCTTGGCCACGGGCAGACGGGTGGCGGCTACGATGTAGGCGTCCTGAATTTGCTTGGTCATGATTGGTTCCTTGGCCTGAATCAGTTGCGGAGCGGCTTGCCGGTTTCCAGCATGTGCTTGATACGCGCCTGGGTTTCCGGAGTCTTGAGGAGTTCGACGAAGAGCCGGCGCTCGACGGTGATCAGCCATTCCTCATCGACCAGCGCGCCGGTTTCGATGTCGCCACCGCACAGGGCGGTTGCGGCAGCCTTGGCCACCCGGTAGTCGTGAGCGGAGATCATGCCGCCTTCCTTCATGTTGACCAGCATCATCTCCAGCGTCGCGATGCCGCTGCGCCCGGCCACCGGAATGGCGCGCGGCATCAGCGGCGGGGCATAACCGGCGTCGGCCATCGCCCGCGCTTCACGGATCGCCACGAACAGCAGTTCGTTGGCATTGAAGAGGATGGTGTCGGAAGGCCGGGCAAAGCCCATGTCGATCGCCTCGAGCGCGCTCTTGGCGACCTTGGCCATGGCGATGTTCTGGAACACCGGCTGCAGGAAATCGAAGAGTTCACCCGGCGTCGCCGACTGGGCAGCCCAGTCCGCGGCACGCACGGCGAATTCCTTGCAGCCGCCGCCGGCCGGGATCAGGCCGACGCCGGCCTCGACTAGGCCGACATAGCTTTCCAGCGCCATCACCCGCTTCGCCGAGTGCATGACGAATTCGCAACCGCCGCCGAGGGCCATGCCCTGCACCGCGGCCACCGTGGGCACCTGCGCGTACTTGAGGATCTGCGAGGCGCGCTGGAACTTCTCGACGGTCCGCTCGAGCATGTCGAAATGGCCACCCGCGCAGGCCTCGCCGACTTGTTGCAGGTTGGCGCCGACGGCGAACGGCGCCTCGTGCCAGATCACGACGCCATCGAGCGTCTGCTCGGCCTGGCGCACGGCGGCGATCAGGCCGTCCATGACCTCGTTGCCGACGCTGTGCATCTTGGACTTGAAGGAAATGATGCCGATTCCGGCGTCGACCGCAGCAAGCTTCCACAGCCGCACGCCATCGTTCTCGTACAGCGTCTCGCCGGACTTTTCCGGAGTCGCGGCGCCTTCGCCGAGCACGCGCTCGGGGAAAAGCTGGCGCTGGTAGACCGGCAGCGCGGAACGCGCGACGTAGGCGTTGCGGCTCGCGGAATACGAACCCTGCGGGGTATGCACGCCGGTGCGTCCGGCTTCCAGTGCCCATCCCGGCAGCGGAGCATCGCTCATCGCCTTGCCGGCGGCGATGTCGGCGGCGATCGCCTGGGCGATTGCCGACCAGCCGGCGGCCTGCCACGTCTCGAACGGACCCTGCGCCCAGCCGAAGCCCCAGCGCATGGCGAGGTCGAGGTCGCGGGCGTTGTCCGCCACGTTTTCGAGATGGACCGCGGCGTAGTGGAAGATGTCGCGGAAGATGGCCCACAGGAACTGGCCCTGCGGATGCGCGGAGGCGCGCAGCGCGGCGAACTTCTCGGCCGGGTTCCTGATCTTGAGGATTTCGCCGACTTCGTCGGCGATGGTGCCGGCCGAGTTGCGGTAATCCTGCAAACCGACGTCGAGCACCTGGATGTCGCGACCCTGCTTGCGGAAGATGCCGCAGCGGGTCTTCTGGCCGAGCGCGCCCTTGCCGATCAGCGCCGACAGCCAGTCCGGGGTCTTGAAATGGGCGTGCCACGGATCGCCGGGCAGCGTGTCCTGCATCGTCTTGACGACGTGCGCCAGCGTGTCGAGGCCGACGACGTCGGCGGTACGGTAGGTGGCGCTCTTCGGCCGGCCGATGCGCGGGCCGGTCAGCGCGTCGACTTCGTCGAAGCCGAGGCCGAAGGCGGCGGTATGATGCATGACCGCGAGGATCGAAAAGACGCCGATGCGGTTGGCGACGAAATTCGGGGTATCGAGGGCGCGGATGACACCCTTGCCGAGGCGCGAGGTCAGCCAGGTTTCCAGCGCATCGAGGGTCGCGGCGTCGGTGCCGCGCGTCGCGATGATCTCGACCAGATGCATATAGCGCGGCGGATTGAAGAAGTGGATGCCGCAGAAACGCGGGCGCACCGCTTCGGGCAGGCCGTCGGCCAATGCATTGATCGACAGGCCGGAGGTATTCGAGGCGATGACCGCGCTGGCGCCGAGGTGCGGCGCGATCTTGGCGTAGAGGTCGTTCTTCCAGTCCATGCGCTCGGCGATGGCCTCGATTACCAGGTCGCATCCGGCGAGCAACGGCAGGTGCTCCTCGTAGTTGGCGGCGTCGATGTACTTCAGCTTGCCCTTGTTGGCCAGCGGCCCCGGCTCGAGTCTCTTGAGCCCTTCGAGGGCACGGTGCACGATGCCGTTCTTGTCGCCTTCCTTGGCCGGAAGGTCGAACAGCACGACCGGCACGTTGGCATTGGCGAGATGCGCGGCGATCTGCGCCCCCATCACGCCGGCGCCGAGGACGGCGGCTTTCTTCACGATCAGCTTGTTCAAGCGGTTCTCCTTAAGGTGTCTTTGGTCCGTTCAAGCCCTGCTTGCCCGTATTAAACGAACGTTTGAATTGTAGATGCAACCACAGGCGCGGTCAACGCATTTGCTAGTGAAAGCACTCGAAAAAAAGCCCCGGACGGGCCGGGGCTTGAATGGGACAAACTGGAGATCGGGCGTTCAGAAGCCCATCGAGTACTGGGCGCCGAGGAGCCACGAGTAGCTGTCGTAGTCGCCCCTGAGCAGGCCCTGCGGGGGATTGGCCCGCGCCCAGCCGGGATTGTTGATCGACGTCTCCTTGACCCAGATATACGCGGCGCCGAAATCGAGCGCCGAGGTCGGGGTCGGCTTCCACTGAACGCCGGCGGTCAGCCAGGTGCGGTCGTTATCCGGCAGCGAGGTGATGCGGTATTCGTCATTCGGGACCGGGCTGTTGTCGTAGGCGATACCGGCGCGGAACTTGATGTCCTGGCGCATCTTGTAGTTGGCGCCGAGCGCGAAACGCCACGTATCCTTGAACCTGGTTTCGAGGATCTGCGCGGTCGAACCGGCGGGAGAGGTCAGCGACGGCGAGGTGCGAACGATGTCCAGTTCCTTGACGCTGCTCCAACCCATCCACGAAACGTCACCCAGGATCTCCCACTGGTCGCCGATACCCTGAGCGATGCTCAGTATGAACAGGTCGGGAAGGTCGACGTCGGTCTTGGCGCCGGAGCTTCCCGCGAGATTGATGGCGGCGCTCGGACCGGTCACGCTGATGTTGCCGTCGAGCGTGTATTTGGTCTTCGAACGGTACGAAACCCCGATCCTGGTTTGCGGCGCCACCGTGAACAGCGCGCCGATATTCCAGTTCCACGAGTCGTCGTCGGCATCGAATTCCTTGGTGCTGGCCGCGATCGCCGCCGTCTGGGCCGGAGTCAGCCCGCCGATGCCGACAGCGGACTTGTAGTTGGCGGTGATCCGCTGCCAGCTGACGCCCGCGCCCAGCGACAGCCATTCGTTGGCGCGCCACGCCACCGACGGGTTGATGTTGTAGGTCTTGATCTCGAAGCTGTTCGAGTGAGCGCTGCCCTTCCACGGGGCGTCGTACTCGACGACATTGCCATAGGGAGCGCCGATTCCCAGGCCGACGTACCAGTCCGGCGCCACTTGCCACGACAGGTAGCCATTGGGCACGAACGAGGTGCCGCCGCCATCGCCGCCGTCGCCGGCCAACTGGAAGGCCCCCACCCGGGAGCCATCATTCTGGAACTGGAAGCTGGTCGTGATGATGTTGGCGCCCAGCGAAAACTCGCGCGCCTGCAGCCTGGTCATTCCGGCCGGGTTGAAGTAGATGGTGCTGGCGTTGTCGGCGACCGCCGCCGACCCGGCGAAAGCGTTGCCGAGGCCGCTGGCGTTCTGCTCCCACAGGGCAAAGCCGGAAGCGCTGGCGGCGCCGGAAAAAGCAACGGCGAGAAGCGCCGGAATCAGGCGCGGGGTGATGTTCCTGGGCATTGATCTCTCCACTCGAAGACAGTTGATTTTGTGCGGTTTCGCAACCTTCCGATTAGACACCAGCCGTCCGTTTCCAGCCAGCACGAACTGGCGATGCCGGAATGGATTTCCGGCAGAGTGTTGTCCCGAGGCAACGGACTATTGCGCCTGTGTCTTGCGATAATTGAGCGGCCCGCCGGTGAAGGGTGCGAACCCGGTCCCGAAGATCACGCCGGCGTCGGCGAGGTCGGCATCGGCGGCGACGCCGGTGACGACCAAGTGGTCGACGCGATCGATCAGCGGCTTGACCAGGCGGGCGGCGAGCTGCGGCGGCGGCGTTCCGGCCGCCCCCTTCTGCGCCTTGCCGGCGGTCCAGGCGTAGAAGCCCTGGCCGGTCTTCTTGCCGAGTTGCCCCTTGTCGACCCGGGCCATCAGGCAGCGCGGCGCTTCCGCCCCGCCCGCCAACTGCCTGCCGGCGGCGACGGCGATGTCGAGACCGACCGTATCGGCCAGCTCGACCGGACCCATCGGCATGCCGAACGCCAGCATCGCCTCGTCGACGGTTTCCGGGCTGATTCCCTCGTCGACCGCGCGCATCGCCTCCAGCATGTAGGGGGCGAGGACGGCATTGACGAGGAAGCCCGGTTCGCTCCTGACCGGCAGCGGCAGCTTGTCGATCTGCCGGACGAAGGCGCAGGCGGCCTGGACCATGGCGGGATCGGCGCCGTCGGCGGCGACCACCTCGACCAGCGGCATCATCGCCACCGGATTGAAGAAGTGGATGCCGACCAGACGCCCGGGGCGTTGCAGCACCGTGCGCAGGTCTTCCAGTTTGAGGCTGGAGGTGTTGGTGGCGAGCACGGCATCCGGCTTCATCACCGCATCCAGCTTGCGCAGCAATGCATGCTTGGCCTCGACGTTCTCGAAGATGGCCTCGATGACGACGTCGGCATGCGCCGCACCGGCGCCGTCCGGATCGGGAATCAGGCGGTCCATGATCGCGCGCAATTGCAGCTTGTCCTTGATGCGCCGCGCGAAATTCTCGCGGGCGCGCTTGAGCGCCGGGGCGATGCGCTCCAGGCCCTGATCCTGCAGGGTCACCGTCATGCCGCGCAGCGCGCACCAGGCGGCAATGTCGCCGCCCATGGTGCCGGCGCCGACGACATGGACGCGTCTGGCCTTGAAGTGGGAGTCCTTGCCGAAGCTCTTGAGGCGCTCCTGCAGGAAGAAGACGCGCACCAGGTTGCGCGCCGTCGGCGAGCGGACGATGCCGTCGACCAGTTCCGGCGCGGCCAGCGCGTTGCCATTGTGCTTCGCCCAGATGTCGATGATCGCGTACGGCGCCGGGTAATGCTGCGGACGCGCGCGTTTGGCCACTTGCTTGCGCGCGCCGTTGGCGACGACGCTCTTGAGCGGGCCGTTGAGCAGTCTTTGCGTCGCCGGCAGGGGATGGCGCGGCGCGTTCGACAGCACCATCATGCGCGCGGCGCGATCCATGATCCGCGGCGGCACGGCGTCGTCGGCCAGCCCCATGCGCTTCGCCCGTCGGGCATCGATCGTCTTGCCGGTCAGCATCATGTCCATCGCGGCGGCCGGGCCGACGCGTTCCGGCAGGCGCAGCATGCCGCCCCAGCCGGGAAAGATGCCGAGCATGACTTCCGGCAGACCCATCTTCGTGCCCGGCTCGTCGACCGCCAGCAGGTAGCGGCACGCCAGCGCCAGTTCCAGGCCGCCGCCGAGGCAGTGGCCGCGAACCAGCGCCAGGGTCGGGTAACGCACGGCCGCCAGCCGGTTGAACAGCTCCCAGCCGCGGGCAACCAGGGCGCGCCCCTTCTCGGCGGTATCGAGCTGGGAAAACTCCTGGATGTCGGCGCCGGCGACGAAGCCCGCCGCCTTGCCCGAACGGATGATCAGCCCCTTCGGCGGATCGGCGTCGAGCCGGTCGAGCAACTGCCCGAATTCGCCGAGGACTTCGGCCGACAGCGCATTGGCGGCAGCGCCCTGCTTGTCCAGCGTCGCGACGGCAATCCCGTCCGCTTCGGTCACGATCTGCCAGTGTTGTAAATTGAAATTCATCATCCGCTATCTACCTCAATCGGGGCGATGGCCGCTGGCGGCGAAGGCCAGCGACAGGGCGCCGGGGCCGACATTGACCGCCGCCGTCGTGCTCATCGGAGAAATCAGGACTTCTGCACCGTGCTTGCTCGCCGCTTCGGCCAGGTCGGCATAGCCCGGCAGGCTGCGGACGACCTCCGGCTGACCGCCATAGCTGATACAGACATACGGTGTGTCGATGCCGTCGCGCACCCGCTTGGCGGCCATCGTGAATATCCGCTCGGCGCCAGCCGCGAAGCCGCGCACCTTGTCAATGGTGTTCGTCACATCGCGATGGCAATGGAGGATCGGCTTGACGTCGAGCCACGAGCCGAGCGTGTATGAACCCCAGCTCAGGCTCTTGTCTCCCTTCTTGGAGGCCCGCCGGTAGATGTGAAAGAGGCCGGCCGGAACCAGGTAGGTGTGCGTCTGCTCGACCAGGTCGTGCAGACACTTGCCGATATCGCTCGGCGCACCGCCGGCGCGGATCAGGCGCACCGCTTCGGCCACCGGCACCGCCTGCCCGGTGAACAGGTTGCGCGTCGACACGACGGCGAGACCGAAGCGCTCGGACAACCCCGCCGCACGGCGAACCGTCCTGTAGCGGCCGAGGATCGCGCGCGACGCCTGCATCGCATGATCGAAGATCGGGCTACGCGTGCTGGTAATGGTCAGGCAGAAGACGTAGTCGTAATCGAGAACCAGGCGATCGAGAAACAGGCTTTCGATCTGCTCGACCGAATAGGGAATCGACTCGGCGAAATCCTCGCTCTTGCGGTCGAGATGCCTGACGTAGAACGCCTGTGTCTCCTCCGGATCGCGCCGGTCCTCGATCAGCAGGTCGCCGATGCGCAAGGTGATCGGCATGATGCGCACATCGTTTTCCGTCAGGAAATCACGGGGCAGGTCGCAGGCCGAATCGACGACGATACCGATCCGCATCTCAGTTCTCCGCCTCGACCAGCATGGCGCCGCCCAGCCCGCCGCCGATGCAGATGGTGGCCATGCCGCGCTTCGCCTGCTTCTCGCGCAGGACGTGCAACAGATGGAGGACGATGCGCGCGCCCGAGGCGCCCACCGGGTGGCCGACGGCGATCGCTCCGCCGTCGACGTTCAGCCTGTGTTCGTCGAGCGCGCCAAGGGCGCCAGGAAGTCCGAGCTGCTCGCGACAGTAGTCGTCCGACTTCCAGGCTTCGAGGCAGCCGAGAACCTGGGCGGCGAAGGCCTCGTTGATTTCCCAGGCGTCGAGATCGTTGAGCCCGAGACCGTGCCGCTGCAGGATCGGCGTCGCCGCATGCACCGGGCCAAGCCCCATCTGCGCCGGATCGAGGCCGGCCCACGCGCTATCGACGATGCGGCCGAGCGGCTTGAGGTTCCATTTCCTGACCGCCTCTTCCGCAGCCAGGATCAGCCAGGCGGCGCCGTCGGTGATCTGCGAGCTGTTGGCGGCGGTGATGTTGCCATACTTCTTGTCGAAGAACGGCTTCAGCTTGGCCATGCCGGCCATGCTGGCATCGGGACGCACGCCGTCGTCCTCGCCGTAAATATTCCCCTTGTCGTCCACCACCGGCACGACCTCGCCGTAATGCCCGGCGGCGCGGCCGGCCATGACGCGCTGGTGGCTGCGCACGGCGAAAGCATCCATCTGCTGGCGGTCGATGCCGAATTTCCACGCCAGGTTCTCCGCGGTCTGTCCCATCAGCAGGCCGCAGACGGGGTCGGTCAGGCCCTTCATCAGGCCGATCACCGGACTGAGCAGCGCCCCCGGGCGCAGCTTGACGAAATGACCGGCCTTCTGGCCAGCCGATTTCATCGCCATCATCCCGGCGAACCAGCGCACCATCGCCTCCGAGTAAAGCAGCGGCGCGTGCGACAGCGCATCGACGCCCCCGGCGAGCACCAGCGAGGAACGCCCGCACTGGATGTTGGCAATCGCCGAATCGAGCGCCTGCATGCCGCTGGCGCAGTTGCGCATCACCGTCCAGCCGGGCACCTTGTTGCCGCAGCCCAGACGCAGCGCCACCATGCGCCCGATGTTGGTCTCGTCGGGCGAAGGCGCCGCACAGCCCAGGATGACCTCGTCGAGATCCTCCGGCGAAAACGGCTGGCGCAGCAGCAGGCTGCGTCCGGCCTGGGTCGCCAGATCGGACGCGGGGAACGGCCCGGGCCCGCTGCGCGCCTTGAGGAACGGCGTCCGCGCGCCGTCCACCACGTAGATCGTCTTCATCAGGCCGCCTTGCGCTCGAGCCTCGGCTTGTTGGCCGTCGCCACGTCGAAGTCGAACGGGAAGTCATCGACATGGACGACGATGTCGCGCAGCGCGTTGCGCCGCTTCATGATCTCGAACTCGGCCGCCGTGATGACGCCGCACTCGGCTGCCGCAACGGCGATGTCGCGCACATTGGCGAGCGGGTTGTTGGCGAACCGCCCGGCCTTCTCGGCCTCGCGGATCTTGGCTTCGATGGCTTCGGCCTGGATGGTCGCCGCCAATGCCAGTTCGATGGCGCCGGCCGGTTCGCTTTCGGTCATCGGCAGGAAGCACTCGGCGGTCAGGCGGTCGCGCGCTTCCGACGGCTCGATCAGCAGTCTGGCAACCTTGTGACCGAGATCGTCGGAGGGCACCACATACGGGTGACCCCACGGGAAGATGCTGCGGTGCAGGAAGGCGCCGATGAAGCGGTTGGGGAAATTGGCGATGACGCCGTCGAACGCCTCCTGCGCCTTGTACATCGCATCCCAGATCGCCCAGTTCACCATCGGCAGGTCGGCGGCCGGACGGCCGTCGGCTTCGAAGCGCTTCAGCGTGCACGAGATCAGGTACATCTGGGCCAGAATGTCGCCAAGGCGCGCGGAGAGCTTCTCACGACGCTTGACGCTGCCGCCCAGCACCAGCAGGGAGATGTCCGCCAGGAAGGCAAAGGCGGTCGAGAAGCGGGTCATCTGCTGGTAGTAGCGGCGAACTTCGGGCGCCACGTCGACATTGACGCCGACGAAGTGCGAACCCGTCATGCCCAGCCACAGGGCGCGGAAGCCGTTCCGGATCGTGTAACCGATATGCCCCCACAGGGCCTTGTCGAAGTCGACCAGGCCCTGACGCGCATCCTGGTTGTGCGCCGCGTGCATTTCCGCCAGGAGGTAGGGATGGCAGCGGATGGCGCCCTGGCCGAAGATGATCAGCGAACGGGTGAGAATGTTGGCGCCCTCGACGGTGATGGCGATCGGCACCTGCTGGTAGGCACGGCCAAGGAAGTTGGACGGGCCAAGGCAGATGCCCTTGCCGCCGACCACATCCATGCCGTCGTTGGCCACCTGGCGGGCGCGCTCGGTCACGTGATACTTGGCGATCGCCGAGACGACGGAGGGCTTCTCGCCGAGATCGACGGCGCCGGCGGTCATCGTCCGCGTGGCATTGGTCATGTAGGTAAAGGCGCCGATGCGGGTCAACGCCTCCTCGACCCCCTCGAAGCGGCCGACGGCCATCTTGAACTGGCTGCGCACGCGGGCGTAGCCGCCGACCGTACGCGCGATCATCTGCGACATGCCGGCGTTGGACGACGGCAGCGAGATCGAACGTCCCGCCGCCAGGCACTCCATCAGCATGCGCCAGCCCTGCCCCGCCATCTTCGGACCGCCGATGATGAAGTCGAGCGGCATGAAGACGTCCTTGCCGCGCGTCGGGCCGTTCATGAACATGGCGTTGAGCGGGAAGTGGCGACGCCCGGTGTCGACCCCCGGATGATCGTAGGGAACCAGCGCGCAGGTGATGCCGACGTGCTTCTTGGTGCCGAGCAGGCCGTCCGGATCAAAGAGATGGAAGGCCAGCCCGAAGACCGTGCACACGGGAGCCAGCGTGATGTAGCGCTTGTCCCAATTGACCCGCATGCCGATCACTTCCTTGCCCTGCCACATGCCTTTGCAGACGACGCCGGTATCGGGAATCGAGGCGGCGTCGGAACCGGCCCACGGGCTGGTCAGCGCGAAGGCGGGCACCTCGATGCCCTTGGCCAGGCGCGGCAGGTAATGGTTCTTCTGTTCCTCGGTGCCGTAATGCAGCAGCAGTTCGGCCGGGCCGAGCGAGTTCGGGACCATGACCGAGACCGACAGTGCCGACGAGCGCGTCGACAGCTTGGTCACGATCTGCGAATGGGCGTAGGCGGAAAACTCGAGGCCGCCGTACTTCTTCGGAATGATCATGCCGAGGAAGCCCTTGTCCTTGATGTAGCGCCAGGCTTCATTGGGCAGGTCGTAGAGTTCGTGGGTCACCTTCCAGTCGTCCACCAGACGGCAGGCTGCCTCGACCTCGTTGTCCATGAACGACTGCTCGGCCGCGGTCAGCGCCGGTTTCGGATAGGCGTGCAGCTTCTTCCAGTCGGGCTTGCCGCGGAACAGCTCGCCTTCCCACCAGACGGTGCCGGCTTCGAGCGCATCGCGCTCGGTTTCCGACATCTGCGGCAGAACCTTGCGATAGGTCGCAAAGAGCGGACGGCTGATGACGGCGCGCCGCAGCGGACGGACCAGGATCAGGGCGGCCACGGCTGCAAGCGCCAGCGCCCCCAGCAAGAGAAAGATCGAATATGACATGCTGTTGCCTCCTATGAAACTGAAAAGATTCTTATGCCGCCCTCGAGTCCGCATCGCCGGCCGCCGCCTCGAACCGGGGCAACGGAGCGCGCAGACCGCCCAGCAGGAACGACATCAAGCGGGGAACCAGGCGGTCGTTGCGGTCGACCGTATCCGCATCCTCGATTTTCCAATCGGCGACCAGGCGCAGCGCATCGGTGCCGGCAATCGCGTAGGACGTTGCGCCGAGCATGAAGTGGAAGCGCCAGACGATCTCCGCCCGCGGCACACCCGGCAATGCCCGGAACAGGGCCTGTTGGTAGCGCTCCATGACTGCGGCGTACTCGTCGGCGATGAAGGTGCGGATGAATTCCGACGGCTCGGCGTGCGTGCGCCCGAGGAGGCGCAGGAAGACGATGCCGCCGCGCCGGTCGTCGTCGGCCAGGCGCAGCAGCGTCCCGAAGAAGCCGTCGACGATCTGCGAGGGCTTCAGCGGCTTGCCCGCCGCCGCCCCCTCCATCTCGTCGAGAACGCGCAGCCGCTCGTCGTTGAGCCAGTCCAGGCGGCGCCGGAACACCTCCTGCATCAGCGACTCCTTGGACCCGAAGTGGTAATTGACGGCAGCCAGATTCACTGCCGCGTCGCCAGTGATCTGGCGCATCGACGTTCCCTCATAACCGTACGCCATGAACAGGCGCTCGGCCGCATCGAGAATGCGCTCGCGGGTATCGATATTGCGGACTTCTGGCATCGGCCCTGCCTGCTTCGCGAAAGGTTAATTCATACGTTCGTTTTAATGATAGACGAAATCACTCGCGGCTGCAAGCCAACATTTAGGCGAAATCACCAAGAATTGAACCAGCAAGCATGACCCTCAGCCTTGTTCATTCCCGTCGACACACCGCTGTTCCGCTTCGCTGCGGGCGAAGCGGAGATCCACCTGCCGCCTCGGTCCCGCGTTCGCCGGGACGGCGATCCGGATTGCCGGGCCAGTCAGCAGAACGGTCTCCGTCCCGACTGGAGCGTCATCCTGCCGAACGCGCCGCCTTGTTCGCCGTAGCCGTGCGAACATCCTCGATTTTGAACAGCGGCTTCGCCATGCCGTCGGCGTCAGTGTCAAAACCATGACCGCGCATCTGCTCGGCGGCATCCGTCTGTTGCGACTGCCCGTTCGACCCGGACGCAGCGAACCCCATGCCATCAAACGACGACCGAGAAACCACCCGTTGCTGACCCTTTCTCGCACCCTGGCCCGCGAAAAAATCCGCCGAGCACCAGAGAAAATGGCCAAAGGCAGCGCCTTTCAGGCACCGAGCATGGCAGGACAGCGAATGTTGCAGGACCCAAGGAACGATTGCACGCAAGTTCGCGGCTGACGGCGTGGCGCAGGTCCGAAGAGGCTTCCCGGATTGCGATCGAATTTCCTATCCTCGACCGGACCACCGAACGGGCTCAGGCCGAGTCGCAGGAACGTCGGAAACACGGCCCAAGGGCTGCGGTCAGTGCGGGGCGCGGTTCATCCGCCTGCCTCCTGGTTGCGGCACGCTGCACGGCGCGCGGCGACTTGCGGGGCTGCAAGGCGCGACATCGTCAGTCCTCGGCGGCGCGCGCCTCACGAACGCTCTGGCGATTGCCGACCCGGTCCAGGAAAGCGGTGAGCACCGGCCAGCGGCCGAGATCGAGGTCGGCTGCGTCGCTCCAGGCGAGTACGGCAAACAGGTAGGCATCGGCCACCGTGAACCGCTCGCCGACCAGGTAATCGCGCTCCTCGAGCGACGCGGCGACATAGCCGAGCCGGGCGGCGAGATCGTCCCTGATCCGATGAGCATAGGAGTCGGGCGTTTCGGGGGAGAGCAGCGGAATGAAGCGCTTGTGCAGTTCCGAACTGGTGAAGGCGAGCCACTCCTGGAGGCGGTAACGCTCGCGAGTGAACGGCTGTGGCGCGAGCCCGCTCTCGGGCACCCGGTCGGCGATGTACTGGACGATCGCCGGGACTTCGGTGAGCACGCTGCCGTCTTCGAGTTCGAGCGCAGGCACGTAGCCTTTCGGGTTGATCGCCCGGAAGTCGCTCCCGTCGGCAAGGCGGTTTTCACGGAGGTCGACGCGGATGAGGTCGAAATCGAGGCCGGCCTCGCGCAGCGCGATGTGCGTGGCCAGCGAACTGGTCCCCGGAGCGAAGTACAGCTTCACTTCCAAGCTGCCGGGGACCGCGTCCGGCGCCGCCGCCGACATCTGTTCCACTCCTGCCGACCATGGCTGCCGGGTCACCTCGACGTTCAGGAAGCCCCGGTGGTCCGCGTAGGCGAACGCCGAGTCGTTGGCGAAGAAATACAGGAAACCCGGTTCGATGATCTCGATTTCGCAGCCGTCAGGGGTGGCGATCAGGCTACTCTCGTCGTCGATCCGTGCGACCCCGCTGATCGCGCTCTCGACCAGGCCCGTGAGCATGTTTTCCGAAGCGGGATTGCTGGCTTCGAGATCGGGCAGCGGATGGACGGCGGCGACCAGCGACAGCCACGGTCGCCCTTCGAGCCGCCTGCTTCCCTCGGTCAGGTAATGAAGCCAGCCATCCGATTCGTAGCCGTGTGCATTTGCCGGAACGCCCCGGTCGAGCCATGTCCCCCTGGCCGCGATGCGATATCTTTCGCCGACGTCCACTTCGACTCCCGAAGCGTTCCACCATTTGTCGGCATGAACCGGGAATCTCGCCGTACCGTCGACCGGCAGCTTGCGGAACGGCAGTTCCTCGCGCTCTGGTTGCAGTTGCTCGTCGAACTGGAAATCGTTCTCCTGAAAGAAGTCGGCGCAGGCCGGAAGGCGCTCGAGCGCTTTCGGCCGATAGTCGGGGCGTTCGCGCAGCCGATGGAGGACGCTTTCGTGCAACTCTGCTTCCTCGGGGATGCGGCGTTCCTTCTTCGGGCGCGATCTCCAGATCGGTCCGCGTGTTTCCTCGTGGCGGTCCGCGAAGCGGTCGGGTTCGAGCGGTGCTTCGAGCGGGTCCGGAATCAGCCTGAGCCCCGCGTCGAGGGCGTTCACCTCGCCGATCATCCATTCGAGCGCGACGTCCGAGAGCCCCCCGCGTTCGTATCCGCCGCCGACGTCGGCATGAGCCCCCGCGAACCACACCTGCCGGACGCCTTTGCGTCCGGCCCACAGGGCCGGGACGAAATCGGCGCGTTCCTCGTCGATCGCCAGTGCCTGGCGTCCGTGCTCGACTCGTGGACTGAGTTCGCGGTCGCTGAACCGCATCAGCCCCAGCTCCTCCCGGTCGACGAGGCGAAGCCCGTTGAATTCGGGTACCCCGTTCTCCCCGACGGTGTCCCAGACGCCGATCAGGCGGATCGGCGACTCGTCGTGGTACCGCCAGAAGCGAGGGCCGCGCTTGAGTCCGTGGCCTTCCTTGTACTTAAGCCAGATTCTCTCGGCGTTGTCGGCCGAGTCGTCGTCGTCTGCCTCGGGAGCGGGTATCAGGCCCGAGCGCGCAATGAAGGCGCCAAGCGTTCGCGCCGCCCAGGCCCCGCGCGAGAAGCCGAAGATCCAGATCTTGTCGCCGCGCCGGTAGACCTGGGAAACCAGCAGATAGGCGTCGATCACGCGGTCGTGCAGAGTAATCCCGTGCGTGCGTCCGAGCAGGCCGTGCAGACGGCCGCCCCTGCCGATCCCCTGCAGATAATAGCCGAGCACCTCGTCGCTGCGGCGGACGAGATACGAGCGGATCGGTCCGCTTTCCTCGACGCGCTGCTCTTCGCCAGGCAACAGTCCGAACAGCCGGTAGACGTTGGTCTGCTCGCCCGGGTTGTTCCATGTGCCATCCAGGCACACGACAATCTGTCTGCTCATCTCTCCTCCTGGCCTCCTCGACTGCGGCTCCCGCTCCGTTGCCGCAAGCACTCCGCGTCCCGGACGCAAAGTGCGAAGCATACCGCGCTCGCTCCGGCGTGACCATCCACCGCTGCGTTCAGCGCCTTTGGCAACCACCCCCGGCACTGCAAGTCAATTGACACGACCCCTGGTTAACGGAATGATCCGCGGCTCGTAGGCAGGCAAATCGGCCGGCCGATTTCGACAATATCCTGGGGCCACGCCGGCATCCGCCGGCTTGCCGTCCGCATCGCGGATCACGAACGATCGCGGGTCAGCCGTGCGGCAAGCGCGGTGGCCGCCACCGCGACGGCCATCAGGCCGAAGGCGATGCCCGCCTGGCTGATGCGTTCCGGCGCCAACAGCAACAGCGCCCCCAGCTCCAGCATCATCAGCCCGGACATCAGCTTGAGCAGCCGCCCTTCGCGTTCGCTCAGCTTGCGTGCGCCCAATGTCCGGGCAAAGGCGACGACGATTGCCAGCAGGGGCATGACATAGACCAGGTTGTAGGCGGCAAGATAGGCGTAACGGCCGATGGCCGGCAGGTCGGCGAGTGTCAGCAGGCGCGTATAAACCATGGGAAAACCGGCCGTGCACAGCAGTTCGTAGAAATTGGCGGCGACGGCAAGCAGGATGGTGGCAGCGATCATGGCCGGCAGGTTGTCGGCGGCGAGAATGCGGCGCGCGCGGCGGAAGATATCCGGCTTGCGCGCTTCCGGGATCGACAACGACAGCCCCTTCCCGAACCGGAAGAAATCCTTGACATTGACCGCCCCGACGAGCACGGCCAGCACCCCGGCGGCCAGCGTGATCCAGGCGAGATGGCCGAACACCTGGAACACATTCAGCCAGGCGACCATGAAAGCGAAATACATCAGCCCGGAGACGCCGACGAAAATGCCGCCGATCAGCACCATGCGGGCACGGCTCTTCTGGTGCGCCAGCATCGACAGCAGGAACAGGAGGACGAAGAAGGCGCAGGGGTTGAAGGCATCCAGCCCGGCCAGCACCAGGGTCAGCACCGGCAGCAAGAAACCGCTGGCATCGACGCGGCCGAGCAGGGGAACCTGGATACGGGCATCGCCCCTGGCGACCGCTGGCATGGGGGGCGCCCCCTCGACGCTGCGCGCATGGCACTCGTCCAGCCGGCGCAACAGTTCGACGCCCATGCCCTCGGGACCATCCCAGCCGGAAAGCATCTCGCCGCAGAAGATGAAGCTGGGCACGGCGGCCGCTTCGCCGCCAGCCTGCGCGGCGAGGGACTGGAAATACGCGACGTTCCCGGCATTGCGCGACAGTTCCAGCTCATGCAGGCGGACCCACGCCCGCTGGTGCGGAATCGCGCTGATGTACGGATGCGCCGCCGTGCAATGCGGGCAGGTCAGCGACCAGAAGAAATAGAGTTGGACCTGCGGCTGGCCGTCGCCGTCGCGGACGATCCACGGCTCGCCGGCCCATGCCGATGAGCAGGCGAGCAGCAGGGCAAGGACCAGCCCGCGCAACGGCATGGAAAGCATCGCCGTACCGCCAGGCATCACCGGGTCGTCAGCCGGCCGGCAATCGCTTCCCTGCCCGGCATGCGACCCGATGCCCCGACCTGCCCTCCTGGCCGCGTTTTCGTACTGCGCGGACATCGGTCAGGTTTCCTCGCCGATCCGCCGGGCAACGTTTGCCGCCTCCTCGCGGCTGATGTCTTCCAGCGGCAGGGCGGGAATCCTGCGTCGCCTGCCATCCGCCAGAATATGGAACACCGATTGCGGGCTCATGAGCCAAACATACGATACGGCATCTCCATGCGCAAGAGCATGCCTGACGACAATGACCGGGGCGGCGGAAAGAACGGGCTCTCGCGGCGGGCGTACCCGTGTGGGGAACGCGCCGCCGTGTCCGCCGCGGCCATGCCGACATTCCAGCAAGAGGCGGGCGAACCCGGCCTTCCCCGCACCGCCGCCCGCCGGCCCCAGGCCCTCCCCCCGGAAATTGACCGAATCCGGGGGTCGACCGCATAATCCGCATGAAGCCGGTGCACGGGCAGGTCAGGCGTCTTTCCGAAGCGCCGGTCTTCCTGCAACGCGGACGCCTTTTGGCGGGGGGAGCCGAGACATGGATGTCGCACTCTGGTTGGAACTGGCGGTGTTTGTCGTCCTGCTCGGTTTTTCCGGTTTCTTCTCGAGCACCGAAACCTCGCTGTTCTCGCTGAGTTCGTTCCAGCTCGATCAGATGCGCGCCGCCAGGAACCCCCGCCTCCCCCTGATCGAGCGCCTGCGCAGCGAGCCGCGCCGCCTGATCGTCACCATCCTGATCGGCAACGAATTCGTCAATGTCTCGGCGTCGGTG
>ERZ761603.247-NODE-247-length-47405-cov-34.201098_pt1 | contig 47405 bp, 37 predicted proteins | sample MGYA00511879_ERZ761603 | MGnify/ENA primary metagenome ERZ761603 (study PRJEB28899, sample SAMN02850040) | bioreactor sludge metagenome | biome: EBPR Sludge; feature: EBPR Bioreactor; material: flocular biomat | place: Australia: Thorneside Wastwater Treatment...
CGGAAACTTCCAATCTGCGCAGAATTTCATCCGCATAAGCGCAACTTGGGTTAATTTTGTCTATTAAGCCTCATTTGCATTTTGTCTGAATCAAACAACGCTATTAATATCAAGAATAAATTGTTGTATGCAAAAGAATACCAAAATCAGGGTGAGAAGGAATGTATTTTTTTAATCGTTGAAAATGGAAGACGTATCTTTGTCTCATTCAATGTAATGATATTCATCCGATAAATAATCCGGATATGAAGAAACATGTGCATATTTATGATGCAGCGGGAAATCAGTTGTGTTGCACGCTGGAACAAAAGATCAATCAGAAGTCAGATGTCACACTGGTTGCTGCTGAGCCTGCCTGTTGCAATCACGATCATGCAGATAATCATGTGGAAGAACATGATCATATTGCCTCTGTAGATGGCGGATGGTGGCACCTGTTCAGACCTGCGATAATCAGTTTCGTGCTATTGATATCCGGTATCATCCTGGATCATTACGAGCCCTCTTTTTACGATCAATGGGTTAGAATTGGCCTTTATCTTCTTGCCTATATCCCGGTAGGTTGGCCTGTATTGAAGGAGGCATGGGAGAGTATAGCCAAGGGTGAGGTGTTTTCGGAATTTATGCTCATGGGTATCGCGACACTTGGAGCAATGGGGATAGAGCAATACCCTGAAGCTGTTGCGGTCATGCTTTTTTACTCGATTGGGGAGACTTTCCAGACACTTGCTGTCCAGCGTGCTAAGGCAAATATCAAGATGATGCTGGATCAAAGACCCGACGAAGTCACCATCGTCAATGGTGATAAATTTGAGACAGTCAAGGCAGCTACTGTGCCACCAGGCACCATTGTGAGGCTCAATCCGGGCGAGAAGGCTGCATTGGACGGGATACTGCTTTCAGCAAGCGGGAGTTTTAATACTGCTGCACTGACAGGAGAGAGCGTACCTGCCACGAAATTTAAGGGCGAAGAAATCCTGGCAGGGATGATTAGCGTAAACGAATCTTGCAGGATGGAGGTGAGCAGACCTTATGAGGACAGTAAATTGTCCGGCATTCTCCGGATGGTACAGGATGCCTCTTCACGCAAGGCCCCTACGGAGTTGTTTATAAGAAAATTCGCCAAGGTATATACCCCAATAGTGGTGTTTCTGGCAGTGGCTATTTGTCTGTTGCCTTTTTTCTTCGTCTCTGATTATATCTTCAGTCAATGGTTGTACCGCGCATTGATATTTTTAGTTATTTCCTGTCCGTGTGCACTTGTGATCAGTATTCCACTTGGTTATTTTGGTGGAATAGGAGCGGCCAGCCGAAACGGAATCTTAGTCAAGGGAGGTAATTATCTGGACACACTGGCCGGCATACGTCATGTGGTGGTGGACAAGACGGGTACCATGACCCGTGGTAATTTTGAGGTTCGTGAGGTTGAAATCTCAGAAGGTTTTAACAGGATCGAAGTCCTGACCGACCTAAAGGCTCTGCAGGGGTTCAGTACACATCCCATAGCCGGAGCGATCCAAAGGTATGTTCAGGAGGAAGTCGTAGGCATCAGGGTAGAGGATGTTCTGGAAATCGCGGGGAAGGGTATGTCCGGCACAGTCAATGGTAAGCATTTACTCGCGGGCAATCTCGCCTTGATGCAGGTCAATAAAATTCCTTATGATGTAAGCCTTGAAGAGATCGAGTATACGCTGGTGGCAATTGCTGTGGACGGCAAATTCGCCGGATATGTCACAATCGCTGATGAGATCAAACCAAATGCAGCAGCAGTCGTCCGCGAATTGGCTGATATGGGTGTAGAACTGACGATGTTGAGTGGCGACAGTAACAAGGTTGTGGCAGCCGTGGCGCGGGAAATTGGTATCCGCAAAGCCTATGGTGGTCTCCTGCCTGAAGATAAGGTTGCCAAAGCCAATGAGATCAAAGAGGCATCACCACCAATAGCCTTTGTAGGTGATGGCATGAACGATGCTCCTGTCCTGGCACTCAGTGATGTAGGCATCGCCATGGGAGGTTTGGGCAGCGATATGGCCATAGAAAGCGCAGATGTCGTCATTCAGGATGATGACATCAAGAAAATCCCGCTCTCCATCCGTATTGGAAAGAAAACCAAAACTATCGTATGGCAGAATATCCTGTTTGCCTTTGGAGTCAAGGCCGCAGTATTGATTTTAGGGGCATCCGGTGAAGCCACCATGTGGGAAGCAGTATTTGCGGATGTCGGAGTTGCCCTGATTGCCGTGGCCAATGCTGTCAGGATTCAACGAATGTAGTGCAGACTTGGAAAAATTGTCCCTTTGTCGCACCAAAAATATATAAGTGGCAGACTATCAATATTATAGACCCAATATTTCACCGCACTAAGGTTGGGAAAACGGGGGTTTGTGAATCCGGTGAAAATCTCCAATGGACAGAACCTGGGTTATTTCAGCCAGGAGCAATTATTTTTTTATCGATCACTGAAAGAAATCATCCTCACCGGGTTTCCTTTTCACGGTGTCTATGGGTTGGTCTATAACATTGGGATTGCTGTACTGGCTGCAATCCGTCACAATATTTTCGGATCCGGCAGGCACAATGAATCTTGCATTGGGGTCATAATCCGAAACTTTTTGTAACTCCAGCTGGCGGATAAATTCAGAAAAGAATGGCCTGGCCATCTTACTTCCCTGTCCGTATGTAAGGCTGTTGAAATGAATCCACCTATCGTCACCGCCCACCCAAGTACCGACAACTAGGCTCGGGGTAATGCCCATAAACCAGCCATCGACATAATCATTGGTTGTACCGGTTTTGCCGCCCACTTCGCTCTTTATTCCCTGAAATCCTGCTGATCCACGAGTGGCATATCGAAGTAGGTCGACCATGACGTAGTTGTAGTCTGGTGCCAAAGCCTGTTTTTCATCAGAAGCATTCTTATAGATTACTTTTCCGTTTTTGTCTTCAATTCTGCTGATAAAGGACGGAACGACATAGGTGCCGTTATTGGCAAATGATGCATAGGCTCCGGTCATTTCCAGGACGGTGAGATCGGCAGAACCAAGACAAATTGACGGCTGGGCGGGTATTTTAGACTTGTCAATACCCATATTGTTGACGAGTTCCAAAACCTGATCGGTTGACTGGAGTTGTTTCATAAGATAGACGGATACGGAGTTGCGGGATTCTCTGAGCGCCTCATAAAGTGTCATACTTTTACCGCTGAATTTTCCTTCGGCATTGCCGGGTGACCATGGCTTGATGAGGCCAAAACTCGCTTCTCCCGGTTCGATGGTATATTGCTGGTCTACAACACGCATGCAGGGGCTAATGCCACGAAATGCAATAGCAGAGGCATAGACGAAGGGTTTGAATGTGGAGCCTACCTGTCTTTTAGTACGGATATGGTCAAACTTAAAATATTTGTGATTGATGCCGCCCACCCAAACCTTGACCTGGCCTGTTGTCGGTTCGATGGCTACAATGCCTGTCTGCAGGAACATCCGATGATACCGGATGCTGTCGTACGGTGTCATCACAGTATCTTTCTGGCCTTCAGCATTGTAAGCAAATACTTTCATTTTATATTTTTCATTGAATGCTTTGCGTACCGTGGATCGGAATTGCTGCCACTTGGCTACGGTGATCTTATATTCCGGATCAGCCATTATTTGCTCATACACGCGTTTTTGCTCATCTGTGATCCTATATCTTTTGGCTGTTTTATCCAGGCCCTCTTTTTCGGCAGCAGTCCAAAGGTCGAATTCGATATCTGAAAAACTGATCTCCGGGTATTTTGCATTTATTTCATCGAGTTCTTGTTCGAATATGTTCTGTCGCATATTGATATATCGATCGGATGAGCGAACCAGGTTCTTCATCGAAGCTTCACGAATGGCCAACTGCTTTGCATCAGCATTGTATTTCCAGGGGTCTTTACCTTTCCATTCCCGCCAAAAATTTGTCTGGACGGTCTTCATGTGTTTGAGCATGACCTGTTCAGCGATCCGTTGCATATCGGCATCGATGGAAGTATAGATCTTCAATCCATCCCTGTAGATGTCATAAAGTGAGCCATCCGACTTTTGCAAATCCATCTTTCTTATGATTTGTGATACTTCCTTGCCCACTTCCATCCGGAAGTAGGTAGCATCACCATCGATATGGGTCTTTGGTTTAAAATCAAGTTGAATGGGCTCTGCGGAAAGTTTTTCATAGTCTGACTCAGACAGGATGCCATTGCTGTACATACGTTTGAGGACGGTATTGCGCCTGAGGGTTGCTTGTTCACGCCTTCGCACCGGATTATACAGGGATGGATTTTTAAGCATGCCTACCAGGACTGCTGCTTCGGATATGGTCAGATCCTTGTTGTTTTTTGAAAAATATGTTTCAGCGGCAGCTTCGATTCCATATGCCCCATAGATGAAGTTAAATTTATTGAGATACATAGCGATGATCTCTTCCTTGGTATAACGGCGTTCGAGCTTGATGGCAGTGATCCACTCCTTGAGCTTGATATTGACCAGAGCGAACGACTTTCTAATCCGGCCCATATTGCTGAAATCCCGATCGGAATACAACAATTTGGCCAGCTGTTGAGTGATGGTACTACCGCCTCCCGAGCTTTTACGGGCCAACAAAACTGTCTTGGCGATAACCCTTGCCACAGCTTCGGGGTCTACACCACTGTGTTTTTCAAACCGGACATCTTCAGTTGCAATCAACGCCTTGACTATATTGGGAGAGATCTGACTGTAGGTTATTGGTACCCTGTTCTCAATGTACAGTCGTCCCAGAACCGAGTTGTCAGAAGCGATTATGTCACTTGCAAAATCATACTTCGGGTTTTCCAATTCTTCGAAAGTAGGTAGGCCGGAAAGAGATAGGAATATGATATAAGCAAATCCAAAAAGGACCAATACTCCCAGGCCTATCCACATCTTCCTGACGATCGATTTTATTCGTTCCATGTTTTCTTCCATAATCAGAATAAAAAGTGTGTTTTTATAAAACGAAAGTACGAAGAAAAAAATATATAGCATGGAAATGTAATATGGCCATATGGCAAGGCATCCGTGAGATAGTGCATATGCTCACCAATCCTTACCCGAGCGGTTATATTCCGGTTGTTGGCGCTTCATCACCTTGCCGCGGGTATTTTTTTCTTCTTCCTTCATGATGCGAAGCAAAGACTCCGCCTCCTGTGGGCTGAGGTGTTGAGGTTTGCCCTGATTGTTTTGCTTGTCTTGTCGATTGGACTGATTTGCATTTTGGGCTTGATTACCCGGCTCATTTTTTTGTTGATTCTGATTATTTTGATTCTGATTATTTTGATTCTGGTTGTCTTTTTGATCCTGATCTTGTCTTTGGTCCTGATTCTTATCCTGATTCTTTTGGTTATTCTTCTTCTGTTCGTCTTGCTTGTTTTTTTCTACCAGGGCACGGGTCAGGTTGGCCTTGGCGTCCAGATCTCCCGGGTCGTTGCGCAAGGCTTGCTTGTAGGCATCTATGGCCTTTTCGTAATCCTTGGTTTGGAAAAATGAGTTGCCGAGATTGTAAGTGACCATATTTTTTTGCTGAGGAGTCTTTGCATATTGGTAGGCTTCCATATTTTTCTCAGCAGCATCCGGATATTTACCCAGTTGATACAGGGCATTCGCTTCGTTGTAAAGACTGTTGAAATCCGGCTTTTTCTTGGCAGCGGCATCATAATGTTCTGCTGCTTTTTTATAATCCTTAGCCTGATAAGCGATATTTCCCTCCTTCATAATGGTGTGAGCACTTTGGCCGTAAGAGGCGTTATGAAGCAGGAAGACCATCAGGGCGGTTACAGTTGTTACCTTTGTCCGGTTGTTACTTTTTGTCTTAATAGAAATATTCATGCTCATGATCATTTCAATCAGGAAAAGGAAAAATGCCGGCCAGAGAAGCCATGGAAAAAGACTGATATTATTCGATGTTTCGTGGACATCGTATGTTCCCTTGTCAAGGTTATCTACCATATTTTTGACACCTTCCAGGGCGGATCGGGGATTGTCAAGGCTATAGTATCGGCCGTGAGCTGCAGCGGCAATTTTTATTAGTTCCTCTTTATTCAGTTTAGAACGAACGGGCTGACCTTCTTCGTCCAACTTATATTTGAAGCCCAGATCGTCCTGTTCAGGGATGAGAGCGCCTTTTTCGGTGCCTGCTCCGATGGTGGTAATTACAATCCCTTTTTTCGCGGCTTTCTCGGCAGCCTGAATGGCATTGGAGTCGTGGTCCTCCCCATCGGAAATGATGACAAGGCCTCGGCTTTTATTTGTTTCGTCGCCAAATGCCTTCTGTGCGGTCTCTATCGCATCACCTATTGCTGTGCCCTGATAACTTGCCATTTCTGTCGTGATCCCGTTGATGAAATCTATGGCGGCATTATAATCGTCGGTCAATGGCATATACATATAAGCAGCTCCTGCAAATACCACAAGGCCAATCTGTTGCCCTTTGAGGATTTGGACCAGTTCTGCCGCCCAAAGTTTGGTCTTGGTGAGTCGGTCGGGTGCTAAATCCTGTGCCTGCATACTTCGGCTGACATCAATGGCCAGGAAAATATCTGATGCCCTCTTGATCGTCTTTTCCGGTGGACCGGGCAAACTTGGTCCTGCCAATGCCAGGATGGCCAAGATCAATGCAGTCAACATCAGGGTTATTCGTGTCCGATAATTGTCTTTTGGTGGTTCTGCTATTTTTTGATATACCTCCTTTCCGGCAAAGTCAGCTGCGATTATTCGCCGTCTTTTTCTCCATAAGGACATACTGATCCCCAATATAGGTACCACCAAGAGGAGGAGGAGATATTCAGGTCGTTGCAGTGTCAATTGTCCCATTTAGTATTTAATAAATAAAGGTGTGCGCACCCAGGTATTTTTCAATATAGTCTCTGTCAAAATCAGTCCAATGCCTATCAATAGGAACCAGGCGTATTCATCATATCTTTTTTTCAACACGGTCTTTTCGATCTTGGTTTTTTCCAATAGATTGATTCTGTTATAAATCTGTTGTAAGGAATTTTCATCCTTAGCCCGAAAATACTGGCCATTAGTCAGGTTTGCGATTTCTGTCATCAGGGGCTCATCGATTTCGACAGGTACATAACCGTATATGACCTGTCCGCTTGGTGTCCTGCTGATAGGTGTTTCTGCTTCACCTTCACTGCCGACACCTATCACATATACCCGTAGGTGATAATCAGCAGCCAGCTTAGCTGCAGTAAGTGGATCGATATAACCGGCAGTATTGACACCATCAGTCAACAGGATGACGACCTTACTTTTTGCTTTAGAATCTTTCAGGGTGTTCACTGCCGACACTAGTCCCATCCCAATGGCGGTTCCATCATCTAATGCACCGGCATTGAGGTTGCGCAGGATATTGACTACCATACGATGATCATAAGTAAGAGGGCATTGTGCAAGTGCTTCTCCTGCAAAGACGGAAACGCTGATTCTGTCGTTTGGCCGTTCTTTGACAAATTGCTCTGCAAGCGTCTTGGTGACCTCAAGGCGATTGGGCTTGAAATCTCTAGCCAGCATACTACTCGACAAGTCTATCACCAAAGAAATATCTATTCCGCTGTCGTTGATGGTTTCATTCTTTTCGAGTCTTTGAGGCCCGGCCAACGATATCAGGATAAAGGAAAGACCTGCGAATTTGATCCATGGCAAATACCTGAAAAGTTTGGTGCGCAAGGTGACGAAGTCCTTGACTGCTGCTGCAGTTGGCAAATAAACACCTGAAGTCCTTCGTTGTCGACGCAAAATGATGAACATCCACCATAGCAGTGGAATGAACAACAGCACCCAGGCAAAACGAAAGGCTATATTACCAAGTTCAAGCATATCGGTCCGGAATTTTGCCTTTGAATGATTCTGCCTCATCGATTAGAGTCTCCACTTTGCCAATAAAGGAGAAATTGATTTCCTCCCTGCTTTGCGCTTTGGCAAATTTGACCAGGTCTGCTATATTTAGTGCCTTGTCCGTTGTATCTATTACATTGTAAGGTAGCCCTGTTTTTTTCAATTGGGATACTATCTCATGTGATGTGGATTTTAAGGCAGGTATATCGAATGCCTCTTGTAAATAAATCCGTAGGATGAGGGAAAGTTTTGTCTGAAACATTTTGTGGTCTTCGGCCTTCCAAAGTTCGTTTTTTCTCAACAGCGCCAGTTCCTTTCTGGCCTTCTGTGCCGGACTGATTTGCATCACAGGCGCTTGTGGCGTATATTTACTTCTTCGTTTCAGATAGCTGACCAACAAGGCGCTTAGAACCCCCAGCAAGATTACTGCCAAGGATATGATGATGTACACTCCGAACCTGTCCCAAAAGGTAATCACAACGACAATATCCTTATTGGGAGCAATGTCTTCACTTTTATTGAGCATAGGCAGTACTTTCAGGCGCCAGGGTCTGGAAAAGCCTTTTTTTTCGGTGTTCTGATAGTCATAAAAGAATGGTACAGCCGGAAATTCGTAATCCCCCGGTTCGAAGGCTGTGAACATCATTTCTTTTGTAAGTATCTTTGACATTTGCGTCTTCCTCTCCACCCATTCTTTTTCATCACTTAGTTCAAAGCCTGGAATTGTAGTGATGGAGTCGAGAACCAGCTTCTTGATTGAAATGGAGGGGTCGCAGGTAATGGTAAATGTCAGCTTAATTCTGTCGCCCAGCAAGATGCTGTTGGTGTCGGCCGTTACCTCCATTTGGATTTGGGCTGATACCGAAAGTGCCGAAAACGACATCAGGCAGAAAACCAAGACATGTTTTATCATCTGTTCAATCATCGCGCCCTTGACTTAAAGAAGTACAACAATTTACGCACAAAGTTCTCATCCTCACCCATGGTGATTTCAATCTGATCGACCTTACTCTCGCCAAAAATTTTTTGTAGTTTTTTCTTTCTTGCCTCAAATTGCTTTTGATAGGCTGTTCTAAAGGCCGGATCCGATGTATCGAGAACAAATTCTTCATTGGTCTCCGGATCCACGGCAATCAGCATACCGACATCCGGAAGTTGATGCTCTGCCTTGTCTTCGATATGGATGGCGATGAGGTCATGCTTGCGTCCTGCTATGCGCATCTGGGCGCCAAAAAGATCATCCTGAAAGTCTGACAGCATAAAGCAGATGCTGTTTTTCTTTATTACAGTATTCAGGAAGCGGAGTGCCTTTCTGATGTCGGTATTCTTGTTTTCAGGTCGAAAATTTACCATTTCCCGGATGATGCGCAGAATTTGGTTGCGTCCTTTGGAGGGGGGAATATACAATTCGATTTTATCGGAAAACAAAATCAGGCCGACTCTGTCGTTGTTTTGTACCGCTGAAAAAGCTAATACAGCACTCATCTCGGTAATCAGTTCGCTTTTAAGGCGTGTACCGGTCCCGAAAAAGGACGACTTGCTAACATCGACCATAATGATCACATTCAATTCACGTTCCTCCTCATAGACCTTAACAAAAGGTACACCGGTACGTGCAGTAACGTTCCAGTCAATAAACCGGACATCGTCACTGTATTGGTATTCGCGCACTTCCGCAAATGACATGCCGCGTCCTTTGAAAAAGCTGAGGGTATCACCCGAGAAAAGAAGCCGCGACATATCCCTCGACTTCAGCTCTACTTTCCTGACTTTACGCAACAACTCATTGACTTCCATCAGAACTGTTGAAATTTGATCATCCAATATTCAGGTTTCCACCATTTCCATCTAACGCCTTTGATTTTTTTGTTGGTCTGAAACAATTGCCTGTCGAAAATAGGATCATATTCCGTACTGAGCACTATTCCGCGAAAGGCCAATACCGGGGCGCCGTATGATGCATCTTTAGCTGAAAAATCACTTGCCTCAGGTTGCTTGGGGATGATTGAATTCCATTGTTTGCCGATGTCATTGGGGGAAGATATCAGGTCTTCAATATTGACCATGATATTTTTTTTGTAGTTATAATTGACCGGCATGATATGAGAAGTATTCCTTTCATTATTCCTGATGATGAAGTGACCACATAGCCACTGACCAGACACGTACGATGGTTCAAACCAAGCTACCATGGTGCCTGCCCGGGAATAAGGCCTTTCTTCTCCATGAATATTTTTCAGGTGTATATCGAACAAGGAGTCAAACTCATACCTGATATCGTTGACCATTATATTCAATTTGTTTTCCTTGCCTTTTGTGCCGATGACCGGGTAATGTATCTCAAATGAAACCAATCTGTCTGATTTTTCTATAAGGGCTAATGGAATCTTTATCCCTGCAGACATTGCGGAAGTTTTGCCGGGCAAAGTACTTTGAATAAGGATTTCGTCATTGAGTATACAGGTCATGTTTGCTCCATCTTGCGGCAGGGAGTAGCTTTTCAGGTTGTATTTTCTTTCTGTGTTATCAGGGCGTTTCCCTGACATGTGATAAGTTTTTTTTAAGTCGGTATTATGGAGGATTCCCTTACAGGAATAGTCATTGGGAAAGGAAAGAACGATGGTTTCTTCCGGATTGGCAACACCGGTAAAAACTACAATTGCAGGGTTATCTATGGGCTCGGGGGTCTTTGCTTCCACCCAGGATCCCACTGTCAATCCTTCCATTTTGCCGGAATAGACTCCGGATGGGGAAGAAAGATCTGCTGTAAATACGGTGCCGGCAAATATTCCTCGAATCATACCTAATACCTTTTGATTCTTGCTATATTCTGCAAGAAATATGGAATCACCCTTGAAAAAGCCCTCCACATCAGTGTTTTTCTTGGCAGAGATCATCTCATAGTATCCCCGCACCTCGTCACCTTTCCTACACAGAAACATGCGGAAGGTGTGGGTTCCATCCACCCATCCGCTGATAACGTATTGCCGATCGCTTGCTTCCCCTTCCCAAAGATCTTTACAGCTGGTCAATTGAGCATAGCCCGGCAAGCAAATGAAAGCACAAAACAAAATAACAAGGAACCGCATCACTACTATTTAATGTATGAAAGTGCATCAAGGCACATTGACGATATTAAGGATGGATGTGATGATGGATTCACCGGTGAGGCCCTCTGCTTCAGCCTCGTAAGTAATGCCTATCCTGTGTCTTAAGACATCCATGGCTATCGCCCGCACATCATCCGGAATCACATAGGCCCGACGTCTGATGAAGGCCAGAGCCTTGGATGCCAATGCCAGATTAATACTCGCCCGGGGAGAAGCGCCATATTGGATCATGGGCGCCAGATCGGGCAGTCCGGCAGACTTTACATCCCTTGTAGCGAATACGATGTCGAGTATATATCTTTCCAAAGACGGGTCGAGATAGATGGATTTGATTATAGCTCTGGCATCTAAAATTTCCTGTGTTGTAGCCACTGGTTGTTGGAGTTGTCCGATTGAATCATCCATGTGTCGACGGATGATATGTTGCTCTTCCTCCTTGGTGGGATAGTCGATTGTAACCTTTAGCATGAATCGGTCTAGCTGGGCTTCGGGCAATGGATAAGTCCCTTCTTGTTCGATGGGATTCTGGGTAGCCATAACCAGAAAAGGTTCTTCGAGGGCAAAGGTCTCCTCGCCGATAGTGACCTGCCTCTCCTGCATCGCCTCCAATAGTGCACTTTGCACCTTTGCCGGTGCACGGTTGATTTCATCAGCCAGAATAAAATTGGCAAATATCGGGCCTTTCTTTACGGAGAATTTGTTGAGAGTGGGATTGTAAATCATGGTACCGACAATGTCTGCCGGCAGTAGGTCTGGAGTGAATTGAATCCTTGAAAATTTGCCGTTAACCAAGGTGGCGAGGGTCTTAATGGCGAGGGTTTTGGCCAGTCCAGGCAAGCCCTCCAACAGGATGTGACCTTTGGTGATCAGGCCGATTAAAAGCCTTTCGATCATGTGTTCCTGACCGACGATGATATTGGCAGTGGCGTCAGACAGGTGGGATACAAATTCACTACTTTTGTACACCCGCTCATTCAGCGCTTCTATCTCAGAATATTGCGTCATAAATATCGTTTTAATTTCAATAAAAGTTTCGAATCCATGCTTTTATTGGCAACCTCTGTTGTCAGGTTCCAAGCATGTCAACCGTATAAACTATTTAAGAACAAAAATAGTATTTCAAAGGTCGGAAAATTCCCGCAATTGGCCGAATTTGACAATTTGTTAACCGCGTTTTTATTGTAAAACTCCTGTAAGAGTATAATTTGGTGAATTGATCAAAAGGTAGAATAGCATTGATCCCAGGTAAATAAACAGGAATTTAGAAAACACCCTCCCAGGACGCCGGGAATTACCGGCATCGCATGGTAGGCTGTAAAATAATAAGGTTTATTGTGAGTGATTGGAAAAATATTGGACGATTTGCTCTAAAGTATGTTTTAAACAGGAAATCGGGTAATGAATATCAGCAGAAACAAAACGATCAACATGATAGCCCAGATTCTGACATCCTTAAACATTTCATGTAACACCACTTTAACTTCTTTTGCAACAGGTTTCATATTCTCTCTTTTTCATCAAAAACCACAACATAAATCTTACAAAAACGATACCATAACAATAATCTATAATATTTACTTCGGAAGTCGCTTGGTAATTATCTTATTATAAATGTTTCGATGTTTGCCGAAGGCCATATTAAAATAATTTAAATTCGTTTGTCTTATGTATTTTTGTCCTTCGGATTCGTTATTTTGAAAAACCAAGGCTTTTAACTTTTCATCCGGCAAATGAGCATCTCCATCCTAAGTATCTTTTAATCGATAAGATGACCCCAAAATTCTTGTTTTTACTCATTCTGTTTTTTATTATTGCTTCAGTGGGCACCGAATCAATGCATGCACAGCATAGAAAGGTTACCTTCCATGGTACCATTACCGATGATGCGACAGGAGAGACGCTAATCGGTGCCGCTTTAACAATCTTCCCCATTAAAGTATCGACGGTGTCCAATGAATATGGTTACTATTCGATTACTTTTTCTGAAAGTGATTCAGTGACACTGGTTGCCACCTATGTAGGGATGGAGCCTTTGTTGCTAAGGCTTCCTGTCGATAAGGACTTAACAGTCGATATACGCATGAAATCAGGTTCTGTCGCACTTGATGAAGTCGTCATCTCGACTGATCCCCTACAGGAGAAGATGCAGGGCACACAGATGGGTATTGAGCAGATATCAGCTAAGACCAGCAAGGTATTGCCCGCACTATTTGGAGAGGTGGACATCATCAAGACCCTCCAACTGAAAGTCGGTGTCTCATCCGGTTCAGAGGGGAGTGCAGGGCTGTATGTCAGAGGAGGTGCCGGGGACCAGAATCTGATCTTATTGGATGAGGCCACTGTATACAATGCCAACCATCTTTTCGGTTTTTTCTCCACCTTCAATTCTGATGCCATCAAAGATATCCGGATGTACAAGGGTGGTTTTCCGGCGCGGTATGGTGGCAGGCTATCATCTGTGATTGATGTTCGCATGAAAGATGGTAACAACAGGAAATTAAGTGGTTCCGGCGGCATCGGCCTGATCGCATCGAGATTGACCCTTGAGGGCCCAATCGGCAGTGAGCATACAAGCTTCATAGTGTCAGGCAGGCGTACTTATGTGGATCTGATCACGAATCTCATCAATAAAAGTAAGGAGGATGACCCCAATTGGAATAAGATTCCGGCATATAGCTTTTACGATCTTAATGCCAAGGTCAATACAAGGCTTGGTAAGAATGACCGGCTCTATCTAAGTGGATATTTCGGCAAGGATCATTTTTCCCTGAAGGATAGTATTCTTGATCTTGGGTTCAGCTGGGGCAATGCTACTGTAACGGCTCGGTGGAACCACGCATTTGGAAATAAACTATTTGCCAATACTTCCTTTATATTTTCCGATTACAATTATAATATATCCAATCAGATCAGTGGTTTCAATTTTTCTTTGGGCAGTAAGATCCGCAATTATGCCGGAAAAATTGACATAGATTACAATCCCAACCATCGGCATGCTATCAGGATGGGGCTTTCTTCTACTTATTACGGATTTACCGTTGGCAGGCTTAAGGCTGGTTCTGATGACGGCTCTATTTCATTCAGCAGTGGAATCGAACGAGATGGCGTCGAATACGGTGTGTATGTGAGCGATGAGTTTGAGGTTACCAATCACTTGAAGGCCAATGCAGGATTGCGATTATCCATGTGGTCATCCGCCGGTTTTTTTGATGCAGGGCTTGAGCCGCGCCTTGCATTGGCCTATGAGGTAGACAAAAGATGGTCCATCAAGGCCGGGTATGCCCGAATGAAGCAATACATCCACCTTGTATCAAATTCCGGCTTGTCGTTACCGACCGATGTATGGTACCCTTCTACCTCGGTTGTTCATCCTCAACTTTCTGATCAGGTGTCGGCGGGCTTTAGCTATCTGATTGTCAAAGGTCTTCTGCTCACCAATGAATATTATTATAAAAAGATGAGCAATCTGGTAGATTTTAGGGATGGTGCAAACTTGTTTCTCAACAATGAAATAGAACAGGAGTTTGAATTTGGCAAAGGGTATTCCTATGGCACTGAAATTTCCCTTGAAAAGGAGTCGGGAAAGGTGACCGGCTGGATAGCTTATACACTGGCCTTTGTCAAGAGAGGTGCATTTGCAGGAATCATGGATGGGAGATATTTCGCACCGAGATATGACAGGCGTCATGATGTCAAGGTCGTGGTCTCATATAAGTTTAACCGACGATGGACTACATCAGCGACCTGGGTCTATGGGTCAGGTGACCTGGCGTGGTTGCCGGGAGGAAGAGCTGTGTTTCAGGATACTAAAGGCGGCACCTTCAGCCCGGTAACACCTATCTATGGTAATAGGAATACCTTTAGATTGCCTGCTTATCACCGAGGTGATCTCAGTGTGATTTATACCATGTCCCCACGCTGGGGGGAGAGCAACCTGACGCTGAGCATTTACAACGTATATGACCGGAGAAATCCATATTTTCTCACATTGGTAACGGAATACAAGGATATAAATCAGGATGGTGTGACGATCAAGATTCCCGAGAAAATTAGTGCCCGCCAGGTTTCACTTTTTCCAATTCTGCCTTCCCTGACCTGGAATTTTAATTTTTAAGAAGTGAAAGCAGGACGATGAAATCAAGTATATTCTTTCATGGTAAGATTTGAAAAGGAGAAGGTGCAAAAGAAGGAATGTTGTGTTGGGTGAATCCGGCAACTTATATAATAGATGAACCACGTTATGATTATCTCAGAAAATGAATAAATATTTTGAGGACCTACGAGGCATTGATCAAACAGGCTAACTTAATCTAAAAGATGCATTTACAATACAAGCGAAGTAAATTGCCGGATGAAAATCGAATGCTGATATCGGTGGATATACCCGACAATTTGGATATCCTAAAAAAGGAGGCAATCTCAATGGATGATAGCAATATGTACACGGCTATGGCATCAATTTTTCAAGAAAAATGTGAAAGGGAAGATATTGATTCGGAAAGTTATATCGACGACAGGTGGTTTGATGTCCGCTTTATTTCCAACAACACCCAAAGAAGATATGACTTGTTCGTTTCTTATATTTTTGTTCCCGAAAATATCTTGAATGAACAAAAACTATACATTGCCCCTAAGGTGTTGAGCAAATATCCATCCACTGTTTATCAGCAAGGTTCATTCCAATCACAACTTATCTATTTGGTTTCGCCGGATGAAAAGATTGGTTTTAAGGCAGTTTTGATCAATGAAAGGCAGTTAGAAATGGATAAATTGAACAGAGATGGCGAGAACTACCTGAGCTGAGAACTAAGTATGCAGGATTTTTCTATAAATACATTAAGGCGGTATCGGGTGTTAGCAAATTTACTTTTGTTGGACGAAAGGTATGACGGCAACGAACTATACCTTGAAAAATGCTGCTTTTTTTGCAAGAACGGAGAAATAGCATCGTTGGAATCAGTGGATAATGTTGGAATCAGAGAAATGAAGACTTATATCACTCCTAAAGTATGTTTAGTTTGGAATCCGGTGAATATAACAATTGAAAAGCGCTTCCGTTCTCAATTAATATACCAGCTTGTTTGACTTGAAAATAAATATCATGTATTTTATTAAATGTAAAAAGTACGATTATAATAATGGTCTAACACAATCCCCAACATCGGCCATATTTCTTCACAAGATTTTAAAAAAAGTAGGAAATTGAATAAATTAATCCCTTGCCTGGCATTGATGCTGACTCTGACTTCTTGCAATCTCAGTAAAGAAGTTGACATCGATTTGCCTCAATATACATCCCAACCGGTGGTGGAATGTTATTTGATTCCGGGGCAGCGCTATGAACTACTATTGACACATAGCAATAGTTTTTTTGATCCACTGACAGTGGACAATCCCACAGCCTACCTTGCTTCCTTGCTGGAGACAGGGGCAATGGTCCGTATTATACATGGCAACGATACAGTTGTACTGGAAGAAAAGGTTGCGTTTAATAGTCAAACCGGATTTATCTCCAATTATTCCAATGAAGCTATTGTGCCGGAAGACTTTAACGGCGAATTTTCACTCAGCATCACCCTCAGGAATGGCAGCCAAATAGCCGCTAATACACATATCCCTTCACCTGTAGGCCTTGACAGCATTCGTGCCGAATACAGCAATCAAGAGAAGACGCGGGCCATCTTGTTTGCCTATTACAGGGATAACAGAAGCTCCGTTGATTATTACAGAAGATTAATCCATATAGCTAGCTTAGATAGTGTACCGATGCAGAACTATGTCATTGATGACAAGATCAACACGTCGGAAAATGTCGCTTTCGGTGCCTTTTATGAACGAAGAGATAAAAGGCCTGTAGTGGGCGATACCCTAATTTTTTCGTTATATCACATCACGGAGGAATATTATAGATTCAGTCAAAGTAAGGATAATGCCAACATTGCCAATGGCAATCCTTTTGGTCAGCCCGGCCAGATAAAGTCGAATGTCGTCGGGCCATCCAATCCGATTGGGATATTCACAGGCTTTGTACCACGTCGTGATACCTTGATATTGCAGTGAGGAACTGTGGCAAGAAGAGGTAAGGTGTGGACTCTCCGAAGTAGGTAGGAAAATAATAGCGGGCGAATCGGCAGTGACAGGTATTGGGGTGAAGGTTATCAGAAAAACAGTCAATTTTCTGAAATAATTTGAAAGGAATATTTTGGAGATGCACGGTGTCTCTCCCTTCGAGGTTATTAATCATCTACCTACTACGATTTTTGAAAACAGTACCCCAACAAACTATGACAGGAGACTATAGACATGAATTTGGTTGGGAGTAAAAGTGGCGTGTGGCGGACTATCCGAAGTAGGTAGGAAAATAATAGCGGGCGAATCGGCAGTGACAGGTATTGGGGTGAAGGTTATCAGAAAAACAGTCAATTTTCTGAAATAATTTGAAAGGAATATTTTGGAGATGCACGGTGTCTCTCCCTTCGAGGTTATTAATCATCTACCTACTACGATTTTTGAAAACAGTACCCCAACAAACTATGACAGGAGACTATAGACATGAATTTGGTTGGGAGTAAAAGTGGCGTGTGGCGGACTATCCGAAGTAGGTAGGAAAATAATAGCGGTCGAATCGGCAGTGACAGGTATCGGGGTGTAGGTCATCAGAAAAACAGTCAATTTTCTGAAATAATTAGAAAGGAATATTTTGGCGATGCATGGTGTCCCCCTCTTCGAGGTTATTAATCATCTACCTACTACAAAAAATCCCCGACCTTTCTGTATTTCCATCACCCTTCATGATTTATCCTCCCAAAGGCCGATTCTTTTAAGATTCATAGTATATTTGATTGGCTATATTTTTTGAAATGAAAGCAGTTAGATTTGTCGGTGCGAAAAAACCATTGGAGCTTCATGAAGTGCCGCTTCCTGAAATTGGGCAGGGAGATGTTCTGGTAAGGGTAAGAGCAGCCGGGATCTGCCATTCGGATGTACATTATCGGACAGGTATCGCTAAGATGGACAGATACCCAATAACACTTGGACATGAAGTGGCCGGAGTGATCGAGGCCGTTGGTGAGAATGTCGGGACACTTCATATTGGTGACCGTGTCTGTCTGCACTATTTGATCACCTGTGGCACCTGCGATTATTGCTTTACGGGGCATGAACAGTTTTGTTCGCAAGCCAACATGCTTGGCAAAGATGTCGATGGAGGATACGCCGAGTACATTTCTGTTCCTGCAAAAAATGCTGTCATTTTGCCGGATGCTATACCCTTTGAGGAGGGTGCCACGTTGATGTGTGCCTCAGCAACCGCCTTGCATGCCTTGTTGAAAAGCCGAATGAGTGAAGGCAATACGGTGGCCATCTTCGGTATTGGTGGCCTGGGCATTTCTGCAGTTCAGCTGGCAATCGCAATGGGCGCAACCGCTGTATTTGCCATAGATCTAAATGGAGATAAACTGGCATTGGCTGAAAGCTATGGAGCCATTGGGATTAACCCCATTAAGACCGATCCTGTCCAAATGATTAGGAAGTTGTCAGGTGGCAAGGGAGCAGATGTCGTCCTTGAGATGATCGGCCTGCCCATCACACAAAACCAGGCTATTCGCAGCGCCTCACCCATGGGTCGTGTCGTCATGGTTGGACTGTCAGATCAACCGGTCTTAGTGGACATCTATAGGGAGATACTGGGTAAAGAAATAGAACTTATTGGTTCTAACGACCACAACCTGCACGAATTGAGCTTGTTGATGCAATATGCCTCCGATGGCAGACTGGATACTTCCCGGGTTGTATCCCGTATAGTTCCGTTGGATGCTGTTGCGATCAATGAGGTATTGGATTCATTGGAGCGTTTCGATGGGGGCGTGCGTAGTGTTATCGTGCCTTAAAAGCAGAGATTATGACAGACGAAGCATATATACATCGGTGCGAGGAACTGGGGCGCAGTGCCAAAGAAAATGGAAATCCTCCGGTAGGCGCCTTGATAGTCATGGAAGATCGAATAATCAGCGAGGCTGAAGAAGGTGGCCGCAGTAAAAATGACATTACTTGCCACGCCGAGATAGAGGCAATCAGGGTTGCAGTAAATTTTCTGCATACCAACGACCTGTCAGACTGTATCCTTTATACGTCCCATGAGCCATGCATCATGTGTTCGTATGTCATTCGTTTCCATAGAATCAGGAAGGTTGTCTTTTTACATAAGGTCGAATATCTTGGAGGATATTCCTCGTCAATGGCTTTGTTGACTGGTATGGATGTTCCTCCATCATGGAGCAAGCCACCGGAAGTAGTCTGCTTGGATAACACAGAGGAAGAACAATAAATATCCTATGCATGTGGGGATACCGAACGTCTCTGTGCATATCAAAAGAGAAGTTCAGTACCATGCTATCGTTGGATATTTTCTGAAAAGATTTACTTCACGATAATCTGTTCTGAAGAATAGATATCTTTACCGTGTTTCAATGTAATTATATAGGTTCCAGGAGAATAGGTATTGGTATTGAACCGATGTTTAGCCATCAAGGATGCCTCAAGGATGTTTTGATATACCAGTTGGCCGGACAAAGTGACGATCCGCACTTCCATTGGTCCTTTCAAGCCTTCCGGCACTTTCAGATAAAAAGCATCGGTTGAAGGATTGGGATAGGTCTCGAGTTTAATGGCTTTGGTCGCAGCCTTGACTGTATTGGTCTCCGGATAATAGGCTTTGGTGGCATCTAATACAAATAAGCCATTGCTGATGTCCACAACAATCATATTTTTACTCGGCAACATTGCATAGCCGCTCCAGGCACCATCATAATCGCCATCCGTAGCTTCACCATCCTGTTGCGGATAGCAGTCAAAATAGCCTCTCAGCTTGATATCGCCCGGATCCGAATAATCAAATACCTGAACACCATCCTTGTAGCTTGTCATGATGAATGTGTTGTTGGGAGATTCAAATGGATTATGCAAGGTGGCTCTCCCTGACTGAGAATAAAAGGTGTCCAGCAGGATGGGATTGGAAGGATCCGATACATCCAAAGACTTTGCAGGAAGGCTTTTTGGTACCTCATCGGTAAATATCAAGGTCTTTCCATCAGGTGTCAACCAGGAACTGTGATTATACCCTGCGAATGGATAATTGGTAAAATTTCCTATCTGAGTAAATTTATCATCCTTAAATGTCATGATCTGCAGAGCCCCTTCGAAACCTTTCGATGCATACACGGTATCATTCCTTACAAACATATCGTGAACATCTCCGGGATAATCACTGGACAAAAGTCGTAAAAATTTAGGGTCGACCGGATTTTCCATGCTGAATACCGACATGGAACGGTGATTGTGTAACCCGATGTACATTTTGTCGCTATCCATGAATATCGTATGTCCTGTCCTGAAATATTCCTTACTACCCGAATATACGACATGTACACTATCAGGCAGGTAAGAAAAATCAACGATATCAAATGTATTAGGTCCGCCATCGTCGCTTACATGATAGGCGTAATGCTTATAGGTCTTATATTCCCGCCAAATGGCATCTTTGATGTTGCTTGGTACAAAATCAATAAAAACGGGATTCTTCGGGTCAGTAATATCAATGTATGCCGTCCCGTTGCCACAGCCTACAATCGCATATTCCCTGCCATTGTATTCAAAAGCCCAGCAGGAACTATAACGGGTACCGAATTCTTCTTCTTTTTCAGTAGGAACCGACCAACGCCCCAGCAAATCAATGTTGAGCCTGTCATATTCCTGTGCAGAAAGGGTGAAAGAGTATATAAGGGTAGCAAAAAGAAAAAAATATTTCATTTCTATAAAAATTAAATTTAGTGCGCCAAATGTAAGCCTTTTATATCTTTTAATCGGAAGCCTTGTCGTGAAATTTTGTATTGTAAATCTTAATGATATTATAATTCTCAATTTCAGGACATCACCGGGATTTTTTGTTTGGCCATCAATCATGTTGTATCTGTTTCCATCAAACCGATGTCATTCCCTCTTTGAGTTTCCAGAGTCTTTGAGCGCGAAGAAATGTTGTTCGTTATCGGTAAGTAAAGAGTGAAAAGAGAATAGTGCGGGCACATATAAGTCCGGAGTGACAAAGGATTCACAGGTAAAAGTGCTAAAAATTCATTATTAAAGACAAATATATTGGTTGATCAACTACAAGTTGTGATGTGGTTGCCTTTCACAAAAAAAGATTCTGAAGGTGGCTGTATCACATTTCTTATTTAATTCCGGCCAGCGTCTTATCGGATTTTGATTTACTTGTCCGTAACTCCTTTTGTTTGTAATTTAATAATTGCTTCAGGATAATACTTCCCGTAAGCGCCATCCCCAAAAGGATCATGATCAGGTTGAAGGAGCCTATATCCTGAAAAATAAATGAAAATACTATGAACAAGGCGTTGATGGTCACCAGAATAAGGGTTGCCTGCATATGGGTCAGGCCCAGGTCAATGAGCATATGGTGTATATGCTTCCGGTCCGGATAAAAGGGACTTTTCTTATTAGCTACACGCAGGACAAATACTCTCAGGGTATCGTACAATGGAAATATCATGATGCCTATGGCAACTGCAGGTGCAGCATGGAATGCGTAAATCGATTCCGGCGCCTCCTTGTGAAATTCGATGAATTTAATGGATAGGACAGCACAAACCAGCCCCACAATCAATGCCCCAGTGTCTCCCATAAAGATTTTTGCTGGTGTATAATTGTACTTTAGGAAAGCGATTAGAGAACCGGCTAATGCAAAAGCTACCAGACTGAGCTCTATACGCTGGACAAGGAAGAACCATGTGCCGAAAGTTACGGCAATCAGAGTCCCTATACTTCCACTCAACCCATTGATGCCGTCGATAAGGTTAAAGGCATTGATGATTACCAGAATGGAGAATATCGAAAACAATGCGGAAGCTACAGGATGCAGATCATAGATATTGAATATTCCATATAAGGAAGTTATTTTTACATTGGCCTTAAATACCAGAATCACAGCCGCAAATATCTCACCCAGGATCTTTTTATTTGGTGACATCGGAAGGATATCATCTTTGGCTCCAATAAGAAAAATAATCACCAGCGAACAAAGGACATACTGAAGGTCTCCGAATACATTGAAAGGTGTCCACATAATGACCGAAAACAACAAACCACCGAAAATGCCAATTCCTCCAAGGGAAGGCGTTGCCTCGTCATGGGAGCGGCGCTCATCCGGTAAGTCCACAAGTTTTTTGACCTTCGCTATATTGATGATAGAAGGTATTGCAAAGTAGGTCAGCAAAAATGCCGTAATAAAAGATAATATTATGTCGTACATAGGTTCGGATTTTACAAATTTGCATTTCTTCTTTTTGCAGAATGACGCTAAATTGTATTCCGAGGGCAAATTTAATACAATTACCGACAGGATGAGCCTGTTTTCTTATATTTGGAATAATTCTATGCTTAAAATTGTGTTGATAATGATCACTGATTGGCAATCGACTTCTTATTTCTTATTACCCTTATGCTTATCCTGTAAATGTGTTATCTAACTAATAACGAAGCGGTGTTTGAAGATGACCATCAGACGTGTTCAGTAATGGCAATGAAAGACAAATCTCCCGGGATGTAAGCACCTATAATAGCTTGCAGTGTATTCACCTCACCTCTATCAAAACGCAGTAAAATCCGGTAAAATTTTGCCGAAATAATGATTTGCACGGATGGGGGGGGTAAATATAGGAAGCGTGTTAAACTGACTTCCCTCCTTCAGGCAGGCCATTATTTTTTGATGGACTTCCATTGGAGTGTGAAGAACAGAGACGCCCAAAACTGTTTGCAGACACGGAGATCCTTTCTGGGCTATAGTCATCAACTTTGGCCTGCAGTAAGGCTGTGGCATGCATCAATCTTTCAATATCACACTTTCTCTTTTTCACGACGCGTTACTTGCATACATAAGATTTTATTTATTATCTTTCACCTTGCAAAGTTCCAGTTGATCATGACCGACTATCAAAATCCGAATCTTGTCGTCCATCCCGGTAAAGTGCGCTCCGGAAAAATAACCTGGCGCAGTCCGTCCAATATTGCGCTGATCAAATATTGGGGAAAATACGGAAATCAACTGCCGAGAAATCCATCGATCAGCTTTACATTGGATGCAGCCTATACAGAGACTATTCTTGAATATGGATCCAAGGTGTCCGATAAGCCCGGAGTTTCCGTCGATTTTATGTTCCATCGTGAACACAATCTGCAATTTTCAGAAAAGATCGAAAGGTTCCTAACGTCCCTGTTGCCTATTTTTCCATTTTTAAGCCAGATCGACCTTACCATATTTTCATCCAACAGCTTTCCGCATTCGGCAGGTATTGCCTCTTCTGCTTCGGCCATGAGCGCATTGGCGCTATGTCTGTGCAGCCTAGAAGATGAGTTGTTTGGCACCTTGTCCGACGACGCCGAGTTTGAACAAAAAGCATCATATATTGCCAGACTGGGCTCAGGGAGTGCATGCAGATCCATATTCTCAAAGGCTGCACTGTGGGGTGAGACTCCGGATGTGAAGGCATCTTCCAATCTATATGCCACAGGCTGGGGACATCATCTGCATCCCATCTTCACTACCTTTCATGATGATATCCTAATCATTAGCAAGGATGAAAAAAGTGTTTCATCGACCGCCGGACACAAACTGATGGAAAACAATCCTTACGCGGAGACGCGTTATATGACCGTTGATACCAGACTCAAAAGATTGATTACGGCCTTGAAAAGCGGCGATGTAGAACGATTCGGTGCCATTGTAGAACAAGAGGCCTTCGGTTTGCATGGACTCATGATGTTGTCCGAACCACCATATCTTCTTATGCAGCCTTCGACGGTTGCGGCCATTCAAAGACTTATGTCATGGAGATCATCGACAAAGATTCCATTATATTTTACCCTCGATGCCGGACCCAATCTTCACCTCCTATATCCTGATGAATCTGCCTCCAAAGTCGCAGCCTTTATCAGGAGCGAATTATTGCCCTTCTGTGTAGAGGGCTCATTTATACCGGACAGGGTAGGCAATGGCCCCCGGCAGTTGTAATATGTACAGACTATAAAATTCAAGGCAATAAAAACAAGCATTTGATATCGGCTATTATGCCTATCTTTCACCTGTAAAACAACTAAATCCAGGAATGGTAATCGATATAATCCTTGTTGTTCTGATTGCATTGGCATTCTATGCCGGGTATAACAATGGCATTTTCGGTATTTCCCTGAAGATTGTTCTGTTTTTCGGTGCCATCCTCTTGGCCCTCAATCTTTTTCCCATTGTGTTTCTCTTTATGGAAAACACATTCACTACCCTCACTCCGGTACATTACATTCTGGGATTTGTCTTGGTTTTGGCGACAATCTTTGTTTTATACCGTTATATTTCAAAGAAAATTGAATCCTGGGTCAAAGCCAATTCTATGAGATTGATTACCAGAATTTCCGGAGGCATCATCATATCCCTGTTTGTACTCTTACTTTTCAGCTTTATTTCCGGCAGACTCGAGCGATGGAAAATCGTAAAGCATGAAGCATTTGAAAATTCTATATTGCACCCCGCAGTTGATCGCATTGATCAAAGTTTTTCTGCATTAATCAGGGCCACCGGCGATATTTTTGGAAAAACATTTGAAAGAAACATCAAGACCATCAACGATATAGACAGCCACAAAAAGGAAGATCCTGAAAAGGCCGACACGACGAAGGAATAACAGCAGCAGGGTCACACATCGCGCTCTCTCTCAGGAAATTTTTGATACAAAAACAGGAATCGGTATGTCTTGGCCCTTAAAAGCCGGGTCGATACCGGAAAGATTATTTCACCATGATTTTACGCTGTCGTCTCAGTCTTCTGACCAAACTCCGGTATCGTCAAAGGTTGATTTTTTTCCGACAGCAAGGCGGAATGTCAGTGCAACCCAGGATGTTCCTTTGATGCCATCCAGCCTGAAGCCCTCTCTGGTCTTAGTAATGGTGATCAAAAAGTCAGAATGACTGGATGTATTGACCGCCAAGGGATCGTTTTGACCAACCATGCCAAAATTATCAATATTTTGAGATTGCCCTTCGGTTAGATTGAACCCCAGTACAGACCATGCACAGCCCTCCATGGCCTTCAGAGTTACGCCTTTCTTGGTATTCTGAATTTCAATTTTGATTTTTGACAATGGATTCATCTCTTTGAGTTGTGCCTTCACTGAACAACTTATTGTAAAAAGAAATAAAACCAAAAATCCTGCTATTAATTTACCATTATTGTGATAAAACCTCATTTTCATAAGTTTTATGATAAAGATAAGCTATCCACATGAATATTTGCTTTATTAGTGGATGAAAAAGCATTCCATCTCAATACCGGAATATCAGGTATTGAGACCTAAGGACCACCATTTCTCTTATTATAAATTTATTTAGAAGTAACAGGCATGAGGTGCCGGTGAATGACAATATTCTTCTAACTAACCTTTCCTCTATGTGCCTTTGCAAACAAATAAAGTTTCGGAGGTATGTACATCTACACCATGTAGACATATTGTTGTTTGCCATTTATAAATGTCATAGGACAAGGAAAACCTCATCTTATAAGGATAATATGGATCAACTTTTAATCTGTTAAAGACTATCCAATAAAGGGTGTCTTCAATTTTACACCTCATCATCGTTTGGAATTTATTTTTCATAATGTATCCTTTATTTCATCAGCCTATTGTTTTTCTTCGTTTTATAAATATTGACCTAAAGGAGCTGTCATACTTTTTACGTATATTTTAAAATGATTAGCGCCCAATTTATTTTGATTTGGAATTGCCGGGTAATTAATATGAATTTGTGCCGGGGCCAGTAATCTCGCTTTATTGAAAGCTAAAAACCGGAAGTGTCTTTTTTTAAAATTCTTATTAGAAACCTAATATCAATAAGGGTTTGAATGAGGTGGAAAATATGGTTGCCATTGAGGTTAAGTAATTATGCTTCAATGCGATAATCTCCCTGATCGATAAGGTTATTTAACTGAAGAAGCCGATCTCCTTCCAACATATAATTGTATAGTATAATGCACTTATACTGAAATCAAGATGCCTAATGGAAATCTGTATTTTGTAGGAAAAACTTTAAGATCATTTTTCTCAAATCCTCACCCAATCGTTTACCTTGGTGAAATCAATACTCCGCTAAAACCTTACAGTAAGGCAGCTTACCATGAAATCATATCATTTAATAGGAAAAAATCTGATCGGGCTTCAAAAACCCATGGATATGCAAGAGTATTCAACAGAGGAAACCTCCATAATGGGTGCAAATGCGTTGAATTCCATTTTTTTTGCTTAAACTCGCACTCGTAAAATTATTTCATCATGCGGATCATTTTATTGCTGAGCTTCTTCTTTGTCTTTACCCGGTTAGATAGTCAGGAAGTAAAATCACCTTCCGGACAGGTTACATTGACCTTTCAATTGATTGAATCGGTTCCGACTTATCGCCTTAATTACAAGGATAAGGAAGTAATCAGGACCAGTAGGCTGGGGTTTGAACTGATGGACAAGGGATCTGCAAAGAATAGCTTTGCAGATGAGGTAATAAAGGACAACAGTAGTGACAACCGGCTGGATAATTTGAAGGATGGTTTTGAGGTAGTGGGCACTACCACATCATCCTTCGATGAAACCTGGCAGCCGGTATGGGGAGAAGAGCGGAATATCAGGAATCATTACAATGAACTAGTCATCAACCTCATACAGACATCGACCAGGAGGTTGATGACGTTGCGATTTCGAGTGTTTGATGACGGTATTGGCCTACGATATGAATTTCCGGAACAAAAAAACCTGATTTATTTTACCATCAGGGAAGAAAAGACACAATTTGTCCTTGCCGGGGATCATACTGCCTTTTGGATTCCGGGAGATTATGACACTCAGGAATACGATTACAATACTTCAAGACTTTCAGAAATCCGATCATTGATGTCCACGGCTATCACGCCAAATGCTTCTCAGACTCCATTTTCGCCCACCGGTGTACAGACACCTCTTATGCTTAAGACCGATGACGGGCTTTACATCAATATCCATGAAGCCGCATTAATCAATTACGGTGCTATGCACCTCAATCTGGATGATAAGCAAAACATCCTGGAGTCATGGATCACTCCTGATGCCAATGGCAGTAAGGGTCATCTCCAGGCACCATGCCACACACCATGGCGTACCGTGATAGTCAGTGATGATGCACGGGACATACTTGCCTCCCGTATTACGCTCAATCTTAATGAGCCTTGTAAGATAGAGGATGTCTCCTGGATACATCCCGTTAAGTACATCGGTGTCTGGTGGGAGATGATTACCGGTCGGAGTTCATGGGCCTACACGGATGATGTGCCCAGTGTCATTCTCGGTAAGACGGATTACACCAAGACACGGCCCAATGGGCGCCATGCTGCAAATACTGCCCATGTCAAGGAATACATAGATTTTGCTGCAGAACATGGATTTGATGCTGTGTTGGTCGAAGGCTGGAACACAGGATGGGAGGATTGGTTTGGCAATTCAAAGGATCACGTCTTCGATTTCGTAACGCCCTATCCGGATTTCGATATGGCTGCGATACGCGATTATGCCAGGCAGAAGGGTGTGAAAATGATAATGCACCACGAAACCTCTTCCTCTGTACGCAATTATGAACGCTACCTGGATACTGCCTATCAGTATATGAAGACCAACGGTTATGATGCAGTCAAAAGCGGATATGTGGGCGATATCATACCTCGTGGCGAATATCATTACAGCCAATGGATCAACAATCACTATCAATATGCTCTGGAAAAGGCTGCAGAATACCGAATCATGGTCAATGCCCACGAAGCGGTCCGGCCTACTGGGATCTGCCGTACCTGGCCCAATCTTATTGGTAATGAATCGGCCCGTGGTACCGAATACCAGGCATTCGGGGGCAGTAAGCCCAATCATGTCACCATATTGCCCTTTACTCGTCTGATCGGCGGTCCGATGGATTATACACCCGGCATCTTTGAAATGGACATCTCCAGAATAAATCCAAACAATCACTCCCATGTTAACTCCACGCTGGCCAATCAACTTGCCTTATATGTAACCATGTATAGCCCCCTACAGATGGCAGCCGACCTGCCTGAACACTACAGGCAGTATCCGGACGCATTCCGCTTTATCAAGGATGTGGCAGTGGATTGGGACGTAAGCCGGTATCTCGAAGCAGAACCCGGCGAGTACATCACCATCGCACGTAAGGCGAAGAACAGTGACAACTGGTTTGTAGGAGGCGTAGCGGGCAACAACGGTCACACCTCCCTGCTTCAACTAAACTTCCTGGACGCAGACAAGGTGTACATAGCCACACTCTACATGGATGGTCCGGATGCAGATTATAAGACCAAACCACAGTCGTATATCATTAAGAGTGGAGTTGTAGACCAGGCTACAAAGTTGGCAATCAAATCAGCCCCTGCCGGGGGCTTTGCTCTTTCCCTGATCGCAGTAGAAAAAAAGGCAGTGAAAGGGATGAGGAGGTTGAAGAATTGATCGGTGGTGTATAAGCCGGAAAGGGTATTGCAGGTCAATAAGAATTAACATTTATCACCTGTAGCCAATGCTTCAAGACGACAAAAATGGTCCATAGGCTATTCCGTAATAGTTATTCTATATGGTTGAGGGAGTTCCGGCCACAATTCCTAAGGATGGCAGGTTATTCTAACAATGGAAGGTGAGAACTGAAATGGCTATGAAATGGAATTGCTGCAGAAATTCTAATATTCTTTTTTAGATCAATTTCCGGATTTTACTTATACCTTTTGATTTGTCAGGAAAGATTTCCGGAGTTTTTGACTTTTGTTTCAAGAAATAAGATAAATTTGTAGTACTGTATTTAGCATGGATATACCCTTTAAGAGATGGAAAGGTATTTAATTGAAAATGGATTTCCATTTTTTACCCGTTGTAAATGATTACCTGTTTTAATTTATTAAATTGTTATTTATGAAAGTACATACCATATTTTTGATAATTTCATTACTTCATGCTGTTAATTCCTATGCGCAGTGGCCATCAAATGTGATGGTATTGGACCCGGGGGAGAAAAGTAGCATAGAGGTCCAGGGTGATTTAGCTACCGGAAAGGTCATGGAAGACCTCAGCTGGGCTTGGAATAGCTCAAATGCCTGCTTTCCGGAAACACAAGCCTCAAAATTCAGAGGAAACCATGTGTTTTATGCAATTACTATGCCGACACATTGTGAGATGACCATCAGTGTCGTCCCAACCGATAATAAAGGAGACTTGAGTATCTATGCATATCGTATCGGAGCATCCGCCTATGATTTAGTGCCAGACTTAAGTCGCTGTATAACCTGCGAAGCTGATTATAAGTGGGATAAAAACTGGAAAGGAAAGGTTCAGACCAGTGAAAGAAGGGTCAGTATGCAAAACCCAAGCTCAAACAATTACAATATATTGATTGGAGTGGCAGGTCCTGCCTCAGTAACCAAAGGAATTTTTACCTTAAGCGTGCAATTTACGCGGTAGGTTTTTTCTTATGTCAATTAAAAAACTCCTTGTTTTATACCTAGGTGGCGGCAATGCAGAGGCTGCACCCGAAAGGAATGGTTGCATAGTGGGTTGTTGTATTTAAAAGACGATTTTTTTAGTTCAAATAAAGGTTGTCGGTATAGATACATCAAACAAATATTATAAGAAAATTGACATTTCTTACCTTCAAAATCCTAATAGCGTTGAGCTTTTCGGCACAAAATAGATTGCGTGAAACAGCGTAATCGAATAGTTGCTAAGGTAGCATTGGTAATAAATTGTCGTTGATTGAATTTATTGCAAAAGAGAACAGCATTAAATTGATCTGAAAAGTTACGGAAATTTTGTAATTAAGGTTTTTATATTAAATTTACCCAAAATAAAAACAATATAATCATGAAAAGATGTACAACATTACTATTACTCTTGGGTTTTTTGATTCCGGGTACCATGTTTAGTCAGGATTTGGCACAGAACAACGAATATAAGACATTTGCCTCATCTGCCCATCTGGACTACATGGATCAGGCAACCGAATCAGACCTGTATTTATACTCGGGAAATCTAATGGAAAAGGACAAATGTAGGACTTATACCAAGATGAAAAAAGCCGGTTTAGTGATGACCATAGTAGGACCAATAGTCATGGTGGGCGGCGTTGCAATGATGTTGACCGGAATATTGACAAGTGATGAAGAGTTGGATGTTAACACAGGACTCGTTGTGGGTGGATATGTCGGGATAGTTGCCGGAGCTTTGACAACTGCCGGTGGAATTCCACTCTTAATTGTGGGCAATGTAAAATCAAAACAATATTGTAATGGGAAGAAACGCAATTCTCAGTTGAACCTTAATAGCGGAAAGAACGGAGTCGGTGTGGCTCTTGCTTTTTGATTAATGAAAAAAATATTCGACATAAAGAGGGATGCTAACATTATTATGCGTCCCTTTTTTTGTATTGGCAATCTAATAACCTCCCCTGATTTGAATTGAATCAGGGTTTATTTTTTTATCTTTAAGTTGAAAATTAAGCCAAAATAATATGAGAACAATAATGAACATGCTTTTAGTTTTAGGCGTATTGATTCCATTTGCAATGAATGGACAGGAGATGGCGAGCAATTCCGGGTATAAAACATTTGCATCTTCTGTTGGCATTGAATTTATTGACCGGGCAACAGACTCGGATCTAAACCTATATGCCGGGAAAATACAATATAAAGACAAATGCACGGCTTTTACCAAGATGAAAAAAGCGGGAACTTTTATGACAGTATTTGGTTCGATTGCTCTTATTTCCGGTTTTATTGCGTCCAACAGTGATGCAGATTTCCAAAATGGCGGTTATTTTTTATCAGATGCCGATATAATTAGTTTTTTGGGCTTTACTTCCGGCGTCTTGTTGACAGGAGCCGGGATTCCGCTTATGATTGTCGGCATCGTTAAATCAAAAAATTATTGCGGATCAAACGGATCAACACCAAGAATAATTTTAAAAAGCGAAGGAAATAGTGCCGGCTTAGCGCTGATCTTCTGATATTTAACCGTACAAGAGACAATATGCATTCGAGAAGGAAGAGTGCCCTGCAGGATGATTTGACAACTGGCAATCTATGGATTAACCACTACGGGGCCAATTTTTCATCAATTATCCAACAATAATCGAATGCAGTGTATCGCCATGATTTTTCGATTTCATGAGGGATGTCCCGATGATTACTGCGTCAAAACCTGCATCGAGCAACATCTTTCTTTGATTATAACTCTTTAGTCCGCCACCGCCGACCCTGACTTTATCAGCAGGAAGTTGGGACAGGTACGATAAGATTTTTGAAGGAGTTGCGACGTCCTCATGGTTATATCTGTGGTGCACCATGATGATGTCCACATCCGGATGATAATCTTTCAAATCCTTTTCGTTGGAAGACTCAAAGACGACTTCCATCTCCAGTGCATGAGCGAGACGGGCAAAGGATGCAACTTCTTCAGCAGTTAGCAAGCCCCCATGGAGGATAATAGCATCGCTTCCTAATGCTCTGGCTTCCACGATTTGGTAAGGATCCACAATATATTCACGCATTATTACGGGAACCTCCCGGAATATTTGTTTGGTCAAGTGCAGGTCATCTATGTTGCCGCCATAGAAGCTCCCATCTGTTGCTATGCTGATGGCACATGCGCCGCTTTGGAGGAATTGAGATACAACTTCCATCGCATCGGCATTCGGAGCCATTTCACCATCTATGGGAGATTTGCGCTTGAATTCCGCAATGGTATGTGACTTGAGGGGATTGATGAGGGCTTCTGCCAGGGAAACTGAGTCAGGAGCCGTCAATGCAAGCTCTTCCAGGAGGTCGAGTGGAGTGTCCTTTTCTTTTTGCTGTATTTCGTTGATTTTGACTCGTTTAATATCTTCCCACATCATAAATCCTGGCTTGATGCCTATATATGGCTCTCTTTGTATTTTTTTCCCGTTTGATATGCTGATCATTGGTAACGCACAAAGGTACTCAGCCGGAAGATAATTTTTGGAACGATTCTCATCATTAAAAAGGATTAAATAGAATCAAATTGTCCTACCCACACCCTTTGCAATCCGAGAAAAGCTCAATTGAAATCGTATGAATATGAGGGAAGCCTTACCGGATGAAATAATCAGTAGGATAAAGAGCAATGCTATAACATAACTTGACCTACCAGGAGTGACTGGGTGCTTAGTTGTTCTACATTTAGCTTTAATGAAATGAAGTCAGGTGTTTATATATTGGTAACGGTTCTTTTTGTGAAAATATTGAAATGGGACACAAAATTTTGATTTGTTATATTTGCGTAAATTGTATACTCGATGTCTATTTTAATATTAGGACTTTTGGCTCTTTTGGGTTATTCTCTATTTGCAAAAGGATATTTTAATTTTCAGCCTGAGGGAAGGCGATATGAGAAAATAAGCCTTGAGGTGCAGGATTATTTAAAGGCACAACAGCCAGGTCTTGTTAATTTTCAAGAAGATGAATTGGGGTTGTTGTCTGGAAACAAGCAGAAATCAGGTAAATCCGGTTTTTTTGGAAAGCAAACGGAAGGAGTTCTGTTATCCATCTACCATGAACCTTTCATCGCCTATAAGGCAACATCACTTGGTCAAGATAAAGAAACAGGGGTGATTGGCATAGCTACCTTCAAGGATCAATACTTATACATCATCAAGAAGGATCACACTGATATTTTCATCAACAAAAAGCCAATTGGGACGATTAAAAATGGTGGTCAATTGGTATTACTCAACAGTAAATCCATTGCTGCTACCTATGAAATAAAGAATAATGAATCCTGGTTGGTGAGAATGAATAGCGCCCCCGAAGCTGAAGTACGGTTAAGAATTGTTGAAAATCCTTTGCCCCAACGGGTCCTGGATATATATGAATCTAACTCCGGAATCAATAAAACCATTTTACGCGCTGTGATTTTCTATCTGACAGGTCTTGGGCTGCGTCAATTATAGAACACCGAAAACTATAAATATGGGTTGCTTATCTCGTAGATAGAAATATTTGCCTATTGCTTCTGACAGAAAATTGTAACTTCACCAAAGAAATCAAATAATCAATGAAACCGGGCAGGTTAATTATTACTGGAGGTCTTGTATTATGTCTTTTCCTGTTTGACTCTTGTCGAAAGGAGCCCAGGGTTGCATTAGACACGGTCAATGTAGCGATTGCCGAAAGTCCTGAAACCCTTTTTCCTTACAAGGCGAAGTCGGTTGTTGCTGGACAGGTAATCAGTAAGATTTATCTGCCACTTGCTGATTTCAATCCAATGACACTGGAGTTGGAACCGGTATTGTTGGAGTCAATTCCCAAGCCGGAGATTGATTCAACCGGCGAAAGGTATCATTTCAGGATTCTGAAAGAGGCTTCATGGAGTGACGGAAGGCCGGTAACCGTCAGTGACGTGCTTTATACAATGATGTTTATCGTCAATCCTTTTGGCAATCATGGCTCAGTCCGTTCCACCCTTGCAAACATAGATGACCTTAGCTTTCAGGATCCTACATCGAAAGAATTTTCCGTAACATTCAATGGAGAATATCATCTGGATCTGGAAGCATTCACAAATATTCCCTTGCTACCTGCGCATGTCATGGACCCTGACCACCTGACAGCAGCGTACACCTGGCGACAAATGACTGTCGGCATCGATTCGTTGCGTATGGGTCAAGACTCGACAACCTTAATCCGTATTGCCGGACAGTCTAAATTGCTCGAAAGGGACTTTACCAAGCAAGTTGGGACGGGTCCGTATAAGGTCAGTGAATGGGTGCCTAATCAGCGCCTCACTTTGGTTAGAATCGAGCAGTACTGGGGGATGCCACTCGCCGAAACCTATACGGAGTTTCAGGCGTTTCCGGCTACTATTAATTACCTCATCTTTCCGGAAGTATCGACAGCAATGGCTGCACTCAAAGCAGGACAAGTCAATGTAATGCCTGAGGTTAATGAGGAGATCCTGGATCAGGTTCGGAGTGACGCTACACTGGCTAAAAATTTTGACGTACTCTCAGCCGATGTATTGCAATACTATTACATCGGGCTGAACAATGCGGGTCCTATGCTTGGCGATCTTAATGTAAGAAGGGCAATGAATCACCTTGTCAATGTGGATCGGATTATTCAAACCCTCATGCATGGTAATGCTGAAAAGGTTAAAAGTCCCATCCTGGCTCAAAAACCTTATTATGTGTCCAATCTGCCGGATATCGAGTATAATCCCGCAAAGGCCAGAGCTATTCTGGATCAATTTGGATATCATGAAATAGGAGCTGACGGCATCCGGACAAAGAAAATCAATGGCCAGCCTATGAGAATGTCATTTACCATTCTAACAACGGGAAAACAGTTGGGTAGAGATGTAGCAACCCTGCTTATCAACGAGGCCAGGAAGGTCGGAATAGAAGTAAAGATGGAAACCATGGACTTTCCAAAAATTCTGGAACGAATCAAAAGCGGGAAGTATGATATGGCCAATCTTGTGGTAAAACAGTTCCCCGGGCTCGACGATCCATATTTGGCATGGAATTCTACCAATGCTTTTGGCAAAGGCTCCAATTATTGCAATGTGAATAATCCGGCCATCGATCGCATTACGGAAGAAATCAGAACAGCTCCCTCCCAGGCTGACAGATACAAGCTCTATAGGGAATTTCAGGTAAAACTGGCTGAACAATATCCGGTTATCTTCCTTTTTAGCCCTAAGAATCAAATTCTTATCCAGGAAGGTTTGACCATGGTAACATCACCCAAGCGACCAGGCTATTTTGAAAACACGGTTAAATAGGCTTTTTTGAAGAAATAAAATCATAATGATTTGACAACCGGTATCATATATAATCTTCTCAGGATTTTTGCCGGGTTGTTGAAGTTGATGATCAAGGTTCTGGTTATTGTATTGTCGGTATATTTTCTGGCGAGTATCATCGGCAGCCGAAACATTGAAGATGGTGATACTTATCAGGGGGATGAATTTAAGACACACCTTCCGGCATTCTATTTTTCAGTATTGCCCGGATGGTATGATGCTCGTTTGAGTCTTTATCCCGCAGGTCCAGTGAAAAAACAGGGAATTGATTTTTTGAAAAATGGCCTTACCTATAACGATTGGTTGAAATTTCGTGCCCTGGTCGATACTATATCAGGACGTCCTCAATATAAAAACTGGAATGAGCTGAAATATATACACCTCATTTCCGAAATTAATTCACGCATCCGCATGGAAAGTAAAAATGCGGCACCGGATGAATTTCTTCAAAAAAATCTGGCGGAAATATCCGGATTATTAACCGGCAGACATCGTATTACAGGTTTAAAATATTTACCACAACTACAATTCTGGGGGAAAAGTAATAATTTTCATCAGGAGTTGATGTCAGTTTTTTCCACCACCGACAAATGGCTTCAATTGCGATCAGCCTTTAATCTTTCATTTGTTTTGAGTCTTCTCGCCTATTTGTCCACCATTTTATTCGGGACCCTACTGGCACTCTGGTATATGCGTATGAAGTCCTTGGGCCGGAGAATTCTAATGACCTATCTCAATATCATCTATGTTTTTCCGGTGTTTTGCCTCACAGTAATCGCTGTACAGTTTTTTACTTCAGATTATTATAGTCCATGGCTGAATTGGTTTCCCGGCCCGGGGACCTTCCTCATGATGAGTTCGGTGTCTTTGGGAAGTGTTTTTTCAGACTCGGTGGGCTATTTTATACTTCCGGCCCTATTGCTGTCGTTGCCCTTGAGTGCGGGTGCCGCTATGAGGTGGATTACCGGTATGCGGGAAGAAATGGACAAGCCGTATGTAATCACTCTGAAAAGTAAGGGCATAAGTAACCGTGATATCAATACTGTGCATGTCCTAAAAAACGTATCCCTCCCGATGATTGTATATTTTGGTATGTTATTCCCGTCTTTGATGAGTGGTGTGCTTTTAATAGAAAATGTATTTTCGATTGGAGGGATTGGAAGGCTGACGTGGCAAAGTGTTCGGTATGATGATTTCATGATGTTACTGGTCATAACAGCATTGGTGGCCATGATTAATATCTTTATGAGTCAATTGGCAAGCAAGATCATGAAATATGTAGACCCAAGATTGAAAGTGGCAGGTTCATGAAGCAAGGGGTAAGACATATTTTCCAAAAGTTCAAATGGTGGTTAGTCCTTCCATTAGCCTATCTCCTGCTAAAGTGTCTTATCAATCCTGAGCCTGTTGTCAGCATCGATTCCAGTGGTGTCAGGTTCGGATTGTTCAACTATTATAATATTTCGGTTAAGATGCAACCAGCAGCGGATTTGAGTATAAAGCCCTTGTTGTATATATCCGCCTATGAGACGAATATCGACGGTACAACCTCTCTGCCACCCTGGACCAGAAGTGAAGATGGTAAGTTACATATCATGGGAACGGATCATCTGGGCCGGGATGTATTTGCGGGTTTTGTTGCCGGGCTTGAAATAGCCTTGATTTTGGGTTTTGCTGTTTCTCTGGCTTCAGGCCTGCTCAGTCTATTAATGGGTGCTGCCGGGTCGTATTTTGGTCGTTTCCCGATAAAGGTTTCATGGGTAGAGTTATCAATATGGTGGATTGGCGGTTTTATATTTTTAATTATTACATCCTGGTGGATTATCGGAGCAGTTTCGGGATGGAGTTGGCTGACGGTTATCATTTTGGTATTTGCTTTCATCATTTTGGCGCGAAGATTTTTCCAACGCAGAAAACACATCCTACCTGTTTCAAGCTTCAACCGACGGATCCAGGAATTCTTCCAGCCATTGCCGGATCTGGTGATCTTGCTGGTGGTGGCTTCAATATTTGATTCAATAGGCTTCACGGGATTGATAATAATTCTGATTTCACTGCGTTTGCCTACAGGGGCATGGTATCTGCAGGGTCAGGCGCAACAATTCGTGTACCTGCCGCATATCGATCAGGCAAAGGTGATGGGAATTCAAGATAGCCGTATCATTGTCCGGCATCTTGCACCAATGATGTTGCCCGCCACAGGCACATTCATGTCGTTGACTGCTGCCCGTGCAGTATTGGCAGAAAGTGCACTTTCCTTTTTGGGAATAGGTCCTACCGGTGAGCTAATGAGCTGGGGTTCGATGATCAGGCTGGGCTTGTCCAATATGCAAATTTGGTGGGTCGCTCTGTTTCCGGTTTTGGGGCTGGTGGGATTGACGATGTTGTTCAGAATTAAAACGTACAGCAAATGAGAAAGAAATGGACTTATAGAAATAGAAGAATATTTATACTGGGATTGACGATCTTCCTTTGCTTATTTTTCCGATCAGTGGAAGGACAGACCCAGGTGGTACCCCCAAAAACTTTTGCTGTAGGAGGTGATTTGGCATTATTCACCACATTAGGGGCAGGGGACCGCACTGCAGCAATATATTTTTCGCCATCACTGGAATATTATGTTGTACAAAATGGTGCTTTGGCAATGAAGTTTGTCCTTGATTTTTCCAACATTACAGAAAATTCACTCGTGAAGATAGTTACTAAGCGAATCTTCCAGCCATATCTACGTTATCATTTTCTCAATGGATGTACCTTTCTGGCCGGCACCCAATACGATCTCGAGTTTAAGTATCAACCTAACTTGCATTGGGGTGCAGGGTATTCATTTTTTGTAATGCCTCGTGTCTGCATCACGCCACTGATGGAATTCAATCATAATTTTTACAAATTTGCCGCAAGGCCCTTCAGAATGAATTTTTCCTTTGGGGCAGCCTATTATTTCAACCGGAAAGTATGAGGATCGCATTGTTTGTATTGTTAAATCTTATAGCGTATATGGCGTTTGGTCAGCAGGTGCGTAAGCAGTATTTTCTTGTTGGGCCGCGAGGTCAGTTCAGTGGATATACAATAAAGGGGCAGGGTGGTTTTTATTACGATTATAACTTTTCGATGGATGTTGAATATTCATTTTTGCAAAACACATCCGGGGGCATCAGACTGGGCATGGACGGGTCAAAATCTTCTGTCATTAAAAACACGATTTATGTGATCGGCCCTTTTTCCGTCAATATTTGTGGAAGGGATTGAATGTACAGGCAAGTTATGTGTTCAGAGGCAAAGACCGGCCGAGGTTTGGCTTGGGCATGGGATATGGTTTTGAGACAGGGAGGAGGACGATTTTCCAGCCGGAGGTAGAATATTTGTATTATTTTTCAAAAGGGGCAGGTGATGCTTCGCTTCGTTTCGGATTGTCGATGAGATTTATTTTGGGGAAAGCGAATTAGCAGGAAAGGGGGGCGGACCCTGAATTAGGTAGATGTTTAATAGACCAGAATATAGTAGCGATCATCGTTCCTGGCAAATGATATTTTAGAACTAGTCTTTTTTTCAATGTCTTTTTCCAATCAATTTCTGAAGCACTCTACATCATTAGGTTTTCAGTTATTAAACAAGTACATACTTGGAATTTGGATTCAGGAACCATTTATCTACTTCATTGGAACAATCGACCGATACTGTTTAAAAAAGTGTGTAAAGCCAAAAATTAAGATTTTTGTAGATAACAAAACAAAATCAGAAAAAAATTGACTTCACACAAGAACAAATTTCGGAGTTATTATTGACAATAACAAACGAAAAAGATGGTTATCGAATTTTAAACAGTATCAACTTCAGAAAGATCCAATATATTTTTGAAATCAATGATATGAGGCTTCATAAGTTCGATTCCGGGATATCCACAAACTCCTCAATCATCACTCCTATGTGGCCCCCTTTGCTCCGGAATCAGTGGCCCCCTTTACTCCGGAATACTCAGGTTGATTAGGACACCAACAGCGACTACTTTACTAGCAGCATGAGGTGTGGCCACTGCCGAAGAATTGTCAAAAGAGCAAAGCCCTCCATCATACCATTCTACGGTGTTGTCAAACTTGCTGCTGCTTTAGCAGGATCAAAATTCAGGTTTTCCCAATCCGTATTGTTAACTATATTATGGGCTTCCTCCCAAAAGGAAACTAACATATAATGACGTTCTGAATTACTTCGATTCACTGCATAAGACTCATAAAAAGTTCTACTAAAATTGCCGGATGGATAGATTTCGTTTGAAAGTCTTTTCAAATGCAGCATTTTTGGGCTTAAAGCAATTCCACTTGCTTCCAAATATTCTAAATATCTTTTAATGTATTTATAAACTTCATACCCTTTTGCTGCTTCACCGGCTCCATATGTTGCAATCTTCGATTGAATCATCTGAAGCTGACTCAACATAGAGCCTTTCATTTCGAGAGAAGACTGCGGCTTTTTGGTCATGGCTCCAAAACTGATATAAGCATCATTGGAATAAAAGTTTAGCTCTGCTTGCTTTTTACTTATTTGAATATCTATTTTTTCTCTATCTTTTGGTTTTAACTTTCCACTATTGGAGCGTGCCACTAATTTATCTATTTCTTTTAATAATTTTTCTCGCTGAGCCTTTATTTCAGATGGTGATAAAGTTGCTAACTTTCTTATTATGGACTCATCGGGTCTCCCATGTATAATTGTTTCTATTCTAAATGCATGTTCGCCTTGGGCTTCTCTTAACATCTTAGCATATTGATAGGTTTCTTGATGAAATGTGATGTCAGATACTATTTCTTCATACCTATCTCTACTTACTTTTCCCTGCAACTGCTGGTATCTACCTAAACGACTTGGCGCATCGGTAAAAAATTCAAGCTTAAACATTTTCTTGACTTCATCTATAGTAAGTCCATATTTTTCTGCTAATTCTTTTTCTAATTTTAAGAGAATTTTTCCTGCATTATCCCCCTCAATATTCAAATCAACATCACTTTTTACATCATTGGATGCATCAGAAAGTGGTGCCGCCCCTTCACCTATCAATTCGTATTGTAACTTGGCTCTTATTTTATGAAGTCTGAAAGCCAACTCATCTCCTCCAACCATCTTTAATTCATCAATTGCTTCGTCCCAATTCTTTTTCCCTTTAAGATATTCTATAAAATCTTGATCTGTCCAATCTTTTGGGTGTTTTACATCATATGATGATTGTGTAATACCACCTTCTCCTATCTGAGCACTGATTGATTCTGTATCTAAATTACTTTGCCCGTCTTCAAGTATCGAATCTTTATCTCTCTTAATCTTTGATTCAATTAGTTGTGTTATTCTATTTGTGACAATCCCGATTCCTACTGATTTTAAATGATTTTTGAATATCTCATCCGGACTTTTACCCTCAACTGCATCAATAATTAGTTCATGACTATTTCCAATTGAGTTTTCAACAGTCTCCTGCAATAGTTTTGATTGCTTTAGTATTGAAGAAAAAGAACCCTCACCACTTGACCACTGAGCTACCTTAATATTTCCTAAAGCCCCCATTGCTCCATTTAAGCCACCTATAGCCATATCTTTCAACCCATTGTTAAGGCTATAACGATCCCCTTTCATGACCCAGTTAGAACCAGTACTGGATATTCCCCCTATAATGGCTTGAGCTAATATGCCTCCTGCCCCAGGTATCAAAGCAGTAGCAGCTATCTGGACAACAGCTTGGGCTATTATAGTAGCTACTGATTCAACAGTATTTCGTATTTCTTCAAAATTTCCTCTTGTTTCTCTGACATCTAGAATATCTTTTTCTATTCCCATCATTTCTTTTTCATCTATCTTCTCATCATTCCATAATGCCATTTCTAAACTCACTTCCAATTCTCGTTGTTCGTTTTCAGCACTTAGTTTTGAAGTACTAAATGTATTGGTAATTGAAGCACCTAACCCAGAATTTGCTTTTTCTAATAGACTTCTTTCGGCTTTTACTCTAAATGTTATATCATTTGTTAGAAGTCCAGTAACCTTTTTCAACTTCTCTTTATCAGCGTGTTTTTCGGCGACCTTTTCAGGTGACATACCATTCATGAAATAATCTATATAACGGGTGACATCACTTTCAAGCCCCAATTCATTAAATCTTTTATCATTTAATATTGCTTTTTTCTCTTCTTCTGTGTAAATATGCAGCATTAGATGATTTGCCCAATTTTCATCTACTCTTAAAGCTTCTAATAGTTGATAAAATGGTTGATTTACAGCTAATATTCTGTGCAACAACAAATCGTTGCTATTTCCTAAAAGCATATTTATCTGAAATCTAAAATCTTTTAAGTTGTTATAGTAATTATTAAAAATTTCTATTTCCATTCTGTTAGCAGAATATTTGAAATAGTTCAAAATCTTTTTACTATCATTTAATAAACCTAAGTTTTTAAGAAAAGAAAATCCTTCTTGATTATCATTGTCTAATGCCCTCTCATACTGTGTTTTTTCAATATCAGTAAACTGGAACTCTGTTTTTGTATTTTCAACTAAAATAGGAAAGATATATGATAGGATGATACTTTGGTCATCTGTACTTGAATGGAGATAAAAATTAAAAGCTTCTTTTCTCTTCCCACTTTTCATGAGATTTAACCATTGCTCGTCCTTGGTTTCTTCTCCTGAAATTATTTTATTAACTATTGCCAATCCTTTTTCATCAACTACTTTTGATATAGTAGAATCAACAATTTCATCTCCATCATGATTGCTTTGATAGGTTGTATAAATTGCCTGAATATCTGTCATCAAATCACCTCCGTAGCTAAACTTATAGTCATCTAATAGTTTTTGGCTTACCATTTTCTTTTCTGCTGAATCAGCCAAACATTTGTCATTATTTTTCTCTCTTACTTCTATTAAATTTTCTGCATTTGCTTTTCTTAGTGCATTGATTAAATCCCCTTTACTAGTATCTCCTTTTAAAGCCATTCTTATTTCATCAAGAGGTCTTACTTGACCAAAGCTCAATAAGGCTTTCATTTTAATTCGCTCGTCCGAATCACTAGATGTTTCGCTGTCAATCCATTGTGCTGCTATCCAAATATCATTTCCCCATCCGGTATGAAGAAGCCCTGAACCTTTGCTTTCAAAACCTGGATATTCATTTCTAATATCGTTTTCCAATTTATCAACACCATAAGCATGGGCTTCCCTCATAGCAAAGTAAACATTGCCTTCATCCGTCCCTTTGCCTTTTACGGCTATATAAAATTTATCTGCTGGACGTAGCTTCCCTACTTCTAAATATGCTTGAGCCATTGACCAGTAAAATCCTTCGCTACTAAATATTGAAGTATGAAATTTAACAAAGACATCTAACCTTTCACCATATTTTTTGAAAAATATTTCTCTAGTTTTTTCTCTTCTTGGAAATGAGGATTGTAGGGTTCTTAATAATTGATCTATATTGAAAGTTTGTCCATAGTTATATATATTATCAACGTCTTTTTCTGCTTGTTGGTCATTTTTATCTCTTTCAGCCTGAATTGAATCATATATTTTAATTTTATCCTTTAAGACATCAACAACACGTAAATAATTTAAATATTGAGGATCCTTTTCATCCTCAGGGCAACTGATTATAAGCTTGTTGTATTTTTCTATTTCATCATTTTTATAAAATTCTAATTCAGAATATTCTAATGTTTCTAGTTTAGTATAATTAAGTAACCAAATATCAATTACCTTTTTTTGCCCTTCATCTATTAATGCTTTATGTTTTGCAAGATTTGTTTCTATATATTTATGTTCCTGAAATATTTTAGTTAAACAAGGATTTGTACTTTGATTTTTTGGTAAATTATTTTGAAATAAATATGTATTGCTTTGAGCAGTAAAATTAAAAGGCACAGCAGGAAAGCTCATTCCTTTAGGTTCATGGAGCGTATCTTCCTCATGCGGTTCTATATTCGGACGTTGATAGCCTATAACCTTTTTAGATTGATATACTCGTGCCATTTTTGAGGTTGTTAATAGGTGAAAAACCAAAGTCAATAAAATATTGGTCAATTACATTTGTAGTCATAATTCACTTCATTTGGTTTAGTAAATTTATTATTAATTCTGCTATTTTTCAATAACAGTATAATCCTATTGTTAAAATTTATAAAATCAGATCGAAAATAAAATCGAAGCAACTACTTGACATACAAAATCTTGCTTTTCTATTTGTACCTACTGGCATTATCCATAATAGCTTTTTGTGTACTGGAATTCAAAATTGTTCCGTTTGTTGTATATGAAAATTGGGTATTAGATTCTGACTTAACCTTTTGATTGGTTTCGATCCAAACATCACTTGACTCATCCGATGGAATTTCTACCAGAGCAATAATATCATTTTCATTTGCCGATATTGGCCTACTTTTGCACAAAAATCAGGAGCAATGAATACGCTGGAATTAATCCAATCAAGATCCAATCGTCAATTTTTTCTAATAGCGGGACCTTGTGCCGTTGAGAGTAAAGACTTATGCTTTGAAGTAGCGGAAACAGTCAACAGGCTAACATCTGAACGGGACATTCCCTATGTTTTCAAGGCATCTTTCAAGAAGGCAAACAGGTCGAAGGACAATAGTTTTACCGGCATTGGTGAAGAAGCAGGTCTTGAAATCCTGGGAGAAGTTAGAAAGTATTTTGGTCTTCCGGTTACGACTGATATACACGAGTCATATCATGCGGAGCTTGCCGCTAAATATGTTGACGTCATGCAAATACCTGCCTTTCTCTGCAGGCAGACGGACTTGTTGAAGGCGGCTGGTCATACCGGTAAAACAGTGAGTATCAAGAAGGGACAGTTTCTGAGTCCCGAGGGCATGCGCTTTGCTGTAGACAAGGTGCTTCATACAGGAAATGACAAGGTTTGGTTAATTGAGCGCGGTACTACATTTGGGTATCATGATTTGGTAGTGGATTATCGAGGGATTCCCACAATGCGTAGTTTTGAGGTGCCGGTTGTGATGGATTGTACGCACTCCCTCCAACAGCCCAACCAGGCTTCCGGCGTTACAGGAGGGAACCCTTCCATGATAGGTACCATTGCTAAGGCAGCCATTGCAGTTGGCGCCGACGGTTTATTTATCGAGACCCATCCCGATCCGGCTGTGGCACTTTCTGATGGTGCCAATATGTTGAAACTGGATCGGTTGGAAGCATTGCTGGATCAATTGGTAAAAATACGAAGAGCCATCATCGACTGATTATGCGCAGCCATCAACCTGAGTTTTATGAAATAAAAGTCGCGCCAGCTGACCTTGATGACATCAGAGTGCACGAATCTTTATTCCGGTCAAATTATGGTCATCTGAAAGTCCCGTTTGATTCACTCATATTGACCCGGAGGTCGATCGATGCGAGGAAAGGTAAGGTTGTATATGTATTGAGATACCAAAAAGTGTCTGATGTACCGGCCGATAACGGATTCCATGATCTGACTCCATTGGCGGATCCTGAACATTGCCCACAAGTGGTTGTGGTCGGTGCAGGACCTGCCGGTTATTTTGCAGCCTTTCGCCTGATACAGAGCGGCATAAGGCCTGTTGTTGTCGAAAGGGGCAAGGATGTGCAAAGTCGCAGGCGAGACCTTAGAGCCATCATGCAAGAGAGCATTGTCAATGAGGATAGTAATTATTGTTTTGGCGAAGGTGGTGCCGGAACCTATTCTGATGGCAAGTTATATACGCGTTCTACAAAACGTGGAGATGTGAGGCAGATTCTGAATACCTTTTGTTTTTATGGAGCTGACCCAAGAATACTAATCGATGCGAACCCCCATATCGGCACTAACAAATTGCCCAAGATTATTACCGCTATGCGGGAAGCTATATTGAAAGCAGGTGGAAGGATTCTGTTCGAACACAGAATGGTTGATTTTGATATTGAAGACGGAAGATTAGCCAAAGTACACTTTCGACATCAACCTTCCATCGAATGCAAGGCCATGATACTCGCCACAGGGCATAGTGCTCGTGATATTTACAGATTGCTTGCCAATAGAGGATTGAAGATCGAAGCAAAACCGTTTGCGATGGGAGTACGTGTGGAGCATCCCCAATCATTGATTGACAGTATCCAGTATAGTTGCCCGACCAGACCTGAAGGTCTGCCTGCCGCTCCATATAGTGTGGTGAGCCAGGAAGGTGGGCGGGGCGTTTTTTCATTCTGTATGTGTCCGGGTGGGATGATTGTCCCAGCAGCAACCAGTCCGGGAGAGCTAGTCGTAAATGGCATGTCTCCATCCCGAAGGGACAGTCCCTACGCCAATAGTGGCTTCGTTACGTCTGTCGAGTTGGAAGATATCCCTGCAGAATATGGAGAAGATGCCTTCGTAGCCATGAATTTCCAATCATCCGTAGAACAGCGGCTATTCAATTACGGCAATGGTACACAGTCAAGCCCGGCACAAAGACTGGTCGACTTCACACGTAAGAAGGAAAGCACGGACCTGCCCAATTGCAGTTATGTGCCCGGAATCTATCCGGCACCGATGCACAGAATATTACCGGAATTTATTGTTGACAGGCTGATTTCAGGATTTTTATCAGTTGGCAAAAAACTACATGGTTACTTGACCAATGAAGCAGTTGTCGTAGGTGTTGAAAGCAGAACCAGTTCTCCAATCCGCATACCAAGGGATAAGGAAAGTCTCCGACATCCTGACCTGGTCAACTTATTTCCCTGTGGAGAAGGGGCGGGGTATGCGGGAGGCATCGTATCGGCAGGAATTGACGGTGTAAATGTGGCCGTAGCAGTAAGTAAATATCTTACTATGGAGGGATGAAATCCGGAATTGTTGGGTTGGAAGTTTGGTTTGCCATTCAGGCCGTTTGTTTTAGAAATTTGGTAAGGCATTATTTTACTTTGTCTACAACTTTTGTACCCATCAATTCAATTGTATTCATCAACATATCATGGGGAGGAGCTCCAACATCGATGTGACCTATGAATCGGGTCAAGCCGAAAACCTCCTTCATCATCAGGATTTTTTCAGAAACTTCCTGTGAGCTACCAAATAAATAAGCTCCATGTTTGGACCTGCCGGCTTCGTACTGACCATGGGTGAAGGTTGGCCAGCCACGACTTTGACCGATACGATTCATTTGGCGACTATAATAATGAAAGTAATTATCGATGTCCTTTTGGTTCTCACTTACAAATGTATGGGCATGTACAGCCAGTTGCATCTTTGCCGGATCATGACCATAGGAGATATATTCCTCCCTGTAATATTCCAAAAGAGGAGAGAATTGGGCCGGATTGCCGCCAATTATTGCAACAATCAAAGGTAAGCCCAATCGGGCTGCACGAAGAACAGAAGAAGGCGTGCCTCCTGCTGCAATCCATATGGGCAGGTTTTCAGAGCGAGGAAAAACAGTTTGGTTGATCATAGGGGGTCGAAGATTACCTGTCCAAGTGACATTTGTTTCATTTCTAATTTTTAACAAAAGATTCAACTTCTCTTCGAACAATTCATCATAGTCTTTCAAGTCATAACCAAATAGAGGAAAGGACTCGATGAAGCTACCACGGTCTGCCCCAATTTCTGCTCGACCAGCAGAAAGCAAATGAATGGTGGAGAAATCCTGATATACCTTTACAGGTTCAGAACTGCTCAACACCGTAACCGCAGACATTAGTTTGATTTGTTTTGTGACCGGAGCAGCGGCTGCCAATACAATTTCTGGGCTAGCAACAGCATAATCCGGTCTGTGATGTTCACCGATTGCAAATACATCCAGTCCTAATTCATCTGCAAATTGAATGGCTGAAATGATTTCCCGGAGCTTCTGATCTGCTTTTCCGGGATTGCCGGATTCATCAAATGGTATATCACCAAACATTCCTACTCCCAATTCCATAATCAATAACTTTATTTTGTTCTTAGAATAATATAAGGGGGATTATCATTCTTAGAATAATGTAATGGTAAATCAAATGTGTTTGTTTTACTAAAATAGTTATTGCCTGTTTTATTTCGTCTATCAAGGCTTGTAAACAAATATTTTCAGAAACATTTCAAAGAATGCGTCATTGTATAAACCTCGATTATATAGAAGTATAACAAAAAGAAAATAATACTGAATGCACGTTCGTAACAGACCAATTTCATTGGTCTATAACGAATGTAACCTCGGCATCCCGGAATCCCGGATTGTTTCACTCCCGGGACAGAGCAGAGCTCTAATCGCCTGACTCTCGGGACAAGTATACCAAAAATATTTGGATTATTTTATAATTGATCTTGGTATAAAATATAGGCCAAGGCACTTATCCTGTTTTTAACATCTTACCGGTCATCGGCCTATGCCTGACCATTCTGGAGATGATGTCATCCAGGATTTCACCTTTCATGCGGTGCCTGTTGTAGCGGTAGCAATATTCATTGAGATAGTCCTGCAGATAGGTCACATGGCCGTGTCTGGCATATAGCC
>ERZ761603.250-NODE-250-length-47271-cov-9.601089_pt1 | contig 47271 bp, 46 predicted proteins | sample MGYA00511879_ERZ761603 | MGnify/ENA primary metagenome ERZ761603 (study PRJEB28899, sample SAMN02850040) | bioreactor sludge metagenome | biome: EBPR Sludge; feature: EBPR Bioreactor; material: flocular biomat | place: Australia: Thorneside Wastwater Treatment...
TGTTCCACCGCTACCAGAACACCTTTTTGTCTATCTTTAGGTGAATACTCTCTTAGCCGCTGGTTATTTGTTATGGGCGTATCAGCGGATTTTTCTCACCCATCATCCGCAAGGCGCGGGGTCATTATTGACCGATCTGCGCTACCGGGAGCTGATCATGGCCGGCCTGCTATGCACGGTGATGATCGGCGTTGGACTCTACGCCGATCCTTGGATTCAAACGATCAACAAAGCGATCGATGCCACGGCATATCGGCTGGAAGCCGTAGCCGGGACCGATCATCCTGTGCCTCACTAACGAGCTACTGCGTTAATAGCAAAGAAAGATTTTAAGTAACCCAGGTTATGGCTCAAACGGAGTAACAAGGCTTGAGCGGCCGCCTCCAGGGTCAGCGCAACACCCAGATCACGCAACTGAGTGACCCTCAGCCCAGGATAACCGCAGGGATTGATACGGCTGAATGGCTCCAGATCCATATCCACGTTCAGGCTCAAACCATGGTACGAGCGGCCCTGGCGAATCCGCAGACCGAGTGAAGCGATTTTGGCATCTTCCACATAAACGCCCGGCGCATTGGGCCGGGCATAGGCGGTTACATTATGCATGGCCAGCACCTCGATCACCGACTGTTCCAGCGCCGTCACTAATCCCCGCACACTCAACCCCAATCGCCGCACATCCAGCAGGCAGTAAATTACGATCTGCCCTGGGCCGTGATAGGTGACTTGTCCGCCACGATCCACCTGGATGACGGGGATATCACCCGGCGCAAGCAGATGCTCCGCCTTGCCGGCCAGCCCTTGAGTAAATACGGGCGGATGCTCAACCTGCCACAATTCATCCAAGGTATCCGCATCACGCGCTTCAGTAAATGCCTGCATAGCATCAAAGACAGGCTGGTATTCCTGGTGTCCCAAACGGCGGAACAAGAGAGATTTGAGCATCAAACAAGCATTGCAGCTGGTATCAGATTCCGGATTTCATCTGATTTTCTTAATCTCTATCACAACACCACCGCCACACGCGGATGGCCGCTAAGATCCTGGTAAATTGCATCCAATTGTCCACGATTGCGAGCACGCACCACGATGGTTACCGCTTGGTAGCGCCCGCCGCTGCTATCTCGAAGAGTGATGCGGTTCTCGTCGAGATCAGGGGCATGCAGGCGCACCAGCTCCACCACCAGCGGACGAAAATCGGAACCCCCCGTACCCATAATTTTGATCGGAAAATCACAGGGAAACTGCAACAGCGATTCATCGTTCATCCCAATCCCTCCAGACATAGGGTGGGCTATCCAGTCCGTTACACGATAGAGATGGAATTGCCCGTGCCACTCGCTTAATTGAATAAGGAGTAGAAAAACAATAGGATTGAGTCGATCATTCGCCCGAACCAGCCGCTTTCTGGAACGTCCTTCAACGCGACCAGCGGTACTTTACTGACATCCTGCTCGCCAAACCGGACCACAATCTCACCAAATGGCTGGCCTTTCTGGATTGGAGCAACGATGACCGGTTGCACCGAAGTCACGGTACTGACACGCGGCGCCTGCCCTTTTGGCACAGTCACGTAGAGTCCTTGGATCACACCCAGCGGCAACTCATTGTCCTGACCCTTCCAGAGGGACGCGGTTACAATGGGCATATCTGCATCGTACAGTTTGTGACTCTCAAAGAAGCTAAATCCATAGTTCAGCAAGGACTGGCTGGCCTGAAACCGTTCCCGTTCTTTCTGAGCGCCGAGTACCACGCCGATCAACCGGGTGTCATTGCGCTTGGCTGAGGACACCAGACAATAACCCGCGGACTCCGTATGGCCCGTCTTGACACCATCGACTGAAGCATCCGTCAGCAGCAGCCGATTGCGGTTCTGTTGCTCGATGTTGTGGTACTTGAAACTGCGCACCGAGTACCGGGTGTATTGTTCGGGAAATTCCTGGATGATCGCTCGGGTCAGCACGGCGATATCGCGAGCTGACATGTAGTGATTAGGATCGGGCATCCCTGGAGCATTGGCGAAATGACTGCTGACTAAACCCAGCCGCTCGGCTTCCTGATTCATCAGTTTGACAAACGTTTCCTCGGAACCGGCGACATGCTCAGCCAGCGCCACGGTAGCATCGTTACCAGACTGCACGACCATACCCATCAGCAAGTCTTCCACCGATACCTGGCTGCCGACCTTAACGAACATTTTTGAACCGCCCGTCCGCCAGGCCTTTTCACTAATGGTGACTTGATCGTTCAGATGGATTTTGCCCGACCTTAACGCCTTATAGATGACATAACCGGCCATGAGCTTGGTGATGCTGGCCGGCTCCATGCGCTCATCGCTTTTCATCTCCGCTAGAATATTGCCACTCTGATAATCGATCAGAATATAGCCGCGCACGGGCACTTGCGGTGGCGGTGGTATGGTTTGGGCTTCTTGAGCATGGGCGCCCGTTCCACTCAGCGTCAGCCAAGCAAAAATCAGGACCGCAGGCAGATTAAAAAGGCGCGCTGAAATCGAGTACGACATGGTCCGTAACAAGTCTCGTAGTTAAAAAAATGATAAGCAGGATTCTAACCAGAAGCCTAAAGGAAAACGGCTGGCTGCCCTAGGACAGACCAGCGGTCATTTTTCGATGCCGATTAATCGGCGACGATCCGGGAACGGCTCACCCCCAGACTCGCCAAACGAATTGCAACTTGCTTAGCTTCGCCAGGACCATGCAACGGCACCCGCACTTCATATTGCTTACCCTTACCGGATTCGACTTGTACGCTGCGTTGCAATTGGCTGCTGAGCCGGGTCTGCACCTGGCGGGCATTGTCGCGTTCGGTGATCATACCCACGACGTAGAGCGCATTGCTCCTACTGACCGGCACAGTGCGGTTTTTGGCTGTTTCGTGTTTATCCTTGCGTACTTTAGCAGCCGGTGCCGCCAAAGCTAACTGCATTTTCGCAACTGGATTGCCTACCTTGCTGCCCTTGACAGGGTCCGTATTCCTTGCCAGCCGTGAGTCCGTATTCCTTGCCAGCCGTGATGGCGTGTTCTTCTTGCCCATCATCGCCGGCTCGACAGTGCGCTGGGCAAGCTGCTCGCGCTCCTCAGTGCGCTGGGCAAGCTGCTCGCGCTCCTCAGTGCGCCGGGCAAGCCGCTCGCGCTCCTCAGCGCGCCGGGCCGCCAATTGCGGCAAGTGTTGATAGGGTTCCAGGGCGACCACTTCAACTTGAGCGGTTCCCTGATTCAGCATGTCCAGACGGGCGGCAGCGGCGTAGGACAGATCAATGATCCGCTCACCAGCGAACGGTCCCCGGTCGTTAACCTTCACCACGATGCTGCGGCCATTTTCCAGGTTGGTCACCCGCGCATAGGTGGGAATAGGCAAGCTCTTATGGGCGGCGGTCAGCTCAAACATGTTGAATGGCGGACCGCTGGAGGTCTTGCGTCCGTGAAAATCCCAGCCGTACCAGGAGGCAATGCCGGTTTCCCGGTGACCTTCGCTGGTCTCCTTGACGCGATAGCGCCGGCCAAACACAACATAAGTATCAGGATTGCCGCTGCGGCTGGGAGGTTCCGCTTGTGGAACCGGATCCGAGCGGGTCAAATCAGCGCTATAGGTCACATCTGTTGACGGGCGCGCTAGCCGCTGCTGGTCAGGAACACTGCTACAACCGGCCAGTGCGCCCGCCAAGGACGCGAAGAGCAACGCATGGCTCCAGGATTTCGACATAAAAGACCTCCCTTGCATTGGCAACGCCTTTCAGCATGCCAAATCGTGCGATAGTTATTGAAGTTCGAAACAGATGAAGGACTACCGAAAGGCTTTGTCAATGCGTGCCAAGCGTTCCCGCGGGGTCACCTCAGCGCCGGAACGCGCATATTGTTCACCAATGGCTTGGCCAAGCTGGTACACGGCCATAGCATATAACTGACTGTGGTTATAGCGGGTGATGACGTAAAAATTAGTAAAACCCAGCCAATATTCCGGGCCGTTGCGGCTCTCGAATTCCAGCAGCATCGCCGCTTGGCTACCGCTCACTGGCTCCATGGGCAAGACGCCCTGCGCTTGCAAGCTGGCAACGTTGTCCTTGGGTGGGCTTAACGTGCGGCTGACCAGCCCAAAATAACCAGCGCCGCTGACCGATACGGGTATGGTGACCTGCTCGCCCGGACGCCAGCCGTGCTTATTGAAGTAATTGGCAACACTGCCAATGGCGTCACGCGGATTGCCCCACAGATCGCGGTGGCCGTCACCATCGAAATCCACAGCGTAGGACAGAAAACTACTCGGCATGAACTGCCCCAGTCCCATGGCTCCAGCGTAGGAGCCGCGCAACGCCAGCGGATCGATACCTTCGGCGCGGGTCATCAACAAGTAATTTGCTAACTCCTTGCGGAAGTAGCTGGCGCGCCGGGGATAGTCAAAAGCCAGGGTAGATAGGGCTTCCAAAACACGATAGCTGCCCATGTTGCCGCCATACTGGGTTTCCACGCCGATGATGGCGGCCACGATCTCCGGGGGCACGCCATAGACCCGCTCCGCCTCGGCTAAGGCCGCTGCGTGGGTGCGCCAGAATTTCACACCGCCACGAATGCGCCGGTCATTGACGAAAATATCCCGATAGGCGTACCAGGGCTTGGCTTCAGCAGGCCGCGACATAGCAGCAATAATGCTGGGCTGGGTTTGCGCCCGGCTAAAAACTGCCTGTAAGCGCGCTGGGTTAAAACCATGCCTGGCTGCCATCTCGCGAATAAAAGCTTGCACATCGGCCCGCTGGGCCAGCGACGGGTGAACCTCGGGGGCCGCTCGCGCCACCACGATTTCCGGGGCCGGCATCGAAGAAGAGGGCGGCAGTTCCGGCGTCGCCGCCACGGACGGGGTTTCCAGGGTTTGCACAGGGGAGCGAACGGCTCTGGTCGGCGCACAAGCGATCAGCAGCAAAGCGATGCCAAGCAATAAATACGGGCTCTTCACGCGTCAGTCTCGTCGTAGGTGAGGGCGGCGATTACCGCGTTGGGGTCCGGCGGTGCGAATAAACGCTCATTAGGATACCGAAGCCTGCCATGATCGTCACCAGGGAAGTTCCTCCATAGCTAAACAGCGGCAGTGGCAAGCCGACCACCGGCAACAACCCGGAGACCATCCCGGAATTGACGAACGCATACAGAAAAAAGATTAGCGTAAGACTGCCGGCAAGCAACCGGGTGTAGGTATCCGGCGCACCTGCAGCCATGTACAAGCTGCGGGCGATGATGAAAAAATACAGCGCTAGCAACAAACAAGCTCCAACCAGACCGAATTCTTCCGAAAACGCAGCAAAAATAAAATCGGTCGAACCTTCCGGCAAGAAATCCAGATGCGACTGGGTGCCATTCAGCCAGCCTCGACCGTAGATACCGCCAGAACCAATGGCGATCTTAGATTGAATGATATGGTAACCAGTGCCCAACGGATCACTTTCCGGATTCAGGAAGGTCAACACCCGCTGGCGCTGATAATCATGCATGATAAAGGTCCAGAACAACGGAATCGCCGCACCTAATAGCAGGGCCAATCCGAACATGATGATCCAGCTCAGTCCGGCTAAAAATAGGGCAAAGGCGCCTGCGGACCCTACCACCAGCGCGGTACCGAGATCTGGCTGTTCCGCAATCAGCACAAACGGAATGGCAGTGATCAGCACTCCACCCAACAGATGCAGCCAACGGGGCGGCAGGGGTTTCTCGGCAAAAAACCAGCCCATCATCATCGGCACTGCCAACTTCATGATTTCCGAAGGCTGGAACCGGATGACACCCAGATCGAGCCAGCGTTGAGCGCCCTTGGAAATATCGCCAACCGCCATGACCGCAAGCAGCAGCGCAATACCCGCCAAATAAATCCACGGCGACCATAGCCGAAAATAACGAGGCGGCGCCTGTGCGAGAGCCAGCATGATCACGAACCCCAAGCCCAAGCGCATACCCTGCCCCAATACCAGGTCCATGTTCTGTTGCCCAGCGCTGTAGAGCACAATCATTCCCAATCCCGAGACGGCCAGCAATCCCAGCAGCAGCGGCACATCCAGATGGATCAGCTTGAATAGCTTACCGTTATCATTCTGTTCCATGCAGACCATCATCCGAAGCAGGCAGGGATCCAGGGGCAATCGAGGTATCGTCGTATTTACTCAGCAACCAAGCGTCCATGACCTTGCGCGCTATTGGGGCAGCCGTTTTACTGCCTCCCCCGCCATGTTCAGCGATCACTGCAACAGCGATACGTGGATCATCCGTTGGCGCAAAGGCAACGAATAGCGCGTGATCTAACAGATGTTTAGGCAACTGCCGGGCGTTGTATTTCTCTCTCTGCCCCAGGGTGAATACTTGGGCCGTGCCGGTTTTGCCCGCAATACGATACTTGGCGCCGATGCCGATGCGATAGGCAGTGCCACCTTCGATAACGTGGATCATCCCAGCAATAATCGTATCCCAGAACTGCGCATTTTTAACCTTGACCGGCGGCAGTTGATGTGGTGGTTCCAGAGTTTTGATCCGCGTGCCGGGATCCTCGGTAGCCAACAGCACCCGGGGCTTGAAATCGACCCCTTTTTGCGAAATCACTGCGGTCGCGTGCGCCAGTTGCAACGGCGTGGTTAGAAAATAGCCCTGGCCAATGCCAACACTGAGCGTGTCGCCGGCAAACCAGCCATGTTTATGCATCCGGCGCTTCCATTCCTGGGAGGGTAGCAATCCGCTTTTTTCGCCGGACAGATCAATGCCAGTCTGCCGGCCGAAGCTGAACTGGTCCAGAAACTCGTGGAGGCGGTCAATACCCAAGTTAAATGCCAGATCATAGAAGTAGACATCGCAGGATTGGGCGATGGCTCGATCCATACCCACACTGCCATGGCCACTGCGCTTCCAGTCGCGAAAACGATGGCTGGAACCAGGCAACCGGTAAAAGCCCGGGCAGTACACTCCACTGTGGCGATTGACCACACCATATTCCAGACCAGCCAGCGCCATCAAAGGCTTAATCGTGGAGCCAGGCGGGTAGACTCCACGCAGGGCACGATTAAGCAGTGGCCGGTCTTTGGAGGTGTTCAGTTTACGGTAGGAGGCAAAATCAATCCCGTTGACAAACGGGTTGGGGTCATAGGTTGGCTGGCTGGCCAAAGCCAGCACCTCGCCGTTACGCGGATCGAGCGCGACAACCACACCGTTGTAGCCATCCAAGGCTTTCTCTGCCACCGCCTGGAGGCGCATGTCGACCGTGAGGTAGACATGCTGGCCAGGAACCGGGGGGGTGCGGCTGAGAATGCGCAAGGGCCGCCCTTCGGCATTGGTCTCAACCTGTTGCCAGCCCGTACGGCCACGCAATACATCTTCGTAGAAACGCTCTACACCAACCTTGCCGATATGTGTACTACCACTGTATTGGCCAGGATCGATGTGGCTCAATTCACTCTCATCGATCCGGCCTACATAGCCGAGGATATGAACACCCAGCGCCTCCAAAGGATAATGCCGGGTCAAGTCGGCCTTGATTTCGACGCCAGGCAGCCGGTACAGATCAATTGCCAGCCGGGCAATTTCTTCGTCAGTCAACCGGAAGCGCAGGGGCACTCCAGCATAGGGCGGACTGCGCCGGACCAATTTATGGAAACGTTCAATATCAGCATCCGTCAATTCGATGCGCTCACGCAACTCCATCATGGTGGCGTCCAGGTCCTGGACCTGTTCACGAGTGATTTCCAGGTGATACGAGGTTAGGTTATCAGCCAGCAGGACACCATTGCGGTCGAAAATGAATCCCCGGGTCGGGGGCAACGGCTGCAACCGGACCCGGTTATTTTCGGACAGGGTGGTGAAGCGCTCATGATGGAGCACTTGTAGATAAACCAGCCGGCTTGCGACCGCCAGAAACCCGGCGAGGACTATACTCAGCAACACCAGGGCACGGCGGAAAAACAGTTCGCTTTCAGCCGTATTATCCTTTTCCCGGACCAGTAAATCCATGCCAGGCGGCCGGTTCAACCATTCTTCGAGGCTCATAGCGATGGATCTTTTCAACTCACCTGAAAATACCGGCGGGCGTCGCGCAGGATCACAAATAACAGAGGCCACAGCACCATGCCCCCCACGGCTGGCGCCAGATACCACCAATCATGCGGCGGATAACCAACCACGCCACTGATCCAGAAAATCAGAATTTGTTCAACCAGCAGAAACACCAAAACGCTGAAAGCCTGCTGCCAAAGCGGTGCGACCCGGATGCGCCGGTAAGTCTGCAAGGTCAGGTAGGCCACGACCGCCAGCGCCAGCGCGTGCTGGCCTAATAACGCACCCCGGCCGATATCCAGCAGCAGCCCCACACCCCAACCGACGCCGATGCCAATGCGATTTGGCAACGCCATGCACCAGTAGATCAGCACCATAGCGACCCAATCTGGACGAAACGGACTCAGTTCCTTCGGCAGCGGAATCCCAGCCAGTAGAAACCCAATCAGAAAACTGACAACGATGACCCACCGGCCAGTAGGATATGCGGTCGTCATGGCATCTGAACTGCAGCGACCGCTGACCCCGGCTCAGGCTTCACAGCCGGCAACTCGCCTTCCAGCAGCATGACTTCGCGGATGCGATCCAATTGTGCAACCGGCTTAGCAACGATATGGGCAAATGGGCTGCCCGGATCGAATTCCACCTTCGTAACAGTACCAACAGGGTAACCACGCGGAAAGCGGCCACCCATGCCAGAAGTTATCAATAGATCGCCTATTTTGACATCTTCGTTGTTGGGAATGTGCGGCAGCTCTAGCTCTTGGAAGTTGCCGGTACCCTGCGCCAGAGTACGCACACCAGTGCGGTTGATCTGAATAGGCAGGGCGTGATTGGGATCGGTGATCAAAATCGCTGTAGCGGTCAAGGGGTCAGCCTGGATGATCTGGCCGATCACCCCATGCTGATCGAGCACCGGTTGTCCGGCATAAACACCGTGCCGGCGGCCGCGGTTCAATAAAATATGATGGCGATACGGGTCAAAATCCACCGCCAGCAACTCGGCGATCAATACTCGTTCCGGAGTATTAACCGCCGATTCGAGCAAGGAGCGCAACCGGCGGTTTTCCGCTTCCAACACCGTTAACTTCTGCAATTGCACATTGAGGAAAACCTGCTTTTCACGCAGTTGGGCGTTTTCCGCCAGCAAGGCATCACGGCTCGCTAAATTTTCACTGAGCCAATTGCCGGCGTCAGCCGGCAAACGCACCAGATAATGGAACGGATAGATGGCGGTCGCCAGAACATCGCGCACATCGTTGAGTCCCTGATAACGATGATCCACCGTCATCAGGACGATGGACAGGACGCCCCATAGACCGAGCCTTAGAACAGCCGTCGGGTTAACCGCAAACAAGTAACGGATACGCGGGCTGGGTTTAAGGGTAGCCAACGGCTATTCAATAGCAAAAGCATCGACAGCGCGCTCGTCTTTGGCGATCAATTCCAGTACCCGGCCACCACCACGGGCCACGCAGGTCAGCGGATCTTCGGCAATAACGACGTTCAGACCGGTTTCTTCAATAATCAACCGGTCAATATCGCGCATCAACGCCCCGCCACCGGTGAGCACAATGCCACGTTCGGCAACATCAGCGGCCAGTTCCGGCGGAGTTGCCTCCAACGCCATTTTTACCGAACCAACAATCGTTGACAGCGGTTCCTGCAAGGCTTCCAGAATTTCATTGCTGTTGAGGGTGAAACTGCGTGGTACGCCCTCGGCCAGATTGCGGCCCTTGATTTCGATTTCGCGGACCTCGCTCGTGGGATAGGCGCTGCCAATTTCATGTTTGATCCGTTCAGCCGTCGGTTCGCCAATCAATACCCCGAAGTTGCGGCGCACGTAGTTAATGATCGCCTCATCGAACCGGTCGCCGCCCGTGCGCACCGCGCCTGCGTAAACAATGCCATTGAGCGAGATGACCGCCACTTCTGAAGTGCCGCCCCCAATATCCAGCACCATCGCGCCACGCGCTTCCTCGACCGGGACACCCGCGCCAATCGCGGCGGCCATCGGTTCCGGGATAAGATAAACCACCCGGGCGCCAGCACCCATCGCTGATTCACGAATCGCCCGCCGCTCTACTTGGGTGGAGCCACAAGGAACGCTGACCAGCACCCGTGGGCTGGGATTGAAAAATTTGCGGGCATGCACCTTGCGGATGAAATGCTGGAGCATCTTTTCAGTGACAGTAAAGTCAGCGATCACCCCATCCTTCATCGGCCGGATGGTCGAAAGATTGTTGGGCGTGCGGCCCAGCATCCGCTTGGCGTCAGTGCCGACTGCCGCAATGGTCCGGACCCCGCGCACCGGGTCCTGATTGATGGCAACCACCGAGGGTTCGTTGAGAACGATGCCCGCCCCCCGAACGTAAATCAATGTGTTAGCAGTCCCTAAATCGATCGAAAGATCGTTGGAAAACTTGCCGCGCAACCATTTGAACATGTTGTCGAAAGCCCAGTGCGTCAAAAGGGGCTAATGCTAACAAGCAGGGGAGTTAGGAGCAAGCCGGCAAATTATGGTAGGGTTGCGTGTCCGAATCCGCTGCAAGGAGAAAATTTGCATGACGCCCTTGGGAACTGCTGAAGTCGCTAAGATTGCTCATCTGGCGCGGCTAGCCATTCGCGAAGAAGAGGCACCCGCCTACGCCAGCAACTTGTCGGCTATTCTAGAACTGGTCGAGCAGATGAATGCCGTAGACACCACCGGTGTCACACCGATGGCCCATCCGCTGGATATGGCGCAACGCCTGCGTCCTGACGAGATTAGCGAGACCAACCATCGCGAGTGTTTTCAAGCGATTGCGCCCCGGACCGAAGCCGGATTGTACTTGGTGCCGAAGGTTATTGAATAATTATCTTTTCTATCCGCCACTATGCACGATAAGACCATTGCCCAAATTAGCGCCGGTCTCGCCGCCGGCGAGTTCAGTAGCGAAGAATTGACGCGTGCTTTGCTGGAGCGCGTGGAGCAGTTCAATCCGCAATTGAACGCCTTTATTACGATTACTGCCGAATCAGCTCTTGCTCAGGCCCGCGCTGCAGATAGGCGCCGCCAGCAAGGTGAGGCTGTACCGCTCACTGGCATTCCCATCGCGCACAAGGATATCTTCTGCACTGATGGAGTCCGCACGTCCTGTGGCTCGCGGATGCTGGATCGCTTCATTGCGCCTTATAACGCCACGGTCGTTGAAAAGCTCAACGCGGCTGGCACGGTGATGCTGGGCAAAACCAACATGGATGAATTCGCTATGGGTTCATCCAATGAGACGAGTTTCTATGGCCCGGTGCGCAACCCCTGGGATCTGAACGCTGTGCCTGGAGGTTCCTCGGGCGGATCAGCCGCTGCGGTTGCGGCGCGGTTGACGCCAGGCGCAACCGGCACCGACACGGGCGGCTCAATCCGGCAACCGGCGGCGCTCTGTGGAATCACCGGTCTTAAACCGACTTATGGCCGGGTGTCGCGCTGGGGAATGATCGCTTATGCCTCCAGTCTCGATCAGGGCGGGCCGATGGCGCGCACTGCTGAAGACTGCGCCTTACTGCTGGGCGCAATGGCCGGTTTTGACCCACGGGATTCAACATGCGTCGACCGGGCTGTGCCTGATTATGTTGCGGCGCTTAACCAACCCTTGGCTGGGTTGAAAATTGGTCTGCCAAAAGAATATTTCGGCGAAGGGCTGGATGGTCAAGTAGCTCAGGCCGTGGAAGCGGCGATTGCTGAATACCGGAAACTGGGCGCGGAACCGGTAGAGATCAGCCTGCCTAACAGCCAATTAGCGATTCCAGCCTATTATGTGGTGGCTCCAGCGGAATGCTCCTCCAACCTGGCCCGCTTCGATGGCGTGCGCTACGGTCACCGCTGCGAGAATCCCAAGGACTTACTGGATTTGTACACCCGTTCGCGTGGCGAGGGTTTCGGTGCTGAGGTCACGCGCCGCATCCTGGTCGGCACCTTTGCCTTATCTGCCGGGTATTACGACGCCTACTACTTGAAGGCACAGCAGATCCGGCGCTTGATCAGTGATGATTTCCGGCGCGCGTTCGAGCAGGTGGACGTAATCATGGGACCGACTTCGCCAACGGCGGCTTTCAATCTCGGCGAAAAGGCCGATGATCCCATCACCATGTATTTGTCGGACATTTACACGATTGCGGTCAATCTGGCTGGGTTGCCAGGGCTATCGCTACCGGTAGGCTTCGCCGGTCAGCGGCCAGCGGGTTTGCAATTGATTGGCAATTATTTCGCCGAGGACCGGTTGTTGAGCGTCGCACATCGCTACCAGCAGGTTACGGACTGGCACGAGCGTGCTCCGGTAGGTTTTTAATCCGTTTTTAGCGAGATATCAGAGTCAATAATATGAAATGGGAAACAGTGATCGGGCTGGAAATCCATGCTCAGCTTGCCACTAAAAGCAAGATATTCTCTGGTGCATCAACCGGTTACGGTGCAGAACCCAATACACAGGCGTGCGCGATTGATCTCGGGATGCCAGGCGTATTGCCGGTGCTAAACCAGGAAGTGGTGCGCATGGCAGCGATGTTCGGATTAGCCATTGGTGCGGAAATAGCTCGCCGTTCGGTGTTCGCCCGCAAAAATTATTTCTATCCCGACCTGCCCAAAGGCTACCAGATCAGCCAGTATGAGCTGCCGATCGTGCAAAAGGGACAAACAATAATCGACCTGGAGGACGGTTCCAGCAAGGTAGTTGGCATCACCCGCGCTCATCTGGAAGAAGACGCTGGCAAGTCGCTGCACGAGGACTTCCAAGGTTTTTCTGGGATCGACCTCAACCGTGCCGGAACGCCGTTGCTGGAAATCGTCTCCGAACCGGATTTACGTTCGGCGAAAGAGGCCGTAGCGTATATGAAAAAGCTGCATCAACTGGTGGTCTATCTCGGCATTTGCGACGGTAATATGCAGGAAGGCTCGTTCCGTTGCGATGCCAATGTGTCGGTGCGGCCCAAGGGCGATCCAAAGTTCGGCACCCGCGCTGAGATCAAGAATCTCAACTCCTTCCGCTTTGTCGAACGAGCGATCGAATTCGAGATCGAGCGACAGATCGACCTCATCGAATCCGGGGGCAAAGTGGTGCAGGAAACCCGGCTCTACGACCCGGACAAGGGTGAGACCCGCTCCATGCGCGGCAAGGAGGAAGCCAACGATTACCGTTACTTCCCCGATCCTGATCTGCTGCCATTGGTGCTAGACGAGGCGTTCATCAATGCTGCCCGTACTGAATTGCCGGAATTGCCGGACACCAAGAAACAACGATTTATGGAGCAATATGAATTGTCCGGTTACGATGCCAGCGTACTGACTGTCAGCCGTGATTTAGCCGGCTACTACGAGGCAACGGTTGCGGCCCTGGGTGGTGAAGCGAAGCTCTGTGCGAACTGGGTAATGGGCGATTTTTCGGCGTTCCTGAATAAAGACAATCGAGATATCGCTGACAGCCCGGTGGATTCCGTGCGGCTGGCTGGATTGCTGCGGCGGATTGAGGACCGGACCATTTCCGGCAAGATTGCCAAGGAAGTCTTCGAAGCGATGTGGGCTGGCGAGGGTGATGCCGATGCAATTATTGAAAAACGCAGTCTACGGCAAATCACTGACACTTCGGCAATTGAGCAGGTGATTGATGATGTGATGGCTGGCAATCCTGATCAACTCGCTCAATACCGTGCTGGCAAGGATAAATTGTTCGGCTTCTTTGTCGGCCAGGTGATGAAACTGTCCAAGGGCAAAGCGAATCCGCAGCAGGTGAACGAGTTGTTGATGGAGAAGTTGAAAGGTTAACGAGATAGACTCTGCGGGCATGCAATCATCCTAGTAGCTATAGCAGAGAGGATTTGCCAATGCGCTGTCCCGAGTGTAAACAGGATCAGAAGTACAAGGATGGTACTCGCTGTAAAAAATGCCGTTATCAGTTCGTCTTCCGTAAAAAGGACGACAACATAACCGATATGGCTTTACGGCAAATCATTCAGCGCCTATCGGACAACGGGCAGTATGCATTCACCGCTACGCAACTCGCGCTAGAAATTTGCCGCCTTTGGCGCAAAAAAACACTGGGGCCAGCCGGTTGCAGTGTCATTGCACTAATTATAAGTGTAATCACGGGTCTGATTGCATTCAGTAAATGGAACGGGCTTGGCGGAATACTGTTACTTGCCGTAATCCTGCCCTTGGCAATCTGGCTGGGCCAACGCGGGAAAAGCACGTTGTCTTTCAGCAAAGCTTGCGGGATTGTCAGCAAGTACCGCCAGATCCACCCCATCAACGGACTGGCGGATGGTACGGCTTTCCGGCAACAAACCCCGGCAGCAGACTTTCTGGACCCGCACTACGCGCCAGAACGAATTCTAGTGGTGGAGCGAGATGAGCTGGTCGACATGCTGGTTCGTAATCGCTTCCACCTGACCGCCAAAGCGGCCATCGTCAGCCGTACCGGTTACCCTAAGGGGGTGTTTACTGCCTGCCAGGCGTTTTTGCGTAATCACCCGGATACCCCGGTACACGTCGTTCACGATGCCTCCCCGCAAGGATTCGCGCTCGCCACGCAACTGGCAGCAGATCCAGAATGGCAGTTTGCTCGTCAATGTCTGATCGATCTTGGGATCTCCAGCACATCACTTAAGCACGATGCTTCCCTACCCTGGACACCAACGGATACCTCCCGGACCGGTGGCGCTTTTGGCGGTCATCCCAGTAAAAGGTTACAGGCTGGCTATCGGATTCCCCTGGATTACATTGGCCCAAAACCCATGCTCAGTCTACTGAGCACCGCCGTCGTTACTGGAGCATTACTGCTTACCCCAGAGATTCTAAGCGCCAGCGGTACTGAAGTAGAAATCGACTATGGCTGACACTGTCATCGATATTTACCTCCTCCCCCTAACCCTCTCCCGTCAAAGGGAAAGGGAATCCATCTCCTAGCTGCATGGCCTGCCTATTTGGTTACTGCGGGCCGCCAGCAGACGGTCTGCTAGCGCGCATGGCGGCGTTGCTGGCCCATCGTTGTCCGCTCAGTTGGGAGCGTACAGGTGAGACAACGATTACCGGTGATCGTGTCGAAATCGGTCATGGCATCGCCCCCTGGAATCAGACATCGCAACTCGCCCAGCATGGCCGTGATCTACTTGGCTACGGCGGTGTGTTATTCAACGTGGATGAAGTAACCCCGCACGATTCCCTGCCAATGGTCCCTGCGGCTCGATTATTAGCGAAACTCGGCCCTACGCCTGAACCCGTTTTTAACGCACTGACTGGCTGTTTCGTACTGGCTGCGCATTTAGGCGGCTCGTTCTATCTGTTACGTGATCCTGCTGGCGTCAAGGTGATCTATTGGACAGTGTGCAATGGCCGCCTGTTATTTGCTAGTGAGATTAAGGCATTGTTTGCCGAACCCGCCCTGCCCCGCCAAATGCGCGCTAGGGCGCTGCTGGAATACCTCAGCTTCAGCTTCGTTCCTGGCACCGATACCATGTTTGAAGGGATCAAGGAATTACAACCGGGCTCCCTTCTGTGTTTCCGCAATGGGCAGGCACAGGTGCAGCGGCATTTCCGTTTCGAGAAGTATGCCGCAGAGACCAACTGCATCGTGCAAGACTATCCCGCCCTGGTGCGCACCGCTTTGGAACAATCAGTAACCGAATGCCTCGCGGTGCGCCCGGACAAATTGCCAGCCGTATTTTTATCGGGCGGTATCGACTCCAGCGCCGTCCTGGCGGTTGCCGCCCAGCAATTGCCGAAAGCGCGCATCCCGACTTTCTCCGCGCACTTCGGCGCAGAGTATGCCCGGGAGAATGAATTTATCCAGTTGATGGTAAACCGCTATCACACAGACCATCACTGGCTGGAAATCCGTCCCGATGGATTCCTGGAACGATTGCGGGAAATCATTTGGCGGCTGGATGACCCCATCGGCGACCCCGTGACCGTACCCAACTACTTGCTAGCGCAGGCAGCATCCCAGGCCGCAGATGTCGTGCTCAATGGCGAAGGCGGCGATCCCTGTTTCGGCGGTCCAAAAAATATTCCGATGCTGATGGCCCGGCTGTACGGCCCTTTGCCAGGCGAACCCTCGACCGGTTGGCTAGAACGCAATTATCTACGCGCTTTTCAGCGTTGTTATCAAGATCTCAGCGCATTGCTGGACCCAGCACTGCTACGGGAAGCGGGTGGCGAGGATGCCCTGATTGCCTTACTGGAACCGTATTTCCGTGAACCCGAACCGCAGGATTTCGTCAACAAATTGATGAGCATTAACATCCGGCTTAAGGGTGCCAACCTGATTCTGGTCAAAGTCGAGAAAATGAGTTCAGCCCACGGTTTGCTGGCGCTGCCGCCGCTGTTCTCACGGCGGATCATTGAAACCAGCATGCTCTGCCCTCCAAGCGTGAAACTGGCAGGCGCAGTAGAAAAAAGTGTGCTTAAGCAAGCCGTGCAGGACCTTGTACCCGAACCGATTATCGCCCGGCCCAAATCGGGAATGATGGTGCCGGTGCGGTTCTGGTTCCAAAGTGACATGCGCCGCTATGGACAGAAACTCCTGTCCCGCCGGCAAATCCAGCGCGGTGGCCTGTTCAATCCAGACTATGTGGAACGCCTGCTGAACTATGAAATGGAAGGTGTTCCAGGTTTGCGGCATGGCCTGAAGTTATGGATGCTCATGACCTTTCTGTTGTGGCATGAGCAGATGGTTGATGCACCTATCGCTCCTTAACGCATTATTCCACCTTTAAAGCCAAAACAAGCATAATATGCACTATCTTAGTGCATCATCCCGCTAAAGCGACCTATCATATCACCTAGCATCCGTGTTTTTTTTGAAAAACCAATGCAGTAAGCTAATTGGTTCAATTATTGCTAAGCCAACTCCATAGTCACCAGGAGACCATGCAAGGTGTTAAAAGACGACTACTATCGCCGGGTGGTGGAAGGTTTGAGCATCGCTGTGCTGGTGCTGGACCGGCAATTACGGCTATTGTTCATGAACCCAACCGCTGAGACACTACTTGAACTCAGTTTCCGCAAAGCGTGCAATCTGGCACTGCCAGAGCTGATCATCGGCGCTAAAGCGTTCATCAATGGGTTACAACACTGTCTGGAGAGCGGCCATCCCTATATTGAACGGGAACTGCAACTGACCTTTCTACCAGACCGCGTTGTCACCGTGGACTGCACCGCTGCACCGTTACAGGAACGCGATCCCACGGGCGAATTACTGCTGGAGCTGCGGCAGGTGGACTGGCGGCTACGCATCAGCCGAGAGGAGCATATTCTGGCCCAGCACCACACCACGCGGGCGCTGGTGCGCAATCTGGCCCACGAGATCAAAAATCCTCTGGGCGGATTGCGCGGAGCGGCCCAGTTATTAGAACGGGAGTTGCCAGATCCGGCATTGCGCGAGTACACCAGCATCATCATCGGTGAGGCGGACCGGTTGCGCAATCTGGTCGATCGGATGCTTGGCCCAAATCAATTACCCAACCACAGTGAGGTCAGCATTCATGAAATCCTGGAGCGGGTCTGCGCACTGGTAAAAGTCGAAGCCAATCCCGGCATTCACATCGAGCGGGATTATGATCCTAGCATTCCGCTATTGTGGGGCGATGCAGACCGGCTGATTCAAGCGGTCTTGAATGTAGTCCGTAACGCCGCGCAGGCGTTAAGTGGACGTAAGCAAGGCACCATCTGTTTGCGTACCCGCGTACAACGCCAGTACACCATCGGCGCCAAGCGTCACCGGCTGGTGGCTCATCTGGATATCATCGACGACGGTCCCGGCATTCCACCCGAGCATCAGGAACAAATTTTCTATCCCATGATCAGCGGTCGACCTGATGGAACAGGCTTGGGCTTATCGATCGCCCAGAGCATCATCAACCAGCATGGCGGGCTGATTGAATGCGTCAGCCGGCCTGGTGAGACGATTTTTACCCTGTTGCTGCCTCTGGATAAAACTGAATGAGCAGGAAAGAACATATTTGGGTTATCGACGACGATCATGCGATCCGCTGGGTGCTGGAAAAGGCATTGCAGCGCGAAGATATGATGGTGAATACCTTCGAGAACGCTACCGGCGTGATGGAGGCTTTGCGTCAAGGCAAACCCGATGCGGTGATCGCCGATATCCGGATGCCAGGGATCAGCGGTCTGGAATTATTATCTTCTCTGCGCGAGCGCTTGCCGGATTTGCCGGTGATCATCATGACAGCGCATTCTGATCTAGACAGCGCAGTTTCAGCGTATCAAGGCGGGGCGTTCGAATATCTGCCCAAACCGTTCGATGTCGACGAAGCCGTAGCACTCGTACGGCGGGCTTGTTTAACCCATCGTCAACAAAACAGCCTCAACGAGCCGGCGCAACCTTTGCCTGAAATCATTGGTGAAGCCCCTGCAATGCAAGAGGTATTTCGTGCCATTGGCCGGCTGTCACGCTCCAATATTACAGTGTTGATTACCGGCGAATCGGGGACCGGCAAAGAACTGGTCGCCCGTGCGCTGCACCGCCACAGTCCCCGTGCCGATCAACCCTTCATCGCTATCAATACAGCTGCTATTCCTCGCGATCTGCTGGAATCTGAGCTATTTGGCCACGAGCGCGGTGCGTTTACCGGGGCACAGGCCGCTCGCCAAGGGCGATTCGAACAAGCCAATAGCGGCACTCTGTTCCTTGACGAAATCGGTGATATGCCAGCGGAATTGCAGACTCGCCTGCTGCGAGTGCTGGCTGAAGGTGAGTTTTACCGGGTGGGTGGCCACACTCCAACCCGAGTCGATGTGCGCGTCATTGCTGCGACCCATCAGAACCTGGAGCAACGGGTACGTGACGGGTTATTCCGCGAAGATCTGTTCCACCGCCTAAATGTAATCCGTATTCAATTGCCGTCACTTAACCGGCACCGTGAGGATATTCCGCTGCTGAGCCGGCATTTCCTGGCACAGGCAGCGCGTGAGTTGGGCATTGAACCCAAATTGCTACGCCCGGAAACCGAGAGCTATCTGGGCAGGCTGGACTGGCCAGGCAATGTCCGGCAGTTGGAAAATCTATGCCGCTGGCTAACGGTGATGGCTTCAGGGCGAGAGATCCATATAGAGGATCTACCGGCTGATTTACGAGAAAAAACACCTGCGGCAACCGATGGTTATGACTGGGAAACGGCATTGCGCCTGTGGGCGAGCCAAACATTGGCACGCGGTGAACAGGCATTGCTAGACACCGCTTTACCCAGTTTTGAGCGGGTGCTGATTCGCGTAGCGCTGGAGCAGACAGGCGGTCATCGTCAAGATGCAGCCCGGTTACTGGGCTGGGGACGCAATACCTTGACCCGCAAGATCAAGGAATTGCGGATGGATTGATCCGGTAAGGCGCTCTTCCCTTGTGGAGAAGAGCTACGGCCATCATAGAAGCTGGATTGCACTTCGCTTCCACCCTCCCTTCTATCCTGCTGTTTCCCTGCTGTTTCTGCATAAAGAACCCCCATGTTCGAAATTATTCTGTTCGAGCCAGAGATTCCGCCCAATACTGGCAATATCATCCGCTTGTGCGCCAATACCGGAGCCAGGCTACACCTGATCCAGCCACTGGGTTTCCAATTGGAGGACCGCCGGTTGCGGCGGGCCGGGCTGGATTACCATGAGTGGGCAAGGGTTCGTGAATATCCCGATTTAGCCAAGTGCCTGGCGGAACTGGGTCTGCCGCGCCTATTTGCCTTCACGACCCGAAGCCGTCATCCCTACCACACCGTGGCCTACCGCCCTGGCGACGCTCTGCTGTTTGGCCCAGAAACTCGCGGTCTGCCGGCAACGGTGCTGAGCACCATCCCTGAAGAGCAGTGCTTACGCATCCCGATGCTAACGGCTGGACGCAGTTTGAACTTGTCAAATACGGTCGCTGTCGCCTTGTACGAGGCGTGGCGGCAATACGGCTTCCCTGGAGCATGTTGAAAGCATGATTTTCAGGAATTAACCACTCTGCCTTTATATTGTTCTTCAATGGATATTGAGTGAACTATTACTGGAATCTGCTTAAAAAAAATGAATTATCTCATGCAAACAAGCACCTACATATCAGGTATTTATATCAGAAGTACAACCACAGAATCGTCCCCAGCGACACACAGCCTACTATCGCGTTAAGTGGCAGTCCTACCCGCAGATAATCGCTGAAGCGATATCCACCAGGCCCATACACCATCAGATTGGTCTGATAACCAATCGGCGTCGAAAACTCCGCCGAAGCTGCCATCATGATCGCCATGGCAAACGGTACGATGCTGGTATCCAGGCTCGATGTCGTCGCCTGAGCGATGGGAAACATCAGCAATGCGGCTGCATTGTTATTGATGACCGCAGTGAACAGCACGGTGGCCAGATAGATCATAACCAGATTCAATATAGGTGAATCCCCCGCCAGGCTGACCATCGCTGTCGCGATATTCAGCGCTAATTCAGTGCTCTGCAACGCACTGCCAATGCCAAACGCTGCTGCGATGACCAATAACACCGACCAGTCGATGCTTTGGCGAACACCCACGATGCTCACACAACGAGTCAGCACCATGAGTCCCGCTGCCCCTAGCGCAGCCTCAAACATGCTTAACAGTCCGACTCCGGACAATAACACCATCACTCCGAGAATGGTCAATGCCAGCAGTGCTCGCTCGTGGCGCAATGGCGTCGAATCAGGCACTGGACTGACCAGAAAGAAATCCTGGTTATTACGATGACCTTCCAGAAAGCCGATACCGGCCTCAACCAGCAGAATATCCCCAGGCCGCAGTACGATATCGCCGACCTTGCCACGCAGTCGCGCGCCATTTCGCGCCACCGCGATAACGACCGCTTTGTAGCGGTTACGAAACTGGCCATCGCGGATGCTGCGCCCGACTAAAGGACAGGTATTCGAAACTACTGCCTCGACCAGCAGCCGGTCACTGCGCCGCTCAGCCAGTTTGAAGACCTGGCTAGCCGCCGGGGTCAGGCCGCGAATGCGCTGTAAATCCACCACCGAATCCACTACGCCCACGAACACCAGCCGGTCGCCACCCTGCAGGGTTTCGCGGGGCGACACGGCCGGTAATACTGCGCCATCACGGTCGATCTCCATCAGATAGCAACCTGACAGATGGCGCAAACCCGCTTTCTCAATGGTCTTGCCCACCAAGGGGCCATGCACATCAACCAGCATCTCCAGGGTATAGCGGCGCGGATCATCGCTAGGCGACACCGCTGGCTGCCGGTTAGGCAGCAACCAACGGCTGGTCAAAATGATGAATGTTACTCCCACGAACGCAACGGGCAACCCAATCCAGGTAATGTCGAACAGACCCAGGTTAATGCCAGCGCGTTCAATCAACAGGCCATTCACCACCAGATTAGTGCTGGTGCCAATCAGGGTACAGGTACCGCCGAGAATCGCCGCATAGCTTAACGGCAACATCAACTTGGAAACCGGCAGCTGGTATTTGCGCGCCCACTCGCCCACCGCTGGGATCAGCATCGCGACAACGGGGGTATTGTTTAAAAACGCGCTGAGCATCGTCACTGGCAACATCATTTGCAATTGCGCCCGGGACACCGACTCGGGCTGACCCAGCACCCGCTGCACCAGCCACTGTACCCCACCGGTTTCGCGAAGCCCCGCAACCACGACATACAATGCCCCGACCGTAATCAATCCTTGGTTAGCCAATCCTTCAAACGCCTGTTCTGCTGGTACAATCCCAACCAGCACCAGCAAGACTAACCCGCCCAGAAACACCATATCCGGTGCTGCTCGGGTCATCGCCAATATTCCCATCAGCGCTACGATCAAACCGCCGGTAAACCAGGCTTCCCACCCCATAAGCATCGCAGCCCGTCGCTCAGGCGCCGCGCAGGATGCGCCGCTCGTTCAGATAACCGAGTAGCCGCTCCAAACACATCTCGACCGAATCCTGTTCAGTGTCCAGCACTAAGTCTGGACGCTCCGGCGGCTCATAGGGCGAGTCGATGCCGGTGAAATCACGGATCACCCCGGCGCGAGCCTTGGCATACAGCCCTTTGGGATCACGGCGCTCACAGGCTTCTAGCGAAGCGTGGACATAAACCTCAATGAATTCACCTTCCGGCACTAGCGCCCGTACCAGCGCCCGGTCGGCGCGAAATGGCGAGATGAAGGCCGTCACCACAATCAACCCCGCGTCAGCGAATAGGGACGCCACCTCACCGATCCGGCGAATATTCTCAATCCGGTCGTCCTTGGAAAAACCCAGATCGCGATTCAATCCGTGACGGACGTTGTCACCATCCAGTAAATAGCTGTGATACCCTCGCTGCAGCAAACGCTGCTCTAGGGCATTGGCTAGCGTCGACTTGCCGGAACCCGATAAGCCAGTTAACCAAATCACGCAAGCGCGCTGCGCCTTCTGATTCGCGCGCTGCGCCTTGGTGATTTTATGTTCATGCCAGACCACATTGCGCGACTTATCGACCAGCGGACGGATCACTGGACGAACGATCATTCCCGCCCCGACCGTTGCATTACTCACCCGGTCGATCACAATGAAGCCGCCTGTGCCAGGAATTTCCTCGTACGCATCAAATGGCGCCGGCTGGTTGAGGCTAAAGCGGCAATGGCCGATCTCATTCAACCCCAGTTCCTCAGCGCGCTGATGCTCCAGAGTATTCACATCAACCCGGTAATGGAGGGTTTCCGGCATGGCTGACAATACCCGTGTGCCCAGCTTTAAATCGTACTGGCGGCCCGGCAACAGCGGCGCATCGGCCATCCACACCACTCGGGCATCGAACGCCTCGGCAACTGCGGGCAACCGATCGGGATGGACCAGCAGGTCACCACGGCTGACATCGATTTCATCCGTCAAGGTCAAGGTTACCGCTTGACCGGCAAAGGCTTCAGGCAAGTTTCCTTCAGCAGTCACAATCGCCGCCACCTGCGACCGCCGGCCTGAAGGCAGGGCAACAATCTCCTCACCTGGCCGAATTGTGCCAGCGGCGACAGTGCCGCAAAAGCCGCGAAAATCCAGATGCGGGCGATTAACATACTGCACTGGAAAGCGAAAATCGCGTAGATTACGGTCTGACGCCACTTCCACTGTTTCCAGCAACTCCAGTAAGGCCGGCCCCTCGTACCAGGGCATGGCGGTGGAGGGCTGTGCTACGTTATCGCCGCGCAGCGCCGACACCGGCACGCAACGCACGTCACGTACTCCGAGCTTATCCACAAACTCTTGATATTCTTCACTGATCCGGTTGAACACAGCCTGTTCAAAACCTACCAAATCCATTTTGTTCACTGCCAGTAACAGGTGGCGGATACCCAGCGACGAAACGATGAAGCTATGGCGGCGGGTTTGGACTTGCACCCCCTTGCGGGCATCGACCAGCAGTATCGCCAACTGCGCGGTGGAAGCACCTGTTGCCATATTACGGGTGTACTGTTCATGGCCGGGAGTATCGGCAATGATGAATTTCCGCTTCTCGGTGGAGAAGTAGCGATAAGCAACGTCGATAGTAATGCCCTGCTCTCGCTCAGCTTGCAACCCATCCACTAGCAGGGCTAGATCCAGTTCTTCTCCCGTGGTGCCATACTTAGTGGTATCGCGGCGCACCGCAGCGAGTTGATCCTCATAGATCAATTGCGTGTCATACAGCAACCGGCCAATCAGGGTACTCTTGCCATCATCGACACTGCCGCAAGTAATAAAGCGCAATAAGTCCTTGTGCTCGTGGGTTTTCAGATAAGCCTGGATATCGGATTCAATCAAAGGAGAGGCGTGGGACATGTCAAAAATACCCCTGCCGCTTTTTCTCTTCCATCGAACTGGCGGCGTCGTGGTCAATCAACCGGCCCTGGCGTTCCGAGTGGCGGGTAAGTAGCATTTCCTGAATAATCTCCGGCAAGGTTGTCGCATGGGAGCGAATAGCCCCGGTTAATGGGTAACAGCCGAGGGTGCGGAATCGGACCCATTCCAACTTGGGCGTTTCCCCCGGTTCCAGCGGCATCCGTTCGTCGTCAACCATGATCAGGGTTCCGTCGCGCTCCACGACTGGACGTTCAGCGGCAAAATACAGCGGGACGATGGGAATGTTTTCCAAATGGATATATTGCCAAATATCCAGCTCGGTCCAGTTAGATAGGGGAAACACCCGGATACTTTCACCCTTGCGTACCCGGCTGTTATATAGATTCCATAGTTCAGGACGTTGATTCTTGGGATCCCAGCGATGGTTGCGGTCACGAAAGGAGTAGACTCGTTCCTTGGCCCGGGAGCGTTCCTCATCGCGGCGGGCGCCGCCAAAAGCGGCATCGAAGCCATGACGTTCCAGTGCTTGTTTGAGTGACTGGGTTTTCATGACATCGGTATGGACCCGTGAACCGTGGCTGAAGGGATTGATACCCTGGCGCAGCCCATCCTCGTTGATGTTAACGATAAGTTCCAAACCCAGACGCTTCGCCTGCTCGTCGCGAAAGCGGATCATTTCGCGGAACTTCCAGGTCGTATCGACATGCAGCAGCGGAAACGGTAGCTTACCCGGATGGAAAGCTTTTAACGCCAATTGCAGCATCACCGAGGAATCCTTGCCGATTGAGTAAAGCATCACCGGCTTTTCAAATTCGGCAGCGACCTCGCGAATGATGTGGATGCTCTCGGCTTCGAGTTGCTTAAGATGAGTCAGCTTATAGGGATCCATGGAGTCTGGGGAGCTAGGCTGGATATAAAATCACGAACACACCGCCAGGTTTTACCAAAGACCCGCGGAGCGAATGGGGAAACGATTGTCGGTTTTTGGCTGACTGGCGTCAATATAACCCTGAAACCGAATGGTTCGTATGATAACTGACGATAACGTGATTCGCCGCTATCATTGAAACTATTCATTGCAAGACCTGTGAATCTGGAGTGTAGATTAATGGCGTTAGGACCGGTGATGCTGGGATTGGAAAGCTTAATGCTGACCGCCGAGGAACGTGAACTATTGAAGCATCCCCTGGTAGGTGGTGTGATCCTTTTCGCCCGGAACTATCAGTCGCCGGAACAGGTCGCGAGGTTGACCGAAGCTATTCACGCCCTGCGTCAACCACGCCTGCTGATTGCTGTTGATCATGAGGGTGGCCGGGTTCAACGTTTTCGTGAGGAATTTACCCGCTTACCGGCGGTGCGGCGGTTGGGTGAGATCCATGACCAGAATCCACTACGCGCCAAACAACTGGCGCGAATCACCGGTTGGCTGATGGCCACTGAGTTACGCGCCGTAGGCGTCGACTTCAGTTTTGCGCCAGTGCTGGATCTGGACCATGGAGTAAGCGGCATTATCGGTGACCGGGCGTTTCATCACGACCCTGAAATTGTCGCCGATCTGGCTCACGCTTATGCCAGCGGGATGCAGAAAGCCGGCATGGAGGCTGTGGGCAAGCATTTTCCAGGGCATGGCGGAATCGCCGCCGATTCGCATCTTGAACTTCCCGTCGATCCGCGTCCTTATGTTGATCTAGCCATGACCGATCTGCTGGCGTTCGAACGAATGATTCATTATGGCTTAGCGGCGCTAATGCCGGCTCATGTCCTCTATCCGCAAGTGGACGACCGGCCTGCCGGTTTCTCAACGCGCTGGCTCAAAAGTATCTTACGCCAAGAACTGGAGTTTCATGGAGTAGTCTTCAGCGATGATCTAGACATGGCGGGCGCTCAGGAAGCGGGCGATCCCCCAGAACGGGCACGGGCGGCATTGATGGCCGGTTGCGATATGGTGCTGGCCTGTAATGACCGCCGGGCTGCTGTGGCGATTCTCGATCAATTGGGCCAGAAACCCGACCCGGTAAGCCAGGTACGGCTGATCCGCCTCCACGGGCGCGGCCGTCCCAGTTGGAAACGGTTACATCACAATCCAGTCTGGCAGCGCATGGTTCGGCTGGTCCAGGATTATGATGCATCTCCACTGCTAGAAATGGATATTTGATTTAGAGCCAGGCTTTCTAGACTCAGCAGAACCCATCCCAATTTTTCCGGAGTTTGCCATGCCCTCCACCATCACTCCTGAACAAGCACTTGCCGTACTACGCAAAGCTGAGTTGCTGTTCACGCCGGCGCAGGTGCAGTCCGCTCTCGATTGTCTAGCCGCTGCTGTGACCACCCACTTAGAACACTGTGACCCATTGGTGCTGATCGTGATGAATGGCGCATTCATTCCCGGCGCGCAGCTCGTATCCCGCTTACAGTTTCCGCTACAAGTCGGTTACCTGCATGCCAGCCGCTACCGCAGCAGCACCCAAGGTGGCGAGATCGACTGGATCGCCCGGCCATACCCTGCGGTAACCGGTCGAATAGTGTTAGTATTCGATGACATCTTCGATGAGGGCAATACCCTCCAGGCGATTGTAGAAGAAGTGCGCCGGCAGGGCGCAGTGGAGACCTATAGCGCCGTACTGGTTAATAAGCGGCATGATCGGAAAAGCACGGGACTAACTGTTGATTTTATTGGATTAGAAATCCCGGACCGCTATGTGTTCGGTTGTGGCATGGACTACAAAGAATATTGGCGGCAATTGCCAGGTATCTACGCAATCAGCGGCTAAGCTGCTGACGAGCAGCACATTCGATCCCTTGTTTTCCTGCTTACCAAGGCATTCCACCATGAGACCCGCCATCGCTATTATCGGAGGCACCTGCCTCGCTACTCTAGATACCTTGAAGATCACTCACCGGGAAACCCTGTCCACACCTTACGGAGAACCTTCCAGTCCATTGATCTACGGTGAATTCGGTGAGCGCAATGTGGTGTTCCTAGCCAGGCACGGCCAACATCACACCCTGCCGCCACACCGGATCAATTACCGGGCTAATCTCTGGATCTTGCACCATATTGGTGTTAAACAGGTGATTGCAACAGCAGCCGTTGGCGGTATCCGCACCGGCATGGAACCCGGTACGTTTGCCTTCCCCGATCAAATTATCGATTACACCTGGGGCCGGCATAGCACCTTTTTTGAAGATAACCTCACTCATGTCACTCACATCGATTTTACCGAACCCTATTGCCCGGAACTACGCAAGCGGCTGATTCAAGGAGCCCGCGATCTGGGAATGACGGCGCGTGAATCCTGCACCTACGCAGCGACGCAAGGCCCCCGGCTGGAAACTGCAGCAGAAATTCGCCGGCTGGAGAAAGACGGTTGCGACATTGTTGGCATGACTGGAATGCCAGAAGCCTCGCTAGCCCGGGAGCTGGGTTTGCACTATGCCGCCTGCGCGGTTGTAGCCAATTGGGCAGCGGGTAAGGGAGCGGGTGCAATCACCATGACTGAGATCGAACGGAATTTGGCCAGTGGTATGGAGCAGGTAAAAAAACTATTGGCGCGGGTGATACCGGCATTGGAAACTTCCTGACGCTGGGAACAGCCTGATTTCAGGCTGGGCGTACCAACTGACTACTACGCAAATCCCGGATTTCTGTTGGTTTCGCCATACCGCCAGTAGGACCGGGTAAAAGAGCATCGATGCTCTTACCCAGTTGCCGGCGCACTGCCAGCGCGCTACGCGCTGGGGGGTGACCCGTAAAGTTGGCGCTGGTGGAGACCAGTGCATGGCCGCAAGCCCGGCACAGCGCCGCCGCCAGCGGATGAGCGGTAACCCGCACCGCTAATGTGTCATGGCAACCTCTCAACCAACGAGGCACATCGGCACGGGCTGGAACCAACCAAGTAGAGGGACCCGGCCAAGTGGCCGCCAGCCGCGCCTGATCAGCCGGTGAAAGCGGTTGTAGAAAGGGTGCAAGCTGTATGAAATCAGCAGCGATTAGAATCAGCCCCTTGTGCAACCGCCGCCGCTTGAGCGCCAGTAATCGGCGCACTGCACGCTCATTACGCGGATCACAGCCCAACCCGTAAACCGCCTCGGTCGGATAGGCAATGATGCCACCTCTCTGAACCACATGGGCGACAGCGCGCAATTTTAACTGGTTCATGCGGCTAACGTCCGCTGGATCGCTTCACTTTCGCCGGCGCGGTAGTTCGGCGATGAATTGTGCGTTTCTTCTTCTCGGGTGCTTCTCGCAGCAACGTCTCACACTCATTTAAACTCAAACTCTCTGGTTCCCGCCCCTTGGGCACCCGGACGTTCTTCTTACCATCGGTGATATACGGACCGAAACGGCCATTCAGAATCTGAATGGCCGAATCCGGAAAGGTCCGCAGCGTCCGGTTAGCCAGCACTTGCTGATGAGCAGCGATCAACTCCAAGGCTTGTTCGCGGCTGACGGTGTAGGGATCCTCATTTTTGATCGATACATAATTTTTACCATAACGTACATAAGGCCCAAACCGGCCAATATTCGCCTGGATCGGCTCGTTGTCCGCCGTGGTTCCCAAATCTCGCGGCAATTGAAACAGCGCTAAAGCTTCGTCGAGAGTTATCGTATCCAGACGCTGTTCAGGCCGCAGGCTAGCAAAGCGTGGCTTGTCAGAATCCTCTTTGACACCGATCTGTGCAAACGAGCCAAACCGGCCCATACGCACGGACACCGGTTTGCCGGTCTTGGGGTCCATCCCCAATTCCCGGCTTTGGATCACATCTTGCCGCGAGACATTCTCGGCCTTCTCCATCACTCGCTGCTTGAAGGGATCCCAGAAATCATACATCAGCGGCAACCAATCTTCCTCACCGCGCGATACAGCGTCGAGATTGTCTTCCAACCGGGCAGTAAATTCATAATCCACATATTGATCGAAATGCTGCGTCAGAAAGCGGTTGACAATCCGGCCAATATCGGTAGGTTTAAAGCGGCGATTGTCCAATACCGCATATTCACGGCCTAGCAGGGTTGAGATAATTGTGGCGTATGTCGAAGGCCGGCCAATGCCATACTCCTCCAACGCCTTGACCAGGCTGGCTTCTGAATAGCGCGGCGGCGGTTCGGTAAAATGCTGTTCCGGGCGCAATCCCCGCAGATCCACCCGCTCGCCTTGCTTCAGAGGCGGCAGTGTCCGGCTCTCCTCCTCATCACTCTGGTCATCCACGCCTTCCTGATAGACCGCCATAAACCCAGGATCAGCGATGGTTGAACCCGTCGCGCGGAACGTATTGCCGGCGCCGCAAGCCAGATCCACTGACACCGTATCCAAAGTAGCCGAAATCATCTGGCAAGCAACCGTGCGCTTCCAAATCAATTCGTACAATGCGTACTGATCCGCATTCAAATGCGTGCGGATTGCTTCCGGGGTGACCGTGACAGCAGTCGGCCGGATCGCTTCATGTGCTTCCTGCGCATTTTTAGCTTTGGTCTTGAAGACTCGTGGACTGGATGGCAGGTTGTGGGCACCATAGCGCTGGGCAATCAGTGCCCGGATGTCGTTAAGCGCGTCCTGAGCCAAATTGACCGAGTCGGTGCGCATATAGGTAATCAACCCCACTGCACCGTTGCCGGTATCGATGCCCTCATACAACTGTTGGGCGATCCGCATGGTACGCTGGGTGGAAAACCCTATCTTACGCGAGGCTTCCTGTTGCAGCGTTGAGGTAGTAAATGGTGCAGCGGGATTACGCTTGCGCTGCTTGCGCTCGACTTTGGCGACCTGCAAGCAACCGATCGTACTTTCATCGGTAATCGGCCCCGATGCAGCAAGCTGGGCATGCGCTGCATCGCGCAATATTTGCTCCATGACATGTGCCTGGCTGCCATTCGTCACACTGAATTGCGTCAGCTTCTCGCCCGCATATTCAAGCAGCCGGGCGGTGAACGGTTGGCGCGCCTTAGCGGCGTCAGCTTCCAATGTCCAGTATTCACGAGCTTTGAACCGCTCGATGTCTTCCTCACGCTCGACGATCATCCGCAAAGCTGGTGATTGCACCCGGCCTGCGGACAGGCCAGGCCGGATCTTCTTCCACAACAGCGGCGACAGATTAAAGCCGACCAGATAGTCGAGCGCCCGCCGGGCTTGCTGGGCGTTGACCAGATCCAAAGATAGGCTACGCGGATGGGCAACGGCATCCAGAATCGCCCGTTGAGTCACTTCATGGAACACAACCCGCCGCACCGGTTTGTCATCCAGTAAATCACGTTGCCGGAGGATTTCGTACAAGTGCCAGGAAATAGCTTCACCTTCGCGATCCGGGTCAGTGGCTAGATAAAGCACCTCCGCCTTGGCCACCGCTTTAGCGATCGTCTCGACATGACGTTCGCTTTTATCATCAATGATTTGATATTTCATGGCGAAGTCATGATCAGGATCGACCGCGCCTTCTTTGGGTACCAAATCACGCACATGACCGTAGGAGGCGAGAACCTCAAAGTCTTTACCTAGATATTTCTTGATGGTCTTCGCCTTGGCCGGCGATTCCACGATGACCAAATTTTTACTCATAACCGTAATAGGTGCTGACAAGAATAGGGATAATGCCGGGAGCACGTCCGGCCAGAAAAGAAAGCGGCACCCTCGGTTTTCCCGTTAGTATGGCGGGAACTGACGAAGCAGCAGAATATGTGCTGAATACCTAGTGAAGATAGCCGGGGGCTTCGTCAAACACCAGATCTTCCATCCAAGCGTAAGCTTCTTCTTGGCCGGGCTGGTTGAGCAACACCATCAGGATGATCCATTTCAGATGATGCAGATCGATGTCATCCGTTTCCAATGCCATGACCCGGTCGATTACCAGTTCACGGGTTTCCGAGTCAAGGATACCACTCTGCTCTAGAAACAGCAGGAAGCCACGACAGCCGACATCTAACCGGGCCAGCTCTGCCTGGATATAGATACGGCAAGAGCGGGGATTCATCAGTAGCGGAATGGATTGGCGGTCGCCAAAACTATCGAGCCAATCAAACGCCTGGCGCACTTCCCGCCAGGAAAAGCCCGCCGCTAGTAACTCAGTTTGGATGGACTCACGATCAGGATCGGCGTCGATCTCCTCATTCATGTCGTTCTGAAATAGATACATCAGCACATCCAGCATGTTTTCTTTCATTCAGAAACTCGCCTTGAAAGTACAAAAGCCCCGGCCATCCGGCGGGGGTACAAGACACTGGTCAATGTGGCCAGCGCGCAGAGATCACCACCAGTGGGGTCAGCAGCTAGTATTCAACACTTCAGGCGACAGTAAAAACCACCGGGAACCGCCGCAGTGAATCCTTCCAACTCCAAGATTAAAAGCATGGAGGAAACCACTTCCGCCGTCAATCCACAACGCTCTACCAGCAGATCGATCCCACACGGTTCATCACCCATGGCCGCCAGCAACTGCTGGTATATTTCATCCAGTGAGTCCAATCCTGCGCTGGCAACCCCTTGCACTGCCTCAGCAGGTGATTCAATGGAACCAGCGGCCGCCAAGGAACCCAGCTCCTCCAAAATATCGGTCGCCATCTCCACCAGTTTAGCCCCTTCACGGATCAGCGCATGGCAGCCTTTAGCCAATGGATTGTGAATCGAGCCAGGAATGGCGAATACTTCCCGGCCCTGTTCAAGTGCGAGGCGTGCGGTAATCAGTGAACCACTGCGCGCAGCAGCTTCGACCACTAGTACGCCCAGCGTTAGTCCACTAATCAGGCGATTACGCTGGGGGAAATTACCTGCCGCTGCTGGCGTTCCGGTGGGCAACTCTGAAACCAGCGCGCCCCGTTCAGCAATTTTGTGGGCCAAATCACGGTTTTTTGCTGGGTACACCCGGTCGAGGCTGGTACCCATGACTGCGATGGTGCGGCCTTTGCTGCTGGCCAATGCCCCCTCATGAGCAGCCGTATCGATACCCAGCGCCAACCCGCTGGTAATAATCATCCCGGCTCCAGCCAGGTGCTCAGCAAAACGATGGGCCGTTTCCCGGCCGAGTGGCGTCGGATTGCGGGTACCGACAATAGCTAGTTGCAGCATCCGCAAACAATCCGGGTCGCCATGGACAAACAGCAAAGGCGGGGGGTAAGGAATCTGTCGCAACAGTAGCGGATAGCGGGGATCAGCCAGCGCCAGCAAATAGTTGTCTGGCTGATCCAGCCATGCCAGATCCGTTTCGACGCGCCGCCAGTCTGGCGCACTCAGATAGTCAAGCGTTACGCCAGGCAGTTCCAGGCGGCTCCACTCAGCGCGACCCACGGCAAAGACAGCCGCCGCTGAACCAAAATACTCTAACAGCCGGGCAAACCGCGCTGGTCCAATGCCCGGTGCCCGCAGCAACGCCAGCAACCAAGCTGGATCATCAGCCGAAGGCGAGGAGATATCGTTCAGGGCGTTGTTACCTGGTCTTGCAAACGGATAGTGCGTTCAGCCTGCATCACCAAAGCATAGCTCACGAGATCATAAACCTTATACACCATAGCCAAACCAGAACGCTCACCTGGCAATCGCACAGTTCCGCCAGAAACCGGGTCATCAATGGTTCGATCCTTGCCGTAGATCGCCAGAACGTGGCCCGGCTCAAGACCTTCTTGAGCACCTAGGTTTATGACTATGCTGCTGTACTGAGTGATCTGGGTCACATCGGTATCCAGCTTGGCAAGAATAAACCCATAAGTATCCGGCGGCACAGGGTGCGGCTCAAAGCTGTAGAGTTCCGCTTCTCCTTCCAGCGGGAACAAGCGGTCGCCTGCACGCACCGGCGCGATCGTTTTAGCCAGTACCAGAGTAGCCGGATCAGCGTCCTTTTCCAGTACTGCCTGACCGAGATAGATACCGGCAGTACCCAGATAACGGCCAGAATCCGGTTCACGTAGCGGTTCACCGGGGCGGAACACCTGATAACGTGGCTGGTCAAAAATAGCACCACGCGCATAAACCCGGTCACGATCAGCGTACACGATTTGATCGTCATCGTCGGCCACAATATAGGGTGCGCCTTGCCACTGAGCGTCGCTTAGGATCAAAGCGCGGGTCAGGAATGATTCAACTGCATCACGCGGCACCGGCGGAATGGGTTGGCTCAATTCTTCGACGCGGATTTGCGGAGACAGCTTGATCAGCGGTATGGCTTCGCGTTCGGCAGCTTCTAACTGCGGTTTACCATCAGCATCATGGCTAAAGCGCAGCACGTCGCCAGGGTAAATCCGGTCCGGATTACGCACTTGCGGATTTTGCCGCCAGATTTCGCGCCACTGCCAGGGGTTTTGTAAAAACCGCCCGGCAATACTCCACAGGGTGTCGCCGGGAGCCACAGTGTAGGTCTGGGGATGATCAGGGCGCAGCGCGACTACCCCTGGAACGGCTGATGGCTGGCTGGGGGCCAATCCGGTCAACGGTGGCGGATTGCCAGAGGTCAAAGCAGCCGGGTTCGATTCAGGCGCATTGGATTCAGAGGGATTTTGGGCACATGCCCCGAAAAAAACCACTGCTGTCAACGACAGAGCAGTTCCGAGGCACCTTGAGGAACGCGTGATGTTCATGGTCCTTGCTCATCCTTCGGAGGAACGGGCGGGAGTGTAACGGATCACCCCCATTGCGCAAAGTATAGCCCCGATGCATGGGTTTCTCGTATGATTTCGCATCGAATGACTAAAATCGCATGACTCAATTCAAGCATTTGAAACCAGTCAAGCATTTGAAACTAGGCTTTCACGGAGTAGCCATGGCACAACTCAACATATTGCATTATCCCGATTCCCGGTTGCGCAAACCAGCACTACCGGTGGAAACCGTCGATGACAGTGTACGTACCTTGGTTGCCGACATGCTGGAAACCATGTACGCAGCACCGGGCATCGGCTTGGCTGCAACCCAGGTCAATGTACAGAAACGGGTTGTAGTCATGGATCTATCCGAGAATAAAGATCAGCCGCGTGTGTTTATCAATCCAACCATCCTCGAACGCAAGGGCGAAGGCGAAATGGAGGAGGGTTGTTTATCCATACCCGGCTTCTCCGAAACCGTCCGTCGCGCTGAAAAGGTCCGGGTCAGCGCACTCAATCTCGACGGCGAAGCCTTCGAGTTAGAAGCGCATGGTCTATTGGCAGTGTGTATCCAACACGAGACTGATCACTTGGATGGTAAACTTTTTGTGGACTATCTGTCGACGCTCAAGCGCGATCGCATTCGTAAAAAGCTGGAAAAACAAGCCCGCCACGAAGCACGCGCTGCCTGAAGATGGATGCACCGCGCCTGATTTTTGCGGGAACTCCCGAATTCGCCGTTCCCTCGCTGCAAACTCTACTGGATGACGGCTACTCACTGGCAGCCGTCTATACCCAGCCGGATCGGCCCGCGGGACGGGGTCGCCAACTTCGGGCCAGTTCGCTTAAGACCTATGCTAAAGCCGCTGGGATTCCAGTCTATCAGCCAGCCACCCTGCGCGACCCCGCCGTGCAGGCCGGATTTGCTGCTCTGCAACCAGATCTACTGGTGGTCGCTGCCTACGGGCTGATCCTGCCGCCAGAAGTGCTGGCTATTCCCCGGCTCGGCTGTATTAATATCCATGCCTCGCTATTACCGCGCTGGCGCGGTGCGGCGCCGATCCATTGGGCACTGCTGGCAGGCGATGCCGAGACTGGAATCAGCATCATGCGTATGGAAGCTGGCCTCGACACCGGACCCGTGTTCGCGCAAGCGCCCTGCCCGATTCCACGCGGCATCACCGGGGGTGAGCTGCACGATCGTTTAGCAATGCTGGGCGCATCGGTGTTGCAAGCCACCTTGCCGGAACTGCTGGCTGGACGCCTCGTCCCTCAACTCCAGGATAATGCACTGGCAACTTACGCCTCTAAGTTGAGTAAAACCGATCTCGAACTGAACTGGAACCGGCCCGCTTTAGAACTGGAGCGGCAGGTGCTAGCATTCAACCCCTATCCAGTGGCCCATACCCGGCTAGACGGATCGACCCTGCGTATCTGGCGGGCAGCGGCTCATGAAGAAGAACCGGCTACTGCGCCACCCGGTACGGTATTGCGCGAGGAAATATCTGGAATCGCCGTTGCTACGGGTTCTGGCGTGTTGCATCTCACTGAAGTTCAACTGCCGGGGGGTAAGCCGTTGCCGGTTGCAGCATTCTTGAATGCCCGTCGACTGGCCGGCCAGCGGCTAGGCATGGCATGAACGTCCGTGCACTCGCGGCTCAGGTGCTAGGGCAGGTCCTGGGCGAAGGCCGATCGCTAGCGATTGCACTGCCTTCTGGCTTGGAACGCGCTGCACCGAAGGAGCATGGTCTGCTTCAGGAATTATGCTATGGCGTTTGCCGATGGCATCCTCAGTTACAGGCGCTGTTGCATCCGCTGCTGGCGCGGCCGCTAGATCCGCGTGAACATACGATCCGAGCGCTCCTGTTGATCGGCATTTACCAGTTATGGCATCTACGCATCCCCGAACACGCAGCCGTAGCAGAAACCGTAACGGCCGCCCGTCAGATGAAGAAACCATGGGCAGTGGGGTTGACGAATGCGGTATTGCGCACAGCCTTACGTCGCCGTGAACAATTGACGACCGCATTGAAAAATGACCTGGAAGCCTGTACCGCGCACCCTCGCTGGCTGCTACAACGTTTGCAACAGGATTGGCCAAACGACTGGCCGGCTATTATTGCCGCTAATAACGACCGCCCACCGTTCACTCTGCGTGTAAATAGGCGCCACCATGACCGTGAATCGTACCGGAAACTGTTAATGACGATATCTGGCCGAGCCGCTGTAGCCGTTCACACCCCTCACCCTCCTCCACTGGCGGGCAGGGAATCTTATGTGGAAACAGCACTGACATTGAGTACAGCGGTCGAGCCGGCAGCGCTGCCAGGATTCTCAGAAGGATGGGTTTCGGTACAAGACGCCGCCGCGCAATTCGCCGCGCCATTACTGGATGTCCAGCCAGGCATGCGCGTATTGGACGCCTGTGCCGCTCCTGGCGGCAAGACGGGTCATCTGCTGGAATACGCGGCACATCTAGATCTAACGGCGCTTGACCAGAATGCTGCCCGCCTGGAGCAAGTCGCGGAAAATCTCCACCGGCTGCAGTTCAAAGCACGCCTGGCCGCTGGTGATGCCCGGCAACCAGCAGACTGGTGGGATGGCGTTCTCTATGACCGGATCCTGCTGGATGCTCCTTGCTCGGCAACTGGGGTCATTCGCCGTCATCCTGACATCAAGCTACTGCGCCGGGACAGCGATATTGCCGTGCTCGCCAATCAGCAGCAGACGCTGCTCGCTAACCTGTGGCCTCTGTTGCGTCCGGCAGGCCGGTTGCTGTACGCCACCTGCTCGGTCATACGGCAAGAAAATGAACAAGTGGTGGAACGCTTTCTTGCTGACCAACCAGATGCTGAAGAGCAACCGATCATCGCACCATGGGGGCACCCTCAGTCGCATGGCCGGCAGATTCTTCCGGGTGAAGCAGGCATGGACGGGTTTTATTACGCCGTGCTAATCAAGCGCCAGGCATCCGTCAGGGAGGTTGTGTGTCAGCCAGACTCCTGACTCGATCGTATCGATCTGCCGCAATGAGCTGTCTAGCTGTGCTACTCAGTTTTTCAGTAGCTTGGGCGGCTGGCTTTGATATTATCAGTGCTTCCACCCGCCTGGAGGGGGGGGTTTACCGCCTCAGTGCACAGATCGAATACCGCTTCAGTCAAGCAACGATTGAAGCCTTAAAAAACGGTGTGCCGCTGACCGTCGAGCTAGAGATGGAGGTCCGCCGGCAACGCTGGGTGTGGGATGAAACGGTTTACGCCCTATCCCAGCGCTTCCGGCTCGAATACCACACTCTTAGCCGGCAATATCTTGTCACGAATCTTAACAGTGGCGAGCGCCGAGCCTTCCCAAATCAAGGCGGCGCCTTGCAATTCATGGGAAAAGTAGTTGATTTTCCATTGTTAGATAAAGGCTTATTAGTCCCTAATCAGCGTTACATAGGTGCCTTGCGTGTTCAGCTTGATGTTAATGCTCTGCCGACGCCGCTGCGGTTGTTCGCCTATATTTCCGATGATTGGCAGTTAGCAAGCAAATGGCTCACATGGCAGCTTTAATCCTACACCGGCTCGCACGTGGGCGAGGATTGCCCGCCGTACTAGCGTTGCTGGGCGTATTGCTGATCATCCTGGTGCTGATGAGCGGCGCCACAACCGATTCGGCACAGTTTCAACAAGTGTATGGTTGGTTGTTACTTACCAGCGCCATCGGCCTCGGCTCACTGGTCGTGCTAATTATCTACAATCTGATCGACTTGCTACGCCGGTACTGGCGCCGGGCGCCCGGCGCCAGCCTGACGCTCCGGCTAGCTGGCATCTTCGCAACACTCGCCATTCTTCCAGTCGCATTAGTCTATGGCTTCTCATTGAATTTTTTACAGCGAGGCATTGATAGCTGGTTCAACGTCCAAGTGGACCAAGGTCTCGAAGATGCGCTAGAACTCAGCCGCACTGCCTTGGATCTGCGAATGCGCGATGTGCTCAAGCAAACCACGCGAATGGCCGAAAGTGTCGCTGAAAGCGAAGGTGAACAAGCCGCGCGGCGTTTGGACGACCTGCTAGATTTCGGCGAAGCATCCGAATTGACCCTCTTTGGCCGTGACGGACGCATCATCGCCACCGCCACAGCCGATCCTTCGCTCATTTTGCCAATGCCCCCACCGGATGCAGTATTGTTGCAAGTCCGGCAGGGCCGCAACTATGTTGGCCTGGAGCCGATCGGCGACACCGGTTTTCATATTCGCGTGGCGGTACGAGTGGCCATTCCCGGCGCTGAGGATCGCTTGCTCCAAGCGCTGTTCCCGGTCACCGATCGCCTCAGCCTGCTAGCGGATGCTGTACAGGCTGCTTTCGACAGTTATAAGGAACTCATCTTTTTACGGGCGCCGCTTAAAGCCAGCTTTACGCTCATTCTGTCACTGGCACTGCTGCTAGCGGTATTGGCAGCGTTCTGGGCGGCGTTCTACACCGCCCGCCGATTGGTGCAACCACTGCGGGAATTGGCGGAAGGCACACAAGCAGTAGCGGCGGGCCAGTTTGACAAGCAGTTGGCAAAAGCCAGCAGCGATGAACTAGGCTTTCTCGTACAGTCCTTCAATGAGATGACCCGCAACTTAGCCCAGGCGCGCGATGTAGCGCAGCGCAGTCAGCAACAATTGGAGAGCCAGCACGCCTATCTGGAAACAGTGTTGGCGCGGCTTTCCTCCGGAGTACTAACCATTAATCAAGCAGGCCGATTGCAAACGTGCAATGCTGCCGCCAGCCAGATTCTCGGGGTAGATTTGCAGACGTTTATCGGCGTCGACAGTCAGCACATCGGAGCCGTCCAACCTGTGTTACAGGATTTAATCGATATTATCAATCCACAATTCACCCAAACGGGTGACTGGCGACAGGAAATCCCCTGGTTCAGCAGCACAGGCCGGCGCATTCTGATGTGTCGCGGCAGCTCACTACCAGATGCAGTAGGTTTGCGCGGAGGCCATGTCATCGTGTTTGATGACATCACCCACTTGGTGCAGGCCGAGCGTGATGCTGCCTGGGCCGAAGTAGCACGCCGGCTGGCCCATGAGATCAAGAACCCACTGACCCCGATCCAATTAGCCGCTGAACGCATTCGCCACAAATATCTTAAACAAATGGATGGAGAGCAAGGACGCGTGCTGGAACGCGGTACTCACACCATCGTCCAGCAGGTACAAGCGATGAAGGAAATGGTAGACGCCTTCAACGAATATGCCCGGCCGCCACGTCTGCAACTGGCACCGCTGGAGTTGAATGAGTTCGTAACCGAGGTGTTGTATCTCTATCACGATTATCCCGCCAACGTGGAAATTCGCTTGGAACTGGCCCAGGAACCCCTCTGGATCAATGCCGATAAAGGCCGGCTGCGGCAATTGCTGCATAATCTGGTCAAAAATGCCATTGAGGCGATTCACGATAACCAAGGCTCGACATTATGGATCCGCACCCAGCGCGAGCATGTCACCGGGGCCGATTGCGCTGAATTGAGTGTGCGCGACGATGGGCCAGGGTTTCCAGACCATTTATTAGCCAGCGCCTTTGAGCCCTATGTGACTACCAAACCCAAAGGAACCGGGCTAGGATTAGCGGTTGTTAAAAAAATCGTCGAGGAACATGGCGGCTGGATCCAGTTGGAAACGCCGGCGGAGGGCGGTGCCCGGATCGTGATCCGATTACCATTCCGCCATGAGGATACCGGGGTTTCGACAACCCCCGGTGTTCCCGCCATACCCTTAAATACCGATCAGGAGGCTGGATGAGTGCGCCCTATATTCTGGTCGTCGATGACGAACCCGACATTCGCGACTTGGTGAAGGAAATTCTGGAAGATGAAGGCTATGGCGTAGCAATTGCGGAAAACGCCGCCGCCGCCCGCGAAGCTCGCCGCGCCCAGCGGCCCGATCTGATCCTGCTCGATATCTGGATGCCGGACACGGATGGCATCTCCTTGCTCAAAGAATGGGGTGAGGGAGATCATCTTCCCTGCCCGGTGATTATGATGTCCGGCCACGGCACTGTGGAAACCGCCGTGGAAGCAACCCGTCTGGGCGCTTACGATTTCATCGAAAAGCCGCTGTCGATGGCTAAGTTGCTATTGACTGTGGAGCGAGCGCTGGAAGCAGACCGGCTGGCGCGGGAAAACCAAAATCTGCGCCGCCAGCAACGCACGGTTACTGAACCGGTTGGGCGAAGCGAAGTTGTGCAACGGCTGCGTGCCCAGGTACTGAAAATCGCCCAGCATGATGCCCCGGCACTCATCTTCGGCGAACCGGGTACCGGTAAAGAGGTTTACGCCCGCTTCCTGCATGCCCATAGTCTGCGCCGCAGTGGACCCTTTGTAGATGTAGGCGTTGGCTCTATCGCCCGTGAAAACGCCAGCCTGGAGTTGTTTGGCTCGGAACAAGGTGAACGAATTCATTATGGCCGGCTGGAACAGGCCAGTGGCGGCACTCTGTTTCTTGACGAGCTCGCTGACATGGATCTCGAAGCCCAAGCCAAATTGGCCAGCGCCCTGGAAAACGGCTCCTTCCTGCGTATTGGTGGCAAGGAGCCGGTGCGGGTTAATGTGCGAGTAGTGACCGCCACGCATCGTGACCTGGAACAGGAGGTGGCGCTGAACCGCTTCCGTGAAGATCTGTACTATCAGCTCAACGTGGTACCGATCAAGCTGCCACCACTGCGCGAGCACATCGAAGATGTCCCAGAACTACTGAATTACTATGTCAATTACTTCGTCGACCAAGAAAATCTGACCTATCGTCACTTTACGCTGGCGGCCCAAAACCGGCTGCGCAACTATAGCTGGCCGGGTAATATCCGTGAACTCAAGAACTTGGTACAACGCTTGCTCATCCTTGGCAGCGAGGAAGAGATCACACAGGAAGAAGTTGATGCTGCGGTGCGCGGCACGACCAGCGCCAAATCTCATGATGTGGGCAGCATTCCTCTGAATCTGCCGCTTCGAGAAGCCCGGGAACAATTTGAGCGTACCTATTTGATGCAGCAATTCCGTGAATGTGAGGGTAATGTAGCCCGATTGGCCGAGCGTGTCGGTATGGAACGCACCAACCTTTACCGGAAATTGCGCGCCCTGGGTATCGATCCCAAAAAAGCGCTGGACGAGTAAGGCCGCCATGAAAATCGTTATCCTCGGCGCTGGACAAGTGGGCGGTTCGGTCGCGCACATTCTGGCAAGCGAGGCTAACGATGTCACGGTGGTCGACGCCAATGCCGAGCGTCTGCAAATACTCCAGGACCGGTTGGATATTCGCACACTGGCCGGTCATGCATCGCATCCAGCCATTTTGGAACAAGCTGGCATGGCTGATGCCGACATGTTGATCGCGCTGACCGATAACGATGAAGTCAACATGATCGCCTGCCAGGTCGCCTACACGCTGTTTAACACGCCACGCCGGATCGCCCGGGTCCGGTCGGGGAGTTATCTTTCCTACCAGGATCAATTATTGAATGATCAGGCATTGCCAATTGACGTACTCATCAGTCCCGAGCAGCTAGTGACCGATTACATCCAGCGTATCATTGAACATCCTGGAGCATTACAAGTTCTTGATTTCGCTGAAGGTCATGTTCGGCTAATGGGCGTTAAAGCCTACGAAGGCAGTTCGCTGGTCGGTCAGGCATTGCGTACATTGCCAGATCGTATGCCGGGCATTGAAACCCGGGTAGCGGCCATTTTCCGGCAAGGCCGGCCGATTATGCCAGAGGGCAATACGTTGATCGAAGCAGACGATGAGGTATTTTTCATCGCTGCTCGCAAGGACGCCCGCGCCATTGTCAGCGAGCTACGCAAGCTGGATCGAATGGTCAAACGCTTGATCATCGCTGGCGGTGGACATATCGGCACCCGATTGGCCCAAGGGCTAGAAGATCGGTTTCAGGTCAAGGTTATCGAACACAATCCGGTCACTGCCCGGCGGCTATCCGAACAATTAAGCCGGGCCATCGTGCTCCAGGGCGACGCCGCCGATGAAAATTTGTTGCGGCAGGAAAATATCGAGAACATGGACGTCTTCTGCGCCGTCACCAACGACGATGAAGCCAACATTCTATCAGCGATGCTGGCCAAGCGCATGGGCGCTCATAAGGTCATGGCGCTGATCAACCGCGTGTCCTATGTGGATCTGGTCGAGTCCTCTGGGATTATCGATGTCGCCATTTCGCCACAGCAGGCGACCATCGGCAGCCTGCTGGCCCATGTCCGCCGGGGTGATGTGGCTAAAGTCCACTCCTTGCGCCGCGGCGCTGCCGAGGCGATTGAGGCGGTGGCTCATGGCGACTACAAGACCTCCAAGGTGGTCGGCCGGCGTGTGGACGAAATCCGCTTACCCCCCGGCACCACTATCGGCGCTGTCGCCCGCGAGGATGAAGTGATCATCTGCCACCATGACACCATGATCCAGGCTGAGGACCATGTCATTTTGTTCCTCATTGACAAGAAGCGGGTTCCTGAAGTCGAGCGGCTGTTTTCACCAGCAGCTACCTTTCTGTAGGTCAAGTCTTGGCTGGCTCCCTTATGTTAGAATTTCCGGATTACAAAACCGCGGGCATCGCTCCCGCTAGAATTCCACTATTCACCCGGCGTTGACAGGATCCCGAACCGATGACCGCATTCAATTTTGAGCAGGCGCGTTTCAATATGATCGAGCAGCAGATTCGGCCCTGGGAGGTGCTGGATCAGCGGGTGCTTGATACCCTGACCCGTATGCCACGCGAAGATTTCGTGCCGGAGCGCTATCGCAATCTGGCTTTCAGCGATGTCGCCATTCCACTCGGCCATGGCGAAGTCATGTTGAAACCTAATGTTGAAGGCCGCATTCTACAGGCGCTCGCACCACACCCCACCGATCAGGCACTGGAAGTTGGAACAGGCAGTGGTTACCTGACCGCCTGCCTGGCACAATTGGTCCATCATGTTGTGAGTGTGGACATTATCCCCGAATTTACCGAAGCCGTCCGTCTCAAATTCAAGACCCACGGAATCGCGAATGCCGCTTTGCATACGGGCGATGCCAGCCGGGGTTGGGGCGAACGGCGTTATAACCTCATCGTCGTTACCGGTTCTGTCGCCAAGATTGATGAGGTCTGGCGCCAAAGCCTAAGTTTGGGTGGAAGGCTGTTTATCGTGACCGGCCTGCCACCGGTCATGGAAGCACTGTTAATCACCCGGGCCGGTGAACAGGAATGGACGCGCGCGAGCTTGTTTGAAACTGAACTGCCGCCGCTACGCGGCGCTGCTCCAGTCAAGACATTTGAGTTCTGAGAAGAAAGGTATCAGGCATCAGGCTCCAACTATCAGTAAACCCATCTTCAACTGATACCTGATACCTTCAAAAAACATTAGGGGAGCCTATTCACCATGACCAATATGCGTTGCGTAATCGGGGTAGCCATGGCCGCTGCATTGTGCAGTCCATCCGTGGGGGCGGAAGACCTGCTGCAAATTTACCGCCAGTCACTGGAAAGCGACCCGGTACTCAAGGCCGCTGCAGCCAGCCAGCAAGCGTCCCAAGAGGCTAAGCCACAGGCACGGGCGCTGTTATTGCCCGATATAGGGGTGACTGCTTCACAGGGAAATACCTTTGGTTCAGTGAATACGCAAGAAGGGGAAACCCACAGCTACGCGATCAGCTTGGTGCAACCTCTCTACAACCGCGGCAACCAAGTGCGGCAAAGACTGGCGGAGGCAACAATTAATCAAGCCGATGTCGACTTTCTCAATGCTCAAAACGATTTAATCCTACGGGTCGCGCAAGGCTATTTTAGCGTGCTAGCAGCGCTGGATAATCTGACCTTCGCCACAGCGGAGAAAAATGCATTTGCCCGCCAGCTCGAACAAGCTAACCGGCGATTCGAGGTAGGGCTTGCCACGATTACTGATGTTTACGACGCCCAAGCGCGCTTCGATGGTGCGGTATCCTCCGAGATCAGCGCTGCCAATACGCTTGCGAATACCCGCGAACAATTGAGGCAATTGACCGGTCAGGACTATGCGCAACTGAACATCCTCAGCGAACGGATGCCACTGGCGCTGCCTAAACCAAGCGACCCAGAAGCTTGGGTGCGCATGGCCCTGGAAAATAATCTGTCACTGCAGAGCGCCGGTTATAGCGTTGAACAGGCGAGAGAAAACATCAAACTCCAAAAGTCCGGCCATTATCCAACTCTAGATTTAAGCGTCAGTCGCGCTGATACCGATAGTGGTTTTACCCATACCTACAGCAGTCAGGCCAACTTGCGGCTGACCATCCCTCTGTATAGTGGCGGTGCAGTGTCTTCACGCTCCCGCCAGGCGGCTTATAGCTACGAGGCATCCCGCCAGAGTTTGGAAGATTTGCAGCGGAACACCATTACCACCGTTCGCAATGCCTACCGGGGCCAGGAAACCGCCATCAGTCAGATCAAAGCACTTGACCAGACACGGGTCTCGACTCGCAGCGCATTGGAAGCGACTCAGGCTGGCTATGAGGTAGGTACGCGCACCATTGTGGATGTATTGAACGCAGAACGCGATGTATATCGAGCCGAACGGGATTATGCCGCCTCCCGCTATTCCTATGTAGTTAATGTCTTGACGCTGCGGCAGGCGGCAGGCCGGTTGACTGAAGAGGATGTGGTAGAAATCAATGGCTGGCTGGGTGTATCTCATCCAACCGGTGGCGTTACCGCCCTACCGGCCAAGGAAGTCACGCAACCTACCCGCGATCAAGGTCAAACCAAGACGGGCAGTAAGAACGCTGCGGCTAAATCTGCCAAAAAATAGACAGCGATTCAGTCCAATTCCCATTACGGTTGATGGAAGACGATGCGCAAAGCCGACCCCGAATCAACCGGCGATTTGGCGATTTTACCAGCAAAGTTACCACGTCGGGTTGCAGCGATTATTTACGATAGTCTGTTGTTAGCTGGCGTATTGATCTTTGCTTCTGCCCTAGCGTGGGGATTGATGGCCGTGTTGTTAGGCAATGAGGCAATTACACTTCACAACCCGCTACGCGGTAATCCTTTTTTTCAAACTTATCTGCTACTGATCTGTTTCTTCTTCTACGGTGGATGCTGGGTTTGCGGTGGCCAAACACTGGGGATGCGCGCGTGGCGGTTGCAGGTTAGGCGGCATGATGGCCAAGGCATGAGCTGGTGGCAGGCATTGTTGCGCTTTTTAACCGCAAGTATGTGGCTGACACCCTTCTATTTGCATCCGCTTTTCAAGGTGAACGTCAATATCAGCCTCGGAGCCGGTTTGGCTGTTCTACTTCTTCTCCTGGTACTGCGTGTGCCGGACCGGGTTTCGAAAACCGAACTGGTGATATTACCCGCTCGGGCGGCCGCCCGATGAGGACCTGCTGGAAGCATAACTTTGAAGAATGAAGGTACTCCATCTGTCGACGGCCCAACGGTCCTTGCTTACTTACACGAGTTGCAGGATCGGCTGACCGAAGCCTTGGAAGCTGCTGATCGAGCCGCGACCTTTCGGGAGGATACCTGGACGCGGCCGACGGCAGGCACCGCATTGGCTGGCGGTGGCCGCAGCCGGGTGCTACGCGAGGGCGCGCTGTTCGAGCAAGCCGGAATTAATCTCTCCCATGTTATGGGGAGCCGTCTGCCGCCATCAGCGACCGCGCAACGCCCAGAGTTGGCTGGGCGCAGCTTTGAGGCAATGGGTGTTTCCCTGGTGGCCCATCCGCGTAATCCCTATGTTCCGGCGGCTCACGCCAATGTCCGTTTCTTCAATGCGTCCAAAAACGATGCCGATCCAGTCTGGTGGTTTGGCGGTGGGTTCGATCTCACCCCCTACTATGGTTTTGAGGAAGACTGTATCCATTGGCACCGTACAGCGCAGGCAGCGTGTGAGCCATTCGGTCCAGAGGTCTATTCAGGCTGTAAATGCGCCTGCGATGAATATTTCTTTCTGAAACACCGCAATGAACCCCGCGGTATCGGTGGGTTGTTCTTCGATGACCTGAATGAAGGAGGGTTTGCACATTGCTTTGCCTTCATGCGTAGCGTCGGCGACCATTTCCTCCCGGCTTATTTGCCCATCGTCGAACGCCGGCGCAAGTGGTCCTATGGCGAGCGTGAACGGGAATTTCAGCTTTACCGTCGCGGGCGCTATGTTGAATTTAATCTGGTCTATGATCGTGGTACTTTGTTTGGCCTGCAATCCAGCGGTCGAACCGAATCCATTCTCATGTCATTACCACCACGAGTGCGCTGGGAGTATGACTGGCGGCCTGAACCCGGCAGCCCCGAAGCCCAGCTTTATAATTTCTTTCTGCAACCCCGTGATTGGCTAGCCCTGGATGTTTAGTCGCACGTTGTGCTGGTATAAGGCACCGGAGATGATTATTAGGTCATTTCCCTTTGGCCGCATCTGTGATGCCCTTGGCATCGAACACCGCTTAACTAAGATCAATCATCCTTGGACAAAGGATCAAGCCGAACACCCGAACCGCACGATCAAAGAGGCGACGGTGAAGCGTTATTATTCAATGTGCAACGATAGAGTCTTTTATTCTTCATGGCTATCTTTGATGAAAAAGTAAAAAGCGTATAGAGAGAATATTGATAAACCGGCAATGCTTATCCAAAAGTTTGTTGGGTCTTCGTGCATAGAAAAGGGAGGCAACCCTCTTCCTACTTCAAGCGAACCTTTATGGATAGAATAAAAAACTATAAAAGCAGATATTAACGATACAAGTAGAGGAAAATATTTTTTAGCGAACCTGCTCATAATGAATACTCGTGTAGCCATTAACAGGGTAGTGCTTGGCACAGCCAATTATCCGAGTGAAGTTCTTTAATTTAAAGCACTAAAATTCGTGCTGATTACCGTATTTATCTATAAAAATCTATCCAATGAATGGTTATTTTTCTCATTCCATCTTCAAATAAAGACGATGGCAACCTTATTTCATAATATCCGCCATCAAGAAGATAACGGGTTTTAACCATATTGCCATATTCATTATATGCATTGACTAATAAATGTGATTTTTCCATTGTAATTTTTCCATTAGTTACAGAAAAACCTTCCAACCCGCCAAGATGCAGACGAACTGTTACCCTAGCAGGCCAGTCACCTTCGATGAGGCTAATTGTACTGACTCCTATTCCATGCTCACTTGAAATGTCAATAAGAATTTCTTTTTGAGTTGAAATAACTTCGATTTGATTTATCCGCCCATGCGGGCCTTCTTTTTGATAATCCACCTCGATTTTAGGAATTGTTACTTCTTTCGCTGAAATGGCAAAAGGATTAATAAAGTGAAATATTATTATAAATAATATGCGCTTATTCACATAAAGCTCAGTAGCTGCCAAAGGCAGTCCGCTGAAACAAAGGGTTAAGTCGTAATTTGATACTCACGGCTCACCTCTGCAACTTGAACAGCATACGATTCATACCATCGTTTCCTTCCGATCTCTTGTGCAGCGACATGCTCTGGGTGCGCCTTCCAAGCACGGATACTTTCTTCGTTTGGCCAGTATGAAAGAGCCACTTCGTTCGCCTCTTCCGTGACCACATGAAACTCCATACAACCAAATTCTGATAGAGCTAACTCGCGCATGCGTGCAGCAACCCGGGCGTATTCGGCATCGAGCTGACGAATCTTGGCACGAAAGATAACAACGAACACTGAGAAATCCTTTTTAAAATACCCCTGCGAAGCAGAAAGCGATCCGTACCGCAGGATATAAAGAGGTGTTAGCGGACTCGCACCAGAAATCTAACTGCATCGCCAAATCTTGCTTTTATGACCCACTCAACAACCACCGGCTGAAAGCCGGTGGGTTGAAGTAACGGACTGAAAGTCCA
>ERZ761603.256-NODE-256-length-46645-cov-19.397467_pt1 | contig 46645 bp, 43 predicted proteins | sample MGYA00511879_ERZ761603 | MGnify/ENA primary metagenome ERZ761603 (study PRJEB28899, sample SAMN02850040) | bioreactor sludge metagenome | biome: EBPR Sludge; feature: EBPR Bioreactor; material: flocular biomat | place: Australia: Thorneside Wastwater Treatment...
CGACGACGTGCTGAACGTTTCCGGTCACCGCATGGGAACCATGGAAATCGAGTCGGCGCTGGTGTCACATCCGATGGTCGCCGAAGCGGCCGTGGTTGGCCGTCCGGATGATCTGACCGGCGAAGCGATCTGTGCCTTCGTCGTTTTGAAGGGGGCACGGCCAACCGGCGACGCCGCCAAGAAGATGATCAAGGAACTGCAGGATCATGTCGGTCGCGAGATCGGTCCGATTGCCAAGCCGAAGGATTTGCGCTTCGGCGAGAACCTGCCCAAAACCCGTTCCGGAAAGATCATGCGCCGTCTGCTGCGCTCACTGGCCAAGGGGGAGACGGTCGCGCAGGACACTTCAACGCTCGAGAACCCGGCAATTCTCGACCAGTTGAGGGGCTGAACCAGCGACCACATGCGCTCGCGTTTGGCGGCGCCGGCGAGCCCGATTATCGGCTCGACGGCGCCGTGAGCGGTTTCTCGTATCGGCCTGCTGCGTGTCGGCGAGATTCCGGCGACGCGTCGTATCGCATGAGCAGCCGTTTTTTTCAGGCCGGCACGGCGTGCCGGCCTGTTCATTTGTATCGAGCGAGGAGCCAGGATGAGCAACCAGGCGACTGAACTGCTGGTCTCCGCGTGCATCCAGTCACTGCAGGCCTACCCGCCTTTTGATCGGATGGAAGCCGAGTCGCTGCGTTTTCTCGCGCAGCGGGTGAAATTAGCCCACTATCCAAGTGGCGCGCGGATTCTGGCCAGAGAGAGCGGTGTAGCGCGGACGCTGTACATCCTCCAGCGTGGACGGGTGGATGTCGTGCGCAGTGGTGGGGACCGCAAGCGGGAGTCGTCGTCGGTCACCCTGGGTCCCGGTCAGAGTTTCTCGATTGGCGCGCTGATGGCGCAGCGTGAAACGGTGGGCGCCTACGTGGCCCGCGATGATGTCTTCTGCTATGAATTGGCGGCCGAAGACTTCTTTGCTTTGACGCAGAAAAGCACGGTCTTCAATCTTTTCTGTACGCAGTATATCGCCGACCTGCTTCGGCAATCGCAGCAACAGTTGCAACTGCAGCTTGCCCAGCGCGCTGCCGAACAGAAGACGATGAACTCGCCACTCTCGATGATCCTTAGCCGTGAGCCGGTCGCCGTGACGGCCGACACGCCGGTGCGCCGGGTGGTCGAGCTGATGGCCAGCCAGCATCTTGGCTCGATGGTGGTGGTGGATGCCGAGCGGCAGCCGGTCGGCATCTTTACCCTGTCGGATATCCTGAAGCGCATTGTGCTTCCCGGTGCATCCCTTGAGCAGGCGATCGCCGAGGTGATGTCGCCGGCGCCGCAGACCTTGCCAGTGGCGGCAAATGCTCACGATGCGGCGCTGCTGATGGCCATGCACCGGGTACGGCACGTGCTCGCGGTGGATGAGGGCGGGCGCTTGCGCGGCGTGGTTTCCGAGCGCGACCTGTTCAAGCTGCAAGGTGCCGGCCTGCGGCAGATTCGGCATGCAATCGATGCGGCGACTTCCATCGCCGTGCTGCAGCATGCCCGCGAGGACGTTCGCCAGTTGGCCTTGACCATGCTTTCGGAAGGGGTTGGCGCGCAGGAAATTACGCAGTTCATTTCGACACTCAACGACGCAGTGACGCGCCGGGTGATCGAGCTCAACCTCGACCGCCACGATTTTTACGGCATCGACTGGGCGTGGCTGGCGTTTGGTTCGGAAGGGCGCGACGAGCAGACCTTCACCACCGATCAGGATAATGGAATCGTCTTCATCTGCACGGATATCATGGACCGCGAGCAGACGCAGCTGCGTTTTCTGGACTTTGCCCGGGAGGTCAATGATGACCTCGACAAGTGCGGTTTTCCCCTCTGCAAGGGCAACATCATGGCCAGTAACCCCGAGCTGTGCCTGACCCTCGAGGAATGGGAAGAGAAGTTTGCACAGTGGGTGCGCACGCCGGAACCGCTGGCCTTGCTGAACGCGACGATCTTCTTCGATTTCCGACCGCTACATGGCCGCTTCAATCTGGCACACCGGATGCGTCTGTCGCTCCTTCGCCAGACGCAAGCTAATCCATTGTTCCTGCGCATGCTGGCCCAGAATGCGCTCGAGGTGGCGCCGCCGCTCGGGCGCATCCGCGACTTCGTGACCGGGGACGACCCCGAGCACCCCGGGACCATCGACCTCAAGAAGTACGGGGTGCGTCTGTTTACCGACGCGGCACGCCTGTTCGCGCTGGCCAATCAGGTCGAGGCGACAAACACCGTCGCGCGTCTCAGGCGGGCGAGCAGCTTGATGAAGATTGCCGCCGAGGAGACGGCGGCGATCGTCGACGGTTTCAATTTCATTCAGATGCTGCGCTTGCGGCACCAGCATTTCGAGCAGGAGCACGGACGCAGTGGCGACAATCTGATCCGGCCGGACGAGCTGAACGAAGTGGAAAGGCATATCCTCAAGGAGTCTTTCCGGCAGGCGCGCAGGTTGCAGGTGCGCTTGAAGCTTGACTACCAGATCTGAACATGGTGTGGCTCTCGAACCTGTTCACTGGCCCGCACGCGCAAGCACAGCGTCTGACGAAAGGGCAGTTGCAGCGTATTTCGGCTTGGCGGAGGCTGCCGGCGCCCGACCTCAGCCGCTCGCACTATCGCAGTCGCTACGTGCTGATCGACATCGCCATCGCCGGCGAGGATTGGCAGAACGGACCGCTCGGTGCGATCGGCGCGCTGGCGCTGGCCGACGGTCTGATTGATTTCAACGCTGCATTGCAGTTGTCCATGGTGCACCCAGCGGTTGCGGACGATGCCGCGCGTCCGCCTGGCGAGCCACTGCCGGTGGCGGTGATCCGCGGCGAGCAACGCGTCGAAGCGCTGCTCGCCTTGCTCGCCTTTGTTGGCAAGGCGCCGCTGGTCGCTTTCCACGCCTCGTTTGTTGCCCGACGGATCGAACGCGTGCTAGCCAAGGCGCTCGGTGTCGAGCTGGACTTGCCATGGATCGATCTGGCCTGGGTCATGGCCGGCCTGTTTCGCGAGTTGGGCGACAAACAGGCACGCATGGACGCCTGGCTTGAGCACTTCGGCGTCGTGAGTATCGAGCGGCACAATCCGGTTTCTGACGCCTACGCTCTGGCGCAGTTGCTGCAGCTTGCCCTGGCACGTGCGGCGCACAAGGGTTTCGAGACGCCCGCCAGCCTTGTCGAGCTCGAGAAAGCGCGACGCCACCTGTACCCGAGAGCCTAGGCGAGCGTTGCGATGGCCGACTACACCACCGTCCCGCTGCGTCGCTACTATGCTTTCTATACCGCAGGCTTCTTCATTTTCATTCTCATCCTGGCGTTTCTCGAGCGGCATGGACTGCCACCGCGCTGGATCGGATATTCCTTCCTCTTTCTGACCATTTTCCTCTACGCGACGATTGGCGTGCTGGCGCGCACGGCCAGCGTTTCCGAGTACTACGTCGCCGGCCGGCGTGTGCCGGCGATCTTTAACGGCATGGCGACCGGTGCCGACTGGATGAGCGCCGCCTCGTTCATGGGCTTGGCTGGGACGCTCTACCTGTCGGGTTATCAGGGCTTGGCCTACGTGATGGGCTGGACCGGCGGCTACGTCCTGGTCGCTCTATTGCTGGCGCCGTACCTGCGGCGCTTCGGGCAATACACCATTCCCGATTTTCTTGCGGCACGCTATGGCGGCAATCCGGCGCGTCTGGTCGGTGTCTTTGCGACCGTACTGGCCTCCTTTGTCTATGTCGTCGCGCAGATCTACGGGGTCGGGCTGATTACCAGCCGTTTTGTTGGGCTACAGTTCGAGATCGGCGTCTACGTCGGTCTGGCGGGTATTCTGGTGTGCTCCTTCCTCGGCGGCATGCGTGCGGTGACCTGGACACAGGTGGCGCAGTACGCCATCCTGATCGTTGCCTATCTGGTTCCGGTGAGTATCCTCTCCTACCAGGTAACCGGCATCCCTGTGCCGCAACTGACCTATGGCCATGTCCTGCAGAAGGTGCAGGGCCTGGAAGAAAAAATCTTCGACGAACCGGCCGAGATCGAAGCCCGCCGCATCTTCCGCGAACGCGCCGACGGTTATCACGAACGCATCGTAAGTTTGCCCGAATCGCTCGACGAAGAGCGGCTCCGGCTGTCCGACCAGATTGCGGAGCTGAAAAGCAGCAACGCGCAGATGCGCGAGGTTGTGGCGCTCGAGCGCGAGCGCCGCGAGTTGCCGAAAAGCAGTGAGGCGGCCAGGGTCTATTGGGACAAGCTGATGCGCGAGGCGGCGCAACGTGGCGCTGATCCAGAGCATCACCTGACCCCCTATCCGTCGGGTGGTGAGGAGGTAAGCGATACCGCGCGTCTCAACTTCCTCAGTCTGGTGTTCTGCCTGATGGTCGGTACCGCGGCCTTGCCGCACGTGCTGATGCGCTACTACACCACCCCAAGTGTTCGCGAGGCGCGCACTTCAGTTTTCTGGTCCCTGCTGTTCATTCTGGCACTCTATCTGACGGCGCCGGCCTACGCAGCCTTCGCCAAATACGAGATCTACTCGACGCTGATCGGCTCGTCGATCGCGCAACTGCCTGTCTGGGTCAGCGCCTGGGGCAAAATTGGCCTGGTCTCAATCGAAGATGTCAACGGGGATGGCCTTCTCCAGCTCGTCGAACTGGCGCTCAATCCGGACGTGATTCTGCTGGCCACGCCAGAAATCGCCGGTCTGCCGTATGTCATTTCCGGTCTGGTCGCTGCCGGTGCGCTGGCGGCCGCTCTATCAACTGCTGACGGCTTGCTGCTGACCATTGCCAGTGCTTTGTCGCACGATGTCTATTACAAGATCTATCGTCCCGATGCGACCACCCAATGGCGCTTGGTCGTTTCGAAGACGCTGTTGCTGGTGGTCGCCGTGCTCGCGGCTACGGTCGCTTCGCAGAAGCCGGCGACGATTTTGTCGATGGTCGCGTGGGCCTTCTCGCTGGCTGGTGCGGCCTTTTTTCCGGCGCTGATTCTTGGCGTCTTCTGGAAAAGAGCCAATGCGGCGGGGGCCGTGAGCGGCATGGTGATCGGTCTTCTGGTAACCCTCTACTACATGGTTCGCGTGCAGGTGGACGCTATTCCGTGGCTCGGCATCCAGGGCATCGGCATGGAGCCGTGGTGGGGTATCCAGTCGACGTCAGCCGGGGTGTGGGGGGTGGCGGTGGGGTTCCTGACGATCATCGTGGTCAGTTTGTGTTACCAGCCGCCAAGCAAGGCAACGCAGGATTTCGTCGAAAGCGTTCGTTACCCGGAACTGGAAGGCTCGTGAGCCGACGTCGTCAGGCGAGAAGCGTCTGGCCCGCACAGGCTGTCGTTCGAGGCGCAGTGCCGGGGGGGAGCTGAATGCGACTCGAAGGCAAGCATCGCGACTATTGGCGCCGCAACCTGAAGATGACGGCCTTGCTGCTGGCGGTGTGGTTCGCGGTCAGTTTCGTGGTCAGTTTCTTCGCCCGAAACCTGGCCGAGATCACGGTAATGGGTTTCCCGCTGGGGTTTTACATGGGCGCCCAGGGGGCGCCGCTGATCTACCTGGTGATCATCTGGTGGTATGCACGCTACATGAACCGGCTCGACCGCCGGTACGGCGTCCGCGAAGGCGAGGGTGACGATGATTGAGCGCGGCGACCAGGGCGCTCGTGCTGCAACGCTTGGTTTTCAGCACTACCCGGCTTGAGCAGTTCACGAGGCGACTGCTTCGCGCACCGCGGCGGCAAGTGTTTCGGCAGCATTACTGACCACCAGCGAGTCTTCGCCCTCGACCATTACCCGCAGCAGCGGTTCGGTTCCCGAAGCACGCAGCAGTACTCGGCCACGGCCGTTCAGCGCACGTTCCACCTGGCGGTGCACGGAGCCGATCAAGGGATGATCCTGCCAGGGAAAGCCCTTGCTCAAGGCGACATTGATCAGCTTTTGCGGGTAGAGCTGCAGGCCCCCCAGCAGCTCTTGCAGCGTGCCGCCTTCTGCCCGCAATGCCGAAAGCACCTGCAGAGCGGAAACAATGCCGTCTCCGGTCGAGTGTCTGTCGAGACAGAGAATGTGTCCCGAGTTCTCGCCGCCGTACAACCAGCCCTTTTGGCGCAACATGTCCATCACGTAGCGGTCACCGACCGCGGCGCGGGCAAACGGAATTTTGAGTTCGGCCAGGGCGTGCTCGAAGGCAAGATTGGTCATCAGGGTTCCGACGACGCCCGCCACGGGTCCCTGGCGGAGACGGCTACGGACCACAGCGAAGAGCAGTTGATCGCCATCGTAGAGGGTGCCTTGGGCGTCGACCATCAACAGTCGGTCGGCGTCGCCATCGAGGGCGATGCCGAGATCCGCGCCTTGTGCGAGGACAGCTTGGCGCAGTGCGTCGGGCGCCGTTGCGCCGACTTCGTGATTGATGTTTAGACCGTTGGGGTCGGCGCCGATAGCGCTTACTTCGGCGCCCAGTTCGTGAAACACGTGCGGCGCAATATGGTAGGCGGCGCCGTTGGCGCAGTCGACGACGATCTTCAGTCCGCGCAAGTCCTGTTCGAAGGGAAAGGTGCCCTTGCAGAACTCGATATAGCGACCATCCGCGTCGTCAATTCGACGCGCGCGGCCGAGAGCGGCCGCGTCTACGCAGGTCAGCGGCTCGTCGAGCACTGCTTCGATTTCCAATTCGAGTTCATCAGGAAGCTTTGTACCGCGCGCCGAGAAGAACTTGATGCCGTTATCGTAGTAAGGGTTGTGCGATGCCGAGATGACGATTCCGGCCTGTAGGCGTAAGGCACGGGTCAGGTAGGCGATGGCTGGCGTCGGCATGGGTCCGACCAGGGAGACGTCGACGCCAGCAGCTGCAAAGCCGGCTTCCAGTGCAGCTTCCAGCATATAGCCGGAAAGGCGGGTGTCTTTGCCGATTAGCACCGCCGGACGCTCGCCGCTCTTGGCGCGGTTGCCTGCTGCAGCGTGCGCAACGAGAACCTTGCCCATGGCGTGACCGAGGCGCATGACGAAATCCGGCGTAATCGGACTCTCGCCGACCCGCCCGCGCACACCGTCGGTTCCAAAGTACCTTCTCGCCACGATTTCTCTCCCGTCAGTTGCCAAAGTGGATGTGTGTCCAAGCGGGCGTATTCTACGCAAACCCCGGCCCTAGCGCTGCCAACAAAATCACTAGCCGGAAATGCGAACGCCAATGTTGTTGCCGACGAAGGCGGGGCCTTGGTGCGTCGCGGTCAGGCGACGCATCCAGCGTTTGCGGCCTGCCAGACGGCCAAGGCGTCGCGTGTTTCGGCGACGTCATGAACGCGCAAGATGCGTGCGCCGCGCTGTGCTGCCAGTACCGCCGCAGCGAGGCTGCCGGCAAGGCGCTGCGCGACCGGACGACCGGTGATCGTTCCCAGCATCGATTTCCGCGAGATGCCGGCCAGCAAAGGCAGGTCGTCAATTGATAATTCGTCGAAACGCCGTAACAGCTCGATATTATGTTGCAGCGTCTTCCCGAAGCAAAAGCCCGGATCGAGGAGCAGGCGATCACTGGCCACACCTGCCGCCAGTGCTGCGCTGACCCGTTTGCGCATGAAGGCCTGCACCTCGGCCACGACGTCGGCGTAGGCGGCTTGCGCCTGCATGGTCAATGGTGTTCCCTGCATGTGCATCAGACAGACGGCACAGCCGCTGTCGGCGACTGCCGCGATCGCCCCCGGCATGCGTAGAGCGTAGATGTCATTGATCATCGACGCGCCATTGGCCAGCGCCGCGCGCATCACGGCCGGCTTGTAGGTATCGACTGAAAGCGGCACGCTACAGTCGCCAAGTGCTTCGAGTACCGGTAGTAGCCGGCGCAGCTCTTCGTCCTCGGATGTCGGAGCCGCCCCGGGACGCGAGGACTCGGCGCCGATATCGAGCAGATCGGCGCCGGCGTCGATCTGCTGACGGGCCTGGGCAACGGCCGCGCTGATGTTGCGATCCAGTCCGTCACCGGAAAAGGAGTCCGGGGTCAGATTGACGATGCCCATGAGCAGTGGGCGGGTCAGAGGGAGTCGAAACGCGCCGCAACGAAGCATCGGTTCAGGAGCTACTTCGCTGGGCATGCCCCGGGAAGGCCGCCCCGGATGCCAAGGGCGGCCAACAAGCTAAGGATCCCAGCATAGAAGAAGAGTGTGCTTCTATCTCGTCGAGGGCGTTCAGGCGGGCGCCGGTGGTGCGCTCGGAGCGGCATCCGGCGTATTGCTGTTTGGTGGCGTGCTCGGTAGCTTGGTCTGTGGCTGCTTCGGCGGGCGCGGCGGCTTGCCCGCCATGATGTCGTCGATCTGGTCGCTGTCGATGGTTTCAAGTTCGAGCAAGGCGGTGGCCATTGCTTCGACCTTGTCGCGATGCTCTTCAAGGATGCTGCGCGCGAGGGCGTATTGCTGGTCGATGATGCGGCGAATTTCGCGGTCGACCTTTTCCATCGTTGCTTCGGACATGTTCTTGTGCGTGGTGACTGAACGCCCGAGGAATACCTCGCCCTCGTTCTCGCCATAGACCATCGGGCCGAGTGCATCCGACATGCCGTAGCGGGTGACCATGTCGCGTGCCATCTGCGTTGCTCGCTCGAAGTCATTGGAAGCGCCCGTGGTCATCTGGTCCATGAACAGTTCTTCGGCAACGCGTCCACCAAAGAGGACCGCAATCCGACTCATCAGATAGACGCGATCGTAAGCGTAGCGATCCTCTTCCGGCAGCTGCATGGTCAGTCCGAGGGCGCGTCCGCGCGGGATGATGGTGACCTTGTGCACCGGGTCGGACTTCGGCATCAGCTTGGCGACGACGGCATGGCCGGACTCGTGATAGGCGGTATTGCGTTTCTCGTCCTCGTTCATGACCATGCTGCGGCGCTCTGCGCCCATCATGATCTTGTCCTTGGCTTTCTCGAAGTCGTCCATGTCCACTAGGCGCTTGTTGCTGCGCGCCGCGAACAAGGCGGCCTCGTTGACCAGATTGGCCAGATCGGCTCCGGAAAAACCGGGCGTGCCACGGGCGATGATGTCGGCCTTGACGTCCGGCGACAAGGGCACCTTGCGCATATGAACGATGAGAATCTGTTCGCGACCCCGGATGTCGGGTAGCGGCACAACCACCTGCCGGTCGAAGCGACCGGGACGCATCAGCGCCGGATCCAGCACATCGGGCCGGTTGGTGGCGGCGATCACGATGACCCCGACGCTGCCTTCAAAGCCATCCATTTCGACCAGCATCTGGTTCAGGGTCTGCTCGCGCTCGTCGTTGCCACCGCCGAGACCGGCTCCCCGCTGCCGTCCGACGGCGTCGAGCTCATCAATGAAGATAATGCACGGGGCGTGCTTCTTGGCGTTTTCGAACATGTCGCGAACCCGCGCTGCACCGACACCGACGAACATCTCGACGAAGTCCGAACCAGAAATCGAGAAGAAAGGAACCTTGGCTTCGCCAGCAATCGCTTTGGCCAACAGGGTCTTGCCGGTACCCGGGTTGCCAACCAGCAACACGCCTTTCGGAATCCGGCCTCCAAGTTTCTGGAACTTCGACGGGTCACGCAGGAAGTCCACCAGTTCGGAGACCTCTTCCTTGGCTTCGTCGCAGCCAGCGACATCGGCAAAGGTGATCGTATTGGTCGACTCGTCCAGTAGGCGCGCCTTGCTTTTGCCGAACGAGAAAGCCCCGCCGCGGCCACCGCCCTGCATCTGACGCATGAAAAAGATCCACACGCCAATCAGCAGCAGCATCGGGAACCAGCTTACGAAGATGCTCATCAGGAAGGACTGCTCTTCTTCGGGTTTGGCTTCGATGGTCACGCCATTCTTCAGCAGATCCGAGACCATCCACAGGTCTGGTGGCGCGTAGCTGGTCAGCTTGCGTCCATCGGTGGTCGTGGCCTTGAGCACTCGACCCTCGATCACCACCTTGGCAATTGTTCCCTTGCCCACTTCGTCGATGAATTGTGAATACTCCATCGTCGATTGAGCGACCTGGCGCGTGTTGAACTGGTTGAAGACGGTCATCAGGACCAGACCAATAACCAGCCACACCGCCAGATTTTTGAACATGTTATTCAATACTTCACCTCTTCTACGTTGTCCGGCGCAGCAGCGCCGGAAACTCTGCGGTTCCACGAACTCTGCATTCTAAACCGATTAATGCTCGTTGAAGCAATGCCGGCATGGTAAATGCACTCACGTTTTCAAGACCTTGCCCAGCAGGTAAACTTCCGGGCTGCGATCTCTGGACGCATCCGGCTTGCGTGAAGCAACCGTCTTGAAGGTCTGGCGCATTGCGTGCAGGAACTCGTTAAAGCCGTGCCCCTGGAAAATTTTGACCAGGAATGCACCGTTGGGTTGCAGCCAGCTGCGCGCAAAGTCCAGGCCGAGCTCGGCCAAGTGCATCACCCTGGCCTGGTCGCAGACCGGGATGCCCGATATATTGGGGGACATGTCTGAAAGAACAAGCCCTGGTCGGTCGCCAGCGAGCAATTCTTCCAGCGCGTGCAGGATGTCCTGATCGCGGAAGTCGCCTTGCAGAAAGGTGACGCCGCGCATCGGCGCCATCTCCAGCAGATCGAGTGCGATGACGCGGCCACTGCCTTGCAGCCGTCTGGCGGCCACTTGTGACCAGCCACCCGGCGCTGCGCCGAGGTCGACGATGGTGTCGCCGCTGCGGATCAGATCATCCTTGGCGTCGATTTCCATCAGCTTGTAGGACGCGCGCGAACGATAGCCTTCGGCCTTTGCGCGTTGTACAAAGGCGTCGTTGACATGCTCGTTCAACCAGGCAGTGCTCGATCTGCTTCGTTTCATCGGCTGAAACCCGCTAAAATGCGGTCCTCAAGAAAAGGTATCCTGCATGCTCAATCTCAGCTCCGACGAGCGCCGCGTCCTGCGGGCCCGTGCGCACTCACTGCAGCCGGTCGTCTCGATAAGTCAGAACGGGCTTTCCGACGCGGTTGTCCGCGAGGTCGACGTCAATCTAAACAGCCACGAATTGATCAAGATTCGGGTCTATAACGACGATCGGCAAGCGCGTGAGCAGTTTCTCGCCACGCTCTGCGAGCGCTTGGATGCTGCCGCGGTTCAGCACATCGGCAAGCTGCTGGTGATCTGGCGGCCACGAGCAGCCGATCTGGCTCAGCTTGCCAGGCCCCGCCAGAAACGCAATGAGCCGCGCCGTAGCAAGCGCAGCTTCCAGGGCGGTTCGGGCGCTTGATAGGCGGCGAAGCGCCCAAACGGTGGCCACGGTAGCGAGCCAGCTGCTCAGATCGTGAGCTACCGGGCGGCGCGCCGGAAGCCAATGACAAGTAGCACGCCGAGCAGGCTCTGAACGACGTAGACCACGCCGGAAACGCCATGCCAGATGGCGAAGCGCTGGTTCAGCACGCTCTCCATTGCTTGTCTCGGCAAGGTGTCGGCCTTGATCTGCGCGAGCAGCGGTTGAATGCCGAAGAGGTTGACCGCGGTGAGCAGCAGCATTGTCAGCAGCAGCCAGAAGGTCCAGCGGCGCCAGGCGATTCTGCCCATACGGACCACGGTGTGCAGCAACAGGTAAGTCGCACAGCCCAGACCCACCCAGCCGATCAGCGCAAACAGCTTGCCGGCGATCAGGCCCGCCAACTGGCGGTCAGCGGCAAGCACCGAAAAAAGCAGAGGTGCGACCAGAAAACCGATGGCCCACAGGCCGCCGACCCACAGGGTCAGCGTGATCTCGTAGAGCGCATCGGCCAGGCGTCGCATGGCCAGAACTACTCGTAGCGCACGGCAATGACTTCGTACTCGCGAATGCCGCCGGGTGCCTGCACCTCGGCGATATCGCCGGCAAACTTGCCGATCAGCGCTCGTGCAATCGGCGAGTTGATCGAAATCTTGCCGGCCTTGATGTCGGCTTCATCCTCACCGACAATCTGATAGCTGACGCGGGCGCCGGTTTCCTGGTCATCAAGATCGAGCGTTGCACCGAAAACGCAACGTCCGTCGGCGTCGAGCAGTTTCGGGTCAATGATCTGAGCGTTCGCCAGTTTGCTCTCAACTTCCTGGATGCGTCCTTCAACGAAGCCTTGCCTCTCCTTGGCCGCATCGTACTCGGCGTTTTCGGACAGGTCGCCGTGCGAGCGTGCCTCGGCGATCGCGGCGATGGTGAGCGGCCGCTCGACGGTCTTCAGTTGATGCAGTTCGGCGGCAAGTTTTTCAGCGCCATTTACGGTCAAAGGTGTCTTGGTCATTTCTTTCGCTGCCAACAGGGAAAGGCCGACACCCGCCTGGCGGGTGTCGGCGCTTCGATGGATTAATCAACGCAATTGCGCGTGCAATTCCTGGATCGGATAGACAACCAGCGCGCCGCGATTTCTGATTCCAGCAGCTGCAGCTTCGGCGCCCCAGATGGTGGTGTAGATGGTTACCCTTGCAGCCAGGCCCGAGGTGCGGATCGAGCGCGAGTCGTTGATCGCCGTGCGCTTCTCGTCCACGGTGTTGATGATCAGGACGACCTCATTGTTCTTGATCATGTCGACCACGTGCGGGCGGCCTTCGGTGACCTTGTTGACTGGCGTCACATCGATACCCGCCGCGGCGATGGCGGTCGCCGTGCCACGCGTTGCCAGCAGGGTGAACCCGGCCGTGCGAAGGTCGCGGGCGATGGCCACTGCTTGTGGCTTGTCAGAGTCCTTGACGCTGATGAACACCTGACCTGAACGGGGCAGGCGCACGCTAGCCGCCGTCTGGCTCTTGACGAAAGCCTCGGCAAAACTGACCCCGACGCCCATTACTTCGCCGGTCGATTTCATTTCCGGGCCGAGAATGGTGTCCACGCCGCGGAACTTGGCGAACGGGAAGACGGCTTCTTTGACCGAGAAGTAGTTCGGAATCACTTCCTTGTTGAAGCCCTGGCTGGCCAATGACTGGCCGACCATGCAGCGCGCTGCGATCTTTGCCAGTTGCAGGCCAGTGGCTTTGGAGACAAAGGGTACCGTACGCGAGGCGCGCGGGTTGACCTCGAGGACGAAAACGACATCGTCCTGGATGGCGAATTGCACGTTCATCAGACCGCGAACGTTGAGGCCCTTGGCCATCAGCCCTGTCTGCCGACGCATTTCGTCCTGCAATTCGGCCGACAGAGAATGCGGGGGCAGCGAACACGCCGAGTCACCGGAGTGCACCCCGGCCTGTTCGATGTGCTCCATGACGCCGCCGATCAGCACCTCGTCGCCATCGCAGAGGGCATCGACATCGACTTCACAGGCGTCGTTGAGGAAGCGGTCGAGGAGTACCGGTGAGTCGTTGGAAACCTTTACCGCCTCGCGCATGTAGCGTTCGAGATCGCGTGGATCGTGGACGATTTCCATGGCGCGTCCGCCGAGCACGTAGGACGGACGAACGACCAGCGGATAGCCGATCTCCGCGGCCAGGCGCAAGGCGTCGGGTTCGGTGCGTGCGGTGCGGTTGGCCGGCTGCTTGAGGCCGAGATCGTGGAGCAGTTTCTGGAAGCGTTCGCGGTCCTCGGCGGCATCGATCATGTCCGGGCTGGTGCCGATGATCGGCACGCCGTTCTCTTCGAGCGCCTGGGCGCGCTTGAGCGGGGTCTGGCCGCCGAACTGCACGATCACGCCCACCGGCTTCTCGATGTGCACGATCTCGAGCAGGTCCTCGAGCGTGATCGGCTCGAAGTACAGGCGATCCGAGGTGTCGTAGTCGGTGGACACGGTCTCCGGATTGCAGTTGACCATGATCGTCTCGTAGCCGTCCTCACGCATCGCCAGTGCCGCGTGCACGCAGCAGTAGTCGAATTCTATCCCCTGGCCGATCCGGTTGGGGCCGCCGCCGAGGACCATGATCTTCTTGCGGTCGCTGGGATTCGACTCGCACTCTTCCTCGTAGGTCGAGTACATGTAGGCGGTGTCGGTCGCAAACTCGGCGGCACAGGTGTCGACCCGCTTGTACACCGGGCGAAGCCGTAGCTCGTGACGACGCTCGCGAACCGCCGTCTGGGTGGTCTGCATCAGTGTCGCCAGACGCTTGTCCGAGAAGCCTGCCCGTTTCAGGTGTCGAAGCTCCTCACGCGAAAGCGACTCCAGGGGCCGCCCGCGGATTTGTTCGGCCTGCTTGTAGAGATCCTCGATCTGCGCCAGGAACCAAGGGTCGATCGCCGTCAGGCGGTGGATTTCATCAAGGCTCATGCCGATGCGCATGGCGTCAGCGACGTACCAGATCCGTTCCGGGCGCGCTTCGCTGAGCGCCATTTCGATCTCTTCGCGGTCGGTCGTCCGCTCGTCGAAGCCGTCGACGCCGATCTCCAGGCCGCGAAACGCCTTTTGCAGCGACTCCTGAAAGGTGCGCCCGATGGCCATCACTTCGCCGACCGACTTCATTTGCGTGGTCAGGCGCGAGTCGGCCTCGGGAAACTTCTCAAAAGCGAAACGCGGTACCTTGGTGACCACGTAGTCGATCGACGGTTCGAATGACGCCGGCGTCTTGCCGCCGGTTATTTCGTTCGCCAGCTCGTCGAGCGTATAGCCTACGGCCAGTTTGGCGGCCACCTTGGCGATCGGGAAGCCGGTAGCCTTTGACGCCAGCGCCGACGAGCGCGAGACGCGCGGATTCATTTCAATGACGATCATCCGCCCGTCACGTGGGTTGATCGCGAACTGCACGTTGGAACCGCCAGTGTCGACACCGATCTCGCGCAAGACCGCCACCGAGGCGTTGCGCATTATCTGGTATTCCTTGTCGGTCAGCGTCTGCGTTGGCGCGACGGTGATCGAATCACCAGTGTGTACGCCCATCGGGTCGAGGTTCTCGATGGCACACACGATGATGCAATTGTCGTTACGGTCGCGAACGACCTCCATCTCGAACTCTTTCCAGCCGATCAGCGACTCCTCGATCAGCAACTCGCGGGTCGGGCTGGCTTCCAGGCCGCGCTCACAAATGTCGAGAAATTCCTCCTGGTTGTAGGCAATGCCGCCTCCTGAACCGCCCATGGTGAATGATGGCCGGATGATAGTCGGGTAACCGATCATCGCCTGCACCTGCAGCGCCTCTTCCATCGAGTGCGCCATCGCCGAGCGTGCCGAGCCAAGACCGATCTTGGTCATCGCCTGTTTGAACTTCTCGCGGTCTTCAGCCTTGTCGATCGCCTCCTTGGTAGCGCCGATCATCTCGACGCCGAATTTCTCGAGAACGCCATGCCTGGCCAGGTCGAGGGCGCAGTTCAGCGCCGTTTGCCCACCCATCGTCGGCAGCAGCACGTCGGGCCGCTCGCGGCTGATGATCTTCTCGACAGTTTGCCAGTTGATCGGCTCGATGTAGGTCACGTCGGCCATGTCCGGATCGGTCATGATCGTCGCCGGGTTGGAGTTCACCAGGATGATCCGGTAGCCTTCCTCACGCAACGCCTTGCAGGCTTGCGCGCCCGAATAGTCGAATTCGCAGGCCTGACCGATGACGATTGGACCGGCGCCGATGATGAGAATGCTCTTGATGTCAGTGCGCTTGGGCATTTTGCCCCTTCTTGTCTTGCATCATCTGGACGAAGCGATCGAACAGATGGGCGATGTCGTGCGGACCCGGGCTGGCTTCCGGGTGGCCCTGAAAGGAAAAAGCGGGAACGTCGCGACGTGCGATGCCCTGCAGCGAGCCGTCGAACAGAGATACGTGCGTTGGCAACAAGTTTGCCGGCAGCGTTTCGCCATCAACCGCGAAACCATGGTTCTGACTGGTGATCAATACTTGCCCGCTACGCAGATCCTTGACCGGATGATTGGCGCCGTGATGGCCGAACTTCATCTTCGTCGTCCTCGCGCCGGACGCCAGTGCCAGCAGCTGATGCCCGAGGCAGATGCCGAACGTCGGCACTCCGGCGGCGAGGACTTCGCGGATGGCCTTGATGGCGTAGTCGCAGGGCTCCGGGTCGCCGGGGCCGTTGGACAGAAATACGCCATCGGGTTGGCGCTTGAGGACCTCGGCGGCCGGTGTTTGTGCCGGAACAACCGTGACTTTGCAGCCGCGATCGGCAAGCATGCGCAGGATGTTGTGCTTGACGCCGAAGTCGTAGGCCAGGACGTGGAATGCGCCCTCTGCGACCGAGCGATAGCCATCCAGGCTCCACTCGCCGGCTGCCCATTCGTAGGGCGCCGCAGTGCTCACCACCTTGGCCAGATCCATGCCGGCGAGGCCGGGGAAGTTCCGTGCTTCCGCGATCGCCTTCTGGTCATCAAGGTCGATAGCCATGATGCAGCCAGCCTGGGCACCGCCTTCGCGAAGCACGCGGGTGAGCTTGCGCGTATCGATGCCGGCGATGGCGACGACGCCGTGCTTCTGGAGATAGTTGGGCAGGGTTTCCTGCAGGCGCCAGTTCTCGGCGCGAATCGGCAGGTCGCGAATGACCAGGCCGGCAGCATAGTTGCCGCGGGATTCGAAATCCTCGCTGTTACAGCCGACGCTACCGATGTGCGGGTAGGTGAGGGTAACGATCTGGCGGCAGTAGGAGGGATCGGTAAGGATCTCCTGATAGCCGGACATCGCGGTATTGAACACGACCTCACCGCTGGTGCTGCCGCCGGCGCCGATGGCATGGCCGCGGAAAATCGTCCCATCGGCCAGTGCGAGAATCGCCGGCGGAAGAGTGGGTAACAAGGACACGAAAGACTCCTGTTGATGCTGCTGGTGAATGCGTCGCCGGTCCGGGCTGCAGACATGCAAAAGCGGGACGGGCGCACGGCCCCCCCGCTCGGATCCTTGCAAGCCGAAGCATTATACGGGAGCGCAGCCTTGTTGGGCAATTCCCCGCTGCGTACGGAGCGTGTCGTGAGAGTGCGTCAGGCGGGCGTGTGGGGACCGCGAAGGCCATCGGTCGCGCCCTAGATGGTTCGTTTTCCGCTAACGAAACGATCCATTTCGGGTTTCAAGCGCTCCAATTCCTCGGTGAGCGATTTGGCGAGCTCGGCGCAATGCGACCAATCGATGTCGTTACCGGTGCTCGGCTTGGCGGCGTGCTCGATAGCAAGCGCCAAGCGTCGAGCCTTCTCGGCATGGAAGATCGCCAGGAGGCTCTTCAGCGTGTGTGCGTGGAGCGACAATTGCGCTGCTTCCCTGCTACGCAGGCTGGCCCATATTCGTGCTATGTGCTCCGCCCATTCGGCGACCAGCATCCCGGCTATGGTCAGCAAGAGCTCGCGATCACCCAGGTCACGGGCTGCCGCCGTCAAGTCCAGCGAGGTGGCGCTCAGCGCCGCCTCGGACAGCACCGAATCACCGTCGCTTTCTGGCGTCAGGCAGCGATCGATGGCGGCGTAGAACTCCTGTGGCTTGATCGGCTTGGCCACGTAGTCGTTCATCCCTGCTTCGAGGCATAGCTCGCGGTCGCCTTCCATGGCGTTGGCGGTCATGGCAATGATGCTCACCGACTTGAACTCGTGCGATATTACCCAGCTGCGTCGCATCTCTCGGGCGCGGATCGATTCGGTGGCTTCGATCCCGCCCATGATCGGCATTTGCATGTCCATCAGAATGAGATCGAAGGCTTGCTGCTCAAAGCGCTCGACCGCTTCGGCGCCGTTATTGGCCAGCGTCACTCGGTAACCGCGCTTCTCCAGAAGGCGTCGTGCCAGCTCCTGATTGACCGGGTTGTCTTCGACGAGCAAGGTTTCGAGCGCTCGGCCGTCTTGCGGTTCGGCTTTCGCCGCGAAATCAAAAGGTGCAAGGATTTGCGTGCTGTCGTCGTCGCAGCCGCCAGTGGCTAGCCTGAGTGCGCCGACAAGATCTTCGGGGGCGATTGGTTTGACCAGGCGCGTGGCGACAGCGAGTTCGCGCAGATGATCGAGGTCGTGCCGCTGCTGTTCGGTTGTTAGCAGCATGATCAGCCTTTCGGGGCACGCGCCTTCCTGCCATGATTTGGCCAAGGCGAGTCCTCCGGGTGGCTGCATCAGCGCGTCGACGAGTACGAAGTCGTATGGGAAACCGACGGCACGTGATTTTTCGATCGCCTTGAGTGCTTCCCCGGCATCGCTGATCTTTGCTGTGTCGACGCCGCATTGCGCGAGTACCGCGGCCAGTTGCGCGGCGATGATCGGATGTCGTTCAAGCAGCAGTGCGCGCTGTCCACTGAGCTGAATTATCTGCGGGGCCGCTTGGGCGCTGGTATCAATAGCAAAACGGGCGGTGAAATAGAAACTGGAACCCTTGCCCTCGACGCTTTCGAGCCACACTCGACCCTTCATCATCTGCACCAGGTGCGTACAGATCGTCAGGCCCAGGCCAGTGCCGCCAAAACGACGTGTCGTCGAATCGTCCGCTTGCGAGAATGCGCCAAAAATTGCCGTCTGCCGCGTTTCTGGGATGCCGATGCCGGTATCGCGAACGGCAAAGCGCAGCAGGGTTGAATCGGTCCCAGCTTCGTCGATCGAGACCGCCACCTCGATCTCTCCCTGCTCGGTGAACTTGATCGCGTTGCCGATGAGGTTGCCGAGCACCTGCCGCAGGCGCGCCGGGTCGCCAACGACCTTGCTCGGAACGTCCGGCGCCACCGATACGATCACCTCGAGCCCTTTCTTGTGGGCGATCAGCGCCTGCGCGCGGGCGGCATCGAAAACCAGCGGCGATAACGGGAAGGGAATTGCTTCAAAGCGCAGTTTGCCCGCTTCGATCTTGGAAAAATCCAGTATGTCGTTGACGATTGCCAGCAGGGACTCTGCCGACGACTTGACCGTTCTTAGGTAGTGCCGCTGCTCGGCGTCCAGTTGCGTGTCGAGCGCGAGGTCGGTCATGCCGATGATTCCGTTCATCGGTGTGCGGATTTCGTGGCTCATGTTGGCCAGGAACGTGCCGCGCGCCCGGTTGGCCGACTCGGCGGCTTCCTTGGCCAGCAGAGCGCCTTCTTCGACCTGCTTGAAATCGCTGATATCGCGTTGCAGCAGCAGCATCCGCAAGGGGTCGCCGCGCTGGTCGTGGGCGATGATCCTGCCTTTCAGCAGCAGCCATTTCCATTGGCCGGTCTTGGTTCGCAGGCGACAGCTGCCATGGAAGCCGGGCGTCTTGTTCTGTGCGTGTGCGGCAATGAGCGCATTGAAGGCTCGCAGATCCTCGGGGTGAGCCAGCTCGCGCCAGGCGGCGAGGGTATCGGCCAGGTCATCCTCGGCGTAGCCGAGCAGTTGCTTCCAGCCGCGCCCCGATTCAATGCGCCCACCGGCAAGATGCCAATCCGAAAACGCGTCACCCGACAGTTCGGCCTGCACGCTATGCAGCCGTGCGTACTTCGACACCAGGGTGTCGGCCGCTTCGAGGACGGCGGAAACGCTGGCCGCGAGTTCGGGAGAGTTTTTGGCAAGTGCGGATCGCAAGCGCTCGAGAGCAGTCTCTGGATCATCGCCCAGGATGCTGCTCAGTTTGCGGGTCAGTTGCCGGTTGTGCAGCGCCAAGGTTTGTAGGCCGTCGGTAGGGGACTAGAGCGTGCGTCGAGGACTTCAGCGCAGACCGAGAACGTCTTGCATATCGAACAGGCCGTGCTTCATGTTTGCGAGAAAATGGGCGGCGCGCAGGCTGCCCAGTGCATACGGCATGCGGCTGCTTGCCTTATGGCCGATCTCGACGCGCTCGCCGAGGCCGCAGAAGAGGACATTGTGATCGCCCACTATATCGCCGCCGCGGACGGTGGCGAAGCCGATCGTCGACGAAGCGCGCTCGCCGGTGACGCCCTCGCGACCATAGACCGCACAGTCGCCGAGCTCGCGACCAAGCGCCTGCGCGACGACTTCGCCCATGCGCAGCGCCGTTCCCGATGGCGCATCGATCTTGTGTCGGTGGTGCGCTTCAACGATCTCGACGTCGTAGCCCTCGTCCATGATGCGGGCGGCGACGTCAAGAAGTTTGAAAACCACGTTGACGCCGACGCTCATATTCGGCGCAAAAACCACCGGGATATCCAGCGCCGCGGCGGTAATCGCTTTCTTTCCGTTGGCATCAAATCCGGTGGTGCCAATGACGATTGCCGTTCCATGCCGACGGCAAATATCGAGATGCTGAAGAGTCCCTTCAGGGCGGGTGAAATCGATCAGGCAGCTGGCCTCGGCAATTCCCGCTTCGCTGTTGCTGCTGATCGCGACGCCGCACGGCGAGCCGACCATCTCGCCGGCGTCCTTGCCAAGCAGCGGCGTACCGGGCTGGTCAAGCGCCGCGACCAGCGTGGCTTGCGAATCCTTGAGGGTGGCTTCAACCAGCATGCGTCCCATGCGCCCGCCAGCGCCGGCGATGGCGATTTTCAATGCCGTCATTTCATAGTCCCACGCTGTCCAGCATCTTGCCAAAAAACCCCGGTTCGTCCGGTGGCGGGAGGGTTGCGCTGCCATCGGCCGGCAGCGAGCCGAGATCGATTTCCCGAATCCTTGTTTCCGGTAGTACGACACCATCAGTCGGCTCGGCGGCGGCGACATCGCCGGCGACCCGTACCAGCTTGCCGTCGTCGTCAAAAAACACGACAAAACGCCGCGTCTCGGCCTTACTGCTGTTGCCTTTTTTCATCCAATAGAAGTAATCCCAGCGATTGGCATGAAACATGTCGATCAGTACTGGCGTTCCGAGAATGAAGCGCACCTGATCCTTGCTAAGGCCGGGGCGCAATTGCGACACCATGTCCTGGGTCAGGACGTTTCCCTGCTGCACATCGATCCGGTACTCGGTGACGATATGCGGCACCTCGGAGCAAGCCGAGAGGGCGCAGACAACAAGGACGGTAGTGACGAATCGTGGGAAGATCATGTTCTGGTCGGATCGTGGTGAGGATCAAAGAGAAGCGAACGTTGGCTTGATGGTAGCCGTTACCATCGGCCGGATCGACCGTCAAGCCGGCATGATGCTTGCCTTGGCTGATCACGACCGCAGTCGACGGTATATCATAACCGAAATATCAAGCCACTTCCGCCCGCAGCCGACCAAGGTAAGCCAATGAGCAACTCCGACAATCTCAAGAGCATGGGACTGAAAGCCACGCTTCCGCGTCTCAAGATTCTTGCCCTTTTCGAGAGGACCGAGGTTCGTCATCTTACGGCAGAGGATGTCTATCGACTGCTCCTTGCCGAGAATCTTGACGTTGGTTTGGCCACGGTCTACCGTGTTCTGACGCAGTTCGAACAGGCAGGGCTCCTCGAGCGCCACTATTTCGAATCCGGCAAAGCGGTATTCGAACTCAGTGCAGGCCAGCACCACGATCACCTGGTGTGCATCGACTGCGGGCGCGTCGAGGAGTTCTACGATGCCGAGATCGAACGCCGGCAAACGAAGATCGCCAGGGAACGCGGCTTCATCATTCGCGAACACGCGCTTTACCTTTACGCCGAATGCAGCAAGCCGGAATGCCCGTACCGTCGCGCCGATTCGGCAAGCGGTCCTGGGGAGCGTAGCAAGCTGAGTCCCAGCGACTGAAGAGCCGCACAGTCAAACCTCATTTGCCGACGATTCAACTGCCTCAGCGGTTTTTTCCCGAACCGGCGACAAACAGTTCCGGATCCACCATGGCGCCATTGAGGATCACGCTCCAATGCAGGTGTGGGCCGGTGGCACGACCGGTCATTCCTACGCCGCCAATGCGCTGTCCTTTGCTCACTGCGTCGCCGGTTTGCACCGCCGTGCTGTCGAGGTGGCAATACATGCTGATCAGACCGTTGCCGTGATCGACAAACACCGTCTTGCCGTTGAAGAAGTAGTCGTCGACGGCGAGTACGTGGCCCTGCGCATTGGCCTTGACCGTTGCCCCGCGCGCTACGGCAATATCGAATCCAGCGTGCGGTGAGCGGGGCTCCCCGTTGAAAAAGCGGCGCACACCGAAGCGTCCGCTGCGACGTCCTTGCGCAGGCAGCACAAAATCCAGGTCGGTATCGTCCGCATTGCGCCAATGGCGTTTCAGACGCTGGATGGTGGCCAGTTCCCCCTCGACGCGCGTCAGGTCGCTGGCCGATAACTCCACCTTGCTGCCGTCCTTCATCGTGATTCGTTGCGCGGGATAATCCTTGTTGGCGACAGTGAAGGGCAGCAGTTGCCAGTCGCCCGCGATGTCCACCAGCAACTCGTAGTTTCCCGGGGCGGTGGCCAGGTCAAGGCCGACTACCGCGACCCACTGCGCGCCGTCGGCAGCGACCAGTACATGTTGCTCGCCGAACCAGGCCTGCGGCCGTGCGCTGTTGTCCGAGATCGGGCCAACCACGACCAAGGCGACGCCGCCGGGGACGCTGGCTGCCGTCGGTAGAGCGGCTTGCGCCGAGGTGCCGCTGAACAAGCCCACCAGCAGAGCCATGCAGGATGAAGCGCTGGTGATTCTGCTGACCATACTGGCCATCATCACAGCGACTCCGGCGAGAAGGTGTCGCATTGGCGTACGTCGCCGCTGTCCATGCCGCGTTTGAACCACCGGGCACGTTGTCTGGAAGTGCCGTGGGTGAAGGACTCGGGCACCACCTGACCCTGCGTTTGCCGTTGCAGGCGATCGTCGCCAATTGCGGCTGCGGCGGTCAAGGCCTGCTCGATTTCGCCGGGTTCGAGGATCTGCTGCATGTTGTCCGCGCGACGACCCCAGACACCGGCGAAACAGTCGGCCTGTAGTTCGAGGCGCACCGATAGCTCATTGGCGGCGGCTGGTCGGCCACTGCCTTGTTGTGCGGCATGTACCTTTTCTGAAATGCCGAGCAGATTCTGGACGTGGTGACCAACTTCGTGGGCGATGACGTAGGCCTGGGCGAATTCACCGGGTGCGGAAAAGCGGTCCTTGAGATCACGATAGAATGCCAAGTCGATATAGACCTTGTGATCGGCAGGGCAGTAGAAGGGACCCATCGCCGAACGGCCGGTGCCGCATGCGCTTGGCGTTGCGCCGGCAAACAGTACCAGTTTCGGCTCCTGGTAGCGGTGCCCGGCCTGCTGAAAAATGTCGTGCCAGACGGTTTCGGTGCTGGCCAGCACTTTGCTGACGAAGCTTGCCATGTGCTCCTTGGTGCTTGGCTGCGGTGCCGGTCGGCTTGCCTGCGCGGGTGCGCCGGCGCTTGATTCGAGATTCAGAATCAGCGTCGGGTCGATGCCAAAGAAGTAGCTCGCGGCGAGCGCGATAACCAGGGTGCCGATACCGATATTGCCGCGCCGCATCGTTCCGCCGCGGCGGTCCTCGACATTCCGACTTTCACGCTGATCTTCCAGGCGCATGATTCGTCCCTCAGGCCCGCTCCGCGTGCAGCGGGTGCGGCAAAAAAGCGTACAAAATAAAATTTTCGTGCATAATCCGCGCACTTTTTCAAGTACAGGCTCACAGAGGCCTGCTTTTTACAAGAAGGGTGCGTATGGATACTTTGTTCTGGATGGCCGTTGCGACGGTGGTGGTCGTGTTGATCTTCGACTACACCAACGGCTTTCATGATGCCGCAAATATTGTCGCGACGGTGATCGCGTCGCGGGCGATGACTCCGGTGCAGGCCGTTCTGATCGTCGGCTTCTTCGAGTTCATGGGGCCCTTGCTTGGCGGGACCGCGGTGGCCAATACCATCGGCAAGTTCGTCGACCTGGGGGATGTCGACCCGCAGCTGGCAGTTCTGATCATGTTCTGTGGCCTGCTTGGCGCCATCGTCTGGAACCTGGCGACCTGGTGGCTCGGCATTCCGTCTTCTTCGTCGCATGCGCTGGTCGGTGGTCTTGCTGGTGCGGTGGTTGCGGCCGTAGGCTCCGACCATGTCATCTGGGGCTTCCAGGAGCTGATGACCCAGGGCAAGCTGACTGGCGTGATGAAGGTCCTGCTGGCGCTGTTCGTTTCGCCACTGCTCGGTTTCTGGGTCGGATTCGGGATTCACCGTCTCGGGCGTAGGCTGCTGGCGGGCGCCAAGCCGACCGCCAACGCCACGCTGCGCAAGATGCAGTTTTTCACGGCCGCTGGCCTCGCTTTCTCGCACGGCGCCAACGACGCGCAGAAAAGCATGGGCATGCTCACCCTGGTGCTCATGCTCGGCGGCTTCATTCCGTCGTTCGAGGTGCCGTTCTGGGTGGTCTTGTCTTGTGCTGCGGCGATCACCCTTGGCATCATGTCCGGTGGCTGGCGCATCGTGCGTACCCTCGGCTTCGCGATCTATCGGGTCCGCCCGCTGCACGCCTTTGACTCGCAGCTTACGTCGGCGCTATTGATTTTTTCAGCATCGATGATCGGTGCGCCGGTGTCTACCACGCACGTGGTGGCCACCTCGATCATGGGCATCGGCTATTCCGAACGCCCGCGCGCCGTACGCTGGAAAAAGGCAAAAGATATCGCCAAGACCTGGGTAATCACCATCCCGGCATCGGCACTTACCGCAATCGTTATTTACGCCGTTACCCGAGTCATACTCGGCCAGCACGCTTGACACTTAGAGGAGATGAATCATGGAAGATAATCAAACTAACGACGCCAACAAGCCGATCTTTCGCCGCCTGTACGAGCGCGTCTTCCCGACCGTCGCCGACTTTTTCGGCATGCTCGCCGAGCAGAGCGCTAACGCGGCAGAGACCACGCGCCTGCTCGTCGAATTCATGGAAACCGGCGACGTGGCAGTCAGCCAAAAAGTCCGCGCCGACGAGCACCAGGCCGATCGCATGAAGGCCACCAACCTCGGTGTGCTGGCCGAGGCTTTTTCGACCCCGATCGATCGCGAAGACATTCACCGCGCGATCATGACTCTTGACGACATCGTCAACTACTGCAAGTCGACAGTCGTCGAGATGGACGTCCTCGGTCTGCAACCTGACAAGTACAGCCTGGAGATGGCGTTGCACATCCGCGAAGGGGTCGATGCACTGGCCAGAGGTTTCGGTCGCCTGGCGTCCGATCCGGCCGCTTCCGGCGTCGATGCCGCCGCCGCCAGGAAAGCCGAGCGCACGGTTGAGAAAGCGTATCGGCGAGCAATCGTCGAGCTGTTCCAGGGCGACGATTACCTGAACATGTTCAAGCGGCGCGAGACCTATCGCCACATGTCCAACGCCGGCGACCGGGTGGCTGACGCGGCCAACGCGCTCGATGATATCGTCGTTAAGCTGTGCTGAAAACTGCTGTTGCGATCGGGGTTGTATTCGCCAGCCCTTAGGCTTACATTGGAGCTGCCAAAGTCGGCACAGTCACAAGGAGATGCGTATGAGGAAGCTTAACGCCGGCCTGATGGCCTTGGCGCTGGCGCTATCAAGTGCAACCGCTGTCGCCTGTTCGGCTGAGAAAGCCAAGGATGGCCAGGCTGAGATGAGCACTCCGTCAAAACCCAAGAGCTGACTGGTCGGACCCCCTTAAATTACCGCGGCGCGTACCTCAGGTACGCGCCGCGTTCGTTTTTGTGCTCGGAGTGCTCAAGGGCTCAACGGGGGGGCGTCGCTTCAGCAAGTCACTGCTTACTCACAGCTCGCCTGGCAGGTGGTCGGGTCATCGGCACAGTCGCCCTTGCCGGTGACGGTGCATTGCTGCCGCGATCGGTAGCTGAAGCTGATGCCTTCGCCATAGTTGCAAGTCAGCAGGTTGATCTGGCCCTGCTTGCTGGCCGAAATTTTCGACACCGGCATCGCCTTGATCGTCTCAGCAGCCAGGTCGCACGAGAGATAGGCACTGAAGCTGCCGTCAGCCGACTCCCACTGCGCGACATTCTTCAGCTGTCGGTAGGCCTGATAGTCAGTGCATACGCTCGTATTCTGTTCGTACATGCGCCGGTTGTCGCTGCAGTAGCCGGTGAAGGTGTACTTGAGCTCGGCTTCGCTGGGGCAGCTGCCAACCTGGACGGCGGTTGCCAGCTTGGGGCACGACAATGTTTCAGCGGTGCTGTCGGTGACTATCGATGCGAGGACCAGAAGGCACGCGATCATGGATGATTTCATTGGCCGGTTCTCCGATGGCAAGTGACAAGTGACTATTGCGAAGCGATGGGTACGTGCCTGGCCGCTGCTCGTGGTCTTTTGCTGGCCATTATTTCGTGAATCTGCTCGGCGATTTGTGCCGCCGGCATGGCGTAGGCAAATTTCCGGATAAAGCGACCGTCGGGACCGAGAAGATACATCCCGGCACTGTGGTCGACCGCGTACTGGTCTTCGGGAGCGCCGGGTTCGCGGACTTTTTCATAGCGCACCTTGAAGCTCTCGGCGGCTTTGCGGACCAGCGCCGGCGAACCGGTCAGGGCGATGATGCGCGGATCGAAGAAGGCAACGTAGTCGCGCAGTGTGTCCGCGGTATCCCGCTCCGGGTCGACGGTGATGAACAGCGCTTGCAGCGCATCGGCTTCCTTGCCGAGCCGGCTGATGACGATTGCCATCTCGGCCAGCGTGGTCGGACAGATATCGGGGCAGTAGGTGTAGCCGAAGGTGAGCAACTGGAAGCGCCCGCGGAAATCCTGGTTGCTGACCGCACGCCCGTTGGCGTCCATCAGCAGGTAACGGCTGCTGATGGACGTTTCGCCGTCGGCGGGTATCTGCTCCGTGGCCAGATTGGCAGCCAGGGACGGGTGCGTCAGCCCGACGCTCAAGGACAGCGCAAGCAGCAGTTTTCTCATCACGGTCTACTGAGCCGCTGCCGGAAGCAAAGTCTGCAAGCGTTCCGAGAGTTCGTTGAGCCGGCCGGAAAAAGTGCTTGCCGTGGGGCAGGGCGCGTGCCCCATCTGGCCTTGAGCGAGGAAGGCGGCATTGGTTTCCTCCTCGAAGCTTTCGCCGTAACGACGGGTTTTCGGCGCGTGCCGGATGGCCAGTTTCTTGGCCTCGCTGGCGATCGCCATCTCGCCGCAGGCCAGCGCCTGGCCGTTTAGCTGTCCAAGATCGCCGATGGCAGCGAGTGAGGAAGCGGCGGAGGCGTCGGCTGCTGACTCCGGGGTCGCGGCGGCCGGCCCGGCGAGAAAGCTTAAGGCGGCGAGAAAGGTCAAGCGTTTCATCGAGGTTCCAGTGCGGGCAGAGCTGTGTATGGCGCTCGATTATAGGCGCTGCGGGCCGGGGCGATCGTTGATGACGCTCAAAAAGGGCTCTGCCATGCAGCGCTCTCTGGCAACAACGCTGGCAACGGTCCGCGCCGCCGATGCGCGTGCCCGGTGCCGCTGGTGTACACTGCGCGGCTCTTACCTCATTGCCGCTCGCGCATCGCAGCGGGCGCCGGATACTCAGCATGGCCCAACTCGTTCTTCTGCCGGGCAAGGATCGCTCGCTTGCCCGCCGTCATCCGTGGATCTTCGCCGCTTCGGTCGATCGCCTGCGCGGCCGCGCCCGTCCGGGCGATACCGTCGATGTCGTCGCCGCCAACGGGCGGCCGTTGGCCAAGGCCGCCTGGAGTCCGCAATCGAAGATTCGCGCCAGGGTGTGGAGCTTCGATCCCGAAGAGATCATTGATGACGCTTTCTTCAAGCGCCGCATCCAGGCCGCCGTCGAGCGTCGCCAGCTGATGCCGGAGCTAGGTAGCGAAGGAGGCATGCGGCTGATTCACGGTGAATCCGATGGTCTGCCTGGCTTGATCGCCGATTGCTATGGCGACACGGTCGTCGTGCAGCTGACGGCTACCGGCCCCGAAAAGTGGCGATCGGCGATCGCTGGCGCACTGCAGCGGGCGACGGGTTGCACACGCATCTACGAACGATCCGATTCCAATGTGCGTCGGCTGGAAGGGCTGGAACCCGTGAGCGGCTGGCTGCTCGGCGAAGCGTCGGAAGAGGCGCTGCTCATTGTTGAAAACGGGGTGCGTATCAACGTTGACGTCGTCAGCGGTCACAAGACGGGTTTCTATCTCGACCAGCGCGACAACCGCCTGCTCACCCGCCAGCTTTCTGCCGGGCGCGCGGTACTCAACTGCTTCTGCTATACCGGCGCGTTTTCGCTGCAGGCGTTGGCCGGTGGCGCGGCGAGCGTCCTTTCCATCGATTCCTCGGGGCCGGCGCTGGCCATGGCCGCCGACAATCTGGCGCTTAATCCGCAGCTCGCTGCGGGCCGTGCCTCGTGGCGCGAGGACGATGTCTTCGAGGCCTTGCGGGTGCTGAAAAGCGATGGCCAACGCTTCGACCTGATTATTCTCGATCCGCCCAAGTTCGCTCCGTCGGCCGCACACGCCGAAGGAGCCGCGCGCGCCTATCGGGATATCAATGCCTTTGGTTTTCGCTTGCTCAATCCAGGCGGATTGCTGATGACCTATTCCTGCTCGGGTGGTATTCGCAGCGAGCACTTCCAGCAGATCGTTGCCGATGCCGCCGTCTCCGCCGGCTGCGACGCTCGTATCCTGCGCCGCCTCTCGGCGCCGCCGGATCATCCGGTGGCGCTGCATTTCAGCGAGGGCGAATACCTCAAGGGCCTACTCTGCCAGGTCGATTGAGGATTCCTGGGCCGCTTGCAGATCCTCCTCCCTGACTTGCCCCCGCGATCAGTGACTACCCCAGAGATTCTGTACCCGTATATCCCGGCCGCAACCGCTACGGTAGTAGGCGTAACGGATAGGGTTCTTCTTGTAGTAGTCCTGGTGGTATTCCTCGGCCAGATAGAAGGTTGAGGCTGGCTGCAGTTCGGTCTCTATGCGCGGGAGTTTTCCGCTTTTGAGCAGCGCATCGCGACTGCTTTCGACGACCTTGCGTTCGCCATCGTTCTGCCAGTAAATGCCACTGCGGTACTGACTGCCGACATCGCAGAACTGGCGGTCCTTGACCGTCGGATCGATGTGTCGCCAGAAGTATTCCACCAGCTGCGGATAGCTGACCTTTTGCGCGTCATAGCGCACGCGGACCGCTTCGGTATGCCCGGTGCCTCCGGCACTGACCTGCTCGTAGGTTGGGTTGACGGTCTGGCCGGCAGTGTAACCGGATTCGACCGAGATCACGCCGGGCAGCTTCTCGAAATCGGCCTCGATACACCAGAAACAACCGCCAGCGAAGATCGCTGTCTGGGGCGTAGCCGTGCTCGGCGTGGCCGCCTTGCCGGCGGGCAGGTCGGCAGTCGGCGAAGCGCCCGCAGCAGTGGCAAGAAGCAGTAAGGACAGCGCCGTCAAGAGTGGTCTCCGGCTCATGTCCGCAACTCCGGAAGTTTCTCGGTACGCGGAACAAATTGCAGCGCGACGCCATTGTTGCAGAAACGCTTGCCTGTCGGTTTCGGACCGTCGTTGAAAATGTGGCCCTGGTGCCCGCCGCAGCGTGCGCAGTGATACTCGGTGCGCGGATAGAAGAGCTTGAAGTCGGTCTTGGTGGCCACGGCGTTCGGCAGGTGCTGCCAGAAACTTGGCCAGCCGGTACCGCTTTCGTACTTCGTCGAGCTGTCGAACAAGGGCAGGTAGCAGGCGGCACAGATAAAGGTTCCGTCACGCTTTTCCTGGTTTAGCGGGCTACTGCCGGCACGTTCCGTATCCTCCTCGAAAAGCACGCGGTAAGAGGCAGCGGGCAGCAGCTCGGCCCATTCGCTTTTCGGTTTCGACAGCGTGCTGCCGGGTGTCGCCTCAGTGCGCGCCCAGATTGGGCCGGAAGCAGCCAGCGGCAGGAGGGAGGCGGTCAAGCCGCCCAGCCATTTCAGTGATTGTCGACGATCCATTGTTTTCTCCATTGAAAGATCAGCTTGCCGTAGCGCCCGCCGGCTGCAGACAGCCGGGCATCGCTAGTGCTTGTAATACTTCTCCAGCCTGAGCATCCTGCACGAAGGCCGCAACTCCGAGCTGGCTGCGCTGCCAGCTGGCCGGAATTTTTACTGTTTGCCGCCAGAGCGCAGCGCCGTCGGTCTTGTTGAGCGGCAAGGCTGTCGACCAGAAGCGCACTACTCGGTCGTGTCGCAATGCGGCGCCGCGGTTCTCGCCCGCACGAATATCGCTGCGCAGCTGGTTCTCGTAGATGATCACGATGCCTTCGGGCGCTCGCCCGGTGTCCCAGCCTTCCCTGAGCGCGAAACGCGCTTCGAGATCGACGGCGCCATCGCCGGCCGGTCGCATCTGCAGTGCGATGTCGGCGGCGGCCTGCAGGCGGTTGATCTTCTCGACGCGCTCGGTGACGCTCGCCGCGCTGTGCCATTGGCGCAGTTCCTTCATGCCCGTAAACACCTCCGGCGTATAGACGGTACTTGATCTTGCAAGACGCGTGAGCCAGCGCTGGCGTTCGGCAAAGGCGGGCTGGGCAAAGGGATCCTGCCAGCCGATGTAGTCCCAGTAGTCGACGTGTAGCGCCAGGGCGACCACTTGTTCGGCTGAAAAGCCTTGCGACAGTTCCCTCAACCACTGGTCCGCAGGTGGGCAACTGCTGCAGCCCTCCGAGGTATACAACTCGATCAGCGCAACGCGGTGTGGGGGACTCTGTTTGGTGCAGCTCGTGGCCTGTGCGACGGGCGATAGTGCCAGGCAGAGGAAGCTCAAGGCGGCGACTGCTGGTGAGCATTGGCGGGCGGAAGGCATTGTCTTCTCCTTGCTGGGGTTTGCGAAATGGTCGTGCGAAGGATGGCAAACCTTACGCTTTTCTGTACCTTGAGCCGACCGCTCCGCTGCACGCGACGCTTGACAGGAAGCGCATCTGCAGCCTTAATTCGCCGCCATGATCATCCGCACCATTTTTTCGAGGCTCGTGCTTGAAGCGTCGGTAGACGCTGAAAGCGTTGCTTTATTCAGGGCCCCGGCGGGGGCTGGGCGCGGCGCCAGGGCGCAAGGACCACGGCGATGCCACTAATCGAACCGCAGCGAGCGATTCCAGTGACCCTGTTGACCGGCTTTCTCGGCGCCGGCAAGACGACGCTGCTCAACCATCTGCTGAAGCAGCCAGAACTCGCCGATGCGGCGGTAATGATCAACGAGTTTGGCGAAGTCGCGGTGGATCATTTTCTGGTCGAAAAGGTCGACGACAACCTCGTCGTACTCGCCTCCGGTTGTCTCTGTTGCAGTGTTCGTGGCGAGCTTGCGCGCAGCCTGCGTGACCTCTTCATGCGCCGCCTGCGCCGCGAGATTCCGGCTTTCTCGCGAGTGCTGATCGAAACCACCGGCCTTGCTGATCCTGCGCCGGTGTTGTACACCCTGCTCGAAGACTTCTTCATCGCCGAGCGTTTCCGCATTGACGGGGTGGTCACAGCGGTCGACGTCACACATGCGGATGGCCAGCTCGGGCGCCATTTCGAGGCCGTCCGCCAGGTGGCCATGGCTGACCGTCTATTGCTCACCAAATGCGATCTGGCGACGCCCGAGGAGATCGCCCGCGTGGCTCGCCGGCTGACCCGAGCCAACCCTGGCGCAACACAAATCGAGGTGAGCCGGGGGGGCGTCGACGCCGCGCAGCTGCTTGGCTGCGGCCTCTATGATCCGCTGAAGCGCGGCGCCGACGTTCGCCGTTGGCTGGCTGAGGAAAGAGTGGCCACAGCAAGCGCCGAGAGGCGGGAAGCACATGCCCATGACGCCAATCGTCACGATGCCCTGGTGCATGCTTTCGTTCTACGTTTCGAGCCGCCATTCGCGTGGCCGGAATTTGCCGAAGCGATCGATGTCCTGCTGGCTAGCTGTGGCGATCGCATTCTGCGCGTCAAGGGCTTGATCAAGGTCGAGGGCGAAGCTGCGCCGCGTGTCGTCCATTGCGTTCAGCATATCCGCTACCCGGAATCGGTTTTGCCGGCGTGGCCGGACGAAGACCAGCAAAGCCGTCTGGTGTTCATTGTCCGGGCGTTGGCTCGCGACGTCGTCGAAAAGGCATTTGCCATGTTCTGCGGGGCCGTCGCCGGAAGTGCTGGCGACTGAGCTGCGTCAGTGCGCTGCTCATCGTCAGGCGCGCTCGGCACGCGTCGCCAAAGGGTGATCCTGCTTGCCGTATCGATGGGCCTGCATCGGGGTGCTGTTTCGGCGCTGGCCAGCAAATGCAGAGAATTTGAATCCGCCGAGTCGGGGTTCAAATTGCAGTGCGCTGGACGATGTGTTACAAGGTTATTCGTTAGAAAAATCACCCGCATGCCTTCTCGCCATGGTCTTTTCATTTTTCAAGAAGCAGCCGCCGGAAAAGAAAATGCCTGCCCGGCCCGCAGCCGTTCCTCCGTCGGCACATGGTCGGGGCACTGCTTCTGGAGTTGCGTCGTCGACAGAAAAACCGAAGCCGGCCGCTGCGCCGGTGGGCCTCGCCCGCTCGGATGTTCCTTTCGCTACTCCGGCGACCACCAGCGAAGGGCCACCGCTGGAGCTTAGTGAGTTCGTGTTCAGCGAGATAGCTGCCGAGTTTCAGGTCGAAGCAGAAGTCGATCCGCTCGACGCAGAAGCTGAAGAAGCTGCGATGTTCTATGCCAATGGACAGGACGCTGCGGCTCGCTCCCTATTGGAGAAGTCGACCCGTGAGCGGCGGTCTGGTCCAGCAGAGCGCTTGTGGCTGATGCTCTTTGATCTGCTCCGCTTGAGCGGCCAGAAAGCCGCGTTCGAGGCGCTGGGCATTGAGTACGCACAAGCTTTCGAGAAGTCGCCTCCGGTGTGGCGTGACGCCGCGGTCAGTGCACCGGTGCCGGGCAAAGTGGTGGGAACGGCACTTTTCAAGGGTGACTTGCTCGGCAGTAACGACGCGGGCTTTGAGGCGGTTCGTCTGGCACTCAAGAAGAATCCGCATCTTCGCCTTGACTTGTCGAAGCTGCGCAAGCTTGATGCCGGTGGCTGTGAACGGCTTCTGGCGTTGTTGCAGCAAGCGCGTCGGGGCAAGGCCGAGATCGATCTGCTGGGCCGCGATGTCCTCGGCGCTTTACTCGATAGCCAAATCGCCACCGGTGGCCCGGAAGACCGGCCGTGCTGGCTGCTGAAACTCGAGCTTTGCCAGTTGCGCGGGCAACTGGAGGTCTTCGAGGAGATGGCGATCAACTATGCGGTGACCTTTGAAATCTCGCCGCCGTCCTGGGAGTTGGAGCGGGTGGTGGATGGCGAGCCGGCGCCGCTCGAACTGGCGGTGGCTGATCAACTGCTGACTGAGGCTTACATCATCAAAGGCGAGATCAAGGGGGCTCGTTTCGGTGATCTGCAAGCGTACGCCGCGGCCAACGATCCCGTCTTGATCGACTGTTCGACGGTGACGCGCATGGACTTCCTCAGTGCCGGGGCTTTGCTCAACGTGCTGACCTCGGTTAAACGCTCGGGGCGACAGGTCATTGTCCGTCACCCCAACCACCTGCTGGCCGAGTTGTTCCGGGTCGTTGGCTTACGCGGCGTCGCTGAAATCGAATTGGCCAGGAATTAATGTGAACGTCGCGCACGCGACTCACGAAGTACATACCACGGGAGTTCTGGAATGGATCAATACCACGGGACGACGATTCTGTCGGTTCGCCGGGGCAAGCGTGTGGCCATGGGTGGCGACGGGCAGGTGACGCTTGGCAACCTGGTGATCAAGGCCAGTGCACGCAAGGTTCGCCGTATCCATCAGGGCCAGATCCTCGCCGGTTTTGCGGGCGGCACGGCGGATGCCTTCACGCTTTTCGAACGCTTCGAAGCAAAGCTCGACAAGCATCAGGGGAATCTCATGCGCTCGGCGGTTGAACTGGCCAAGGATTGGCGCAGCGATCGGGCACTACGGCGGCTCGAGGCGATGCTCGCCGTTGCGGACCGGGAGAATTCGCTGATTATCACTGGCAATGGCGACGTCGTCGAACCGGAGTACGGTATCGTGGCCATCGGCTCGGGCGGGGCCTTCGCCCACTCGGCGGCACGGGCGCTGGTCGAGAACAGTGAACTTGATTCGGCCGAGGTGGTCCGCAAGTCGTTACAGATCGCCAGCGAGCTGTGTATCTACACCAATCAGAATTTCACCATCGAGGTGCTGGAATAAACATGTCGGCCATGACTCCGCAAGAAATCGTTCACGAACTCGACAAGCACATCGTTGGTCAGGGCAAGGCCAAGAAGGCGGTGGCCATCGCCTTGCGTAACCGCTGGCGGCGGGCGCAGGTGGCCGAGCCGCTGCGCCAGGAGATTACCCCCAAGAATATTCTGATGATCGGCCCCACCGGCGTCGGAAAGACGGAAATTGCGCGCCGCCTGGCGCGGCTGGCGAACGCACCGTTCATCAAGATCGAGGCCAGCAAGTTCACCGAGGTCGGTTACGTCGGGCGCGACGTCGAGACGATCATTCGCGACCTTGTCGAGATCGCCATCAAGAGCGTCCGTGAACAGGCGATGACGGGTGTCCGCGAGCGCGCCCAGGACGCCGCTGAAGAGCGCGTCCTCGACGCCCTGCTACCGTCCGCGCGGGCGACCTACTTCAACGACACGCAAGCGTCCGAGGAAAGCACGACCCGACAGAAATTCCGCAAGAAGCTGCGCGAAGGGGAACTCGACGACAAGGAAATTGAAATAGAGGTGGCTGCCCCATCAATGCAGGCGGAGATTTTTGCGCCGCCAGGAATGGAGGAGCTGACCTCGCAAATCCAGGGCATGTTCCAGAACATGGGTGGCGGTCGCAAGAAGTCGCGAAAACTGAAGATCTCCGAGGCGCGCCGGCTGCTGGTCGACGAGGAGGCGGCGAAGCTGGTCAATGACGAGGACGTCAAGCTGACGGCCGTCAGGAACGTTGAGCAGAACGGCATCGTCTTTCTTGATGAGATCGACAAAATCGCCTCACGCAGCGACACTCACGGTGTCGACGTCTCGCGCCAGGGCGTGCAGCGCGACTTGTTGCCCTTGGTCGAAGGTACGACCGTGTCAACCAAGTACGGGATGATTCGCACCGATCATGTGCTGTTCATCGCCAGCGGCGCGTTTCACCTGGCCAAGCCTTCGGACTTGATTCCCGAGTTGCAGGGCCGCTTTCCGATTCGTGTCGAACTTGATTCGCTATCGGTGGCCGACTTCGAGTGCATCTTGACCCAGACCGATGCCTGCCTGACCAAGCAATACGAGGCGCTGTTAACCACTGAAGGCGTGACTCTGGATTTCTCGGCAGAGGGCGTCAGGCGGCTGGCCGAGATCGCCTGGTCGGTCAACGAGCGAACCGAAAACATCGGCGCCCGCCGGCTGCATACGGTCATGGAGCGGCTGCTCGAAGAAGTGTCCTTTGTTGCCAGCGAGGGCCGCTTCGAGAAAGTGGCCATTGACGCCGCCTACGTTGACGATCGCCTTGCTGAACTGGCGAAAAACGAGGATCTTTCGCGTTACGTCCTGTAAGTGGTGGCGGTCGCGGCCCGCAGACCGACGCCACAGGCAGGTCACCCGTCCAGCGACCCTGTCCGCTGATGAAGTCGCCGTCGGGCGAGTTGTCAGCGGATTACCTGATCACTAGCACGGGCAGCTCGGTCAGATGAACGACCCGCGTGGTGACCGAGCCGAGCAGGATGCCTGCTATCGAGCCGAGCCCGCGTGAGCCCATCACGATCAGCGTGCAGCCGTGTTCTCCGGCGTATTCAGCGATTGTCTGCGCCGCCTCGCCAACCAGGATGTGCTCCGAGTAGGCGATGCCTGCCGCCTTGAGTCTGGCGCCGGCCTCGGCCAGCGCCGCCGCGCCGGCTTCCCGGTGGTAGTCGTCGACGTTGCTCTTGCTGACAAAACGAGTGATGTCCGACGGCAGTGCCGCCTGCACGTTCACCAGACTGATTGTCGGCGCCGCGGTGTGGGATGGCGCTTGCTGCACGACATACTCGACGGCACGCAGACTAGGTGCTGAACCGTCGACGGGAAGCAGCCAGTGTGCTGTCACTTCGGTTTTCCTTCCATAAGTTCTTCACCGCTCGGCGCGGCAAGCTCGCTGCTCGGATGTTGTTCATGATGTCGTCCGGCGAGTAGCGTTCCGACCGCGACCACCACCAAGGCACCGACCGCCGAAACCAGGTAAGTGCTGTAGGGAAGGATCTCACGCCAGCTTGCCGGGACGGTCGGGTCGGTGAGCAGCATGCCGCCGCCGATCCAGCCCAGCAGTCCGCCACCGGCGGTGATTACCACCGGGTAGCGATCCATCAGCAGCAGCACCAGCTTGCTGCCCCAGACAACGATCGGGATCGATACGGCAATACCGAAAACCACGAGAACGATCGATCCATGCGAGGCCGCGGCGACGGCGATGACGTTGTCGATGCTCATGACGGCGTCGGCGACGATGATCGTCTTGATGGCGCCGGCCAAGGTCGCGCTGGTGGCGACGTCGCCATGGGCCTCCTCGTCTTCGGGGATCACCAGTTTGATGCCGATCCAGAACAGCAGCAATCCACCGACGATCTTGAGGTAAGGAACGGCGAGAAGTTGCAAGGCGAAATAGATCAGGGCAATGCGCAGCCCTATCGCTCCGACGACACCCCAGAAGATTCCCTTCTTCCGCTGTTCGTCGGGTAGCTTGCGGCACGCCAGCGCAATGACCACGGCGTTGTCGCCGCCAAGCAGGATGTCGATGGCGATGATCTGGAGGACGGCGATCCAGAAAGTCGGCGAGGCGAGGTCGGGCATTGGCTTGTCTATCCTTGTTGCAGTTTTTTGCGTCTCGCGTTCAGCGGCACGCGGCAATGCTCAGATAAGGCTGCAGCCACGAGAAGGCTGCGGGCTTGGGAGTCCATAGCGTGCTGATTGTCTCACACCTGACTGGGCGCATTGACTCTCCTGCCCTCGCGGGTTCGAGAGGTGACGTTCGGGAGTTCGTTCGCGTCGCCGCTCTGCGCTGGCCCAGGGCCGCTACAGGAAGATGGCAAGTGAACGACGCAAAACGGCGCCGTGAAGCACGGCGCCGTTCCCTGGACCTGCTCTTTCCGCTCTCAGTCCATTGCTTCGTACAGCGGTAGCGTCAGGAACTCGGGGAACTCGGTGCTTAGCGACATCTTGTCGAAGATCACTGCTGCCTGATCGTAGGTGGCCGTGTTTTCGCCCTGTTCGCTGACCGCTGCCTTCACTTTCGCCAGTTCCTCGGCGATCATGCCGCGCACCATCGCGGCGGTGACCTTGCGGCCATCATCGAGAACGCCTTTCGGGGAAACCACCCACTGCCAGACCTGCGAGCGTGAGATCTCGGCAGTTGCCGCGTCTTCCATCAGGTTGTGGATCGGCACGCAGCCGTTGCCCGCGAGCCAGCTGCCGAGGTAGTGAATGCCGACATTGATGTTGTTGCGCACGCCCGCTTCGGTGATCGGTTGCGAGGGCTGGAAGTCGAGGAAGTCGGCGGCGGTGAATACTTCGTGGCGCTGTTTGTCCCACTGGTTGGGGCGATCAGCGAGCACTTTCTGAAACTCCTCGGCAGCGATCGAGACCAGACCCGGGTGTGCGACCCAGCCGCCGTCGAAGCCGTCCTTGGCGTCGCGCGCCTTGTCGTGGCGGATGCCGGCGAGTGCTTTTTCGTTGGCCTCGGGATCGTTCTTGATCGGGATCAGTGCGCTCATGCCACCCATCGCCGGTGCGCCGCGCGAGTGACAGACCTTGACCAGCTGCAGCGCATAGCTGCGCATGAACGGTACTTCCATGGTGATCGCGGCGCGGTTGGCGAGGCAGAAGTCCGGGTTCTTCTTGAACTTCTTTATGCAGGAAAAAATGTAGTCCCAGCGGCCGGCGTTGAGGCCCGCGGAGTGCTCTCGCAGTTCGTAGAGAATTTCTTCCATCTCGAAGGTCGCCAGAACGGTCTCCACCAGCACCGTCGCCTTGATTGTGCCACGCGGCAGGCCGATATGCTCCTGGGCCATGACGAAGATATCGTTCCACAGGCGCGCTTCGAGGTGCGACTCCATTTTCGGCAGATAGTAGAAGGGGCCGGCGCCGCGCGCGAGCTGTTCCTTGGCGTTGTGGAAGAAGACCAGCGCGAAATCGAAGATGCCGCCGGAAACCCGCCGGCCATCGACAGTCACGTGTTTCTCGTCGAGATGCCAGCCGCGCGGACGAATCTGCAGCGTGGCGATCTTCTCGTTGAGCCGGTACTCCTTGCCCGCTTCATTGACGAACGACAGCTCGCGGCGAATGGCCTTGTAGAGATTGACCTGGCCTTGCATCTGGTTGTCCCACTTGGGGCTGTTCGAGTCCTCGAAGTCGGCCATGTAGGAGTCGGCACCGGAGTTGAAGGCATTAATCACCATTTTCGCTTCGACCGGACCGGTAATTTCGCTGCGGCGGCGTTCGAGGGCCTTGGGCAGGGGGGAAACGCTCCAGTCGCCCTCGCGGATATTTCGGGTTTCTGGTAGGAAGTCCGGCATTTCGCCAGCGTCGATAGCCGCCTGACGGTCGATACGCGCCTGTAGTAACTCCTGGCGAACACCTTCGTAGGCACGGTGCAGTTTAGCGACCAGAGCCAGCGCGTCAGCCGTCAGAATTGTTTCATAAGCGGGCTTGATGGGGGCGTGTATTTCCATTCCGGCGGGCAGATTGAGGCTCATGTGGTGGCTCCTGTCGAGGTTTATGATGCAGTGCAGCGATTGTATTAGACGCGGCATTCAAAGAGAAGAGAGATTAGAATCAAATGATCTTTTACCTCTGGTATGTAATCAGGCTCATGGATCATCTCAAGCAAATTCGTGCCTTCGTCGATTCGGCGACCCGCGGCAGTTTGTCGGCAGCCGCCAGGCTGGAAGCTGTTACCCCCGCCGTGATCGGGCGGCGTCTCGACGCCCTCGAGGCGCGCCTTGGCGTCAAGTTGTTGCTGCGCACGACGCGCAAGCTTTCCTTGAGCTTCGAGGGGCAGGCCTTCCTCGAAGATTGCCAGCGAATCCTCAATGAGTTGGCGAACGCCGAGGCGGCGGTCTCGCTTGGGGGCATACGAGCCAGTGGCCATCTAAAGGTTTCAGCGCCGGCGGGTTTCGGGCGGCGGCACGTGGCGCCACAGGTGGCCGCGTTCATGGTCGAAAACCCCGAGATCAGCGTCCGGCTCGACCTCAGCGATCGTGTCGTGGACCTGCTGAACGAGGGCGTTGACTGTGCTGTGCGCATCGGGGAAATGGCCGATTCGAGTCTCGCCAGCAGCAAGCTCGGTGAAATGCGGCGGGTGGTGGTGGCCAGTCCCGCCTATCTGGCCAGGCATGGGCAGCCACGGGTTCCGCGCGATCTGCTGGCGCATAACTGTTTGTCGCTCGACCAGCAGCGTGGCTGGTCCTTACGCGAGACTCCGACGGGTGAAGTCGTGCAGCGCAAGGTGTCGGGGGCATTCGAGTGTAACGATGGCGCAGTCCTGCACGAGTGGGCGCTGGCCGGCAAGGGCCTGGCTTGGCGATCGGTGTGGGAAGTGGGCGACGACCTGCGTTGTGGACGGCTGCTTTCCCTGCTTGACGACTACGCTGCGCCCCCGGTGGGCATCTATGCGGTATTTCCGCAACGCCGACATCTGCCGCTGCGTGTGCGCTTGTTCATTGATCGCCTGAAGACGACTTTCGGCGATCCGCAGTACTGGGGGCTTGCCAGTTGAAGCGGCGCTGGGTGCTGTGGGGAGGCGCGCGACAGTAGCCCCCGCGTCGCGGCGGCGCGCAGGCCAAGTGCTACGGTGCCTGGGCAAGAATCTGCGGGCGCCGCCGGCGTGCCTGGCGGCAAGCCCGGCCCGTGCCAGCGGTCGCTCATTGCGTGTTGGAAGCTGCCTTTTTGGCGGCTCTCAGCAAAGCCTTGCGTGCTTTTTCGGCTTTGATGTGTGCCAGCGCCTGCGCGCGGTTGCACTCCTTGCAATAAGAATGCAGGCCATCGGCACTGCGCGAGTTCTTGTGAAACTCGAGCAGCGATTTTTCCTGCTTGCACTTGACACAGACTTTCGTGGCCATGGGGGTTACCGGATCAGGGTTGAGGTTTGCGGGACTGGGGGTGAGCAGCGGGGCGGCTGGCTGCACCGGAGGGTGGTAGGAGGTCGCGGCCGTCGTCGTGTCGGTCGACGCGGCGTGCTCGCGATCCTCGTTCAGGTAGCTCGAAAATAGCGGCAGGGGCGGCTGGAGGCGCTTCGCGGATTCGCCGGGCTGGGAGGAAGTGGGAGTGTTCATGGGCTCTATCTAAATAAGCAGCGCGAATGCTGCTGGTGGGATCAGTTCTTTCGAAAATGTCGTGGCCGCCACCCGGGGATTCGACGGTGCTCGGTCAGACGGCGTTAGAAAGCCTGCTAAAGCGTGCCTTTACTTGTGCCTTGCAAGCAGACATAAGCAAAGACTATGCCTAAGAATAAGCCGGACTTATAGAATCAGTGCCTTACGATATGGTTTATGCAGTTGCTGCCAAGAGCTTGGCTGTCGCTGTAAAGAAAGCTGACAGTCGTGGCCGGTCGAAGCCGGCTGCCTGAAGCCGTCTGGCCAAGGCACCGGCTTGCTCGGGCGCGGATCAGGCCTTGTGCTTGCAGGACAATTGCTGGTTTCCGGGGCTGCCAAGGAGGCTGTCGATGTCGACCTCGTCAAGCTGTTGCGCCTGCATGTAGCGTTGGGCGTAGTCCAGAAAGACCCCGGAGCGCAAGAAGATGGCAAATGGCTCGGCGTCTATATGGTGCTCGGCTTGCATGCGCGACATGATCGTCGGCGCTTCGGAGAAGGTGTTGCCCTTCTTGTACGGACGGTCGATCGCCGTCAGTGCTTCGAAGATATCGGCGATCGCCATCATTTGTGCCAGCGGACTCACCTGGGCGCCTGTCAGCCGGCGAGGATAGCCGCTTCCATCCATTTTCTCGTGGTGCCCGCCGGCAATCTCGGGGACCTGGCTGAGGTGCGTTGGAAATGGCAGTTGCGCGAGCATCACCAGGGTCTGGACCATATGTTCGCTGATCTTGTAACGTTCTTCTTCGGAGAGCGTTCCGCGCTCGACGGCGAGGTTTGTAGACCTCACCGAGGTTGTAGAGCAGAGCGCGGTCGGCCATGCGAACTCCCAAGGGGTTATCGGCCGACGATCGGTCCTGCGGTCGCCGAGGGAAAAGGTGCTCCGGTTTGTCGGCGAGCAGGGCTTCGGCGACCGGTAGAACGGCGGCGGGAGCTTGGGCCTTGCGCTGTTGTTCTTCGTAGGAAATGCCAATTCGATCATCCAGCGTACGTGTCCAGGTGCGCGCGGCGAGGCGTTGCAGGCGCGCGATCTTTTCCTTGGCCATGAGCTCGCCGCCCTGATTACAGCTGGCGACGAAGGCAAAGTCGTCGTCGATCTGTCGCAGTGCGGCAGCCAGTTGGCGACGCCGCAGAGCGCCGTCCTCGCCTCTGGCTTCGGCTTGCAGGCAGCTATTTCGGCATCGCGCTTGAGCACCTCAAAGCGCATACGCATCTCGTGAATGCGGTCGTAAATGGTTTCCAGCTTGCTCGCCTTGTCTACCACGTATTCGGGTGTGGTCACTTTGCCGCCGTCGTGCCGCCAGTCGGCGATATGCAGGGCTTGCCAGTCGTCGTCGCTGAGCCGAAACTTCCCGTAGGCATCGCCCACGTCTTCGCAGGCGGGGCGGGCCAGCATCTTGGTGAGTTCCGGGACGCGTGCGCAGTGACCACCCGTATACGGGCTCTTGGCGTCAATCGCTGCAGCGATTAACTGAATGAATGCCTCGAAGAGATATTTCTGCGCCGTGATCCGCGCCTTGCCGTCAAGGGATACAGCTGCCGAGCAGGCAAAAGCCTTTACGAAGCTCAGGCGCGCGCTATTGCTCGCCGCGTCGCAAAGCAGGAGCATGGCGCCGACCGGTTCAGCCTTGCGGTTGAGCAAGGGAACGGCAATGGCGTTGCTGGCGTTGGCCAGGCCAGCGTCGCAGCCGGCACGCGCGACGCCATTGGCGAGCGCCGCACCGAGTAGTGCGCCGGCCGAGGAAGCGTCGATGGTCGGCAGTGCGTCGCCGAGCTCGCGCCCGGCCGTGGTCAGGGCAGCGGCTGCTTGCAACTGCGTTCAGTCGGCCAGATAAAGAATGCCGGCATGTGCTTCCGATGCCGATAGCCTTTCGGCGAGCAATTCGCTGCTGAGTTTGTAAGCGATTGCCGTGAGTACGCCGCAGATGACCAGGATCAATCCCAGAAAGAGTGTCGAGATGTGTAGGTGCAGCGGGTAGCTATGACGCATTTGCCTGTCCTCACGGCGGGTGGCGGATGGTCAAGAATAGCGCCCAACAGGGAGATTGATCGTCCACTCCATCGCGAGAAGCGGTGCGCCATTTGCTTGGGCAGCCGCAGACACCCGGTTAAGTGGGCCGGGCAAAGCACAAAAAAAGCCGCGCCAAGGCGCGGCTTTTCGGCGACTGAATGCTCGTTTAGTGGAACTGCTCTTCTTCGGTCGAACCGGTCAGAGCGGTAACCGACGAGGTGCCACCCTGGATGACGGTGGTGACGTCGTCGAAGTAGCCGGTGCCGACTTCCTGCTGGTGCGAAACGAAGCTATAGCCCCGATCGCGGGCCGCGAATTCCGGCTCCTGGACTTTTTCGACATAGGCCGTCATGCCGCGTTTGACGTAGTCCTGCGCAAGATCGAACATGTGGTACCACATATTGTGGATGCCGGCAAGGGTTATGAACTGGTACTTATAGCCCATCGCACCGAGTTCTCTTTGGAACTTGGCGATCGTCGCGTCGTCGAGATTCTTCTTCCAGTTGAACGATGGCGAGCAGTTGTAGGCCAGCATCTTGCCCGGGTGCTTGGCATGCACGGCTTCGGCAAACTGGCGCGCGAATTCGAGATCCGGCGTGCCGGTTTCGCACCACACCAGATCGGCGTAGTCGGCGTAGGCCACGGCGCGTGAGATCGCCTGCTGGAGACCTTTGTTGGTCTTGTAGAATCCTTCCGAAGTGCGCTCGCCGGTGACGAAGGGTTTGTCGTTCTCGTCGCAGTCGGAAGTCAGCAGGTCGGCTGCTTCAGCGTCGGTACGCGCGATGACCAGGGTCGGCACGCCGCAGACGTCGGCCGCGAAGCGCGCGGCGATCAGCTTTTGGACCGCTTCCTGGGTCGGCACCAGGACCTTGCCGCCCATGTGCCCGCATTTCTTAACGGACGCCAGCTGATCTTCCCAGTGCACTCCGGCAGCCCCGGCGCGAATCATCGCCTTCATCAGTTCAAAAGCGTTCAGCACGCCGCCAAAACCCGCTTCCGCGTCGGCGACGATCGGCGCGAAATAGTCGATGTAGCCTTTTGCTCCGGGGCCCACGTCTTTTGAGCACTGGATCTCGTCGGCACGACGGAAGGAGTTGTTGATGCGTTCGACGACTTTCGGTACCGAATCGACCGGATACAGTGACTGGTCCGGGTACATCGCCGCGTAGGAGTTGTTGTCGGCGGCTACCTGCCAGCCCGACAGGTATATCGCCTTGACGCCGGCTTTTACCTGTTGCATCGCCTGGCCGCCGGTGAGCGCACCGAGACAGTTGACGAAGGGCTCATTGTTGACCAGGTTCCAGAGCTTTTCGGCGCCGCGACGGGCGACTGTGTATTCGATCGGGAAGGAACCACGCAGGCGCACGACATCGGCGGCCGAGTAGCCGCGCTTGATGCCCTTCCAGCGAGGATTCTCGGCCCAGTCTTTTTCCAGTTCGGCGATCTGCTGTTCTTTTGTACTCATGATTGGCTCTCCAAAATTAGGAAGTGCGGTTGCGGCAAGAGTGGTGCCCGAGGGGTCGAAGCAACGAGGAATCAGAGACTCGACAGCGGGTAACCAATGCCGTCTAGTATAACGGCCTTTGCTAATGCGGGCAACAGTCTTATATAAGACATAAGATATATTTTCACGGACGAAGCGGGCGCTTGTCGTCCTCCTTCCGCATCGTGGGGCGAAAGTCTCATTTGCGAAATGCCTTATTTCTATGCCAAACGGGGCTTTTGGCGTGAAGACAAGTTCCGGAAGAATCATCTTCCCAAGCTTCGTAGCGCAGCTGGTCGAGGGATCGTCGAGCTTGCCGTCGGCGCGGCAACACCGCGAGCGAACGCCGCGCCTGAGCACGGTGGTTGACACCGGTGGTTCGTCCAACAGCATGTGCGCGCGCGAAGCGCGCCACCAGAGCTGTCAGGTGGCGGGCGCTGATCTCGCAGCGCGCGCGCCGCTACTTCTTCTTGTGGTTGTCCATGTCGCGTGCCGCGCGGATCAGGTCGGCATCGAGAACAGAGGTGTCCGTTCCGTAGCAGCGGATCATTTCAATTTCTTCAAAGACCGGATGCTCGGTGCTTGACGGTCCTGCTCCGCCGTCGTTCGTCGCCCCGTAGTGGCGACCGCGCCAGCGAGCAATCAGCATTTCCTGGTCGGTCAGTCCGGTGGTCATGCCGGGCGGCACCTCGGCCCCTAGTTCGATCAGTGCCTTGACGACCTCGGTACGGCGGCCACGAACAGCCATCGACAAAGGCGAGGTTAGCTGGGTGTTGTCCGCGATATTGACTTTGGCGCCGCGGCTGATCAGTTCCCGGACGATATCGACGTGCCCCATGAAGCACGCGACACCGAGCGGCAGGCCGGGATCTCCCCGACCGTCATCAATTTCAACCGAGGTTCCGGCGTCCAGCAGGGCTCGTACTTCCTGCACGCGGCCTGTCCGGATCGCTTTGAGCAGGTCAATGGCAGCGGTCACACTCATCTCCGATCTTCTTGGCAACTCCATGGCCGTTCGCGGGGGACGGATCTCCCGTGTCTCGACCGTGGACAATTCGTGGCGGCTGTGGTTTCGAGGTGCTTGCTAGGGCACTGGTGGAGCCTGGCACACCCCGCGCTAGCCACCGAGTATGCGCCATGTGGCCGGTGCGACGGCTGTGCACGCGCGCCCGGCGGTACGCCGGCGCTTCTTGCCTGGCGTCGACCAACGCGGCGTCAGGGAATGTGCAGCGATGGGCGCGCGCATCTAATGGTCTAGCGTACGGACCATGCCCAGCCGTGGCGTGCTCGTGATTCGTGCCCTTCAAGTCAGTGGCTGGTCGCTGACAAGCAGGCCATCTTCGTCGACATAGATCCACTCTCCGGGTCGGAAGGTGACGCCACCAAAGCTTACCGCCAGATCGCGCTCGCCGATACCCTTCTTGATGCTTTTCAGCGGGTGCGTGTTGAGTGCGCGGACACCAAGTGCGATTTCCCCAATGTCGTGCGAATCCCGAATGCAGCCGTAAACGACGATGCCGCACCAGTGGTTCTGGTGCGCCAGGATGGCCAGTTGGTCGCCAACCAGTGCGCAGCGCAGGGAGCCACCGCCGTCAATCAGTAGAACCTTGCCCTCACCATTCTCGGCAAGCGCCGTTCGCACCAGCGAGTTGTCCTCGAAGACCTTCAGGGTGACGATCTGGCCGCTGAAGGTCCTTCGTCCACCGTAGCGCTGAAACATCGGTGTAACGATACGAATGCTGCCATCGCGATGCCTGCGTTCATTGTTGTCTAGGAGATCGGCGGTCTTGAAACTCATCGGGTGTGCCTCGTGAACTCGGTCTGCAGTGGTTCGACCAGTGGCTGTGCCGCTTGGCCTCGGGCGCTTGCCATGTTTAGGCGATGGCCTCGGACGCTTCTTCGAAAATCAGTCTTACTTTCTGATCTTCGTCGAGGTCGACGGTGACGTGGCCGCCGTGGGCCAGCCGGCCAAAAAGCAATTCGTCAGCCAGCGATGCGCGGATGGTGTCCTGAATCAGGCGCGCCATAGGACGCGCGCCCATCATCGGGTCAAAGCCGTGTGTCGCCAGGTGATCCTTGATCGCCGTGGTGAAGATGGCTTCCACCTTCTTTTCGTGCAGCTGCGCTTCAAGTTGCATCAGAAACTTGTCTACCACCCGCAGGATAACTTCGTGATCGAGCGACTTGAAGGAGATCGTGGCGTCGAGGCGGTTACGGAACTCGGGCGTGAAGATGCGTTTGATCTCGATCAGTTCGTCGCCAGCCTGGCGGGTCGGCGTGAAGCCCATCGTAGCCTTCTGGATCGCTTCCTGCCCGGCGTTGGTCGTCATGATGATGATCACATTGCGAAAGTCCGCCTTGCGACCGTTGTTGTCGGTAAGCGTGCCGTGATCCATCACCTGCAGCAGGATGTTGTAGATGTCCGGATGCGCTTTTTCGATCTCGTCGAGGAGTAGAACGCTATAGGGCTTCTTGGTGACGGCTTCGGTCAGCAGGCCGCCCTGATCGAAGCCGACGTAGCCGGGTGGCGCGCCAATCAGCCGCGAAACTGCGTGCCGCTCCATGTACTCGGACATGTCGAAGCGTATCAGTTCGTTGCCGAGGCAGTACGCCAGTTGCTTGGCGACTTCCGTTTTTCCGACGCCGGTGGGGCCTGAAAAAAGGAAGCTGCCGATCGGCTTGGCAGGGTTGCCAAGGCCCGAACGAGCCATCTTGATCGCCCGGGTCAGGGCGTCGATTGCCGCATTCTGGCCGAAAACGATGGCCTTCAAGTCGCGGTCGAGGTTGCGCAGGCTGTTGCGGTCGTCTGAGGAGACGTGCGTCGACGGGATGCGCGCGATCTTGGCAACGATTTCCTCGATGTCGACTTTGCCGATCATCTTTTTCTGCCGGGACTTGGGCAGGATCCGCTGCGCGGCTCCCGCTTCGTCAATGACGTCTATCGCCTTGTCCGGCAGGTGGCGGTCGGTAATGAAGCGCACCGACAGTTCGACCGCGGAACTGAGCGCCGCGGCAGAGTACTTGATGCCGTGGTGGGCTTCGAAGCGGGACTTCAGACCCTTTAGGATATCTACCGCTTCGGCACTTGAAGGCTCGTTGACATCGATCTTCTGGAAGCGCCGTGATAGCGCATGGTCTTTCTCGAAAATGCCGCGGTACTCGTTATAGGTGGTGGCACCGATGCACTTCAGCTGTCCCGAAGACAGCGCCGGCTTGAGCAGGTTTGACGCATCAAGGGTGCCGCCCGAGGCCGACCCGGCACCAATCAAGGTATGGATTTCGTCGATGAACAGGATCGCCTGCGGGTTCTCGCTGAGTTGCTTGAGAACGGCCT
>ERZ761603.258-NODE-258-length-46130-cov-34.279718_pt1:2500-46130 | contig 46130 bp, 31 predicted proteins | sample MGYA00511879_ERZ761603 | MGnify/ENA primary metagenome ERZ761603 (study PRJEB28899, sample SAMN02850040) | bioreactor sludge metagenome | biome: EBPR Sludge; feature: EBPR Bioreactor; material: flocular biomat | place: Australia: Thorneside Wastwater...
ACTCTCATACACTCCCCATCTTTAGTGGTTTTTCTATCTTCCACAATATTACATATATACAAATAAACATTTTGCTAAATGCGTCCCAAATATAATTTTGTACTTCATTGCCTTAAAGATGCAAAGCCTTTATTTTGATTTAAACACTCTTGATAGTAAAAACCATAACTTTCAAATTACCTGATGCTCAATTGTCCTTTATCATGATAAGGCTTCTATTCCTTCCTCACTTCAATACCAAATCAGTTTTGATTTTTGACACTCTTGCAATAAATCACTACCTTCGCTGATGTTTTTTACTCATAATTTTTAAGCACGGTTTAAGAAATGCTCCTCTCTGATTTCGCATCGCCAAAGCAAAACAACCACCAGGACTTGCTTATTTTGTGTAAAAATGAAATGGACATTATTTTCTATCCGGATATTAAGTAAGCGTGAATAAATCCCTGTCTGCCCATTTGGCCCTGCTGGGTCTAAATATTATTTACGCCGCCAATCACCTTCTTGCCAAAGGAGTAACTCCGTATTATCTGGGTCCCAATGGCTTTGTTTTTATCCGAGTAGGTATGACTTCTCTTTTGTTTCTCCTTTTATATATTGCCTTGTTACGTGAAAAAATCGAAAGAAAAGATTTTCTTCGACTTTTTATCTCCGGTATATTGGGAAGCGGCCTTAGCCAACTGCTATTTTTCAACGGTCTTGCACGTACCTCAGCGATCAATACCGGTGTATTGATGACATCGATACCGATATTCACGGTGATCCTTTCTTTTTTCTTCCTAAAGGAAAACATAACGAAATACAAAATCTCAGGCATTATCATCGGCGCTGTGGGGGCTATTGCACTGACAACACTGGGAAAGTCACCGGCATTTGATTCCGCCATAGGAGACATACTGATCATTGCCAATGCATTTGTTTTTGCGGCCTATCTGGTCATGATCAAACCACTTATGAAAAAATATCATCCGGTTACCGTCGCTACCTTCAATTTTCTTTCCGGACTGATATTTGTGGCGCTATATCCAGATTTGTGGACAGATTTAAATAATGCGCATTTTGAAGCTTACAACCAACGGGTTTGGATGATTTTAATCTTTGTCGTCTTCTTTGCGACCTTCATTACCTATCTGCTCAATATTTTTTCTTTGAAATATTTGTCCCCAAGCATTACCGGGAGTTATGTATATACACAACCTGCACTTGTCATCCTTTTAGCTCATATCTTCACTTTTATCGGTTGGACGGATGACGTCACAGGATCAATCAATAGCGCAAAAATTCTATTCATGACCATGATTGCCATAGGGGTGTATCTTGTGTCCAAACCCCCTACGGAAGGATGTTCGACCACGCTTGCCAAAAAAGGTAAAGAAAATAACTGAGGCTACTTCAGGCTCCTGCAAGTTGCAGTTTCTTCTGCTGAAGGTATTCCTCGTAGGAGGACAGGCTTTCCTTGGTGCCCATTGGCAATATCTCAATGATCCTGTTAGAGACAGTCTGCATCAACTGATGGTCATGACTATTGAAAATGATATTGCCTTTGAAATTTTTCATCGCATCATTGAGTGTGATAATGGACTCCAAATCCAGATGATTAGTAGGGTCGTCAAAGAGGAGAAAATTGGGATGTGCAAGCATGATCTTGGAGAGCATACATCGAACCTTCTCTCCACCGCTCAACACACTGACCTTCTTGAAGACCTCTTCTCCGGAAAACAACATCCTGCCCAGAAAACCCCTAATAAACTGCTCATCCTTCTCTTCCGAATACTGGCGCAGCCAATCAACAAGGGTGAGATCATTCGCTCCGGTGAAAAACGCCGAATTGTCGTTTGGAAGATAGTCATAGGTTATGGTCTGACCCCACTCTATAGTGCCTGCATCCGGCGTTTCCTTTCCTGCCAGCACATCAAAAAATGCAGTCATCGCTACTGCACGGTCACAAATGATGCCGACCTTTTCATCGCTATTCACAGTAAAACTGATGTTATCAAACAGGACATTTCCATTAATATCCTTTTTAGTCAGACCGTCCACCTTCAGAAGAATATCACCCGGTTGTCGTTCTGGAATAAAGGCTATATAGGGGTATCTTCTCGACGAAGGTTTGATTTCTTCCAGATTCAGCTTTTCGAGCGCCTTTTTACGACTGGTAGCCTGTCTTGATTTAGAGGCATTGGCGCTGAATCGTGCAATAAATTCCATTAGTTCCTGACGCTTATTCTCGACCTTTTTATTGTTGATATCAGTCTGGCGCCGCATGATCTGGCTGGTTTCGTACCAGAAGGTATAATTTCCTGAAAATATATTAATGGCACCAAAATCGATATCCACCATATGAGTACAAATCATATCCAGAAAATACCTGTCATGCGAAACTACGATTACAATATTTCTGAAATCTGCCAGGAAGTCCGACAGCCAGGTCACTGTCAATGCATCCAGGTCATTGGTAGGCTCATCGAGCAAAAGATAATCCGGATTGCCAAACAGGGCCTGAGCAAGCAATACCTTTACCTTGTCAGGTCCCCGCAACTCAGACATCAATGCAGTGTGCAAAGCGGTAGGTATACCCATATTGCTCAGCAATTCACCTGCATCACTTTCCGCCGTCCAGCCACCCATCTCACCAAATTCTGCCTCCAGGTCTGCAGCGCGGAGACTATCAGCTTCCGTAGCATCCGGATCCATATAAATATTGTTCTTCTCAATCATGATGTCATACATCTTCCGATGTCCCATAATGACTGTATCCATGGCAGTATAATTGTCAAATTCCTGATGGTTCTGACGAAGAACCGCCATTCGTTTTCCCGGCTCCATTTGGACTAACCCTCTATTGGCGGCAATCTCACCGGACAGGATCTTCAGAAAGGTTGATTTACCCGCACCATTAGCGCCTATGACACCATAACAATTGCCTTGGGTGAATTTCAGATTGACATCTTCAAAAAGGACTCTTTTGCCATATTGCAGGGCTAAATTCTGGACTGTAATCATGATGAGATTTTGGTAAGAAGCCGCAAAGGTATAAAAAATATACCTGAATATTGCGTAATTAGGTATTGACAGAATGTGAGATTACAATATATTTAATCCTGGAATCGACCAACTAACACAATCATCTCTTTCCATCAAATAATATACTTAAATCTTTAGTAAATACAGAGAATAAAAGGGCTAATTATAAAATGACAATGTCAAATTTTAATAACTTTTTAATGAATTTTTCAAAATAAGGCCGGGCACAGGTGTATATTTGTTCTTTATATTAAATAACCTATCATAACATACATTTATTTAAAAATGAAAAATTTAAAGCTATTTATTGTAATCATCCTCGGCTTATTCATAGTCGGATGTACTCAAGATGATGTTGTTGTCGACAAGAAACTGCCATTGGTCTCAGATTTCGACTACAAGGTCATTAATGACTGGAACACTACTTTCCTTAGAATCGAACGATACGCTGACGGTTATCGTCCAGGACCTGCTCCCAGAGGTCTTGCCTACCTTGGGCTTGCTGCCTATGAAGCTTGTATTCCGGGCATGCCTGAGTACAAATCCTTCAGCGGTTATTTCCCGGGATTTCAAGTTCCGGCCGGTGATCCAAATGCAGAATATAATTGGCCATTGGTTGTCAATGAAACTTATCATTATCTAATTCCATTGTTCTTCTCTCAGGCCACTCAGCAGCAATTGAATGCAGCTGATGATATGTACAACTCCAATCTGAACAGACTTAAAACCAATGTACCTGAGGAAGTCGTAAGCCGATCCATCGCCAGAGCTCGAGAAGTAGCTGAAGCTGTTTGGAACTATGCCAAATCCGATCCTATTGGACATGAGCACTACCTGCATAATACTGAAGGTTGGAGCTGGCAAGACAACTTCAAGAAAGATGGCGACTGGAAGCCAACACCGCCTGATTTTCGCCTTCCTGTAGGAGGCGTATGGGGTAAGGCAAGAACTTTTTCCTTGAAATCAGAAGCAGAGAGACTATGTCCTCCACCTCTTCCATTCTCTGAAGCTACCAACTCAGAATTTTATGCTGAAGCTTTAGAGGTCTATTCACAGAATACCCCGACTATTTCCTTTGAAAAAGAATGGATATCTATGTTCTGGCATGATGACTTTCTCAATGTTACGTTTAGTCCTGCATGCCGTTGGATAAGTGTAGCTATGCAGGTAATGGAAAAAGAAAATACCAATCTTCGTGATGCCGTCGTATTGTTAGCCAAAATGGGTATAGCTATGAATGACGCATCTATAGCTTGCTGGTATTCCAAATTCTATTATAATGTCGAAAGACCGGTGACTTACATCCAAAGAGTAATCGATCCTAATTGGGAACCTCACCTCTATAATGCCGTCACCGGAGAGAAAGGACTTACTCCTCCTTTCCCAACTTATCCTTCAGGGCACGGCTCCATGGGCGCTGCCGGTGCTGAAATCCTGGGCAGCATGTTTGGTTACGGCCACTCAATGACTGACTACTCCCACGAAACAAGAACAGATTTCTCAGGTATGCCAAGAGCCTATTCAAGCTTCTTGTCTATGACACAGGAAAATGCATGGTCGCGGATTCCACTGGGTGTACACTTCAGGATGGATGCAGAAGCTGCTACCAACCTCGGCACAGCTATTGGTAGAAAGGTCAACGCTCTTCCCTGGAAAAAATAACTTAATCGAAAAAAGTACCCCGCCGGGGTACTTTTTTTTGCCTTAAAAATAAATTTGTTTAATACCTCTTTTCTCAAAGGCTCTTCTTAGGGATAGAAGGTTATTTCTTAATTGTTTACCGGATGATCGGATAAATTTTGTTATCTTGTAAAGAACAATAAAATTATTATGGAAAGAATGATTGTATTACTTATTGTGTTGACTACTTTTTATGCTTGCAAGAATGAAACTTCCGAACCGGCCCCGGCTTCAGAAACCACTTCCGACTTTCGTGATGGAATTCAATCCAACGGCGTCGAAGTAAATCCATACCTTAATAAAGAGCAGGATATCAAAAACAATGAAGGCAAGGTAACCAGAAAAGTCCGATTCCTACCTGATGGCAGAAAGTCCGTAACTGATTATTACAAGGGTGGAGATACTGTATACCTGGTCCGTTACTTCAAAAATGACCTACAGGATGGTAAGACCATCGGATATCACCCGAATGGTAAAATTCGGGAAATACAATTTTTCAACATGGGTAAACAGTTTGGTCAGGACTCCATATTCTATGAGACCGGCGAACTTTGGTATATTTATTCCTTTGAAAACGATAAGAAAAATGGTTGGATGTATCGTTACTCCAAGGATGGGAAACAGGAGTTCGCAGCCAATTACAAGGATGACAAAATCATTGAAGTTATCGACAACCTAAAACCAAACAAGAAAAAATGAGTACGCCAAATTCTTTAACGTTATTGATACGGGAGTCTAAAACGGATGTCCTGGCAAAAATAAAATTATACCTGCGTATTGCTGTCGGTGTTTGTTTCATCGGTCATGGTATGTGGGGCATCGTATATAATGAGGCTGCCGATTTTCTTCTGGGGAAAGATGGTTGGATGCCTCTGGTACAGCTCTTCGGATTCAATGAGCACATATCCTGGGCATTGATCCCATTGATTGGCTTGAAGGATATATTGTGTGGTATCATGATATTGTATAGTGATAACCGCTGGTTGATTTATTGGTTGATATTCTGGGCCCTCTTCACCGCTTTGCTAAGGCCTGTAGCCGGCTTCGGCATGGTTGGCTATATTGAGAGAGCCGGTAATTATGGGCCCGCCATTGCCCTGCTATATTTTCTGAACAATATCTGGAAAAAAGAACTTTCTGCGGAAAAACTGAAACATCATATCAGTAAGCTGGAATTAATCCTCAGGATATGTCTTTCTTTGTTAATCATGGGCCATGCCGGATTGGTCATCACCGACCCAATCCTGACTGCATATGGAGACTATAAAGCCCTTATCGCCAATCTCGGTGTACTGAACTATCCGACTGATGCTGCATGGTTGATGGCATTGGCTGTCTTTGAGATGACTCTGAGTCTTCTCGTCCTGTTCTGGCCAAGAATTACCGGTCTCATGTTGTTTGTCTTGATCTTTAAGGTCGTCAGTGAGGGAATGTATGCCTTTGCTTATGGACCATACTCCATCTTTGAAACCATAGAGCGCTTTGGTGATTATTTAATTCCTTTGATTCTAATGGTCATCTATAAAACCTGGAGTCAGGAAGACCTCGCCTAATCCATTAGATCATCAGGTACTAAATATCACCTGAAAAGGCAATTTATTGTTGATAAATTGCCTTTTTATTTTTTTTCATCTGTCATTTCTTCATTCCAACTTGCCAAATTGACATAATCTCAAGTCAAGGAATGCTTATTGCTATGCTATTTTCTTATAAAATAAATTAAATATGGAACAAGTGGAAAAAGGACAAATTACGGTCAATACTGAGAATATCTTTCCCATCATCAAGCAATTTCTATATTCTGAACAGGAAATTTTTCTCAGGGAACTGATATCGAATGCTGTTGATGCAACTTCCAAGATGAAGACGCTATCATCAAAAGGTGTGGCTCCTGGTGAATTGGGCGATCTGACTATAGAAGTCATACCCGACAAAGAAGCTAAGACGCTCATCATCCGGGATAAAGGTATCGGCCTCACAGCAGAAGAAGCAAAAAAATACCTCAATCAGGTAGCCTTTTCGAGCGCACAGGAATTCCTGGATAAATACAAGGAAGACGCCAACATCATTGGCCACTTTGGATTGGGCTTTTATTCCGCATTCATGGTAGCGGATAAGGTGGAGGTGGATACACTTTCCTACCAGGAAGAAGCACAACCTGTAGTATGGTCATGCAGTGGCGATACAAGTTTTGAAATATACCATTCGCAAAGAACCAGTCGAGGTACCGATATTATCTTACATCTGAGTGATGACGCCATACAATATCTTGAAGAGGATAGACTGGCGGAATTGCTGGATAAATATTGCAAATTTCTGCCGATACCCATACAGCTGGGTATGAAGAAAAAAACAATATCAGAGGGCGAAGGTGACGATAAGCAAGAAAGGGAGATCGAGGTTCCTAATATCATCAACAATACCAATCCCTTATGGAAAAAATCACCTTCTGACCTGAAGGATGAAGATTATCTGGCATTTTATAATGAATTATATCCATTCAGCAGACCACCCCTGTTCTGGATTCACCTCAATATCGACTATCCTTTCAACCTGACAGGTGTGTTATATTTTCCGAAGATCGAGAGCAATTTCGACATTCAGAAAAACAAGATTCATCTTTATTCCAATCAGGTATTTGTAACGGATGATGTAAAGGAAATTGTACCGGAATTCCTGATGTTACTGCACGGTGTAATTGACTCACCTGATATTCCCCTCAATGTATCGCGATCTTATCTGCAAGCCGACAGCAATGTTAGAAAGATCACAGGTTACATCACTAAAAAGGTAGCTGATAAGCTCAATGAACTATTCAAGCAGGACAGACCCGCATACGAAGCCAAGTGGCCGGATATAGGAACATTTATCAAATATGGTTTTCTTTCCGATGAGAAATTTGAAGAAAAGGTTGGCCCTTCCATATTGTTAAAGAATACAGAAGGCAAATATTTTACCCTTGAGGAATACAAGGAAAAGATTAAAGCAAACCAAACCGATAAAAACGGAAAGATTGTCATTCTTTACTCCAACATACTCAATGACCATCACTCGTATATCCAGGCTGCCTTGGCAAAAGGATATGATGTCGTTGAGATGGATCAAATTATCGACAATCATTTCATCCAGCATCTGGAGTATAAAAAAGGAGAATTTACCTTCAAGCGAGTTGACTCAGATGTTGCTGACCATCTCATCGAAAAGGATGAAACCATTCCGGAAGTTTTGACTGAATCGGAGATTAAGCATGTAGATGAACTATTCAAAACAGTGCTAAAGGAATCAATGAATAAAGTGGAAGTGAAACCCTTGTCTTCAGGGGAACAGCCTGTTGTCATCGTCAAACCTGAATTCATGCGCCGAATGACTGAAATGCAGATGCTCCAAGGAAATGCGATGGGTAAGATGCCGGAAATGTACACGGTCATTATCAATAGCAACCATCCTCTCATCAACAGCAAATTAATCAAGATGGAAGATTCCGCTGAGAAGGAAAAGTTTGCACATTATCTCTATGATTTGGCAAGACTCAGTCAGCAAATGCTCACAGGCGAAGAACTCACCAGGTTTATTAAGGAAAACCTTGAAAAACTGAGCAACAGTTGATTCTGATAGATCTATCAGGTAAAAAGATTTAGCCGGGATTTGTCCCCGGCTATTTTTTTATCCACTACCCGGAAAATACTTCCCGGAAAAGCTATTAACTATAGAAGAATATATTGAAATAACAATGAGATACTGATCAAGACCAAATGAACTACTTCTGCTATCATCTTATTCTGAATATTAAGAACGGAGAAACCCAGTAAGATCCCCATTGGAGGTGCAACGATCAAAGCATGGTCTAATCGGATACCGGTCTGAAACAAAAATGTAGTCACAGGAAGGATCAAGAACCAAAACATCACGTCTACTTTTCTCATCGCATGGACATTATTCTTCTTGCCATAGTTGCTGTAATTAAAAATAACGAATAACATCAGGAAGATTAAAATACCGACTTTAAGAAAAAACTGACTATTAATATTGCCTGCCCAGTCCAGCCAGCTTATATTGGTGGTAAAGGTCTGTAAAAAATCATCCAAATGTCCCATCCAAAAATAATAGGTTCCACCAAGGAAAATAGGAATAACAAATCCCAATAAAAACTGAATCCGCTCAACAAATCTGAACGACCTGACAATTAATAACCCAACAAATCCGCAAATTAAAAAAATGGCATAGCTAAAATCAAATAGCATCGCAATGCCGATGAAAATCCCGGCATTAAACACCTCGCTGCAATTTCCGGATTTTTTATAGGAGTTGAATATGTTATAAAGAGTTAAAATGATAAAGGTATTGGCCATAAGAGCCGGTGACAGATAGTTGAAATCCGGAAGTAAGGTTGAGAATAAAACGTAGAATAGCCCGGGGAAAAGACTATTCTCACGTGTTATCCTGTTTTCTGCAACCATCATATTGATGAGAACTGCATGAATGAAGATCAGAACTGTTCCCGTAACCTGAGCAGCCACCGATGTATACCCGGTCATATTATAGACCAGATTGCTGAATGCACTACTTGCAAGAGGAGACCAATTGGTCTCACTGATGAAAGTCGGAGCTCTCAGCAAAATAGTATATAAGAAAAGGAAAATATAGCCAATTGGCTGATCTCTCCTGAATAACTCTAACACGACAAGCCGGTTTTATCGGGACAAAGGTAATTTTTTTCCAATGAATAGCATATACTGAATGTCGATGGTGCATCACCATCAGTTCATTGACCTCAATCTCTAAAGACAATGAAAACATGAACGGCATCATTTCACGCCAAATTGACACTGATCTTTCCAAATTATCTCAATACCAGAGTGCATTAATGCCTTGTATAAGTTGGAATTTGGTTAAAAGTCCCCAAATTTCACACCATCAAACTTTGAAGGTCTCTCCGAGATTAGGCATGATAATGTTTTTGAAACCTTGTGTTGACAGATGTGCACCAAAAAAGGTCATTGCATCCGTATCGCCATGGACCAAAAAAACTGTTTGGGCGCTTTCCAGCTGATTGTGCAAAAAGGCTGTCATCTCATTCCTGTCGCCATGTGCTGAAAAAGAGTCCATTATCTCAACATCGGCCAGAATAGGCTTTGTCTGACCGTGTAAGGTGATGGTATCTGCTCCATCCCGGATCAATCGGCCGGGAGTTCCCAATGCACAATATCCGACAATCAAAATAGTTGTACTCGGCTTGTCACAATTGTTGATGATATGATGTTGTACTCTTCCGGCATTGGCCATGCCGGACGCGCTTATGATTACACATGGCTCATTACTGTCATTAATCGCCTTGGAATCCTCCACATTCTTGATATAGTCCAATCCGTTGAACCCAAATGGGTTGTCATCCACCAGAAGGTATTTGGCCATCTCATCATCATAACATTCCGTATGCGCTATATAAATGGATGTGGCATTGACTGCCAGTGGACTATCAACATATACCTTGACTTTTGGCATTCTGCCCTCATTAAACATATGATCCATCATGTAGATGATCTCCTGAGTGCGACCCACAGAGAATGAAGGAATAATCAATTTACCACGCTTTTCTATGCAGGTATGCCGTATGATTCTTTCCAATTTCTCTTTATCCTGGGGTGCTTTGGCATGTAATCGATCTCCGTAGGTTGACTCCGTGATGACTATTTCAGCCGGATCCATTGGTACCGGATCCCTTAGTATGGGCCGTTCCGGCCTTCCAATATCCCCGGTGAATGCAAGTGTCCTCACCTTACCCCCTTCATGAATACGAATGTTAACTGCAGCCGATCCAAGAATATGACCGGCATCGGTATATTTCACCTCTACATCTTCATGGATTTTAAACCATTTGTCATATCCGTAGGAAATCATTAGTTTCAACACAGGAGGTACATCGGTTTCTACATATAGAGGATCGGTGATCCGACTATGATATTTAATTCCTTTTTGCAACCATTTCTTATTAGAATATTCCGCTTCCCGTTCCTGGATCATTGCAGAATCAACCAATAGAATACTTGAAAGTGAGCGGGTCGCATGGGTACAATATATATTACCGGTAAACCCATCTTTCACCAATCTAGGCAGTCGACCTGTATGGTCAATATGCGCATGGGACAGAACTACACAATCAATGGAGGAAGGAGGCCTTAGCCACGTTTCATTGAATTTCTTCATGTCGTCATCATGTCCCTGATACAAGCCACAATCCAACATAAAAGTGAAACCATTGTCCAGTTCCACAACATGGCTACTACCGGTCACTTCCTTATCGGCACCACAAAAATGTATCTTCATTATTCCCTATTTTAAGGCAAGTTAAGGTAAAATCATCAAAAAAATGGAAATAATAATTGTCACCCATAATCAAAGCACGAGAACAATGGCCATAAAATCATTCATAACCACATGTATTCCTTATAATAATATATTTTATTTTTTAATAACTTATAATGTTTGCCAAAAGTTTTATATACCATTAGCAACATAGTCAAAAGTTAAATTGGAGCAGAACCACTCGACAAAGAAAAGGCATGCGCAGGAGAAGTGACAAAACATGAAGAAGAGGAATCACAATTAAGAAGGGCCAATACTAGTTTGGTAATTATCTTTTACACTATTAAGGATGACATGTGCATCGATCAAAAAGCCTGAACAAAGCTACCCCACCGGCTGTCGTCATATTTCTGATAAAGTTCAGTGCACATTTGTCCAAAAATTCCACTATTAGAAAGAAAAGCATCATCGATCCATCGAAAAAAATCAATTTTTAGTAATGAAATAAAGTGCATTTTTGTTGTAGATAAAAAGTGTGTAGTGATGTTGGGACGACTAAAAAAAATGCTTGGTATTGATGGACTGCGGGTTGATTTGATTACTTCAGAGACTTATGATATCGAAAAGGGATATGTCGATGGAGAGTTGAGTCTACTGGCAAAATATGATGTCGAGATTGAATACATAGAGATACGGATCATTGAAATATACACTCGCGGCCGTTTTGGTAATAAAAAGACTGACGAATATCAAATTGGGACTATCCGGACAGGCTTCGGTGTCAACCTTGGGGCCAACAGGATTCTGCCTGTACCATTTAAGGTGCCTGTAGATTATCTATTCTCCTCCGTTGACAAATTCGGAATGCTTAACATTTTTACCAGAGGATTGGCAAAAGGCGCAAAACTATTACGCGGAGTCCGATCCAAGTATCGGATGGAAACGGAAGTAAAGATAGACGGATCAAATATCAAGGTCTTCAACAGCAAGCCTCTGATGATCGTTTAAGGAAATATTTATTTTGCTTGATGAAAAAGATTTATCCCTCACGGTATATATCCTGTGATCAACTCCATTGAATACATTTAAAAGGTAAATCTTGCTTAAATTTTGAAGGCTGTTAATAATAAATTTCTGCCATTTACAAGAATAAAGATTTACTCCCCTTATTTGTTAAAATAACACTATACGAAGCTTCCCGTATATTGTTTTATTATTTATCTTTACAAATAAACAAAGTATAAGGAAATTCAATCCTGAAAACAGGAATGATGTATTAAGCCGGAGAGTATGTTATCTTTATTTGTATTAGTCTAACCTTTTTCAATAATGACAAAAGTACCACGTTCAAAAGTGGTCAGGAAAGCGCCTAACCTATACCATGACAATAGTCATGATGAAGACAATGCATGGAACGGTTTGCCTATGATGGCTCCGCCTACTTTTCACTTACATGCAAAAGGAACATATTCATCTTTGGCAAACAAGGATACAAAGCCATTACAGTTAAAACCTGCTTCAGAACAAAAAAGTAAAAAAACTCCAGACGAAAAAATACCTTATAAGAATCAAGGACTTTCAGCAATAAAAGACCTTTTCGAGCATGATGCTAAGATATTAGCTCATCATAATCTCAAACTCAGTGAAAATCATATCATAAAAGAAAAGAACAAGTACCAAAACGACCGCTATGGCTACCGAAAAGAGCATTCGAATATAGCCAAAAACCTGGAGCAATTGATGAAAACCCAAGCACAGATTGAGCAATATCGCTATCCTGGTTCAAATGTGACTTTTTCAAACGCGCGTCCGCCTTACAAGGACCAATTCTTAATGGTATTGGGAAGAGCGACTTTTAGAATTAATGAAGAAGGATTCAAGAAGGCAAAGGCAATTTATCCCAGACTTCAAAACTTATATTCCTTTATTGATCTGCTTATTGAAAAATTGATTTCAAATAATGTATTCTTGACGGGATTGCATGCAAGGGGAAAGGTAGAGGAGTATAATCAAATGAGTGGTTTAGACCAGCTGGCTGCAATTCAGGAGATTTTGAATGACATCGACTTTAATATCAAGGGGGCCCGGGAAAAAATCATATCCGGGGAGCTGAGTGTTTACGACCTGAGTCCGGTCCATCAACAAATGGCTAGCTCTCCCAAAGCAGCAGGTCAATATCGGGACTGGAGGACACCGGGCATGAGAGACGCAATGCAAACAATCCTACAAGAAAAAAAGACCAGTGACTTTTGGAAAGGGCTGGGATTAGATGCCTTGACAGTAATGCTTGCAGTTGGTGCGGGATTTGCCAATCCGGTGGCAGCGATAGCAATGATAAGCAGCAATATAGCTATTTCCGGAGCAAAGGCAAAGTCAGCCTGGGACGCATATTCGACTTTAAACACTGCTTATCTTTCACGAACTCAGGGAAGTGCAAATAGTTTGGTATCCAGGGACCAGGTGGCAAATGCAAAATTTGATGTCATTACTGAGACTATTGGCTTACTGATGGATGCATCAGGGGGTGGAAAAGATATCTTACGTATGGCAGATGAAATAAGCAAGTTTGGCATTACTAAAGGGGTAAACCAATCAAAAAAAATTATAACCCAAAAAATCGGGAACATATCGACAAGATCAGGAAGCAAATTAATAAGGCCCCTTCAACGAATAACGGATATTGCCTCAGATAAGGATTGGATCAAATATCTTAAAATTAAAGGAGGTTATAAAAAAGTGCTCGAAGAGGCAAAAGGGCTGAGTGGTGATGAATCCGCCAAATGGTTAGAGAAAATGCATCAGTTTAGGCAAAGAATCTATAAGAATCTTAGGGAGCATATAAAGAACCAGGGCGGAGACATACATATGACCGGCACTCCGGCAGCAACTAGTGACTTTGATTTGTCTATTGTAGGACCAAAACCGGAGAAGCTAAGAGTGGAAGCCTATAATCATTTAAAGAACAAGTTTGGAATCAATTCAAAAGAAATTTTGAATGATATGCTCGATATGAATATATTTGGAGAATCACGTCTTGCCCATGCTTATGATATGCTTCCGCCGACTATTAGAGAAGAAGCTGCTTCAGAGATACTAAAATTTTCAGATGAATTAATCTTACGGCGTGGTCTAAAAAACGCACAAGACAATGGAGATGCGGATACTGTCCGGATAATCCTGAAATATATGAAAGGCCATGGGTTTACCAACCATGCTCCACTTCCCACAATAAGCAGCACAAAAATCAACGCCACAAGACTCGAAGTGGGCGAATTATATCACAAGATGGAGAACACGAAAAACCTAAAACAGAAAAAAGACCTTTTAATAAAGATAGGAAGGCTACAAGCTATGATCGATGCCAATAGTCCTGACTATATCAGCCCCGGTTCTATCCGGAAATTCGTTACGGAGCGACCTGGAAACGTCCAAAACCCATTTGCACCGTGGCATACCAATCTGGCACCTGATGATTTTTTAAAACACAACAAAGAAGGCCTAAAACCAAGACAACAAGCGGAGCTTCACGCAGAACTCACTGGTCGAAATAATTATAATAAGTCGACTACAGATATCATAGCCTATGAAAAGAAAATCAACCAGGAGATAGCCTCCTTAAATAAGGAGTTGGAGCAAACCCTTGAAAGTATATCAGATGTAGAAAAGAAGATTGCCAATCAGGAGATCTCTGATAATATTCAATCACTTGACCATCAAATAAAACTTCATGAAAAGGCTATTGTCAAATTCAAAGAAAAGAAATTGAGAGCAATTCAAAAATTAGAAGAGATGACAGCAGCCAAGGCGAATAATAATCAAATCAATAGTTTAAAGAGATATGTAAAAAATTTAGAGACCAAATTGGAATTAGCCGAAGAATCAATTAGTCGTTTGAAGAAAAATCTTTCCATTATGTACAAACATATTGAGAATTCTGAAAAGGTTAAAAAATTGAATGAGCAAATTGGCCAAAGTAAGACTAAATTAAAAGTAGCCGGAAATGTGAAAGAATCTCAAAATATCCGTAACCGGGTCAGAACCAAAGTGATAGAGGAAGATGCCGGATATCCAAAAGCCAATCAGAATACTAAAAAGGCAGAACTCGAGTCTTCCTTGGTGGACAATCTGGGCGAAGCGGCTAAATACAGAGGTACCGTTGAACAAAAGGACCTGAGAAATCTATCAAAATATACAGCAAGAATGCACGATATATTAGAAGAATTAGCAGAAGAGATCCAGAAGAAGAACGAATTCAAGCAACTTGCTTCCGAATTGAATTCAATAAAGGGCGAATTGAATGAAAATGTGGCCCCCAAACGACTTACTGAATTGACAACAAGGATAGGGGATGTTTATAAGAAGACTCTTTCCGAAATGGAAGACTTCCTGAAAAGCAATGAAACAAAAAGAAGCAAACTAAACAAGGCGAATCCGTATGATAATCGACTCCTCCAAAGTTTGTTAATGGAATTCAACAATATATATTATAAGAAGACTGCTTTGGAAGCCACCCAAAAATTTATTCTTGGAATATCACAAAAATATGCTGAGAATAAAGTCAAAGATGTAATAAAAGACAACATTTAGACATGACTCCTAATTTTTTCTAAGTGCTTTTTGTTACAACAATTTGATAATCAAAGACGCCAAACAATCACATGAGATTACACGCCCCTATTTCTGAAGCGTTAACCTGATTTTTATTGAGGGTTTGACAGCACGCTATTGCATTTCGGCGTTAAGCGGAATATTCATTAAAACTGTGCGTAATGAACGGAATAATACAGAGTTCCGACGTCGCTTCAACCAGATAAGCATCGAATGGGAAATTGCCTTGGAGCAAGGCCGTGCAACCAACTTAGAATTTCATGGTGAAGTTGTACTTGTACAGGTACACCACCAACGCTACTATAGCAAAAAATAAAACAAAGAAGTATAAGAAACAGTATCCTTTTTTTCCTACATTTTCAATATTGTCAGACATGATCCAGCTGTTTATTTTATTCCACAAAAAAAATCATTTTATAGCATTGCACCAAATAAAGTCAATCATTTTTTGGTTTTACTATAATAATTCCCCAAATTTCATACCTAAGACATATTCGGAATTTTTCTTTCACCACCTTTTCGTATCAGTGATAGAAGGATCACAGGCCTGTAAAGAGCGACACAGATTAAATACTCATCATGAAAAAAGTAAAGGCAGCCTCTCGGACTGCCTCCCTTAAATCGGTCTATGAGTTTTACGCTTGAACGTAAAATTTGTTTTTAGTCACCGGGAAACTATTATTCTCCATTTAGGTTATAGTCCCAATTGACATTACAAAGATACTTATTACACAAATTGCTCATTCGAAACTTACTAACACATGTTAATAACTTAACTATATCGTTAAATACCAAGATATTATATCGATAAAAAAATGTTAGTTACCCACAAAATAATGTTAATAACTATGCAGTATCGACGTTAACGCTCATGCTCAAAAATCCGTTATGGCCATTAAAATTGCAGGAAAAATCCGGTGAACCGATGATGACATGTAAAAACCCAAGTAGGTAGATGATTAATAAGTGAATGAACCTATTAAAAAGAATTCCAAAGGTAAATGAATCAGATTTCGATTCTATCGGATAGGTTTTATAAGTTCCTTGCCCGGGAAATAAGTCAACAACAACGCCTAAGGTTATTAAACATCTACCTAATTCCGGTTAACTCCTATTCCGCCTGTCTCCAAAGATAAAGTCCGCTTAAATCCGTCATGCCATCGGATCTACATCAATAGATTTCGCTATTTCTTTGATACTTGATGATCTTTTTCTCCACATGCATCAATTTTTTATTGATTGCATTCTTTTCCTTGGGAGTCATTACCCCATCTGCCTTGGCGATTTGAATGGCGTCCTTGATGTTGTTTTGGTCCTTCATCAGTTTGGAATATTCCAGTTCGGTGATTTTCTTCTGATTATAAATTTTTTTAATCTTAGCTTCCTGGTCCCGCTGCGCCTGGATTATATCCTGGGCTGAACACAGATGAAAGGCAAAGAACATGATTAGGATTGTAAGTATTGCTTTCATTACAAAATTGCTTCAAAAGATAAAATACAAACGTAAATTTATTGAATTAGAATGAATTTGGGAAATTTAAAGGGCTAAATTTGATGCCAATATCCAGTTTTAACAAATTAGAAATACAATGAATATCATATTTATCAAAAAGTATGCTTCGCTTTTGCTCAATTATTGCATGGAACTGAAATCAGGGGAGCGCTTACTGGTCAGTACGACAACACTTGCAGAACCGCTTGTAGCCGAACTTTATCGTCAATGTCAACAGATGGGTGTCATCATGGAAGCCATCTTAGAATGGGAAGGCAAGTCGGATGATTTCAATGATTATGGACATAATGCACAAGCCGGCTATATCAATCCTCTATACAAGGAAGCAATGGAATCTTTTGAGGCATATTTGGTTATCAGGGCACCTTTCCCATCAAAAAGCCGATCCAAACCCAATTCAACATTAAATGAAGTTAGAGCAGCCGCAAATGCTCAATTCCACAAATTATATTTTGAACGTACTGCCACCCGAAACCTGCGCCGCAATCTTTGTCAGTACCCCACTCAGGCCGGAGCCGATCTGGCCGGTATGTCCCTTGAAGAATACACTTCTTTTGTGGCCAATGCCTGTTTCCTGAACACCGACAATCCGGAACAGGAGTGGCTCAACGTCCGTGCCAGACAGCAATCAATTACAGATTTACTCAACAGTTGCAAGGAATTTAGATATCTCAGCCCAAATATGGATATTTCATTCAGGACAGAAGGACGCCGGTGGATTAACAGTGATGGACAGACCAATATGCCGTCCGGCGAAATCTATACCAGCCCGGAAGAAAACAGCGTCAACGGGCATATACTGTTTACCTTGCCTTCTCTATACCAGGGACATCTGCTCAATAATGTCCGATTGGAGGTCAGGGACGGCTATATCACATCATGGACCTGCGACAATGATATCGATATCCTGAACGAGGTCTTTCGGATTGAAGGGACACGCCGTTTCGGAGAAGCAGCCATAGGCACCAATTACCGCATTGACAGGCTAACAAAAAACATTCTTTATGACGAAAAAATCGGCGGCACGGTACACATGGCGATCGGTCAATCTTATCTCCAGGCTGGTGGTAAGAATGAAAGTTCAGTACACTGGGATATGATATCCGACATGAAGGATGGAGGAAAGATATATGCCGATGGCCAATTGGTTTACGAAAACGGGAAATTTCTGGAAGTCATATTAGAATGAAGGAAGTAATAATAAGCCTGAAGCCTCAAGTCACTCACGCCCAACTTATATCCGTCTGAATAATAGCCTATTATAAGTTAATCGGCTTTTTTGTACCTTTGCCCCAAAATTACAGGAATGCTATTCAACGAAATGAAAATACCAAAGCCTATCCTAAGGGCATTGGACGATATGGGAATTGCAGAAGCATCGGCCATTCAGGAATTGGTATTTTCAGCCGTCAAATCCGGAAGAGACATAGGCGGCATCGCGCAAACCGGAACAGGCAAAACCCTTGCCTATTTGGTTCCTGTACTCAGCCTGCATCAATATAGTACAGCAAAACATCCGTCCATCCTAATCCTTGTTCCAACTCGTGAATTGGTCAAACAGGTGGAAGACGCAATCGTCCAACTCACCGGATATATGTCGGTGAGAACATACGGAATATTTGGCGGTGTAAATACCAAGCCTCAGGCAGACAGAATCCTGGAAGGCCTCGATATACTGGTAGGCACCCCGGGCAGGGTGGTCGATTTTGTTTCAACCGGCATTCTGAATTTAAAGAATATCAAAAGACTTATCATCGACGAATTTGACGAAATGCTCAATCAAGGCTTCCGGGCTCAATTGAAGGTCATCTTCGAAAAGCTGCCTGAAAAAAGACAAAACCTCCTGTTTTCAGCCACCCTCAATCCTGAAGTGGAGGAGATGATGGATGAATACTTTGAAAGAGTCGAAAATATCGAAGCTACTCCTATAGGAACACCATTGGAAACCATAGAACAACAAAAATATCATGTCCCCAATTTTTACAGCAAATTGAGCCTGTTGAAAACCATGTTGCCGGATCAAAATATCCGCAAGGCAATCGTATTCGTTTCCAATAAGAAAAAAGCAGAATTACTTTTCGACTTATTGCAACAGACAGGCATTGATGACATCGCCTATATGCACGCCAACAAGCATCAGAAGAGGAGATTTGATACGCTGGATGCTTTTGAATCCGGTGATTCAAGAATTCTGATTGCTACCGACTTGCTCTCCCGTGGGCTTGATATAAAAGATGTAACACATGTCATCAACTTCGATCTTCCGGAACTGGCAGAAAATTATATCCACCGTATCGGGCGCACCGGGCGTTTTGGAAAAAAGGGAACGGCCATTTCCTTCATCGAACAAAAGGATCTTGGATTGCTAGAAGCATTGGAAGGCATGATGGGTACTGAACTGGGCGAAAGGGCATTACCTGCGGACTATGAACAATCTGAAGAATTACTCCCTGAAGAAAAAGAGCGCATCTATATGCCGGATTACTTAGGGCAGTCATTTACAAAATCAGATGGAGGGGCATTTCATGAAAAACTGAAAAAAAATAAAAAAGTAAATATTAGATTCGACTATGAAGCTTCTATGAAGAAAAAATACGGAAAGCAGTATCGTCCTAAACATGCCAGATAAGAAAAAAAATTATTGGGTTTTTTATGAGAATGCAAGAAAAACTTCCCACCTTGTCTTTCAAATGTTAAGCAAATGAAACAACAATATACATCTACCAATTTCATCCGGAAAAATACAAGAAGTCTCCCAATCGGTAATTGTTATATCAATAAAACCTGGGAAGTTAACAAACTAGCCAATGTCATCGTTTCCCGAAAGCTCAAAAACGGAAATCTCATTGTAGGCTTTTATCTTGTCGATCTATTTTGCCTTGGCCTTAGAAGCAGCTATTTTCAGTCCGACATGGAAGAAGAAAGTTTAAAAAACTGGTTGAAAAAAGTCTCATATCTGGAATCAAAATTCATTCAAATAGATTATGTCCTGGCTCATAACATAATCTACGGAAGCTATGAGTATGGACTCGAAAACGGAATACCGCAGCACAAGGATTTTGATAAAGTGACAAAATATATCCTGGAGGAAGACGATGAACGCATTCCTTTGATAGAACTGGAATTTGGCCGGGACGGAAAACCATTTTACTTTCAGACAGAATCTCAAAGTGACGCATTTGCAGAAAATATTATCCGGTTATTGAAAAAAAATGTCGGAGAGGGCAATTTCTATTATACTTTACTAAAAGATATAGAAGAGGAGTCGGAAGAGGAAGATGAAGAGGTTGATGATGAAGAAGACCCAAACAACTTCAACTTGCCGATCTTGAAATATTTACTGAATGATGGTACTGTAGATATTGATAAAGCAAAGCACACATTTAATACTTTACTGGATGATGGTGAAATGTTTGCTCAATATCCCCTGTTTATTTCAGCTTCTATGGCAATCATCCATCACTACGCGGACGAACAACGGACCAACCAACTTTTTGAAAAGTGGGAACTTGATACGACTATTGATCCGGAATATGAAATCGAGGCAGGAATGTCAGAGCAGCAAATTGACAGAACATACGAAATTCTAACCGAAGGCAAGCCATCTTTGAAAGATATCCGCTATATCAGGAAGAATATAAGTAGTGAGGTATTGGCCGATTATATACTGATGAAGGCTTCCTTGCCTAAAATTGATCATGAAAACGAAGATGATTCTGATTTAGATTATTCCGAATATAACAAGAGAGAAGAGCAGTTTTTAAAAGACCATCCTGATTATCCACTAAGTAAAGCGTTGATCGCAAGTGAAACATCCTCGCCTGACGATCTTACCATTGAATCAATATTTGGCAGTGCTGATAATATTTCCGTTTTTGAGTTCAATGAATATCTGATGATGAAGTTGGAAACATTAAAGAACAAACCGGATGCATCAGCGTTTCTCGCATTCAGAGCCATCCTGGGTCAGTATCTGGAATCTGATACAGTACATGAGGAAATATTTTTTACCTATGAGTTATTGACCATTCAGTATATAGGTGACTATTTGATGGACAATTAATTTGCCGTTTTATTTTTCATTGGCATTTTCTTACAATTTTGCTTTTAGAAATACCGGCTGCAAAAGTGGGTAAAACACAAAATTTTATCTTTGAACAATAATATTCAAAAATGAATTTTTCTCCGGAACAAGGAAGTTTGTTGGCTTATGAGCATTATGGCATTACTGCTACTGCCAGACCACTCAATGGCTATGACGAACAGAACTTTTTATTAACTGCACAGGACGGCAATAAATATACTTTCAAGATTGCAGGTTCAGACATCAGCCGAACTTTCCTGGAGGCACAGGCCGATGTGATGCATCATCTGGATCACTCTTCCATTCAAGGCGGATTTCCGGTATGTCTTGAAAACAAGCAAGGAAAAGCCATCACTACCATAACTTATGAAGGTAAAGAATATCATATCAGAATACTTACCTATTTGGAAGGCCATTTTTGGGTAGATGAGAAAAACAAAAACAACTTCCTATATGAGAGCCTGGGAGAATTCCTGGGTGCTATGGATCGGTCGTTGGAGGGCATTTGCCCGGATGCGACAGTAAGAAATTATGTTTGGGACAATAACCGGGCTCCGGAAGCTGAAAAGAAACTACACTTCATCCGCGATCATGAAAAACGCCGGATTGCAGCGTATTTCCTGTTACAGTTCAGGACAGAAGTGACACCTGTATTATCGGAACTGAGGCATGCATGTATACATGGTGATGCCAATGATTACAACCTGCTGGTCCGCAATGGAAGAGTCTCCGGGCTTATAGATTTTGGTGATATGATATATTCTGCCACGATCAACAATCTCGCCATAGCTTGTGCCTATGCCCTGTTACATACTGAGGACCCGATCGAAAAGGCAAGCCTGATCGTCAAAGGCTATCACAGCCAATACCCTCTTACCGAGCAAGAGATCGATATATTATACTACCTGATTGCCGGACGACTCTGTATCAGCGTCACTCAATCTGCCGAAAAGTCTTATAGCAACAGCGAAAATGAGCATCACTTCCTGTCTGAGCAATCGGCATGGAGATTGTTGTACCAACTAATCCGCACCAATCCACTCTATGCAGCCGATCAATTCAGAAGGTCATGCGGAATGATGCCCTGTCTGAATCCGGAAGACGATTACAGCTCACTGTTGTCTGAAAGGAATCGGTACATAGGACGCAACCTGAGCATCAGCTATCGTACACCACTGAAAATTGTCAAGGGCGCCTTGCAATATCTTTACGACGACAAAGGCAAAACTTATCTTGACTGTGTCAACAATGTGAGCCATGTCGGCCATTGTCATCCGGGTGTCGTTTATGCTATCCAAAGTCAGGCCGCTATACTCAATACCAACACGCGCTACCTGCACGACAATATTACCAGCTACGCCAAAGCCCTTGTTGACACACTTCCTGAGCGCTTATCGGTTTGCTACTTTGTCAATTCGGGCAGTGAAGCTAATGATCTGGCGATACGAATGGCAAGACATTTTACCGGACACAATGATATTGTCGTCCTCGACCATGCCTACCATGGCACCTCCACGTTAGCCATGGAAATCAGCCCGTACAAATTCGATGGTATTGGAGGGTTTGGAGCCAGGCATTATATCCACAAAGCAGCTTCACCTAATCTATACCGAGGCCCCTATGGCATTGACGATGAGGCAGCAGGAGAAAAATATGCGCAAAGCGTCAAGGAAATTGTACAAGGCCTTGAACGGGAAGATAAATCCCCCGCCGCATTTATCTGTGAGACACTTCTCGGTGTGGGCGGTCAGATACCATTGCCAACAGGATATCTGAAACAGGTATATCAATACATCCGCTCAGCAGGAGGTGTATGCATTGCAGACGAAGTGCAAGTCGGTTTCGGCAGGATCGGTGAAGCATTCTGGGGCTTTGAGCTTCAGGAAGTCACACCCGATATCGTAGTCTTGGGCAAGCCCATCGGAAACGGCCATCCATTGGCAGCTGTCGTGGTAACTCAGGCTATCGCAGATGCCTTCAACAATGGTATGGAATATTTCAATACATTCGGTGGCAATCCGGTCTCTATGGCGGCTGGTATGGCTGTGCTCAACATCATCCGGCAAGAAGAACTTCAACAGCATGCTCTCAATACCGGAAATGGACTAATGGATGACTTGAGGAAACTGATGGAAAAACATACCATCATCGGTGATGTACGTGGTCATGGACTGTTTGTCGGTGTTGAGCTGGTAAGGAATCGAGTAAGCAAAGAGCCCGCTGTGCCGGAAATAGACGTCATTGTGGAAAGAATGAAGGGACGTGGCTTCCTGCTCAGTACTGACGGGCCTTTGCACAACGTACTCAAGATTAAGCCACCAATGGTCATCAGCCGTCAGAACTGTGTCGATTTGGTGCAGGCACTGGATGAGGTTTTGTCCGAGGAATTATGATTCTGATGCTGAGCTGAAAGCTTCATACCAAGGCTTCCAACCTTTCCTGTTTTTGATGACAGACTCGAGGTATTCATCCCAGGCGGCTTTGTCCTGATAAGGATCCTTAATGACCGTACTGATGATGGATGATGCAACATCGGAAGGTTCTAAGTTGCCTGTCCCAAAGTGGATGGAATGCTGAATACCTGTTTGTAGCACGGATAACACTTCAGCAGTGGATAATGAACTGCCTGGTGATTTGATCTTGCTTTTCTTTTCTTCTGTCTCTCCATTCCTTAATTCCCTGAAAATGGTAATCAAATCTGAAAGATGCTGCAACGGCACCTTGTACTTCTCCAAATTCAGGTCCCGCTGGATCTGACCCAATCGGAAATGAATGATATCTATTTCTTCCTGAAGGGTCTCCGGCATTGACAGATACACGATATTAAAACGACGCCGCAAAGCGGCAGAAAGATCGTGCACCCCCTTATCCCGGTCGTTGGCGGTTGCAATCACATTGAATCCTTTTTGTGCATATACTTCCATATTTAATTCGGGAATGCTCATCATTTTTTCAGAAAGAACAGTAATCAGGATGTCCTGCACCTCAGTTGGCATCCGTGTCAATTCTTCAATCCGGGTGATGTAGCCGTCTTCCATGGCTCTCAGGACAGGGCTTTTGACCAATGCACGCTCCGAGGGTCCATGCTGAAGTAGTTCGGCATAATTCCAATGATATTTCAGTTGATTCTCGTCCATACCCACCGTACCTTGTATCATCGAAGTACTAATCCCCGAAATAGCAGCTGCCAGGTGCTCGGAAAGCCAGGACTTGGCGGTGCCGGGCAAACCCATGAGGAGCAGGCCCCTGTCGGTCAGTAATGTAGCTATGCACAATTCCAGTAATTTTCTATTGCCGAGATATTTAGGCTCGATGACTACATCATTATCCAGTCGGCCTCCGACGAGGTAGTGGATGACAGCCTTAGGCGAAAGCTTCCAGCCTTCGGGTTTCTCGTATTTATCATGGGAAGCGAGTTGCTTTAGTTCTTCGCCATAGCGAACTTCGGCACTCGGCCTGATTTCATTTTGCTGATTCATGGAAGCAGGTATCTATTTTTCTCCTAAAAATAATCAATTTTAATGTTTCTGCTGATGGATTCACCGTTTTGGCACTTACAATCTTCCTTGTAATCAAGTTGCCTATATCTACCCAGTCGCCCAGATAACTCTCATGGATTACAAATGGGGCATAGGCTTTCACTTCCGTGGCCCACCTATCATCCAGACGACATACGGGCTGTTGCAGAACCTTCTTTATAAGTCGTAACAAGGCGGATGTGCTATCCTTATCCATTTCAATCAGACAACGAGACATCAATTGCGCAGAAAAACGTACTGTAGCCTCATCATCACCATGGTGGATGATGTGTTGGAGCACAATATTCTTTTTTTTCTCTTCCAGATGATTGAAATAACCTATCCAGTCTGATCCCAACCGATAAGCAGGCTGATCTGACCAAATCCTGCTAACCCATCGTCCAAGGCTTTCAAACAAACCATCAACCAACGTGGCATACAACACATCACCGAAGGCTCGCTGACGCTCAGATGCTTTTTCAGGCATAGCGGCAAATGCATCATTTCCGGATTTCTTCTTTCTTTTGTCTGCAAAGTTTACATAGGCCGACCATTCAGCAGGAAATGGTTCATCGATATCATAAAATTTAGCTACTATCGGCAAATCTGCCATCCATTCACCGGCTTTTGTCCCTTTTATCTCCCATGAAAAGAGCCTTTTTTTAAGCCGGAAAAATTCCCCATTTTTGGAGGCAAAAAATATCAATTTACGGATCTCATGGCGGATTTTTCCACTTTCGTTTTCCCACAAGTACCTGAGAGTCTCTACATCTCCTCCTGACAAATTCTCCCTCAATAAATCAACAAAAAGCTGTTTTGTCGATTTACGCTCGTTGGTCCACAAATTTACCAGAAGGCTGTTTGCCTCTTCGTACCTGAAAAATCGAAGCAATCGGAAATACAGATATCGGTTGACATTGTCCTTTTGTTCCATGATGCCCGGATTGAGAGCATCTTTCCACCAATGCCATTCAGTCCTGGCCTCACATAACCATCGACCACGTTCTCTTATGATTTTTACCAAAAAAAAGATGTAATCGGACCAGTCATGGGCATGTTCCAGAATCGGAATGATCAAGGGCGGTTGAAGCAGGCATTTCAATTGCAGATGCCGGCGGATGATGAGGGATCCGGCACTTGCAAAGCTATTATATCCCATTTGATGATACAGATCAATCAGGCAGCGTGGACCGACCGGAAACTTTTCCTCTCCGGCAGCTGTCAATTCATACGGGAATTCTTCCCCTTTAATGGCATAGGTTAGCAAAGTATCATTGATCAGAAACTTATCTATATCGGATATTGTGTCGAAGGCAGCATCGTCCAGGCCTGCAAGATTCTCCAGCGGCTGTTCAGAAATACCTTTCAGCAAGGATGTATTTAACTTGTCGGACATGACAATTCTAATGGAAGGTGACTGAAGGAAATCGGCATTAAATCGCCATGATATCCTTTTCTTTTGCTTCTGCCAGCTTGCCGGATTGTTCGGTATGGTGATCTGTCAACTTCTGCAATTCATCTTCCTTCTTCTTGCCCAGATCCTCCGGAAAACCATCCTTGACCAGCTTCTTGATACTTTCCATCCCATCTCTTCGCACATTGCGGATACTTACTTTTGCTTCCTCCGCAAGATGTTTGGCTTGCTTCACCAGGTCACGCCGGCGTTCTTCTGTAAGGGGTGGAATAGTCAGGCGGATGACTTCACCGTCATTTTGCGGTGTGATGCCCAGATTAGCTTCAAACAAGGCATTTTCAATTGTACGCAACATAGATTTCTCCCAGGGCTGGATAACAATAGTCTTGGCGTCTGAAATATTGACATTGGCAACCTGGCTCAAAGGAGTTGCACTGCCGTAATATTCTACCTTAATCTCAGCAACTAAAGATGGGGAAGCCTTCCCGGTCCTTACCTTTGACAATTCATGATTAAGGTGTTCGATGGCATTATCCATCATTTTTTTTGCCTTGTCAAGAATGCTATTTGCCTCTTCCAAATTCATAATTTAAACATTTTTCGGACGTAAAAATATATTTTAAAACTGAAAAAAGAAAATTACCGCTTAAAATGATTCATATCTTGCCCCTTGCCATCAGTAGACAATAAGCTTACCGGACAAATGGCCTTCATTGGTACGCATCCAGATAACGTATGTTCCCGGAGATAAATTCCCTATGGAATATTCCTTGGAAATATTGCCCGCCGGCACCCCGCCACGGAACAACTGACGTATGAGATAACCCTGCTCATCCAACAGATCAAGTCTCAGAGAAGTAGGATTGGGGAGAAAGATGTCGAGCCGGATACGATCCTTAGCCGGATTGGGGGATACCTTGAGTGAATGCCTGACAGGCCGATCTGTCGGCTGGTCCTTTGTGATGCTGAGGCCATCGTAGATATATATCGTATTGCCTGTAGCAAGAGCTCTCCCTTTATTAGTTCCACGGATTTTATTGATGGCCCCGCCAAAAGGAATCGGCTTCCAGTTCTTACCACCATCGCGGGTCTCCCAGGTGCCCATTCCCCACTGGATACCAAGCCAGCCTAACTTTTCATTGATGAAATATGCTCCGCCAAATCTCAATGTGTCCTTATTCTGTGCATCGACCAGGACTTCCTCCCAAGTATCACCATGATCATGAGTAATGAAGGCAGTAGGCGCTTCCTCAATGGAGCCCAAGCCCAGACCATCATCCCGGAGCGACAATTTCCAGCAAAAGCTCATAGCATACTGAGACTTGGCCACTTCTGCCCAGGTCTCTCCTCCGTCCTTTGACTTCAGGATGAGACCTTTCCTGCCATCAGGACTGTTACCTGCGACAAGGAAGGTGTTTTCATCCAACATGACACAATCCACCAGTGCGGCACTTTCCGGAATTAAATAACTTTTCCAGGTATCTCCACCATCCCTTGAAATATAAAAACGGCCCGGTTCCGAATAAATTCCTACACCGATAATAGTACTTCCGATGTGATCCAGCCCACAGATACCATACATGCCTCCTTGCACCCTATCACTGACCGAGTGCCAGTTTTTACCCCCATCATCTGTACGATAAAGTGCCACACCATTCTTTGTGTCAAAGATTGTGCCGATAAATCCTGTACTGTCATTGAGAAATTCGATGCTACGTACATAGGCCTTATGAGGAAGATTGCCGATAAGTATCCAGTTGTCTCCTCCATCGTCCGAGCGGTATATCTTTCCGTCCTGACCCATAAGGGCCACAGAGTCATTGATGAAAGCAATATCGTCAATCCGGTTAAACACAGGTGCATCATTGGCCTTACGCCACGAACCTTGTCCAAAAATTGTAAGTTGAACCATCAAAAGACTGTAGCCCAAAAAAATAATTCTTTTCATTGTCATCCATTCATTGGGTTGGAAAATATATCCTGCGAATCACGGCGCAAATTTAGAGAAAAACGTTGATTTGATTGACGGATAAAGAAATAAGTCGGCAATAGGGATAACGATGTGCTAATCCTGATTGGCTTGCCTGATATGCGTCCGGATAACGGGAAATTGACAATTTACACCTTCCTTTAAATTCTTTACAATTATTCATTGAAAAATTACTTTTAGGCTACAAAAACCAATCCAACACCATTGATTAAATACTAAAGGCGCATAATAACAAATCGAATATGTTGGAATTTTGTACATTTGGTCTTGCATGCTGTATTCCGCTTTCGATATGAAAATTTGGGTATTTGATTGTATGAATATGGAATATTGAAATACATGTTGCCGAGAAATAAAAAATGGCACCAGGTGATTGGAAAACGAAATAATCATATTAAAACGAACGGTCCGAAAAATGAAAAAAAAGTATAAAACCGAACAGGAAGACTTCTGGGCCGGGATATTTGGGGATGAATACATACACAGGAACAAAAGTGAAGAATACCTGGCCTCCAACCTGAATTTCTTTTCAAAGGCATTGAACAAAATCAACAAACCTGAATCTCTGATAGAGTTTGGAGCGAACATTGGAATGAACCTTCGGGCAATTAAGCTTCTGTTCCCGAAGATCAATATATTCGGTATCGAAATAAATGGAAATGCGGCGGAAATATTATCCCAATTTATCGGTAAGGAGAAGGTATTCAATGGATCTATTCTGGAATTTGTTCCGGAACAAAAGTTTGATGTAGTGCTTATCAAGGGAGTTTTGATCCACGTTGATCCGGATATACTTCATGAAGTATATGCCAAGCTCTACGAATCCAGCAAGAAATATATCCTAATAGCAGAATACTACAACCCCTCCCCGGTCACATTGAATTATCGTGGGCATAGCAATCGGCTTTTCAAGCGGGACTTTGCCGGTGATATGCTTGATCAATATCCGGATTTGAGACTCATCGATTATGGCTTTTGTTACAGAAGGGATAATTTGTTCCCTCAGGACGATATAACGTGGTTTATGCTGGAAAAATCCTGAAATTTTTAAACAGGTATTTTGCCTGACAGATATTCAATAATCCAATATAATCATATTACTTGTAAAAAATCACGACATCTTCTTCCGGTCTGGATTTGATATACATAGGGTTTTGTTTCCAGGTTTTATAACCATTCTTGACAACCAAATCCGGAATTGATCTGGAAATATTTTCAAAGAAGTCAGATAGGGCCATTACGTTGTCTCCTATCAGATTCCCTTTGTTCCCTTCCAAAGCCTGAATAACGGCATAAGTAAAGGCTCCATTTTCGACCTTCTGTAATTCATAGCTTTTTTGGCCCGGATTTCCGGAAAGGATGTAACTGAAATTTCTAAAAGTCTTGATGGCGCTGACAGTTTGGTCAATCAGGCTGTAATCCTGCCCCTCATCATCATCATTTCCTGTGCTTTCCGGATCTTCCTTATTAAAAATGTCAAGGAGCATAATCTTTTTGCAAGGCAACTCTCCAAGGAAATATGGAATATATATTGATGTCAAAGGAAAACTATAGTTTTCGGGCATAAATTTGTTCTTCCTGTTTTTTAAAAGCTCCGACCCCTTTACATAGATATCTCCTTTAGCTGTTGCAAAGCCTTGCCCAACCCAATATATGATCATTACATCATTTGCCTTAAACTTATGTTTCCGGGCTAATAATTCATTAAAAACGCCTTTCAAATTATTAGAAGTAGTCAGGCTAAAAGTATTGAACAGTTTAATGTTGACTTTTGTATTTTTTGACTTGCCAAGTAATTTTATCTTATTGTAAAAATCATTGACATCCTTGATACTGTACCGGACTACCGGCATATTGTCTTCATCTCTGAGATCGGTCCCGATAATGTATATATAATAATTGACGTTACTACTGGCAACATTTATCTTGCCAAGAGTATCTCTGACACCGGCATCTCTTTCCAATATCAATTCATTATCTCCGAGAGTCAACGGAACAGCAACTGAATAATTATTTTCCTTGTAACCGATTTTTAAGGAATCTTTTGCAATTTCTACTCCATTGATGATAAACTTGAAATTAGAAGCTATTTCTGAAGGAGTTAGATTACAATCGAAATTGACATGATAATTTTTTCTGTCGATCAGCCTGACAGTTTCTGCCATATTGGTAAATGATATTTCGGTTGCTTCGTTGCTTAAAATTATCGGTTGGTCATAAAGTTGTGAATTATCATCGATCACCGGAATCATTTTCCTTAATGTAAGACTCCTGGGGGTCTCTATTTGAATTCTATATCCTGACAATTCTCTCAATTTAATATTCGCAACGATATAATCATCTGCAAAAAGAGAATCTACCTTACAAATCAGATTAAATCTAAGTTCCTCGCCTACCTGAATGACAGTATTAACAGGAGCCTCATAATCATCCGCAAGGCTCACATTTTCATTAAACCGGAAGTCCATATCCCTAACCAAGGCAGGTGCATCGCCCAAATTACGAAGGGAGACAGGCAATACAATCCGATCTTTATCCGCAATATCAGCTCTGGACGAATCTACTACAAGAACCAGGGATGATTCGTATGTCCCGATCACGCCTATCTTTGCTTTCCGGGAATTGTACTGATGCCGGTCTCCACCTTCGACAATAAACTTCAAATCAATATAGTCATCCCGAAAATCATCTGTAATAACCAATGGTATATTGACTTCCTTTTCCTCTCCACCCCGCAGTCGGTCAACCAATATCGACTCCGGCAAAATCAACCCTTTTTTATCGTTATTTTCTATTTCTATTTTTACCTTAAATGTTTTGATGTCTTTTGACAAGTTGTTTCTGAGTGTAATCTTCAGGTCGGTCTCCATATTCTTATTCAATGCCTCATTCTCTGAATCCATGATTTCGACATTCTTAAGAATCGTCAATTCCTCCAAATCACGACGTACCGGCTTCAAAGTATAGATATAATAATCCTGATTCAATACATTGTTGGTAAAACCTGAAAAAACAACACTGCCATCGGAAGTACATACAACATCGTTGTATTCGTCTGAAAAACTGCCACCTCCAAAAACAGGCCCCCAAACTGTGCCATAATTATTACCGGGATTGATCCGAACAGAAAAGAGTGCTGTCCTTTGAGCATTTCTCAAATCGGAACCATACCCGGCAATCAGAATATCTCCACAAGGAGTTATAGCAACACCGCGTGCGATTCCATCGATAAAGGAAGGATATGTCTCCATCCTGATCAGGTCTCCATTGGTTGAAACAACTGCTATTGCAGGAGTAGAACCCCCTCGGTTTTTGTGTCGTCCTCCACCTGCAATCACCAACTCGCCTACATTATTTTCCTTCAAATCATTTCCTTCGTAAAAACCCTTACCTGGAAAATTCCATAATCCAATTTTATTTAGATTGGAATCCAATTTTAAAAGAAACATCAAAGACCTGTTGAATTCCTTTCTGTTTGCCATACTTCCTGTACAATACAGCTCTCCATCTCTGTTAAAAATCAAAGCATTGGCATTAGAACCTTCCTCATCAGTCAAATAAAGCTGGTTGATGAATTCCCCTTTAGGGCTGAATTTTTTGACTACCAACTTACTGCCTGCCTGTCCGCAAACGAAGATTTGACCCTGCCGGTCAACCTCAATTCCCTTGAATAGTGAATTTTCATTCTTTTCATCCATATACAGCAGCTTAGTATTCAAATCTTCATCTGCCAACAAGATTATACCTTGTGAAAGACCCTTATTTTTCGAATAACCGCATAACAGTATTTTTCCTGATGGCATATACTTAGCTGAAAGACACTCATCATCATAACGTCCACCCAGGGTCTGCGCTTTTAACAATTTGCCATTCCGGTCTATTTTCAATAAAAGAATATCTCTTCCCCCTTCGGAATGGTTGGACGAATAGCCCACGGCTAAAAGATTACCATCGCTTATCTCAACAATTCTATGGATGTTCTGGCTTCGTTTTTCTTTGTAGTTTGATATTTTCCAAGCTAATTCATCATTACCTGGCTGGGCGATCAGTAAGTTGAAGTGGGATGAAATCAAAATCGCGATTGTCATCAATGGCATTAAATTTTTCATATTCAGATATTTTCCAATTGTTTTGAATAATAATCTCTCGCACTCTGAAATACTTTTGCATCAAAGGCTTTGATTTTGCCTTGTTGAGGAAATTTTTCCTTCAGGAAATCGACCTGTACAGCATTCTTCCACAATCTCAGACAAACATGGGGACCGGTAGCCTCACCGGTATGGCCAACATAACCAATAACATCACCTTGCCTGACTCTTTTCCCGGCGACAATTCCCGGCTTAAATCTGGACATGTGCAAATACTGGGTGGTGTAGGTCTTGTCATGCATGATCTTGATATAATTTCCATTGGCTTTCTTAAAGGCAGCAACAGTAACAACGCCATCTCCGATTGCAAAGATGGGAGACCCTTCCGGAGAGGCGAAATCCGTACCATTGTGTGCTTTGACTACTTTACGGACCGGATGGAGTCTTATTCCAAACCGGGAAGAGATTCTTCCATATGCGACCGGTGACTTTCTGAAGGCCTCTTTAAGGGGGCGCCCCTTCTCGGTGCAATAGACCGACCTCCCCTCATTATCATACTCACCGGAAACAAGAAAGGCTTTCAGACTGTCCTCTTTTCCCTTCCACTCAAGTGCCATCAATTTACCGACCCCCATAAATATTTTATTATAGTAAAGACCTTCATAAGCGACTTTAACCACATCACCTTCATCCAATTTCCCAATGTCCTTTTTCCAGCTCATCACATGGCTTATTCTTCCCAATAACTCAGCAGGGGCCTGCTCTGTAATATTTTCCAAAGCGTCTTTACCTATGACAATCTTTCTCTTTTCCGTCTCTATAGTCAGATTGCGTTTTATATAGTTTGATATTTCCGGAATATCTTTTTCAAAGGAAATGTATCTGTATCTTGAAGGATCCGGTTCGATATAGATATATAAGGGAATTTCCTCATCATCCTTGCTGTATAAAGTTACTATCCTCGTCCCTTCAGTAAATCTGGCATTCGCGCCCAGCAGCATTTCCGCCTTTGCTTTCTTCTCAGGGTGGATATGAAACATCCCGAAAAAATCATCTGCATTCATGTCTTCTTCGAGTATATCGGGTACTATCCGGTAATTGAAAAAATTGGAATTGTATATGATGGAATAAATTGAGTCTTCGGATGATTCCTGAGCTGACTCCAAAGTATCCGTCAATGCAGGTGGACTAACGGTAGATTTTTTTGGGGAAATTTCAGGTTTCCCGAAAACCCCTATTCTGTAAAAAATAAACAATGCCACAAAAGTAACCAAACTCCATACACTCCATTTGATATAAAACGAAAGCTTGTTTTTTTTCTCCTGCTTGACAGGTTGTGGCTTAAGTTTTATATTCTTTCGAAAAACTATTTTAGGCGGAGTCTGACCCATCATTCATGTCAAGTAATATTCTTTTTGCTTGTACTATCTGCAGACCGACCGAATGCAAAACGGTTGCCTACATCATCAACCGGCCTATCTTCATATGGAGACATCCCGGTATTGTGGAGTTTAGCTGTGAGGTTAAATTCAGGAGGTTTTAAGAAACTCCCTTCAGACTCCCCGGTGTTAAAACCGGATAATTCATCCAGGGATTCCAGGCTTGCTCTTTGAATAGTCTTGTTCTCCATAGTATTCAATTTACGGTATCCAAAAACAGGATAAGATTCAACTCGTGGCTCAGGCCCAGGTTCTTAGCAAGATAACCAAGATTGAAATCTGAAGCATACCCAATTTTCAAGTTGAATTTATCATTAAAATTAAAATATTTACCCAGGATAGTTCCGGCTTCGACATGAAGGGTTCCGGCTGTCGACGCCCCGGCACCGAACCACAACTTATCAAACAGATAGATGCGGGCATTAATATCAGCGATGGATCCCCCACCGTGGACATATCTGTACCAAAAACTTCCTGCAATATACATAGTTTCAGACATAGTCTTATAATATCCTGCATGTGCATAGATATGCGGAACTCTCTTGACCACAAATTCATTCGTTCCGTTCTTGATAACATAATCCTGATTAAATATTTGTGGAACCGATACACCGACATAGAATTGATCGTTCTTTAAAGGCCCGGATTTTAATTTTTTGTAATAATAGGTGCCGATGCCAAGATCGAGATAGTTAAAGTTACTTACTTTGTCGATGTTGATGTCCTGTGGATCAGTCAATTTGACTTCGCCAAAATTAAATGAATTCCATACCTGGCCAATATTAATACCCAGCCCAAATCCACTCTCAGAAGGGTTTTGCGAATAAATAGAGCCCAATCTAACATAAGCAGACTGACGATTGGTCAACCCTGCACGATCCGACAGGTAATAGGCACCTGTAAGCAGGCTGAAGGAGGAATTGGCCGGAACAACGATATAGTCAGCCTTGATGGCTGCAGTTACCGGATGTCCATTGATATCTGTCCACTGATTTCTATATGTGATACCAAGATTGGCATTATACTTTTCAAGAAAATAGTCGTGGCTAATGGAGGCAGGATTAATCAAGCCCTGAACTTCACGATATTGCGTAAAAAGGGGTAACTGCTGTGCCTGGCATTCCGATGAAAATATCACGAGATTGAAAAGAATACAGGTGGTTAGGAATCCAAAAGTCACTGGTAATTTCATAATCTTTATATTTAAAGTTTAAAGTAAATTCTTGACCTGCCAATGCTGATCAATTCTGTATATTTTAATAGTTCAGAACATCACTTCTTAAACCCATTCCCTTTAAACCGGTGAAATTCATAATCCTGCTTCTTCATTGATTTTGAAAAGCTTATTCCTTCCCAATAATCCAGATTTCACCATTCCATTTTCAAGAACCCTTCTTTCAGTCTATCACTTACCATTCTATAGGTTAATGTGCTTCATTTACCGATTACCTATATTCCGGATTCCTGAACCTGAGTGCCAATAAGAATACCTCATATCCCCTTGATACCCATATGCTTTTTTCCGGTTGCTGATACTTCTTTCCTAAAAGGACTTTCCCGGTTCGATCCATCATAAAACACCTAATGACTCACCACATAATCTGCTCGAATACATTTCTGTATCGTTTCACTTCCAGGCCGGGAGCTTAATGAACAAAATTACATTTTAAATTGGAATTAATAAACAAAAAATATAGACATTAAGAGTTTATTCCCATAATAGAATATTTCCTTTAATCCAAATAATTCAAAACGCTGCTCAACGACGATTGACTCAAAAATCAATTTGCCCGGTACGCGGCTATGTCATTTGTCTTTACTTCAATCGAACGGGCATTTGTCCATCATACATGCATAACCATACCTAAACTTTCAAACTTGAGCAACTTTGCTATTTATTGACACCCTCATCACATCCACTACTGCAGCAACATATTCACTAGGCTAATCTTGTTTTGGTTTATGCGCCTATTAAATTGTAAGCGCATACCTGGCCGGCCCGACCAAGCGCTTATTCCTTACTAATGCTTGCTATCTCAAGCTGTACAATTTGTGAAATACGCTTATCAAAAGCATCCATCAGGGTTGAAATCTTTTTCTATCTTTGTGTTCTATTAAATTATTATTTCTTGGAAAAGACAAAAGACAGCATACTCATTGACAGGGAAATATACCTGAAGGCATTGGAGACGATGTTTTCAGCGAAATTCATGTCAGAGTGGTATGAGGAAAACTTCAAGTTTGTTTCCAAGTATGTCCATGCCACTTCTCGCGGGCACGAAGCGATACAGATTGCCTGTGGATTACAGCTTAAACCTGTGGATTACGTCTATCCTTATTATCGGGATGATGCGATGATGCTGGCAATGGGGGTTACACCCTTTCAGATGATGCTACAGCTGATGGCTAAGCGGGATGATCCGTTTTCAGGTGGCCGATCGTATTATTGCCATCCGAGTCTTCGCGATGCGGACAAACCACAGATTCCTCATCAGTCATCAGCTACCGGTATGCAGGCCATACCGGCTACAGGAGCTGCGCTGGGCATGTGGTATAAGGAGCAGCAAGGGATGGATCAGGGTGATATTCCGCCATTGGTCGTGTGTTCCATCGGGGATGCAGCCGTGACGGAGGGTGAAGTAAGTGAAGCTTTCCAGATGGCGGCCTTGAAGAGCTTGCCGATTGTATTCCTGGTCCAGGATAACAAATGGGACATATCGGCCTTCGTGGATGAAGTGCGCAGCTGGAATGCAGCAGAATATGTAAGAGGAATCCGGGGACTGGATTCTGTTTCGATCGATGGTTCTGATTTCAACGAGTCGTACGATACACTCAGACATGTATTTTCTATCGTCAGAAAGGAACGGCGACCTTTTGTCGTACATGCCAGGGTACCATTGCTTAATCACCATACTTCGGGAGTGCGTAAGGAGTGGTATCGGTTTGATCTTGAAGAAGCTGTACTTGACGACCCTTATCCCAAACTGACTACTTTCCTGTTGGAGGAGGGATTGATTAGTCAGAGGGAGTTGGAAGTACTGGAGTCCCGTATCAGGATTTCGATCAAACAACAATACGAGCAGGCAAGCAATAGCGAAGACCCAAAGCCTGAAGACCTGTATACACATATCTTCGCTCCTACACCCATTACGGAGGAGCAAGGCAACAGGCACGGCAAGGATAATACTGTCAAGAACATGGTGGATAGCGGAATATTCGCCATCCGAGAGCTCATGTTGGAAGACGAACGTTGTGTCCTTTATGGCCAGGATGTAGGTGCCAGATTGGGAGGTGTATTTCGTGAGGCAGCTACACTTGGGGAACAATTCGGAAGCCATCGTGTATTCAATACTCCCATCCAGGAAGCATTCATCATCGGAAGTACTGTGGGCATGTCGGCAGTAGGCCTTAAGCCCATTGTAGAAGTGCAGTTTGCCGATTATATATGGCCCGGACTTAACCAGTTGTTTTCAGAAGTCAGTCGATCCAACTACCTGTCCAACGGAAAATGGCCTGTCAGTATGGTGCTCAGGGTGCCTGTAGGGGCATACGGCAGCGGTGGACCTTACCACTCCAGCAGTGTGGAGTCTATAGTAGCTAACATACGAGGGGTGAAGGTCGTGTATCCAACCGATGCAGCAGACCTGAAAGGATTGATGAAAGCGGCCTATTACGATCCCAATCCTGTTGTGATATTCGAACACAAAGGCTTATACTGGGCTAAATTGCCGGGTACGGAAAATGCTAAATGTATTGAGGCAGACAGTGACTATGTGGTCCCTATCGGCAAGGCAAATATTTTAGTTGAATCCAAAGATATCAACGATCAGCCAACTTGTACGGTCATTGCCTATGGCATGGGCGTGCACTGGGCGTTTAATGCAGAAAAAGCCTTCCCGGGAAGGGTGGAGATCATCGACCTGAGATCGTTGGTTCCATTGGATACGGAAACAATCTATCAATCGGTAAACAAAACAGGCCGTTGTCTCGTCATAACAGAAGAAGCTGTCGATGGCTCGTATGCTCAAAGTATCGCTGCCAGGGTCCAGGAAAATTGTTTCACTGCCCTTGACGCGCCTGTACGTACAATTGGCTCGGAAAATGTTCCGGCTGTGCCATTGAATGAGACGTTGGAAAAAACCATGTTGTTGAATATCGACAAAGTCACCAAAGCTATTGAATCATTGTTAGTTTATTAAAATTCTAAAATAAATGTTACGTCAATTACTAAAACTCACTTTTGTATTTGCCCTGTTGCTAACAGGTTTGAATCTTTCCGCTCAAAAAAATGTCGTCTTTGAATTGGATGGCGGATACTCCATGATTGGAGACAACAGCCAGACCGGCTTCGGGCTAAATGCTGACCTTGGATATACTTTTTGGGGTCGTTTGACACCTACTGTCGGTTACCAGTTTCACACCTTTGCCAATCAGCGTAATCATTATGATACCAATGCCAACATCGATCTGGCATACCTTGCAGTCAAGGTTACCGCATTGAAATTCAAGTGGTTTTCCCTTGATCTAGGCCCTTTGGCATTCCGTCGCATGTGGAAGCAGGAGTATAAAGTACATGATGGATACACAGTCTATAAGGACGGTCTGACCATGGATGGCAACAATATTTATTCCTACTACAAGCCTCAATGGGGCTATGGTGGTGTTGCCGGTGTAAAATTCGATCTATTCAAGAAATCCGGTGTCAAGCTGGATGTTACTTATCAGATCGATACCGACCGTAAGGATAGTATGATGTTTTACTCAGGCGGTGTATTCTTTAGATTTTAAGGAGTCAGAAACCCTCTGTCTATCGCCAATCGACGGATGATATTCATCCGTAAAGTCGGTTGTCAGGCTGTAATCTTTTAAGATGGCAGACAAGTATTGGCAGAATATAATACAAGTCATTGGCGTCCAACAGTACAAAGAAAGGAATATTCTCCTGACTTCGGCATTTAGTAAATTATGAAAATTATAAATCGCTAATAATCCATAGCTTGGCAACCGATCGGGCAACAACACGTCTTTTTGGGGTGTACATCCCGGGATCAACTTGTGTATCCGGTTGATAGGATGAGGTGTTTCCACCGGGTATGCATGGCTAGTTGATAACATCCGTTCTAAAATAACGGGCAAATCATCCTCTGTCTTATCTTACAATCCCCGGTAAGCAGATTTTGCAGTTTAATGAAAGGAATAATGCATGATGAATTATAAAATTCAAATTATTATTGATATATTTGAATCTCTCATTATACAATAACTAAAAATCAATTAATTATGAAAAAGCTATTTCTTATTCTCTTTGTTTTCGTTTTAAATTGTCCCGTTTTCTCACAGGATCCCGTGTTTACTCTTGTTAAAGTCGGCTTTGACAATTTTAATTTCTTTTATGACATAAAAGCGAGTCCCGAAGGAACATTATGGGTGTGTTCTAATGAAGGGAATGTATTCAGGAAATTAAGTTCCTCTACGACCTGGGAGCATATTAGTGACTATCCGGGAACTGGTGCCGAGGCAAAAGCATTATTTGTTGCTGCAGATGATGATGTTTGGATTATTTCATATGGGAATGGTATTTTTCATTTTAATGGCACAAAATGGGAAGAAGTCTCTCTTACCAATGTTCCTGAAACCAACAAATGGAATTGTGTTTCAGGAGATATAAATGGAAACGTATGGTTCGGGTCCAATGATAAGGGCCTTTATAAATATAGTGCCGGGCAGTGGACAAATTACAGTATGTCCAATTCGGGTATTTTGTCAGATCAAATAAACGATCTGTTAGCGACACCTTCGGGTAAGTTGTTTGTGGGAGGTTACGGAACTTTACAGACTTTTGAGTCAAATAATTGGGTAGATTTAGGCTTTACTTCCAATATTGGTTTTGGTGAACGCATCTATAGTTTTGCCATCGATAATGATGGCCTGGTCTATATTGCCACAACTAAGGGACTATTTAAGTTTAAAGATGACAAATTAGAGATTTACGGAGATACCAAAAATAGAGATGTTTATTACGCGGTTTTTGACCGTAATAATGTTTTGTGGTTTTTTGGTGAAGAACAGGCTTTTGATAACTACCTGTATCGCTGTGACAATGGAACTTGCAAGAAACTAGACGATAAAAATTTACCTCATCAATGTTCGGGTCTGGCTGTTGGAAGTGATAATTTATTATATTTAATCGGGTCTTTAGGACCCAATATCTTAGTTATTGAAGACAAGACAACGAATTCGGATAAAGAATTATTGAGACAACCAATGGTAGAGATTTCTCCTAATCCCGCTTCAGATTTTTTATCAATAAAATCCCCGCAAACGTTGAAAGAAATTTCACTATTTAATAGTGCAGGTCAAAGTTTATTTGCAGCTAAAAACATTAACCAAACCCATTTTATGCTGAACTTACAGGGACGTGGTAAAATAAATCCCGGAGTGTATGTCTTATTGATTAAGACAGAAATTGGAACTTGCAGAAAAAAGATAATGATTCAATAAATAGTTAACAATACTTCGGAAAGTTAAAATAAAATATATGTTAAATATTCCGGACAAATTGGGCCATCAATTCCGGTCACAAGTGAGCCTATATCACGAACTATTTGGAAATTCAATAAAAGAATGAGTAACAACATGAAGCCTTCATAGCCCACTAAGAATTTATTTTTTCATATTCCCTCCGCGGAGGTATTCTCCTTTGAGATCAATCCTGATTGCCGTAAATGACCGAACAACAACCTCTTACCCAATGTCATACTATAATGACATAATCACAGCAAAAAAACTTTTACCATTTCATAAGCATAAGAATTCTATAAGTCCTTTACCATCCAATGCGAACCATACTTCTTTTTCAAAAGGACTAACTGTCTTTTCTTCATATCATTATCCGACTCCAGCTTATAATTGTAAACCATTAAAGGAATAGACCCGGGATAAAAACACAAAGAATTTTTAATATATTCTCTTGCTTCGTCTATCATACCTGCATTTATCAGGGCTTCAACACTATATACGCGTACAATTACCGGAATTTTTTTGTACAGTGAAAAACACGCATCAGACAAGGATTTTATAAGTTGAAGACAAATATCCGGTGGAGGTTGCTCCCCTCCTTCAGCAGCCTGTCCAATGAAGGACAGATAATTGTAAAAGAGTAAAACGATGTGCCTGTTGGCCAAAGAGGTATTCGTTTGATACTTATTAAATTCTTTTAAAGTGGCAGCGTTGAGATCAAGATAATTGTCTTGTAAGGTCATTTCGTAGAATTTATCCAGGACTTTCAAAACCTTCATATCAGAAGAATCTATATGTATACTCTTCATTACAGTCCATAAAGGAAGCTGAAAGTATGCAGTAGGTTTACTGAGGATGGAGTTTCCTTCTGTATCAAAAATAAAATAATGTGGTTCTTGTGTCTTGTACACTCCGATTAAGGTCGTATCATGCAGGGCAAGAAATACAAAGTCACAGTCGTTTTGGTCAGGTCGGTCACCAATCAAAAGTAAATTGGCACCCTCAATCCAACTTGTATAACAGGGTGCTTCAAAGAAATATGGCTGACTAATTTTACTGTACTCCGCCTGAAGATTTGTGCCTTCCTGAAAAGTCTGTGCATTAGAACAGATTGAAACAGTAAGGAAGATTAAAAGTAATCGCAGCTTCATCTCTGCATCTATTAAGTATTATCCCGGTAATTAAAGAACAAATATAACCATTTGATACAATTGATTTTGGGATGAAGATGTAACCGACCAGGCAACTACACCTCATTTTTTCGGATATATCCGGGGAGCAGTTCATGTATCCGGTTTAAAGGGTGCGGCGTTTCCACCGGCTATTCATGGAGGTTGATCCTAATATCTTTTAACGATCCGCCACCTCTTCGGAGTTCTTGATAGTGCATATATTACTGATTAGGTATGACCGTAGATGGCTTAAAAAGATGTGCCTTGGCGGTTGATTACGGAAATTTGGGGGAAATGATTATATTTATACGGAAAGAGGCTGTCCCAAAAGGATGGCCTTTTTTATGCAATTAATTTCTGAGCGGAGGGGTTGAAATGGAAATTTTTGTTTTTGAAAATGATATTTTTCAAATTTTGAAAATAATAGCCTAAAAATGAGCCTAAATTAATTGGAGAGGAAGGATCAGGCAGAGTATTAGACATGGTTTGGGCTATTTTTTCTGCCCATTTTCTTAAGTTATGACCAATGGCCATCAGTAAAAATTCTAATTCTACTTTTGCTAGACCCCTTAGTGTAAACCTGCTAAACTTATTGTTGCTTTTTAACTGCCCAAAGACTGCTTCAACTTCTATGGGTCGTTTTTTTCGATGTGCTACTCCTTTTTCACTTGTAAGCAGTGTTTTTGCTTTTTGTTTGAGGTCATTTAATCGATGATTCACTTCTATTCTTCTGTTTCCTTTGGCATTATGACACATTCCCAGCAAGGGACAACCATTGCAATTCTTTGCTTGATAGTATGAAACGCTTGACTGGTAATCCTTTCCTGACTTTCTTGTTCCCTGTCCTATTTTCTCCATTCTTTGTCCCATAGGGCATACATAAAAGTCTTGCTCTTTGCTGTAGAATAAATTTTGAACTAAAAAGGGATTATTTTTCATCTTCCTTTTTTGATCTTTATGAAAATAATTGTACTTCACATAAGCCTCTATCCCTTTAGCCTCCATCATTTCATAATTCTCTTCACTGCCATATCCTGCATCGGCACATACCTCTTGACTTTGTTTGCCGTGTGCTTGCTCAAAACCATTAAGGTGAGTTCCTAATGTGGTATTGTCTCCGGGTTTTTGGTGAATACTGGTGTGGGTTATAAATTGGTTCTCTGTTGATATTTGAGCATTGTAAGCCGGCTTTAACTGTCCGTTTTTCATATGGTCTTCTTTCATCCTCATAAAGGTAGCATCACCGTCTGTTTTGCTATAAGAATTTCTGTCTCCCAATATTTCTAATTGTCGCTCATATTTTTCTAATCGGGGTAAATGTTCTTTTTGAAGTTTGTCTAATTCTTTACTTTGTTGTTTGGTAGGCTCTTTTAGTCTTTTGTTTATTGCTGCCAACTTGCTTTTAAGTTCATCGCTGTTTATGCTTTGAGGAAGCTCTTCTTGATTGGGAATTTGATTGTCCGACTGAATGGATTGGTCAATATCGGACAAAACTTTCTTTATTTTTTGCTCTAATTTTTCTTTATTCTTTTCCACAGAGCCTCTCCAAACAAAGGTGTAGCGGTTGGAAGCGGATTCTATTTTTGTCCCATCAATATATTGTACATCTAAACTCACATAACCCATTTCTACCAACATCTTCACTACTTCGGCAAATAATTGCTGTATCTTGCCTTTCAGGCGTTTACCTCTAAAATCGTTAATGGTTCTAAAGTCCGGTGTTGCATTGCCTGCCAAATACATAAAATGAATATTCTCGTTGAGTGCCTTGGCTATCTTACGAAAGGAATAGGTATTGGATAGATAGCCGTAAAACAATATCTTAACCATCATTCTTGGATGAAATGAAGATGTGCCTCCTCCTTTATAAGTTTTAATAATACTGGTAAGGTCTAATTTATCAACCACCATTTCTACCAAACGAACAGGATGATTGTCGGGAATACGATGGTATATATCCTCAGGAAATAACTCGGGAGACTGAAAAGGAATTTTCTTAAAAACAACTTTACTCATAGTAGTGAAATACAATACTAATTTACTACATATCAGTCAAATACACAAATGTATTTTTATAAAGTTTTCCATACTTTTTGAACACAAAAAAGAGGCTGTCCTACTTTTTGGACAGCCTCTTTTTCCGTACAAAAGTAATCCTTTCTCTCAAATTTCCAATCTGCCCAACGGGCTTTTTATATCCTTTCTCAGCTTATCCATTATATTATACGAAAGTTAAAAAATAAATAGACCAAAATTTGGTGTATTGGATTATTTGTAT
>ERZ761603.259-NODE-259-length-46086-cov-47.909279_pt1 | contig 46086 bp, 49 predicted proteins | sample MGYA00511879_ERZ761603 | MGnify/ENA primary metagenome ERZ761603 (study PRJEB28899, sample SAMN02850040) | bioreactor sludge metagenome | biome: EBPR Sludge; feature: EBPR Bioreactor; material: flocular biomat | place: Australia: Thorneside Wastwater Treatment...
GGAAGACGGGCGGCGTCGCGCCGGAGCCGCCGCCGGCCGCTCCCAGTAGGCCGAGACGACCGCCCCCCGCCCGTGCTGCCCGTCGCTCAGCGCAGGCTGTTCTGGATCGTCCGGAACTGACGGACCCACGGCTTGTTGGCGCGCAACTCCGGAGGCAGGTCGGCGATGGCGGCGCGGGCCTGGCTGCTCGTCGGGAAGACGCCGAAATACAGGTTGTAGCGATCGCGCTGGCCTTGCTCGGTGACGGAAATTGCCAGCGAATCCAGCGCCAGCCGGTCCGCGTTGCGCTCGATGAAGCGCGCCAGCTCCGCCTCGCTCGGCGAAGCCACGAGTTGCACGGTGTAGGCCCGAGGATTCTGCTGCAGCAGCCACTGGCCGTCGCGCACGACGCCGGCGGCATTCGCGGCGTTCTGCATCCGCAACTTGCGCACCGCGGAGCGGAGGTCGCCAAGGCTCTTCTCGATTCCGGAAACCTTGCCCGAGACCTGCTCGATGCTGGCCTGCTGCCGTGCGTCGGCTTCGTCGCGGGCGGTTCCCTGCGCCGCGAGGGCGGCGACCTGGCTGCCGACCTCGGTGATCCGCGAGCGGTTGTCCGCGAGCGCCGACTCGGTGCTGGCGGGGGCGAAGGCGGGAACCCACTTGACCATCGCGAAGCCGGCGACAGCCAGCAGGAGCAGGGCGGCAAGGGCGAGGTGGGTCCGCTTGAAGCGATCACCGGTTTCCCGGCGATGGCCGTCCAGCGCGACGGCGACCCTGGCGATTTCTGCGTCGAGGCGCCGGGTTTCGGTCTGCAGCACGCCGACCAGCCCCTGCAGTGTCTGGAACTCAGCGTAGTGCTCGCGTTGCAGGGCTGCCAGACCATCGAGGCGTGCCGCGACGATCGCGTGCTGCCTTTGCGCTTCCTCGCGCACCGCCTCGATGCGGCTCTTGTTGCCGCGAGTCGCCGTGTCCAGCAACTCGCAGGTGATGTCGAACTGGTCGAGGCGCGCGTGTTGCTCGGCGAGAATTCGCTCCTGCGCCTTGAAGAGGCCGTCCAGTGATCCGATGCCGGCATCGAGGCGGGCCAGGTCGGCGCCGATGCGGGCATTGCTGCTGGCGAGGCGAGCGTCCCAGCGCTGCTCGCTGTCGGCCAGCCAGACACGCGTTTCGTCGCGAATCACGTCAATCCGCTGTTCCGCAGCCGCCGTACGTCCGGCCAAAGCCAGGCCCTGCTGCTGCAAATCGGCGCCGAGCTGGTGCATCCGGGTCGATATAGCGCCGCCGGACTGGCGCAGTTCGGCCAGTTCGCTGTCGATGCGGCGGTTGTTTTCGGCGTAGAGCGCGGTAAGTTCGTCATAGTCGCGCAGGACGCGATCAAGCTGTGCATTGATTTCCCTGGGGGTCACGCTGGTGCCGTTGGCCTGGGTGAGTTCCAGCAACCGTGCCATCTTCGGCTTGATTGCCGGGATCTCCGTCGCCAGTGGGTCGGCGGACAGGTCTTCAAGCTGGTCGGTGGCGGGAAGTGGGAGTTCTGCAGTCTTGGTCATGGTCGACCTCCTCGGAGTGGATCACAAGTTGGCTCCTGCGGTGGCAGAAGCGACAGCGTACTCGGGCGCATCCTAGCGGACGAACCGGAATTCCTCGTCCGTTTCCCCGGATCATCGCTTCGCGGGTGTTGTATGCGCGCAACCGTCGCTACTCACTGTCAGACGAGCGGATCAGCGTCTGATTCGGCATTCGGGGAACACGTCCGCTGACCGAATCGGCAAATGAAAAAGGCCGGCACCTTGTGAGTGCCGGCCTAGCAGCTACCCGATGGGGTAGCCAAGGAAGCTCAGTGGAACTGCTCTTCTTCGGTGGAGCCGGTGAGGGCCTTGACGGAGGAAGAACCGCCCTGGATGACGGTGGTGACGTCGTCGAAGTAGCCGGCGCCGACTTCCTGCTGGTGCGAAACGAAGGTGTAACCCTGGTCGCGGGCGGCGAATTCCGGTTCCTGGACCATGTTGACGTAATGCTTCATGCCTTCGCCGCCGGCATAAGCGTGCGCGAACTGGAAGGTGTTGTACCAGTTGATGTGGATGCCGGCCAGCGTGATGAACTGGTACTTGTAGCCGAGCGCGGAAAGGTCTTCCTGGAAGGAAGCGATCTGCGAGTCGTTGAGGTTCTTCTTCCAGTTGAACGACGGCGAGCAGTTGTACGACAGCAGCTTGCCCGGGCAGGCGGCCAGCACGGCTTGCGCGAATTCACGGGCGAAGCCGATATCGGGCACGCCGGTTTCGCACCAGACGAGGTCGGCGTACGGCGCGTAGGCGACGCCGCGGGAGATGGACTGTTCCAGACCGTTCTTGACGCGGTAGAAACCTTCCTGGGTGCGCTCGCCGGTGAGGAACGGCTTGTCGTTCTCGTCGTAGTCGGAGGTCAGCAGGTTGGCGGCTTCGGCATCGGTACGAGCCAGGATCAGGGTCGGAACGCCCATGACGTCGGCGGCGAAGCGGGCGGAGATCAGCTTCTCGCAGGCTTCACGGGTCGGAACGAGCACCTTGCCACCCATGTGGCCGCACTTCTTGACGGCGGCCAGCTGGTCTTCGAAGTGAACGCCGGCGGCACCCGCGGCGATCATGTTCTTCATCAGTTCGAAGGCGTTCAGCACGCCACCGAAACCGGCTTCGGCGTCGGCAACGATCGGCAGGAAGTAGTCGATGAAGCCCTCGTCGCCCGGACCGACGCCGCGCGACCACTGGATTTCGTCAGCGCGCTTGAAGGTGTTGTTGATGCGGCGAACCATGGTCGGCACCGAGTCGTAGGCGTACAGCGACTGGTCCGGGTACATGGTTTCGGAGGTGTTGCCGTCGGCGGCGACCTGCCAGCCCGACAGATAGACGGCTTCCAGGCCGGCCTTGGCCTGCTGCATGGCCTGGCCTGCGGTGATGGCGCCGAAGGCATTCACGTAGCCTTTCTTGGCGCCGCCATTGACCTTGGCCCACAGGATTTCCGCACCGCGCTTGGCCAGGGTGTAATCGATCGGCAGGGAGCCGCGCAGGCGGACGACGTCGGCAGCGGAGTAACCGCGCTTGATGCCTTTCCAGCGGGGGTTTTCAGCCCAGTCTTTTTCGAGGGCGGCGATTTGCTGTTCGCGAGTGCTCATGTGTATTCCTCAAGGTTTGGATTTTGGAGGGTTACGGGTTTCCGCCGAGGCAAATTCAGCCTTGGCGATGAGCGAATTATAGAGCGTTTCCTGCACCGCAGCAAGAAGTCTTATATAAGACATAAGACAAAATAATCATCAATGAAAACAGTACGATGCGATCCGCTTTGCATGATGTGAAATGTGAATTGCTTCCGTGAAATGCAATTGGGTTGCATCAGCACAGGCGCTTGGTGCTTACCAGGACGCCATCGTCGTCGGCATAGAGAAACTCGCCGGGATTGAAGGTGACGCCGCCGAAGGTGACGGCGATGTCGCGGTCGCCGGCGCCCTTCTTGATGCTTTTCTGCGGGTGGGTGTTGAGGGCGCGCACGCCGATGTCGATGCCGTTGATGTCGCCCGAGTCGCGGATGCAGCCATAGACGACGACGCCTTCCCAGCCGTTCTTGTGGGCGAGGATGGCGAGCTGGTCGCCGACCAGGGCGCAGCGCAGCGAGCCGCCGCCATCGATGACGAGCACCTTGCCGCTGCCGTTTCCGGCGAAAGCTTCGCGAACCAGCGAGTTGTCCTCGAAGACCTTGAGCGTGACGATCTCGCCGGAAAAGCTGTTGCGGCCGCCATAGCGCTGGAACATCGGGGCGACGACGCGAACGGTCCTGCCGAGTTCGGATTCGAATTCATCGCAAAGGTCGGGGGTCTTGAAGGTCACGGTGGAGTCCTCGAAATGGAAAAGCCGTGCAATGAAGCACGGCTTTCGGGGTGGTTGGCAATCGTTCAGACGACGGCTTCGCTCCTTTCCTCTGCGAAGTCGAGCCGGATTTTGCCCTCCTTGTCGAGGTCGACCGTGACATGCCCGCCGCTGGCCAGCTTGCCGAACAGCAATTCGTCGGCGAGCGCCGAGCGGATGGTGTCCTGGATCAGGCGCGCCATCGGGCGGGCGCCCATCTGCGGGTCGAAGCCCTTCTCGGCCAGCATTTCCTTCACCGCCTCGGTGAAGTGGGCCTCCACCTTTCTCTCGTGGAGCTGTTCCTCGAGCTGCATCAGGAACTTGTCGACCACGCGCAGGATGACCTCGTGGTCAAGAGCGGCGAAGGAGATGGTCGCATCGAGCCGGTTGCGGAATTCCGGGGTGAACATGCGCTTGATCTCGGCCATCTCATCGCCGGTCTGCCTGGCATTGGTGAACCCCATGCTGGCCTTGTTCAGGTCGGCGGCGCCGGCGTTGGTGGTCATGATGATTACGACATTGCGGAAATCGGCCTTGCGTCCGTTGTTGTCGGTGAGTGTGCCGTGATCCATGACCTGCAGCAGGATGTTGAAGATGTCCGGGTGCGCCTTCTCGATTTCGTCGAGCAGCAGCACGCAATACGGCTTCTTGGTGACCGCCTCGGTGAGCAGGCCGCCCTGGTCGAAACCGACATAACCCGGCGGCGCGCCGATCAGGCGGGAGACGGCATGACGCTCCATGTATTCGGACATGTCGAAACGTACCAGCTCGATGCCGAGGCAATAGGCCAGCTGCTTGGCAACCTCGGTCTTGCCGACGCCGGTCGGGCCGCTGAACAGGAAGGAGCCGATCGGCTTGCCCGGATTGCCGAGTCCGGAGCGCGCCATCTTGATGGCCCGGGCCAGCGCGTCGATCGCCTTGTCCTGGCCGAAGACGACGGCCTTGAGGTCGCGGTCGAGATTCCTCAGAGCGCCACGGTCGTCGAGCGTGACGTGCTGCGACGGGACGCGGGCGATCTTGGCGACGATCTCCTCGATGTCGGTCTTGTTGATGACTTTCTTCTGCTTCGACTTGGGCAGGATGCGCTGCGCCGCACCGGCTTCGTCGATTACGTCGATCGCCTTGTCGGGCAGGTGGCGGTCGGTGATGTAGCGGGCCGCGAGTTCGGCCGCCGACGAGATCGCTGTCGCCGAGTACTTGATGCCGTGATGCGCCTCGAAACGAGCCTTCAGTCCCTTGAGGATTTCGATGGTCTCGGACACTGACGGCTCGCTGACGTCGATCTTCTGGAAGCGCCGGGAAAGCGCGCTGTCCTTCTCGAAGATGCCGCGGAACTCGGTATACGTCGTCGCGCCGATGCACTTCAACTGGCCGGACGAGAGCGCCGGCTTGAGCAGGTTGGATGCATCCAGCGTGCCGCCAGACGCCGAGCCGGCGCCGATCAGCGTATGGATTTCATCGATGAAGAGGATGGCATTGGGGTTGTCGCCCAGCTGCTTGATCACGCCCTTGAGGCGCTGCTCGAAGTCGCCACGGTACTTGGTGCCGGCCAGCAGGGAGCCCATGTCCAGCGAATAGACGTTGGCCTTGGCCAGAATGTCGGGGACATCTCCCTCGACAATGTCGCGGGCCAGGCCTTCGGCAATCGCCGTCTTGCCGACGCCGGCCTCGCCGACCAGCAGCGGGTTGTTCTTGCGCCTGCGGCACAGGGTCTGGATGACGCGCTCGATCTCCTTGTCACGACCGATCAGCGGGTCGATCTTGCCCTGCAGCGCCAGGGCGTTGAGGTTGATCGTGTATTGCTCGAGCGGACCGGACTGCTCCTTCTCGCCTTCGGTTTCGACTTCGCCCTCGGTCGGCGTCTTCTGCTGCGGCACCTTGGCGATGCCATGCGAGATGAAATTCACGACGTCGAGGCGGGTGATGCCCTGCTTCTGCAGGAAGTAGACGGCGTGCGAGTCCTTCTCGCCGTAGATGGCAACCAGTACGTTGGCGCCATTCACTTCCTTCTTGCCGGACGACTGGACGTGCAGGATGGCGCGCTGGATGACGCGCTGGAAGCCGAGTGTCGGCTGGGTGTCGATGTCGTCCTCGCCGGAAACCGTCGGCGTATGCTCGTTGATGAAATTGGTCAGATCCTTGCGCAGCGACTCGGGCCTGGCGCCGCAGGAGCGCAGGGCCTCGGCCGCCGACGGGTTGTCGATCAGCGCCAGCAGCAGATGCTCGACGGTGATGAACTCGTGACGCTTCTGCCGTGCTTCGACAAAAGCCATGTGCAGGCTGACTTCGAGTTCCTGGGCAATCATCAATTTTCCTCCATGACGCAAGCGAGCGGGTGCTGGTGCTGGCGGGCAAACGCGCCGACCTGTTCAACCTTGGTTGCGGCGATGTCGCGCGGGAACAGCCCGCAGACTCCGCGACCTTCGTTGTGAACTTTGAGCATGATTCTTGTCGCCTGTTCAGTGTTCATGGCAAAAAAACGCTGGAGGACGACGATCACGAACTCCATCGGCGTGTAATCGTCGTTCAGCAACAGCACCTTGTACATCTTCGGAGGCATCGCCTTGGCACGTTGTGCCTCGAGCAGACTCCCTTCCTGAGATTTCGTAGCCATTAAACAGATTCTATACAGTCCATTCCATAGTGCAACTGCTACCCGACCTGGTGCAACACGACCTGGAGAACTGGCGGAAAGTGCTGCATTTTCCGTAGCTTATGCTGCGCCGCGTCATTGAAACTTGTTGACGCAGTGAGACGACCGGGGTAGAAAGCCCTTGTGTTTGGATTCACGTCGCATCACGGTTGCCGTGCGCACCGGGTCGCTGAACTCAAACAGGGAGTCGGGGAGACCCGTAATTTATTCGTTTTTTGTAAGAAAGTTGCAAACATGGCAATCGGTACTGTCAAGTGGTTCAATGATTCCAAGGGCTTTGGCTTCATCACTCCTGACGATGGCAGCGAGGATCTTTTCGCACATTTCTCGGCCATCAACATGAATGGCTTCAAGACCTTGAAGGAAGGCGAAAAGGTCTCCTTCGACGTCGTTCAGGGCCCCAAGGGCAAGCAGGCTTCCAACATCCAGCGCGCCTGATTTCCGGGCTGCCTGCCTGATGAAGCCCCTCCGCCAGGACGGGCTTTTTTGTTTCAGGCAACGATGATTTCGTCCTGACGCCTGTCGCCCAGGTTGTCGGTCCAGTTCACGGTGAGGCGATCGCCGGCCTTGATCCCGCGCGCCTTAAAGGCAAAGAGCGGATTCTTCGAGACCGATGTGTTGAGTTGACCGTCGATCAGCGGCTTGCCGTTGTGGAGGACGGCAAAGGTCTGGATGAAATTGGCGGCGACAATCTGACCCTTCTCATCCTTGCGCTGACCGGTTTCCATCGGGTGCTGCATCAGGATGCGGAGATCCGCGATATCACCCTGGACCTGGGCGCGTATCTTGATTTGGTCAGCCATGATCAGCCTCCGCAGCCACCGAGGGTCACCCTGATTTCGCGGAAGGCGACATGCGACTTCCCATCGCCCGCCTTGACAACCGCCCGGACGCGGGTGGTTTCCGCCAGTTTCAACTGTAGGCGACAGTAGGGAAGCGCAGCGCCGGCGAAGTCGATGGCCGCACACAGCGGCATCGGGTTCTTGTCGGCGAAGACGGCGATGTTCCGTGTGCCGGGAATATGGCTGGTGATCTCGACCTCGACCTTGGCGCCGTTCTCGGCAATTTCCGGGCCGATAATGAGCACGTCGCGCGACTCGGTTGCCGCGGCGGCGCCAAAGGCCTTGAGCGCTTCGCCGATGGTGCGTGCCGTGAACGCGGCCCGATTCCACTCCGCTGCCAGTATGCGCCCGGGCACCAGCAGGCCGGTGCCTAGCCAGGGTGCGAGAAGCGCGGCGGCAGTGCCGCCCTTCAGCAGTTTGCGACGCAGTTCGATCATCTTGTCTCGCGCAGTGAAGTTCAGGGTGCCAGCCAGTGGCCAGACTTGCCGCCCGACTTCTCGAGCAGGCGGATGTTCTCGATGCGCATGCCGCGGTCGACGGCCTTGCACATGTCGTAGATGGTCAGCAACCCGACCGCCGCGGCGGTCATCGCCTCCATTTCGACGCCGGTACGCCCGAAACACGCGGTGGTCGCTTCGCAATGGACGGCACCGGCGGCTTCATCGATGACGAATTCGGCAGCGACCCGGGTCAGGGCCAACGGGTGGCACAGCGGAATCAATTCCCCGGTGCGCTTGGCGGCCTGGATGGCGGCGATGCGGGCAATGCCCAGCACGTCGCCCTTCTGCGCCGAGCCGTCGCGAATCAACGTCAAGGTCGCCGGCTGCATGTGTATGCTACCGCCGGCGCGGGCGAAGCGGAACGTTTCGGCCTTTCCGCCAACATCGACCATGTGCGCCTGTCCGGTCGTGTCGAAGTGGGTAAGTATCTGATCAGTCAAGATTTGTTACGTTTGGTTACGAGTTGGCGGCGCTTTCGGCAAGTCACGCAATGTATCATATTTCGAATGCGTTTCTCTCATCGCCTGCTCTGCGGATTCCTGATCTTGGCCCTGATCTCGCAGCCTTTGCGCGCCGACGATCTTCCCGAACTGGGCGACGTGGCGAGCAACGAACTCTCGCTGGCAACCGAAAAGAAGATCGGCCAGAAGATCATGGACGAGATTCGCTGGCGCGAGCCGTCCTACCTCGACGATCCGGACGTCGAGTATTATCTGAATCAACTCGGTGCGCGTCTCGTTGCCGTCAGCAATGATCCCGGAATGGGCTTCCAGTTCTTTGCCATCGATGACATGAGTATCAACGCCTTTGCGATGCCGGGCGGCTTCATCGGCGTCCATGTCGGGCTATTGCTGGCGGCGCAGACCGAATCGGAGCTTGCCGGCGTTCTCTCCCACGAGATATCGCATGTGACCCAGCGTCACATCGCGCGCCAGGTGTACCAGTCGAAACAGCTGTCGATGGCCTCGATGGTCGCCATGGGGCTTGCGCTGCTCGCCGCGCGCTCCAGCCCGCAGGGAGCGATGGCGGCGATCAGCACCACGCAGGCCGGTGCCATATCGGCGCAACTGGCTTTCTCGCGTGATTTCGAACGCGAATCCGATCGCCTGGGTTTCGAGATCCTGCGCCGGGCGGGCTATGACGTGCGCGGAATGTCGGCGTTTTTTGGGCGCCTCCAGCAGTCGACGCGTCAGTATGAGAACAACGCCACCGCTTACCTGCGGACCCATCCGCTGTCCGGCGAGCGGATGTCCGACATGCAGAATCGCGAACGGCCGGTTGCCTACCGCCAGGTCGCCGACAGTCCGGAATTTCATCTGGTGCGGGCCAGGGTGCGGGCATTGCAGGGACGCCCGAGCGACGCGGTCAAGGAGTTCGCGGAGCTTTTGCGCGAGCGCAAGTACGCCTCGGAGGCAAGCACGCGCTATGGACTGTCGGTCGCTCTCGCCCGCAACCGGGACTGGGCGGCGGCCGAACAGGAACTGCTGACGGTGCGCAAGCTCAAGGTGGCGTCGCCGATGGTCGACCGGCAACTCGCCGAGGTCAGGATCGGCCGTGGCGACAAGGATGCCGGGCTGACGCTGTACCGCGAGGCAATGGTCCGCTACATGCTCAACATGCCGTTGCTCTATGGCTACGGCAGCGCCCTGCTTGCCGAGAAGCAGTTTGCCGCGGCTCTCAGGTTTGCTGACGACCAGTTGCAGAGCCACCCTCAGGATGCGCGTTTCCTCAAGTTGCGGGCGGATTCCTATGCCGGTCTCGGGCGTCGTTCGCAGCATCATCTGGCGCTGGCGGAACTGACCGCTCTCAAGGGACAGACAGCCGGGGCAATCGAACAACTGCAACTGGCGCAGCAGGCGGGGGATGCCAACTTCTACGAAATGTCGATGATCGACGGGCGCCTGCGCGAGATGAAAAAGCGGCAGATCGATGAAATGAAGGAACGGCGGAATTAGGGGTAAAATCCGCTATCGTCATATTGGGTGACCTGCCATGGAAATTGATCGCGATCTCGATGTAAAAGGGCTCAACTGCCCGCTTCCCATACTCCGTACCAAGAAGGCTCTGGCTGAGATGGAAACGGGCCAGGTCCTGCGCGTGCGGGCGACCGACCCGGGTTCGGTCAAGGATTTTGCGGCATTTGCCAAGCAGACCGGGAACGAGTTGCTCGAGCAGAACGAAGACAACCGCGTCTACGAGTTCTACCTCAAGCGCAAATAGATCCGACGTTCCAAGCGTTTTTCGAAGATCGGCGGGCACCGCCGGAAAGTCCCGCGGCCTGGCGTTTCGAAGACTTGGTCGACTGCCTGACGGTATTCGACGAAGCCGGTTTCGGCGCGGCGCTGAAGGCGGTCGAGGGCGATGGCCTTTGGTCCGTCGCCGCGCTCGATTTCGAACTGGGTTATCTCCTCGAACCGGCGGCAATTCCTGTCGGGTGGTCGCCGTCGGCTGAGCGCCCGCTCGCGCGCTTCTGGCGGTTCCGGCGTCGTTTCGCGATGACCGCCGAGGCCGCGGGGAGGTGGCTGGCGGACCAGGGGGCCGGGCAGGCGGCGGGGATCGGCGGGCTGCACGCAGGCATCGACGAAGACCGGCATGCGGCTGCGGTCGACAGCATCCGGGACTACATTTCCGCCGGCGACTGTTATCAGGTGAACTTCACCTTTCCATTGTCATTTCAATGGTTCGGCCATCCACTGGCGCTCTACGCTAGGCTACGCGCCGTGCAGCCGGTCAGCTACGGCGGCTTCATCGGCAATGCCGCGGGCGGCATCGTTTCGTTGTCTCCGGAACTCTTCCTGGAGCGGGAGGGCGCTCGTCTGGTCACCCGACCGATGAAGGGTACCCTCGCGCGCGGGCAGCCTGCGGAGCGTCTGCGCGCCTCGGCCAAGGACCGGGCCGAGAACCTGATGATCGTCGACCTGCTGCGCAACGATCTCGGCCGGGTCGCGGCGAACGGCAGCGTCAAGGTCGACCGCCTGTTCGAAATTGAGGATTACCCGACGCTCTGGCAGATGGTGTCGGAAGTGTCGGCGAACGCTCCCCGCATCGGCCTTGCGGCAATTCTCCGTGCGCTCTTCCCCTGCGGCTCGGTCACCGGAGCCCCGAAAATCCGCGCGATGCAGATTCTTGGAGAACTCGAAGGCCGGTTGCGCGGCCTGTACACCGGGGCCTTCGGCTGTATCGCGCCGAATGGTGATCTCCGCCTGAATGTCGCCATCCGCACGCTGGAACTGGCGCCGGAGCGAACCGGGCGGATGGGCATCGGCAGCGGCATCGTCGCCGATTCCGAACCGGCGGCCGAATGGCTGGAATGCATGCTCAAGGCGGATTTCCTGCGCGATTGCGACCCTGGTCTGCAATTGATCGAAACCCTGCGCCGCGAGAACGGGCGGTACCCGCGCCTTGCCGGACACCTTTCGCGGCTGCGCCGGTCGGCGGAATGGCTTGGCTTTGCCCTCGATGAAGATGCCCTCGGCGACTGCCTTGACGCGCAGCCGGCCGAGGGAACCTGGGGGGTGCGGGTCACTCTGGCGAAGAATGGCGATACAGCGGCGCAATGTTTCCCGCTGGCGGACGAACCCGAGGGGATCCGCTACGCCAGGTTGGCGGCAACTTCCATCGACTCCGGCGATCCACTGCGCGGGCACAAGACCAGCGAACGCGGAGTGTACGATGGCGCCCTGCGCTGTCTGCCGGCAGACTCTTCGATTTTCGACGTGGTGTTCCTCAACGAGCGCGGCGAGGTGGCCGAGGGAGCGCGCAGCAACGTATTCGTCGGGCGCGACGGGCAGTTGCTGACCCCGCCGCTGGCCAGTGGCGCCTTGCCCGGCGTGCTGCGCGCCGAATTGCTGGCCAGCGGCCGGGCGCGCGAGGCTGTGCTGCTGCCCGCGGACCTGCAGCAGGGTTTCTGGCTCGGCAATGCGCTGCGCGGGTTGATCGCCGTCCGGCCCGAATCGCCGGCGCCCTGAAAGTCGGGCTTTTTCGGGCGTCGACCGCAGCCGGCTCAGAGGGGGGCCGAAGGTTTGCCGGCCAGCCCCAGGCGGGCCAGGACATGCTGCGCCATGCCGCGCGCCAGTTCGTGCTCGCCCATGAAGACGGCGCCGGCTGCTTCGCGCCGCAGCAGTTCGGCTTCTTCCGCGCTGTGCGTGCGCAGCACCGTCTCGATGTCCGGATTCGGGGTGCGGGCGATTTCCAGCATCTTGCGCGCGTCGAAGGCATCCGGCGTGGCGATTACCAGCATGCCGGCGCGGGCGATGTGGGCCTGGATCAGCACCGAAGGTTCGGTCGCATTGCCACAGATGGCCAGGATGTCGCGGGCGCGCAGTTTCTCGACCAGTTCCCGGTTCTGTTCGACGATCACATGGTTGACCCCCTTGTCGCACAGTAAAGCGGCGATGCGTTGGCCGACCCGGCCGTAGCCGACCAGCACGACCTGGCCGGTGAGTTGCGCCTGGTCGGTACACATCGGCAGTTCGGCCAGCGGATCGTCGCTGCGCTCCAGATGGCGGGCCAATGTCGAGCGGGAACGCAGCCAGTCCTGTAGCGGAGCAAGGGCGGCGAAAATCAGCGAATTGCAGGCGATCGAAATGAGCGCGCCGGCCAGCACCAGGCTTCGCCCTTCCACCGGCATCAGGCCGAGCGAGGCGCCCAGCGCGACGAGGATGAAGGAGAACTCGCCGATCTGAGCCAGGCTGGCGCCGACCGTCAGCGCCGTGTTGAGCGGGTAGCGGAAGGCGAGGACGAGGGCAACGGCGGCGATGGTCTTGCCGAGCATGATGATCGCCGTGACGGAGAGCACCTTGGCGGGCTCGTCGATGAGAATCCTTGGGTCGAACAGCATTCCGACCGAGACGAAGAACAGGACCGAAAATGCATCGCGCAGCGGCAGCGATTCCTCGGCGGCGCGGTGGCTGAACTCCGATTCGCGTATCGTCATGCCGGCGAAGAAGGCGCCGAGCGCATAGGAAACGCCGAACAGGTGGGCGGAGCCGTAGGCGACGCCGACCGCGGCGGCGATGACGCACAGGGTGAACAGTTCGCGCGAGCCGGTCTTGGCCACCAGCCATAGCAGGCGGGGCAACAGGCGGCGCCCGACGACCAGCATCAGCGCGATGAACACGGCGATCTTGGCAAAAGTCAGGCCCAGCGTGGTCCAGATTTCACCCGAGACGGCGGCGGCCGTGCCCGCCTGCTGTCCGCCCAGCATGCCGGCGAGCGGCGGTAGCAGGACGAGAACGAGGACCATGACCAGATCCTCGACCACCAGCCAGCCTACGGCAATGCGTCCATTCATCGAGTCCAGCACGCCGCGCGCTTCGAGCGCCCGCAACAGGACCACAGTGCTGGCAACCGACAGCGCCAGGCCGAACACCAGCGCGGAACCAGGTTCCCAGCCCCAGAACATGGCCAGTCCCATGCCCATGGCCGTGGCGACGGCAATCTGGACGATGGCGCCGGGAACGGCGATGCGCTTGACCGCCAGCAGGTCGTCCAGCGAAAAATGCAGGCCGACGCCGAACATCAGCAGCATGACACCGATTTCGGCCAATTGCCCGGCGAGGTCCATGTCGGCGACGAAGCCCGGGGTGGCCGGGCCGATCATGACGCCGGCGAGCAGGTAGCCGACCAGCGGCGGCATGCGTAGGCGCGCGACGATGACGCCGAGAATCAGGGCCAGGCCGAACGCGGCGGTAATGGTGGTGATGAGGCTGAGGTCATGCGGCATCTTGCAGCAGGTCGGAAGGGGTGACCCGTGTCAGATGGTTTTGGCGGGCGAGAGTTTCGACTGCCTGAAATCCGGCGCTCTTCCGGGGTCGACCGCGACGGGTCAGTTGCGGAGCTTGCGCAGGTATATGCCGATCATCATGATGATCGCGACGCCCATCCCGTAGGTAAAGGCCCGGGCCACGTCCACGTCCTGATAGGCAACGAGCGCCGGTTTGCCCTCTTCGATGCGGTAGCGAACGACGGTCTGGAAATTCCACGACGAGGCCTTGACCTCGAGGATTCCATCGCTCTTGGTCCATCTGAGCCAGTTGCCCGGCTCTTCGATTTCTCCGGCGGCCTCCGGCGGTTCGAGCGACACGATTTCTCCCCTGGCGGTGGCGTCGGCGAGTTCGCCCCAAGCGATGCCGCAGGCCTCGCCCTTTGCGCCGCAGGTCGCAACGAGCCGAAACTCGGGCTTCCATTCGACATTTGTCCTTTCCCACGGCCACGAGTGCAGGAAGGCGACGGTGCAGACCCCGACGAGCAGGGAGAAGATCATCAGGGCCGTGAATACGTGCGAGAAGAAGGGGCGGTTGTCTTGCATGGCGGCTTCCTGACTCAGCCCAGCCTGGCGAGTTGAAGTTTGAGTTTGTCGAGGGTCGCCGTGAAGTCGGCGACGCGCTGCTTTTCCTGCTCGACGACGGCGGCCGGGGCGCGGGCGACGAAGCTATCGTTCGCGAGCTTGCCCTGGGCGTTGGCGATCTGCATTTCCAGCTTTTCGATTTCCTTCTTCAGGCGCTCTTTCTCGGCGGCGACGTCGATCTCGACCTTAAGCATCAGGCTCGTCTCGCCGACCACCGCGACCGGCGCCATGGCGTTGCTCGGCATGTCGTCGACGATCTGGACCTCCGACAGCTTGGCGAGAGCCTGCAGGATGGGCGCGAACTCGGCGATCTCGGCGCTGCCGTCGGCGACCAGGAGCGGCATGCGCAGGGCGGGGGAGAGGCCCATCTCGCCGCGCAAGTTGCGGCAGGCGTAGGTCAGGGCCTTGAGGCGCTGTACCTTGGCCTCCGATGCCTCGTCCACGCGCGCCAGGTCGGCCTGCGGATAGGCGGCGAGCATGATCGAATCGTGGGTCTTGCGCCCGGCGATCGGCGCCACGGTCTGCCAGAGTTCCTCGGTGATGAACGGCAGCAGCGGGTGGGCGAGGCGCAGCACGGCTTCCAGCACGCGCACCAGCGTTCGCCGTGCGCCGCGCTGCTGGGCTTCGTCGCCGGTCTGGAACTCGACCTTGGCGATCTCCAGGTACCAGTCGCAGAACTCGTCCCAGACGAACCGGTAGATCGCCTGGGCGAGCAGGTCGAAGCGGTAATCGACGAAGTGCTGCTCGACCTCCCTCTCGACCTTCTGCAGCACGCTGACGATCCAGCGGTCGGCGAAGCTGAACTTCAGGCGCGCGGGTCGGCCATCGGTATCGCCGGCCGGCACGGCGCAGGCGCCGCTCCCCGGTTGCTGCTGGTGGTCGAGCGCGAGGTCGTGCCCGGCGACGTTCATCAGCACGAAGCGGGTGGCGTTCCACAGCTTGTTGCAGAAATTGCGGTAGCCGTCGCAGCGGCTGAGGTCGAACTTGATGTCGCGGCCGGGCGAAGCGAGGCTGGCGAAGGTGAAGCGCAGCGCGTCGGTGCCGAAGGCCGGGATGCCGTCGGGGAATTCCTTACGCGTCTTCTTCGCGATGCTTTCCGCCTGCTTCGGGTTCATCAGGCCGCTGGTGCGCTTTTCGACCAGCGAGTCGACGCCGATGCCGTCGATCAGGTCGATCGGATCGAGCACGTTGCCCTTGGACTTCGACATCTTCTGGCCTTCGCCGTCACGGATCAGGCCATGGACATAGACGTGCCTGAACGGAATCTTGCCGGTGATGTGCTTGGTCATCATGACCATGCGGGCGACCCAGAAGAAGATGATGTCGAAGCCGGTGACCAGTACGGTCGACGGCAAATATTGCTGCAGAACCGGATTGGCGGCGTCGGTGGCCTCGTCGCCGGTCCAGTCCAGCGTCGAGAACGGCCACAGGGCGGAGGAGTACCAGGTGTCGAGCACGTCCTCGTCGCGGCTGAGCGCCTCGATTCCAAACTGGCGACATGAATCTGCAAATTGGTTGGAAAGAATACCTGCAGCTAGTGCGGCAATCGCGTTATCTGATTGAATTCTGCCAAGGTATTGGCGGTAGGCTTCTTCCTCGTTCCGGGCGACGAAAACCTCGCCATTGATCCCGTACCATGCCGGAATCTGGTGGCCCCACCACAGCTGGCGGGAGATGCACCAGTCCTGGATGTTGTTCAGCCACTGGTTGTAGGTATTGACCCAGTTTTCCGGGTAGAACTTGATTTCGCCGGAATGGACGACTTCCAGCGCCTTTTCGGTGATCGACTTGCCGTCGGCGCCGGGCCTGGACATCGCGACGAACCACTGGTCGGTCAGCATCGGCTCGATGACGACGCCGGTACGGTCGCCACGCGGCACCTTCAGCTTGTGCTTGTCCGTCTTTTCCAGGATGCCAAGGGCTTCGAGGTCGGCGACGACCGCCTTGCGGGCGTCGAAGCGGTCGAGGCTGCGGTATTTTTCGGGGGCGTGGTCGTTGATCTTGGCATCCAGCGTCAGGATCGAAATCATCGGCAGGCCGTGCCGCTGGCCAACGGCATAGTCGTTGAAGTCGTGCGCCGGCGTGACCTTGACGCAACCGGTGCCGAATTCGAGATCGACATAGCTGTCGGCGATGATCGGGATTTCGCGCTCGGTCAGCGGCAGCTTGACCATCTTGCCGATCATGGCCCTGTAGCGCTCGTCTTCCGGATGGACCATCACGGCGGTGTCGCCGAGCATGGTTTCCGGACGCGTCGTGGCGACCACCAGGCTACCCGAGCCATCGGCCAGCGGGTAGCGGATGTGCCACATGAACCCCTCTTCCTCGTCCTGCACCACTTCGAGGTCGGAGACGGCGGTGTGCAGTTCCGGGTCCCAGTTCACCAGACGCTTGCCGCGGTAGATCAGGCCCTCGTTGTAAAGGCGGACGAAGGTTTCGGTGACGACCTTGTTGAGGCCGGCGTCCATCGTGAAGCGCTCGCGCGTCCAGTCCGGGCTGGTGCCCATGCGGCGCATCTGGCGGGTGATCGTGCCGCCCGAGTATTCCTTCCATTCCCAGACTTTTTCCAGGAATTTCTCGCGGCCGAGCTCGTGGCGGGAAATGCCTTGGGCGTCGAGTTGGCGCTCGACGACGATCTGCGTCGCAATGCCGGCGTGGTCGGTGCCCGGTTGCCACAGCGTGCTGTGACCCTTCATCCGGTAATAGCGCGTGAGGGCATCCATCAGCGTCTGGTTGAAGCCGTGCCCCATATGCAGCGTCCCGGTGACGTTGGGCGGTGGCAGCAGGATGCAGAAATTGTCGGCCTTGCTGCGGTCGACGCCGGCAGCGAAGTAATTCCTGGATTCCCACTCGGGGTACCAGCGGCGTTCGATGTCGGCCGGCTCGAAGGCTTTGGCGAGTTCCATTGACTTGTCGGCGAAGGGGAAAACCGGCGATTATACCGGAGCGCGGCGAGGCCTTTGCCGCGATCTCAGTCGCGCGGGCGGATCAAGGCCACGATCCCGGGTTCGCTGAGGAATTCGCGGATCGTGGTCTCGACAATGGCCGGGAGTTCCGCCGCCAGGCGATCATGGACGCGCCGGGTCAGTTCATGGGCGATGATGTCGAGCATCTCGCGGTCAAGCGCGACGCCCGTTCGTGGCTCCGCCACGGGCTTGATTTCGGGCTGCGGTGCGCGAGCCGCAACGGCGGGCTCGGCATCTAGGAGGACCGGGATGTCCGTCTCCGGGTCGAAGGCATCGACGAGAACCGGCACGTCGTCGCTGTCTGCGCTTCGTGCTCGTCGCCGCCGCATCAACTGGTCGGCGCGGTCAAGGACGGGACTGCTCATCGGCCTACACCTAACGCTCGCCGAGGTCGAAAAAGCGGACCTCGTAACCGCGATCCTTGTAGAACTTGACGCGATCGCGGGCGCTGTTGCGGTCGGCCGCCTCCCGGCCCACCACCTCGATCAGGCTGTGGAAGCGCGAGAAACCTGGCGGGACGACCTGGCTGAGATTCATCAGGCGTTCGTCCTGCGGCAGCTGATCAAGATCGCCGGTGATCAGGATCGGTGTCTCGCCGGCGAGCGGGGAATCGCTCCGGCAGTGCGGCACGAAGCTCAGCGCCGAGTGGGTCCACAGCATGCGGTCGACGGCGCCGGCAACGTCATCTTCCGGTGCGTAGACCAGTACCGGCTTGTCCTTGGCGTAGGCGCCGCCGAGCAGCGCGCAGGCGGCGGCAATCTTGTCCGAAGCGCCGTGGTAGAAGAAAACCTGAGTCAATTCAGTTGGCCGGTGCGTTGCAGGAAGTAGTGGGTAAGCAGGGCAACAGGCCGCCCTGTGGCGCCCTTGTCGGTGCCCGACTTCCACGCGGTGCCGGCGATGTCGAGATGCGCCCACTTGAACTTCTTGGTGAAGCGCGACAGGAAACAGGCAGCGGTAATCGCCCCGGCCCAGCGGCCGCCGATGTTGCCCATGTCGGCGAACGGGCTCTTCAGCAGTTCCTGATAATCGTCCCACAACGGCATGTGCCAGGCCCGGTCGTGTGCTTCCTCGCCGGCGGCGAGCAGTTCCCGGGCCAGCGCGTCGCGGTTGGCGAAGAGGCCGCTGGCGACTCCGCCCAGGGCGACGACACAGGCGCCCGTCAGCGTCGCCACGTCGATGACGGTGTCCGGTTCGAAGCGTTCGGCATAGGTCAGCGCATCGCACAGGATCAGCCGGCCCTCGGCATCGGTGTTGAGAATTTCGATGGTCTGTCCGGACATCGAGGTGACGATGTCGCCCGGGCGGGTGGCACCGCCACCGGGCATGTTCTCGGTGGCTGGCACAATTACCGTCAGGTTGATCGGCAACTTCAGCCGCGCGACCGCCAGCAGGGTGCCCAGTACGCTGGCGGCGCCGCACATGTCGTACTTCATTTCATCCATCTCGGCTGCCGGTTTCAACGAAATGCCGCCAGTATCGAAAGTGACGCCCTTGCCAATCAGGACGACAGGCTTCGCGTCGGTCGCTCCGCCCCGGTAGCGGAGGACGATCAGCTTGGGCGGCTGGTGCGAACCGGCGGCCACCGCGAGCAGGGAGCGCATTTCGAGCTTTTCAATGTCGGCGCGCTCGAGAACTTCGCATTCCAGGTTGAATTCCCGTGCCATCGCCTGGGCCTGTTCGGCAACATGCGCCGGGTTGCAGATGTTCGCCGGCAGGTTGCCGAGATCCCGTGCTGCGGCGATTCCCGCGGCGACTGCAATGCCTTGAGCCAGGCCTTGTTCAGCCTGGCCGTGCTCGTTGCGCCGCTCGACAGCCAGCGTCAACTTGCGCAGCGGGCGGCGCACCTCGTCCTTCTTGCTCTTGAACCTGTCGAAGCGGTAAGTGGCTTCCAGCGCGATCATCGCTGTCTGGCGCACGCGCCAGGCGACACTGCACTTCCTGACAGGCAATTCGGTCAGGAACATAGACGCGTCGAATGCGCCTGTCTCGTTTACTGTCTTGACGGCGAGGCGGATGGCGCCGAGGAACTCCTTCTCGTGAAACTCCTTCTCCTTGCCCAGACCAACCAGCAGGACGCGGTCGCAGAGCGTGCCGGGCAGGTTGTGCAGCAGCAGGGTGGTGGCGGCCTTGCCTTCCATATCGCCACGGCGGACGATGTCGGAAATGTAGCCGCCGGAGGCCTTGTCCAGCAATTCGGCGGGCAGGGTCAGCTTTCTTGACTCGAAAACCCCGACCACGACGCAAGCGCTTCTCTGCTTCTCCGGGCTGCCGCTTTTTATGCTAAATTCCACTCGCTGCTCCAGTTGATGGATATCTCAATATCCGCGGGATTATCCTCGCATTTTTTTGGTTTCGTCAAAGCATGATATTCGAGCGCGCCGCCCGGCGCGAATTGGCCCAGGCAGCATCCGGCATCGGTGTCGCCCTGCTGGCGATCCTCCTCTCGACGCAACTCATACGCTTGTTGAAGGAAGCTGCGGGCGGCAAGATCGCGCCCGAGGCGGTGGTCTCGCTGCTCGGTTTTGCGACCCTGAACTTCATGCCGGTGGTGCTCTCGCTGACCCTGTTCGTGGCGATTCTGCTCACGCTTTCGCGCGCTTACCGCGATTCGGAAATGGTGGTCTGGTGTTCCTGCGGCCAGCCGTTGACGGCCTGGGTCCGCCCGGTTCTGAAGTTCGCCTGGCCGATCGTGCTGGCCATCGCAGCACTGTCGGGCTTCCTGTCGCCTTGGGCGCAATACAGCGCCGATGACTACAAGCAGCGGCTCTCGGCGCGCAGCGATGTCTCGCAGGTGACGCCCGGCCTGTTCCGCGAAGCCAAGCGCGGGCAGCGCGTGATCTTCGTCGAGTCGCTGGCCGCCGATGCCAGCAAGGTCGGCAATGTCTTCGTCGCCTCGATGCAGGAGGGCAAGCTGGGCGTGGTGATGTCGGATACCGGATATCAGGAAATCGAGCCCAACGGGGACCGCTTCGTGGTTCTGGAACATGGCCGACGTTACGAGGTCGAGCCGGGAACGCCGCAGTTCAAGGTCATGGATTTCGAGCGCTACAAGGTCCGTACCGAGGATGCCGAGGTCAAGCCGGGGGAGCGTCCTCCGAGCCGCCTGCCACTCACCGAATTAGTGCGCGATTCCAGTAGGCAGGCGCGGGGAGAGTTGCTGTGGCGGATCGGTATGCCCGTTTCCGCCGTCATCCTTGCACTGATGGCGATTCCCCTCTCCTATGTCAATCCGCGCGCCGGGCGCTCCGCCAACATGCTGATCGCCATTCTGGTTTACGCGATATACAACAATCTCATGTCGCTCAGCCAGGCCTGGGTCGCGCAGGGCAAGCTGTCATTCGCGATCGGCGTCTGGGCCGCTCATGCCTTGATGGCGTTGCCGCTGCTGTTGCTGTTCTACAGGCGGATCGTCGTATCGATGCCATTGCAGCGAAGGAGCGTCTGATGTTCCGCCTGCGTCTTTACCAGCGTTACCTGATGCGCGAGACGTTCGCGGCGATCTTCCTGGTGCTGGCGGCATTCCTCGCCCTCTTCAGTTTCTTCAATCTGGTCAACGAGCTGCCCAATGTCGGAAAGGCCGGATATCAATTCGGCCATGCCGTCATCTTCGTGGCCCTGGGCCTCCCTGGGCTGGTTTACGAACTGGTTCCGATCGCGGCGTTGATCGGCACTCTTTATGCGCTTTCCACGCTGGCCCGGCATTCCGAAATCACGGTGCTGCGCGCCTCCGGCCTAGCGACGCGCGACCTGCTGCTGACCCTTTTCCGTGTGGCCGGACTACTGGCCCTGCTTACGATCCTGGTTGGCGAGGTGCTGGCGCCGGTCTCCGAACGTCATGCCCAGGAACTGAGGGCTCGCGCGTTGAGCAGGATCATCGCCCAGCATGGCTTCATGACCGGCCTCTGGCTGAAGGACGGACGCAATTTCATCAATGTCCGCTATGCAACTCCCGATGCGCGTCTGCAATACGTTCGCATCTACAGGTTCGACGCGGCGAACGCGCTCGAATCGGTCACCGAAGCCCGTGAGGCGACTTTCATTCCGCCGGAACACTGGCTCTTGCATGACGTCGTGCGCACGATACTTGCAGGCGACACGGCGCGGGTCGAGCGCAGCGAAACTGACGAGTGGAAGTCGGCGGTCACGCCGGAGTTGCTGTCCACATTGATGGTTTCGCCGGACCGGATGTCCCTCGTCGGGCTGTCGGGTTACCTGCAGCATTTGTCCGAGAATCGGCAGAAGACTGACCGATACGAGATCGCCATCTGGAAGAAGCTGGTCTACCCTTTGACGGCCTTCGTGATGGTGGCTCTGGCGTTGCCCTTTGGTTACTCGCACAGCCGGGTCGGCGGGGTTAGCCTGAAACTGTTCGTCGGCGTGATGTTCGGCATCCTTTTCTACATGCTGAACGGCCTCTTTTCAAATCTCGGCGCGATCAACTCGTGGCCTCCTTTCGCCAGCGCCGTGGCGCCCTCGGCGGTGTTCTTGCTGGCAGCCATCGTCATGCTGTGGTGGGTGGAGCGCCGCTGAGGCGGGACACTCATTGCATGTCGGCGAAGACGATACGGGTGCCGGCGATGCGGTCGTGCAGGAATTGCCGGTCCTTGTCGAACAATGCCCAGAACAGCCCGAAGCCGCACAGCAGGATGCTCGGCCACGCCGCCAGATAGCGGAGCAGCGCTTGCAGTGGTCTCGGTCTTCCCCCTTCGGCACCGGCAAGACGCAGTTTCCATGTCTTCATCGGTAGCGTCTGTCCACCGTTGAGCCAGAACCACAAGAAATAGACCATCAACAAGAGCAACACATGCAGCCACAGCAACCTGCCGCCCATGCTAAGGCCGAAACCGGAGAGCAGTATCTGCGGCAACAGGAAACCGATCAGGAGCACGGCAAAGACGACCAGACTTTCATACAGCATGCTCGCGAGCCGGCGCCCGATGCTGGGTACGGCAATGGTCATCAGTTCTTCACGGGCTCGCCAGGCTGCTGGGCAGTTACCGTGCTTTCACTTTCCCCGGCAACCGGCTCCTGAGGGGCCGGTGCGGGCTCGGCGACCGGCGGCGGCGCCAGAAGCCTGGACGACTTGCCTTCCTGGCGCAGGCGTTGCTGCTCCTCGGGAGGCAGACTCGAATAGGCCTCCCACTTCTGCTTGACCGTCTGCTTCTGCTCCGAAGGGAGCTGGTTGAACTCCCTGTAGCTGTCCCTGACCTTGGCACGCTGTTCAGGGGACAGACTCGCCCACTCGCGCATGCGCTCCTGCATGCGCCGCTGTTCTTCAGGCTTCATGCCGGGATAACGCTCGGCAATGCCCAGCCACTTCTTGCGGCGGACATTGTCCATCTTGTCCCATTCAGCCGCGAGGGGCGTCAGGATGGCTTTCTGTTGTGCGCTGAGCAGGTTCCAGCCGGGTTGCGGAGGGGTGCCAATGAATGCCGTGGTTGGTGGCTGGGCCGCGAGCGGGGATGCCAGGGCGAGGCTGAGGACTATTCCGCCGACGTGTCGTCTTTTAACCATTTGAAGAAATCGTTATCCAGAAAGGCCTCGGGGGGGAGGTCATCGGAAAGCAGTGCACTGTCCACCTCTTCAATTGCCGAGATGTAATTCACGCTGTCGAGGTAGAAAGAAATCCACATGCCGAACAACAGCGCCAGGACGGCCAGTATTTGCCGCAGGCGGCGATTGTCCGACATGAAATGGAAATGGCGGCGACCGTGATTGCCAGCCAGTGCCAACACCGGAACCTGCTGCCTCTGGCGCGACAGCGCCAGATGGCGTGCCGCCTCCAGACGCCGCGCCGAGGCCGAGGGGATGTCTTTCAGTCCATGGTTCAGCGCCTGCCGAACCCGCGATGCATAACGTTCTTCGTTCATAGCTTGATGCCTCTTGCCGACAGGGCGGTTGCCAACGCGTTGGTGGCGCGCGAACAATGGGTCTTGACGCTGCCTTCTGAGCAGCCCATCGCCGCTGCGGTCTCAGCGACGTCCATGTCCTCCCAGTAACGCATGAGGAAGGCTTCCCGTTGACGTGCCGGCAACTTTTTTATCTCGTCTTCGATTGCGCTCAGGGTCTGGGCCTGAAGAAGCTGACTTTCCGGCGTTTGCGGACCGTGCGCACCCTCATCGGCGGCCAGGGTCTCCAACGGGTCGTGGTCATCATCGTCGTCAGGCGAAAATGCTGACAGAACTGTCGTCCACATCGAGCGAACCTTGCTGCGCCGGTAGAAGTCGCGGATCGTGTTTTGCAGGATGCGCTGGAAGAGCATCGGGAACTCTTCGGGCGGACGGTCGCCATACTTTTCCGCGAGCTTGAGCATGCTGTCCTGAACAATATCGAGGGCGCATTCCTGTTCGCGCACGGCAAACATTGCCTGCTTGAACGCGCGTCGTTCAACGGATTCAAGGAAAAAAGCCAGTTCGTTCGGTGAGGCCAGGGTCGTCTCTTCCGGTTTTGGGCCTTGGAAAGGCGGTGGTCATGCTGTAACGCCTTGACCGAAAAGGGTCACTGCATTAAGGTTACACGTTTTTCAGGCAACAGCTTAATTGGGCTCAAGAATGATGATCAGCGGTGCGGAAATTGTAGTCAGGTGCCTGCAGGAAGAAAAGATCGAGTGTGTTTTCGGTTACCCCGGCGGGTCCGTTCTGCACATCTACGATGCGCTCTTCAAGCAGGATCAGGTGAGGCACATCCTGGTTCGCCACGAGCAGGCTGCCGTCCATGCCGCCGACGCTTTCTCGCGCTCGTCACAACGGGTCGGCGTCGCACTCGTGACTTCGGGTCCCGGGGTCACCAATACGGTTACGGGAATCGCCACTGCCTACATGGACTCGATTCCCATGGTGGTAATCACCGGCCAGGTGCCGACCGCTTACATCGGCCAGGACGCCTTCCAGGAATGTGACGCGGTCGGCATCACCCGCCCCTGCGTCAAGCACAATTTCCTGGTCAAGGACGTCAGGGACCTGGCGCTGACGCTCAGGAAGGCCTTTCATATCGCCACCACGGGTCGTCCCGGTCCGGTCGTGGTCGATATTCCGAAGGATGTCACCGCCCAGGTGTGCGAGTTCGAATACCCCAAGTCCATCCAGATGCGTTCCTACAACCCGGTTGTCAAGGGCCATCTCGGGCAAATCAAGAAAGCGGTGCAGGTCCTCCAGGAGGCGAAGCGTCCGATCATCTACACTGGCGGTGGCGTCATCCTGTCCGACGCGGCGACGCAGCTTACCGAACTCGCGCGCAAGCTGAACTTTCCTGTCACCAACACGCTGATGGGCCTCGGCGGTTATCCGGCCACCGATCCGCAGTTCGTGGGCATGCTCGGCATGCATGGCACCTACGAAGCGAACAACGCGATGCACTACGCGGATGTGATCCTCGCGGTCGGCGCGCGCTTCGACGACCGTGTCATCGGCAATCCGGAGCATTTCGGCGAGGAAAAGCGCCGCGTGATTCACATAGACATCGACCCCTCGTCGATATCCAAGCGCGTCAAGGTCGACGTGCCGATCGTCGGCAATGTGGCGGATGTGCTCGAAGAAATGATCAAACTGGTTGCTGCCGGGTTCAAGGCCAATCCGGATGTTGCCAACTGGTGGAAGCAGATCGCGGAGTGGCGCGGTCGCGAGAGCCTGCGCTACAAGCAGGATCGGATGATCATGCCGCAGTACGTGATGGAAAAGCTCTACGAAGTGACCGGAGGCAATGCCTTTGTCACCTCGGATGTCGGCCAGCACCAGATGTTCGCTGCCCAGTATTACCATTTCGACCAGCCTCGCCGCTGGATCAACTCCGGCGGTCTCGGCACGATGGGGGTCGGCCTGCCTTATGGCATGGGCGTGCTGATGGCCAATCCGGGTGCCCAGGTAGCCTGCGTCACCGGCGAGGGTTCGATCCAGATGTGCATCCAGGAATTGTCGACCTGCAAGCAGTACGGCCTGCCGATCAAGATCATCAACCTGAACAACGGCATGCTGGGCATGGTCCGCCAGTGGCAGGAGATGTTCTACTCGAAGCGCTATTCGGAATCCTATGTCACCTCGCTCCCGGACTTCGTCAGGCTCGCCGAAGCCTATGGGCATGTCGGCATGAAGATCGAGAAGCCGGAGGACGTCGAGCCGGCGTTGCGTAAGGCGTTTATCGAGCACAAGGACGATTTGGTGTTCCTCGATTTCATCATCGATCCGGCGGCCAATGTTTTCCCGATGATAGCGGCGGGCAAGGGCCTGACCGAAATGATCCTCGCCGAAGAACTGTAGGCGGGGGAGGAAAGGACTATGCGACACATCATTTCCATCCTGATCGAAAACGAATCGGGAGCGCTCTCGCGTGTGGCCGGGCTGTTCTCGGCGCGCGGTTACAATATCGAATCGCTGACCGTGGCGCCGACGGAAGATCCCTCACTGTCGCGGATGACCATCCTGACCCGGGGTTCCGACGAAGTGCTCGAGCAGATCACCAAGCAGCTCAACAAGCTGATCGACGTGGTCAAGGTGGTCGACCTTTCCGAAGCAGCCCACGTCGAGCGCGAGTTGATGTTGATCAAGGTTCGCGCCACCGGCAAGGACCGCGAGGAGATGAAGCGCATGGCCGACATATTTCGCGGCCGCATCATCGACGTCACGGAAACGACCTACGTCATCGAGTTGACCGGATCCAGTTCCAAGCTCGACTCCTTCATCGCCGCACTCGATGCCGGCCTGATTCTGGAAACGGTTCGTACCGGCGTCTGCGGCATCGGTCGCGGCGATCGCATTCTCAAAGTCTGACCATCTGCACATCACGAGGAATTCATGAAAGTCTATTACGACAAGGACGCTGACCTCTCCCTGATCAAGGGCAAGAAGGTCACCATCGTCGGTTACGGCTCCCAGGGCCACGCCCACGCGCAGAACCTGAATGATTCCGGCGTCAAGGTCACCGTCGCGCTGCGCAAGGGCGGTGCTTCGTGGAAGAAGGCCGAAGCCGCCGGTCTCAAGGTTGAAGAAATCGGGAAGGCCGTCAAGGCGGCGGACGTTGTCATGATGCTCCTGCCGGATGAGAACATCCCGCAGGTGTACAGCGAAGAAGTTGCACCCAACCTAAAGAAAGGTGCGGCACTGGCATTTGCCCACGGCTTCAACATCCACTACAACCAGGTCGTTCCGCGCGATGACGTCGACGTGATCATGGTTGCGCCCAAGGGGCCGGGCCACACCGTGCGTTCCGAGTACCTGAAGGGAGGCGGCGTGCCGTCGCTGATTGCCGTCCATCAGGACCGGACCGGGAAGGCCAGGGAAATCGCCCTGTCGTACGCGGCCGCCAACGGCGGCACCAAGGGTGGCGTCATCGAAACCAATTTCCGTGAAGAGACCGAGACCGACCTCTTCGGCGAGCAGGCCGTCCTCTGCGGCGGCGCCGTCGAGCTGGTCAAGATGGGCTTCGAGACGCTGGTCGAAGCCGGCTACGCTCCGGAAATGGCCTACTTCGAGTGCCTGCACGAGCTGAAGCTGATCGTCGACCTGATGTACGAGGGCGGCATCGCCAACATGAACTACTCGATCTCGAACAACGCGGAGTATGGCGAGTACGTTACCGGTCCCGAGGTCATCAACGAGCAGTCCCGCGCCGCAATGCGCGACGCGCTGAAGCGCATCCAGCAGGGTGACTACGCCAAGATGTTCATTCTTGAGGGACGCACGAATTATCCGGCCATGACCGCTCGTCGACGCCTGACCGCGGCTCATCCGATCGAACAGGTCGGCGAGAAGCTGCGCGACATGATGCCCTGGATCAAGAAGAACAAGCTCGTCGACCAGTCCAGAAACTGATCCGGGCAGCTGCGGGCTCGCGAGGCGTCGTTGCTTGCGCTTGTGCTCGGCCTGACCCTGGCATGGGCGGTGTAGAAGTCTGCACCGCCCTCGTTTTTTGCGGATGTGGATTGCCCGCGGTGTATCCTTTTCCTGTCGTCAATTCAGTAGTGACCCATGACCGAACTCAAGCCCCGTAAAGCCCTGTTCAATCCGGAACTCAAGCGGCGCGGCATTTACGTGCTGCCCAACCTGTTCACCACGGCGGCGCTGTTCGCGGGCTTCTTTGCCATCGTCCAGGCGATGCAGGGCGATTTCGAGCGGGCGGCGATGGCCATTTTCATCGCCATGGTGCTCGACGGCCTCGACGGACGCGTGGCGCGTCTGACGCATACGCAGTCAGCCTTCGGGGCCGAGTACGATTCGTTGTCCGACATGGTCAGCTTCGGCGCCGCGCCGGCGCTGGTGATCTATGAATGGGCCTTGCGCGATCTCGGCCGGCTGGGCTGGATCGCCGCCTTCATCTACTGTGCTGGCGCGGCCCTGCGTCTGGCCCGCTTCAACACCACGCTGGAAGTGATGGACAGGCGCTATTTCCAGGGTCTGCCTTCGCCGGCAGCCGCCGCGCTGGTGGCCGGCCTGGTCTGGGTGATGATCGAGACCGAAATTCCCGGCGGCGACGTGCGCTGGCTCGCTTGCGGGTTGACGGTTTTTGCCGGCGTGACGATGATCTCCAATATCCGCTACTACAGCTTCAAGGACATCAACCTGCGCAAGAGCGTGCCGTTTTTTGTGGTGGCGGCCATCGCGCTGGGTTTCGCCCTGATTGCCTACAGCCCTGAAATCGCGTTGTTCGGATTCTTTGTCCTTTACGGTCTTTCCGGCTATGTGCTGGCGGCAGTCGGCATGTTCAAGCGCCGGAGCCTTTGACGCTTCGGAGCAATAATGAAACAGCATCTGGTAATTTTCGACACCACCCTGCGCGACGGCGAACAAAGTCCCGGCGCCTCGATGACCCGGGAGGAAAAGATCCGCGTCGCCCGCCAGCTCGAGAAAATGCGGGTGGACGTCATCGAGGCGGGGTTCGCTGCGGCGTCGCCCGGCGATTTCGACGCCATCCACGCGATTGCCCACACGATCAAGGAGTCGACTGTCTGTTCGCTGGCGCGCGCCAACGAAAACGACATCCGCCGGGCGGGCGAGGCGATCAAGCCGGCAAAATCCGGGCGCGTCCATACGTTCATCGCCACTTCGCCGATCCACATGGAAAAGAAGCTGCGCATGAGCCCGGATCAGGTTGTCGAGCAGGCGATCAGGGCGATTGGCTGGGCGCGCGAGTACACCGACGACGTCGAGTTTTCCGCCGAGGATGCCGGTCGCTCGGAACTCGACTTTCTGTGCCGGATCTTCGAGCAAGTGATCAAGGCGGGTGCGACCACGATCAATGTTCCTGACACCGTGGGTTACAACATTCCGTACCAGTACGCGGAAACCATACGCCAGCTGATCGAGCGCGTGCCCAATTCGGACCGGGTGATCTGGTCGGTGCATTGCCACAACGATCTCGGGCTGGCGGTGTCCAATTCTCTCGCTGCGGTCCTGGCCGGCGCGCGCCAGGTCGAGTGCACGATCAACGGCCTCGGCGAACGAGCCGGCAATGCCTCGCTGGAAGAGGTGGTGATGGCGGTGCGCACGCGCAGCGATGTCTTCCCGGTGGAGACGCGGATCGACACGACGCAGATCGTTCCGGCTTCGAAGCTAGTGTCGCAGATCACCGGCTACCCCGTGCAGCCCAACAAGGCGGTCGTCGGCGCCAATGCCTTCGCTCACGAAGCCGGCATTCATCAGGATGGCGTCCTCAAACATCGCGAGACTTACGAAATCATGCGCGCCGAGGACGTCGGCTGGGCCCAGAACAAGCTCGTTCTCGGCAAGCATTCGGGGCGCAACGCCTTCAAGGCCCGCCTGCAGCAAATCGGCATCGAACTGGAGAGCGACGAAGCGCTGAACGCCGCCTTCGCGCGTTTCAAGGAATTGGCAGACCGCAAGCACGAAATCTTCGACGAAGACCTCCATGCATTGGTTTCGGACGAAGTGGTGACGCCGGAGCACGAGCATTACAAGCTGATCTATTCGCACGTGTGTTCCGAGACCGGCGAGATGCCGCATGCCAGAGTGATCCTGAGTGTGGGCGGCGTCGAGCGCAAGGGTGAGGCCAGTGGTGGCGGACCGGTCGACGCCACGTTCAAGGCGATCGAGCGCATCGCCAAGAGCGGCGCCGAACTTCTCCTCTATTCGGTCAATGCCATTACCACTGGCACGGATGCCCAAGGTGAAGTGACGACCCGTCTAGCCAAGGCTGGCCGGATCGTCAATGGCAACGGCGCCGATACCGACATCGTCATCGCCTCGGCGCGTTCGTACCTGAATGCGCTGAACAAGCTGCACTCGAGTCTCGACCGGGTGCGCGCCCAGGGCGATGTCTGATCCGTCCTGCCTCTCCGCGAGCCGGCTGTGGGTCAGCTCGACTGAACGGCCTTTTCTTCCGCGGTAGGCCGCGTTGCGCGGATGTAGAGAATAGTCGCGACGAAGACGATTGCGGCCAGCGCCGTTTCGGCGATCGCCAGTTTCTGTGAAAGCCCGCTATCGCTGGTGGCGCGAGTCAATCCTTCGAGCAGGTAGAACTGGATGAACAGCGACGTCCATTTGTAAGTGTAGCGCTTGCCGCGCAGGATGCCGAACAGCGGCGCCAGCAGGAGCACCGCCTTGAGCGTCATCCAAGACCCGCCCGGCTTGAGCGGCGCCCACCAGAGTTCCCAGCCGAGGCAGAGAAAGATGAGGGCGATCAGGCTGGTGCTGGCAATGAACTGATAACGTCCGGCTGTCACGGTCGACCCAGTTTCAGGGCAACATTTGCCAGCCTCCTGCCCTGGGCGAAGGCGAGCCGGCTTTCGGCGTCGGACAGCAGCGGGTTGCCGCCGGTGCCGGCGACATGGCTGGCGCCATAGGGTGTCCCGCCCTGCTGGGTGTCACCGATATCCGCCTCGGTAAACGGCAGGCCCATGACCAGCAACCCGTGGTGGAGGAGCGGCAGCATCATCGACAGCAGCGTCGCTTCGTTGCCGCCGTGCTGGCTGCTGCTCGACGTAAACACGCAGGCCGGCTTGCCGACCAGTGTGCCGTTCTGCCAGGCGGCGATGGTGCCATCCCAGAAATACTTCATCGGCGCCGCCATGTTGCCGAAGCGGACCGGGCTGCCAAGCGCCAGGCCGACGCACTCTTCAAGATCGGCCGCCTCGACGTAGGGCGCGCCGGAGTCCGGAACCGCTGCTTCTGCCACTTCGCAGACGGTTGAAACCCGGGGTACCGTGCGCAGCCGTGCCTGAACACCGGGAACCGATTCGATCCCGCGCGCGATCCGCTCGGCGAGGGCGCGCACCGAGCCGCGGTGGCTGTAGTAGAGAACGAGGATGTCCTGCATGGTCGGCTATTATACGGCCCCATGCAGACCCACTCCCGATATCGACGGTCGCCGCCCAGGGCTGGTGTTCCGCCAACGATCTTCTGCCGCTTCCGCACCGAGAACATGATGCAGACCAGTTCCGCCCTCGCGTTCACGACGCTGATGGCGCTGGTGCCGCTGGTGACGCTCATATTGTCGGTTGCTGATGCCGTTCCGTATCTGAATCTGTTGTTGACCCGACTCGAAGTCCTGATTCAGGGCTCATTGCTGCCGAGCGGGGCGGCTGGCACGATTTCCGGCAACATCTCCCGTTTTTCGCACCGTGCCCAGCAGTTGACCGTGGCCGGGATTGCCTTCCTTAGCATCACCGCATTCATCCTGATGTTCACCATTGAACGCGCGTTCAATCACGTCTGGCAGGTCAAGCCGCGGCCCTTCCTGGCCCGTCTCAGGCTCTATCTGCTGGCGATAGTGGTGTGGCCATTCGTTCTCGCTGCGGTGGCCGCCGCCATCTCGTTTGCGGTCACCACTTCGCTCGGCTTCATCGAGGAGGTGGAGTGGGTGCGCCGCGCCTCTCTCAAGGCGATCTCGGTGACTGTCCTTGGCATGTTCTTTTCTTTCCTGTACCACGCGGTGCCGAACGCGCCGGTGCCGTGGCGCGGCGCCATGCTCGGCGGTTTTTTCGCCTCGCTGGCTTTCGCGGTGATGCAGAAGCTGTTTGAATGGTACCTGGCCAGTTCGGCAACTCTCAAGAGCGTCTACGGCGCCTTCGCCGCGTTCCCGGTTTTCCTGGCCTGGCTGCACCTGAGCTGGGCAGTCGTTCTGTTCGGCGGATTGATCGCCGCTACGACTGCCCGCCCGACCCGTCCGGCTCGACGCTGAAGACTTCGATGCTCGAGGTCTGCTCGGTCAGGGCCGTCGGGCGGACTTCGTGAATCTCGACGTTTTCCCGCTCGACCAGGACGATCAGCCGGGTATCCTGTTCCCCCAGTTGCCCGGTCGGGGCCACAAGGGCTTGCCCGGAACGCAATGGCGGCATCTCCGGGAGGATGAGCGCCGAGAGCTTGCCCGCCTCGAGTTCGACGGGCCTGATGATCTGTGCGGCGATGGCGCCGGCGGCGAGTTGCTGCATTCCCAGTTCGATGTGCTCGGGGTTCTCCGAGATCGCCCAGCGTACGATGCCGACATGCCAGTTCTGAGCCGGCTCGCCGGCGTGTTCGCCCATGGGCCGAACGGCAACAATGTCGCCAACCCGCAAATGCGATGTTTCGCCCGACATGTGCATCAGCGAATAGCCGTCGGGGCTTTCGTTGGTTACCATCCATTCGCTGAGCGGTCCTTCCGTTTCAGGGTGGCGCATCAGTTGCCAGAGCTGTTCCAGCCCGGCGCAGAGGTTCACCCTGTATGACTGGCGGCGACGCTGGAACTTGCGCGTTGCCGGTTTGCCCCAGAGCAGGCTGAGACGGCGCAATACGCCACGGCCAGCCGGCTTGTCCGCGAAGTCCGGAAGCCCCAGGCTGGAAGCCGGCGCGCCTTTGGCCAGAGCGGCGAGATGCTGCCGCGTATCGCGCGCGACGATATCGCACGCGAAATAGAGGGCAAAAGTGTCCGCGGGCGGTGCTCGTCGTGCCAGGGCCTGCGCCGGATAGTCGCTGTCCAGTGCGATCCAGAAGACGCCGGTACGATCCTGCGGCGGATTTTCGAGGATGTCGACGGGTCGCGCGCACGACGCGATGTAAGCGGTTATGAACTCGAGTTCGCTGGAGCAGAACGATGCCGGCTGGGCAATTGCGGCCAGCAGGACACGGAGATAGGACTGCTGGATCGTCGGCTGGCCATCCGGACCGGGCGTCTCCGCGAGGCCAAGACGGCGCGAACTGCGGTAGGCCGCATGCAATTGTTGCCAGATCCCGGCCGCGTTGGGCGAAGCAACCAGGTGACTGATGCGGATGTGCCAGGCAATGCACGTCATGATCCGGCCCAGGGTTTCCTGTGGCGGACGGACTGGCGTAGCGGTCTGCGGGTCGAACAACCCGGAGAGCGTGCCGGAATACTCCTGGATCAGTACGCCCAGAAATTCCTGGATGACGCCGACGCGATGCCGGATCTTGCGCGAAACAGGCAGGGTGACGTCGAGCAGTAATGGCAACTGGGCGAGGACAATTCTCTCGGCCTGCTCGAACAGCAGGTCGAGAAGCCGCATGCGCTGTCCGGCGGGAATTGCCGCGTCGCGCAACATCGATACCTGCCTGAGCAATTGGTCGGCATCGCCGCAACCAGTCCTGCCGCTCGCCGTGGCGAGCCATTCGATAATGGCCCTGTACTTGCTATCGGCAGAACCCGGGGAAGGTTTAATGGCCTCTTGCGACATTCTGAATGTTGAGAACAGCCAACCATGACGGCTTTTTCGGCGTCGAAATGACCGCCGTCCTTTCTTCCTCGCGGTTGTTTGGATCTGCCTTCATGGATCTTGTATTTCGTTGATCAGGCGATATAATATTCGGTCTTTTTTAGAGCAACGAAAGAATTTCCATGGTTGTCATCCGCCTTGCCCGCAGTGGCGCCAAAAAGCGTCCTTTTTACAACATGGTTGTGGCCGATTCGCGCAGTCGCCGTGATGGACGCTTCGTCGAGCGCATCGGTTTCTACAATCCGGTTGCCGCCGGCGGTGCGGAAGGTCTGCGCGTTGCGGTCGATCGCCTGACCTACTGGCAGCAGAACGGCGCCCAATTGTCGCCGACGGTTGCCCGTCTGGTCAAACAGCACGCCGCACAGCAGGCCGCTTAAGCAGTCAGTATTTTGGCCGGCGGCGACATCGTCGTTCTGGGGCGGCTGGCCGACCCCTACGGGATGCAGGGCTGGCTCAGGTTGTACTCCTTCGGCGACGATCCTCTGGTTTGGCGCGAGATGCCGGTCTGGTGGGTCGGCAGCGAAGGTGGGCCGTGGCGCGAACATCGCCTGAAGGCCCTGAAGGCGCATGGTGAAGGTCTGGTGGTCCTGCTGGATGGCATTCCGGATCGCACCGCGGCCGAGGCGATGAAGGGTCTTCTGGTCGGGGCGCCGCGCGCTGCATTGCCGAAGACCGAAGTGGACGAGTACTACTGGGCCGATCTGGTCGGCCTGGAGGTAATCAATACCGCCGGCGAACGACTCGGCAAGGTTGCCGGGTTGATCGAAACCGGGGCCAACGCGGTATTGCGGGTAGTTGATGATGCTGGCCTGGAACGCCTGCTGCCGTTTGTCTCGGCGGTGGTCCAGGCGGTGGAGGGGGAAGCGGGACGGATCCGTGTGGAGTGGGGCAGCGACTGGTGATCCGGTTCGACTGCATCACCATCTTCCCGGAGATGTTTTGTGCGGTGACGCAGAGCGGTATAAGCCGCCGGGCGCTGGAAGAACGGCGCTGGGCGTGGCAAGGCTGGAATCCCCGGGATTTTGCCGAGAATGCCTGGGGTCGGGTCGATGATCGCCCCTTCGGTGGCGGGCCGGGGATGGTGATGCAGCCGGGGCCGCTGGAAAAGGCGATCGCCGCGGCCAAGGCGCAGCAGCGTCAGGCGGGCCTGCCGAGCAGCCGGGTGATATGCCTGTCGCCCCAAGGTGCGCCGCTGACCCACGAAAGGGTGATGCAATTGGCGACGGGCGAAGAGGGACTGATCCTCCTCTGCGGTCGTTACGAAGGAATAGACGAGCGGGTGATCGAGCGCTGGGTCGATGAGGAGATTTCGATCGGGGATTTCGTTCTTTCCGGCGGCGAGTTGCCGGCGATGGTCTTGATCGACGCCGTCGTCCGCCAGTTGCCGGGGGTATTGGGCGATGCCGCTTCGGCGGTGGAAGATTCGTTTGCATCGGGTCTGCTGGATTGTCCGCACTACACGCGGCCCGAAGTGTACGAAGGTCAGGCAGTTCCGGAAGTGCTGGTTTCCGGCGACCACGGGAGAATTCGTCGCTGGCGGCTGAAGCAGTCGCTGGCGCGAACCCGGAAGCGCCGGCCGGATTTGCTGGCGCGCCGCGGGTTGACCGCGGAAGAAGCGCAACTCCTCACGGAAATCGTCGGAGAGGAGCAATGCGGTGAGTAAATTTTCATGAATATCAAGGATCTCACATGAATCTGATACAACAGCTGGAACAAGAAGAAATTGCCCGACTTGGCAAGACCCTCCCCGATTTTGCCCCGGGCGACACCGTCGTCGTCCAGGTCAAGGTCAAGGAAGGTACCCGCGAGCGTCTGCAGGCCTACGAAGGCGTCGTCATCGCCAAGCGCAACCGCGGTCTGAATTCTGCCTTCACCGTGCGCAAGATTTCTTCCGGCGAAGGCGTCGAGCGCACCTTCCAGACCTATTCCCCGCTGGTGGCAGCGATTGAAGTCAAGCGCCGCGGCGATGTTCGTCGCGCCAAGCTGTACTACCTGCGCGAGCGTTCCGGCAAGTCGGCGCGGATCAAGGAAAAGCTTGTCCGCAAGACTCCCAGGCCGGCAGCTGCCTGAGCGGTTTTCGGAAGGCACAAGCAAACGGGGCGCCGCGGCGCCCCGTTTTCATTTCTGCCCTTTACTGGGCGTCGACCGCAACAGACTGGTTCAGGCTTGCGTCTTGTCCTTTTCGATCAAGGCATAGGCCGAGTGGTTGTGGATCGACTCGAAGTTTTCCGACTCGACGACGTAGGCATCGATCCGTCCTTCACCATTGAGGCGGGCGGCGACGTCCCGCACCATGTCCTCGACGAACTTGGGGTTGTCATAGGCGCGTTCGGTGACGAATTTCTCGTCCGGACGCTTGAGCAGGCCGAACAGCTCGCACGAGGCTTCGGCCTCGACCAGTTGCACGATTTCCTCGATCCAGACGAAGTCGTTGGTGCGGGCCGTGACGGTGACGTGCGAGCGCTGGTTGTGCGCGCCATAGTCGGAAATCTTCTTGGAGCAGGGGCAGAGGCTGGTCACCGGCACGACGACCTTGACCGATGTCGCGATCTCGCCGTGGCAGATGTCGCCGATGAAGGTGACGTCGTAGTCCATCAGGCTCTCGACGCCGGAAACCGGGGCGGTCTTGTTGATGAAGTAGGGGAAGTTCATCTCGATGTGCCCGGTTTCGGCTTCCAGCTTGGCGACCATGTCTCGCAGCATGACCGGGAAGCTCTCGACCGAAATCTCGCGTTCGTGACTGTTCAGGATTTCCACGAAGCGCGACATGTGGGTACCCTTGAAGTTGTGCGGCAATCCGACGTACATGTTGAAGACAGCGATGGTGTGCTGGCTGCCGGCGGACTTGTCCTGCACCCTGACCGGGTGGCGGATGGACTTGATGCCGACCTTGTTGATGGCGATCCGGCGCATGTCGGCCGAACTCTGGACGTCGGGGATCGGGGTTTCGGGGCTGTTCATTGACTTTGCCGTCGCTTCTGTTGTGTGTTGCCTCGGGCTCGTACTGCGCGCACGATCCCGGCCGAGTCGAGCCCGAGGTCGGCGAGAAGCTGTCCCTGCTCGCCATGGTCGATGAATCGGTCGGGCAGTCCGAGGCGGATGAGCGGCACATTCAGGCCGCATTCGCTCAGGACCCGCTCAATCTCCGAACCCACGCCACCGATCACCGCGTTTTCTTCGATGCTGACCAGCAGCGAATGGTTCCCGGCCAGTTCGACGATCAGTTCGGTATCGATCGGCTTGACGAAGCGCATGTTGGCGACGGTGGCGTCGAGTTCCTCGCCGGCGGCAAGCGCCGCCGGGACCAGGCTGCCGAAGGCGAGCAGGGCGACATCCTTGCCCGGACGAATGGTTTCGCCCTTGCCGACAGGAAGCGTGTCGAGGCCTGCCTGCGGGACGGCGCCGGTGCCGCCGCCGCGCGGGTAGCGGACCATGCTCGGGCAGTCCAGCGCGTAGGCGGTGGACAACATGCGGCGGCACTCGGCCTCGTCGGCGGGAGTCATGACGACGAGGTTGGGGATGCAGGTGACGAAGGAAAGATCGAAGGTGCCGTGGTGCGTCGGGCCGTCGGCGCCGACCAAGCCGCCGCGGTCGACCGCGAAAACGACCGGCAGATTCTGCAGCGCGACGTCGTGGATCAACTGATCGTAGGCACGTTGCAGGAAGGTCGAGTAGATGGCGACGACCGGCTTCAGGCCCTCGCAGGCAAGACCGGCGGCGAAGGTGACGGCGTGCTGCTCGGCGATGCCGACATCGTAATAGCGATCCGGGAAGGTCTCGGCGAAGCGGACCAGGCCGGAACCCTCGCGCATCGCCGGGGTGATGCCGACGAGGCGGGAATCGGCCGTGGCCATGTCGCACAGCCAGTCGCCGAAGACCTGGGTGTAGGTCAGCTTGCCCGGACCCTTGCCGGCCTTGATGCCTTCGCCCGGGGCGAATTTCGAGACGCCGTGGTAGAGGATGGGGTCGGCCTCGGCCAGCTTGTAGCCTTGCCCCTTCTTGGTGATGACGTGCAGGAACTTGGGGCCCTTGAGGTCGCGCAGGTTTTCCAGGGTCGGGATCAGGGCATCGAGGTCGTGGCCGTCGATCGGGCCGTAATAATGAAAGCCGAATTCCTCGAACAGCGTACCTGGCGCGATCATGCCCTTGACATGCTCTTCGGCGCGGCGCGCCAGTTCGAGCAGCGGCGGCGCGAATTCGAGCATGTGGCGGGCGCCGTCGCGCGCCGCATTGAAGGTCTTGCCCGACATCAGGCGCGTCAGGATGTTGTTCAGCGCGCCGACCGGCGGTGAGATCGACATCTCGTTGTCATTGAGGATGACCAGCATGTCGGCGTCGGCGACCCCGGCGTTGTTCAGCGCCTCGAAGGCCATGCCGGCCGACATCGCGCCATCGCCGATGACGGCGATCGCCTTGCGCTCCTCGCCCTTGTGCCTGGCGGCCAGAGCCATGCCGAGTGCTGCCGATATCGATGTTGACGAGTGCCCGACGCCAAAGGTGTCAAAGGGACTCTCGTTGCGCTTGGGAAAACCGGAAACGCCACCGTGCATGCGCAAGCGATTCATTCCCGTGCGCCGCCCGGTGAGGATCTTGTGCGCATAGCACTGGTGGCCGACGTCCCAGACCAGCCGGTCTTCCGGCGTGTCGAAGACGGCGTGCAGGGCGATGGTCAGTTCGACGGTGCCAAGGTTGGACGACAAATGGCCGCCGGTCTGCGCCACCGAGTCGATCAGGAAGGCGCGCAGCTCGGTTGCCAGTTGCGGCAGCAGCTTGCGCTCCAGACGGCGCAGGTCGGCCGGGCTGTCGATCTTTTCAAGCAGGGAAGAGGCGCTCATTTCGGGATTCAGAATTGCCGGTGACAAATGAAGTCAGCCAGTTCGGTCAGGCGGGTCGCGCGCCCGCCGAAGATGGCGAGGGCGGCGAGCGCATCGGCACGGAGTTCCTCGGCGTAGTCGCGGGCGGCCTCGAGGCCGAGGAGGCGGACATAGGTCGGCTTCGCGGCGGCATCGTCCTTGCCGGCGGTCTTGCCGAGCGTGGCGGTGCTGGCCGTGCAGTCGAGAATGTCGTCGACGACCTGGAACATGAGGCCGGCGCGCTTGGCGAAACGGTCGAGATTGCCGCGCTCGTCGACGTCTAGCGGTTGGCCGGCGAGGGCGCCGAGGAGGATCGCGGCGCGGATCAGGGCGCCGGTCTTGAGCGCGTGCATCAATTCGAGCTCGGGCTGGGTCAGCATCGTGCCGACCGCCGCGAGGTCGATCGCCTGGCCGCCGGCCATGCCGCGCGAGCCGCTGGCGCGGGCGAGCAGGGCGATCATTTCGATCTGGCGCAGCGGCTCGGCGACCGGCTCGCTCGCGAGCAGTTCGAAGGCCAGGGTTTGCAGGCTGTCGCCGACAAGCAGGGCGGTCGCCTCGTCGAACTCGACGTGACAGGTCGGGCGGCCGCGGCGCAGCACGTCGTTGTCCATGCACGGGAGGTCGTCATGGACCAGCGAGTAGGCGTGAATCAACTCGACGGCGCAGGCGATGCGATCGAGCCGTTCCGGGGTGGCGCCGGTCAGTTCGCCCGCGGCGCAGACGAGCAGCGGGCGGATGCGCTTGCCGCCGCCGAGGGTGGCGTAGCGCATGGCGTCGTGCAGGCGGGCAGGGATGCTGCCGGAAGCGGGCAGGAACAGGCTCAGCGCGGCCTCGATACGCGCCTGTGTGTCGGCCATCCAGTGTGCGATGCCGAGGCTGCTCACCGATCGTCCAGACTGTCGGGGTCGACGTCCCTGAACTGGCCATTTTCAAGGACGCGAACCTGCTGTTCGGCATCGGCCAGCTGGCGCTGGCAGTGCTTCATCAGTTCTTGGCCGCGGCGATAGGCGGCAATCGACGCTTCGAGGTCGAGCTTGCCATCCTCCATGCCGTGGACGATAGCTTCGAGCTCGGCGAGGGCGGCCTCGAATTTCATGTCTGTGATGGGTGGGTGATCCATGGCAACCGGCTTCAGGGAAACATGCGAAAATACCCCATCAGGGGCCCCGCGGTCAAATCGAGCAGAGTCGGCACGGCAATGGCGAGGACGCGAATCACGCCCGACCAGCGCGATTTCCGCTGGCTTCACCCCTTGCCGGAATCCGCACGGCGGCGGCTGCGCGCCTCGCGCGTCCGATCGGGGTGGAACCGGGAGCCTTGCCGCTTGCACCGGGCGGCGCGGTAAAATCCGCCGTCCTTTCATTTTCGAGCCGCCCGTCAATGCAGTCCCTCTGGATGCTGGTCGCCAGCCTGCTTTTCGCCAGCATGGGAGTTTGCGTCAAGTTGGCCGCTGAGACGCATTCGCCGGTCGAGATCACCTTCTACCGCAGCTACGTCTCGCTGCTCCTGATGTTCGGGTTGGTGCGTCTGCGGGGGGTGCGGCTGGCAACCTCGGAATGGCGCTGGCAGATCAGCCGCGGCTTCGTCGGATTCTCGGCGCTGTTCGCCTATTTCCATGCCATTGCGCTGCTGCCGCTGGCGACGGCGGTGACGCTCAACTACACGTCGGCGATCTTCCTCGCCATCTGCCTGGCGCTGGCCGGCGTGCGCCTGCGTGTCGGCATGCTCGGGGCGCTGGCGACCGGCCTTGCCGGGGTCACGCTACTGCTCAAGCCGATCCTGAATGCCGATCAGTTCGGGGCGGGCCTGATCGGTCTCGCCTCGGGTGTGCTGGCAGGTATCGCCTATTTCAGCGTGCGCGAACTTGGCGCCCGCGGCGAACCCGAAGAGCGCACGGTGTTCTACTTTTCTCTGGTTTCGACGTGTTGCGCCGCGCTCTGGCTGCTGTTCGGCGAACTGCATGCGGTCGACCCGCGCAGTGGCCTGCTTCTGCTCGGTGTCGCCGTCTTCGCGACGCTGGCGCAACTGGCCATGACGCGCGCCTACACGCGCGGCAAGACGCTCATCTCGGCGGCGCTGGCCTACACGACGGTGATCTTTTCGAGCCTGTTCGGCGTGCTGTTCTGGGACGAGGTGCTCGATGCATCGGTCTGGTTCGCCATCGGGCTGATCATCGTGTCGGGCATCGCGGCGACGCATTTTTCCCGCGCCAGCCCCGGCGAACAGGATTAAACTGGTAATAAACTACAGCGGAGATCTGCAATGATTGTCATCGACCAAAAACCTCAGCGGGTCAGCGTTTCCGTCTTCGGCGAATTCACGCTGGCCGATTACAAGGAGTTCGAGGAGGTCGTCAATTACAAGGTCAAGTTCGAGGGGCCGGTCGACCTGTATTTCGACCTGAGCCAGATGGCCGACCTGACCATCGATGTCGCCTGGGAAGAGATCAAGTTCTCGCGCGCCCATCCCGACGACTTCAAGCGGGTTGCGGTGGTTACCGACAGCCAGTGGGTCACCTGGAGCGCGTGGCTGTCGCAGACCTTCGTCAGTGCCGATGTCGAGGTCTTCGACAGCGCCGACGAAGCCATTTCCTGGCTGGACTCCGGGCAATGAGCTTCACGACGCTGGTCGATGTCGCCACGCTGGCGGCGCATGTCGACGCTGCGGACTGGCGCGTCGTCGACGTGCGGCATCAGTTGTCCGACACCGGCTATGGCGAGCGTGCGTATGCCGAGGGTCACATCCCGGGGGCGGTATTCCTCCATTGCGACCGCGACCTCTCGGGGCCAATGAGCGGGGGCAACGGCCGCCATCCCTGGCCCGAGCGCGAGCGCCTGGCGGCGCGTCTGGGAGAGGTCGGCATCGGCCCGCAGGCGCAGGTTGTCGTTTACGATGACGCACAGGGGATGATTGCCGGGCGCCTGTGGGTATTGCTGCGCTGGCTGGGCCATGACCGGGTGGCCGTGCTCGATGGCGGGTTGCAGGCCTGGCTGGCGGCCGGCGGGGCGATGACAGCGCTGCCGCCAAGTGTGCACGCGGTTGCCTTCGAGGCGAACGAGGGAGACGGCCCGGTCACGGCCAATGAGGTGCTGGAGCGCCTCGGGACGCCCGGCATGAGACTGGTCGATGCGCGCAGCCCGGATCGTTTCCGGGGCGAGAACGAAACCATCGACCCGGTTGGCGGTCACATCCCCGGCGCGGTCAACCGCTTTTTCCGTGACAATCTTCGGGCCGACGGGCGCTGCAAGCCGGCCGCCGAGTTGCGTGCAGAATGGCTCGCCGTTCTCGCCGGCGCGTTGCCGGAGAAGGTCGTTCATCAGTGCGGATCCGGGGTCTCGGCCTGCCACAACATGCTGGCCATGGAAATCGCCGGCTTGCCGGGGTCGCGCTTGTATGCCGGTTCGTGGAGCGAATGGTGCGCCGACCCCGGGCGACCGGTTGCGTGATGAAAAGGTCAAGATCAGGTTTTTCTCGGCAAACATTGTCGCAGGTCAATGCATCGCTCGGGCGCTTGCGACTTAATGTTTCATTAAGCAATCCAAGTGATGAAAGGTGAACCATGTTGACGCTGCAAGACTGCATCGAACTGTCCGAACTGACCGAGGAAGAGATTCTCGCCATCTCGGAGCACGAGCACATACCGGAAATGGTGGCCCTCGAACTGGGCAACTACCTCATTCATACGGAAGCCGGCGAAAGGCGGATCAAGGCGATGATCGCCGATGACATCAAGCATGCACAGGACACCGGCAACTCCGAACATGCCGCGGTTCTCAAGAACGTTCTGAAGCACTATCTGGAGCATCACGCCAACGCTGCCTGAGCGCTGGCGGAGCATTGGTTCCGGGGGCGAAGCGCCTGTTGCTTTTTCGCAACTCGCGCGACGGGGTCTGCGATGGCCGGCGACGACGCTGGCCGGAAGTGCACTGACGATCGACGGGAAACCGATGCGCGTTGCGAACCGAAGCGGGCCAGTCAGCGTCATGCCGGGTGCGCAGCTTCCGACCGGGAAGGTGTTGACCGGGCCAGCGCCCAGGCGACGTGTTCGCGAACGATCGCCGAAGGGTGGTCGGCACGGACGAGCAGCGCGCGGCGCGTTTCGGCTGAATTGCCGGCATTGCCCAGGGCCACGGCGATATTGCGCAACCAGCGCACATGGCCGATGCGGCGGATCGGGCTGCCCGCCAGCCGTTCGTTGAATTCGCCTTCGGTCCAGGCAAAAAGGTCGACCAGGCGGGCTTCGTCAAGTCCTTGGCGCGCCGCGAATTCCGGGTCGCCCGACTGCGCGAAGCGGTTCCACGGGCAACAGATCTGGCAGTCGTCGCAGCCGTAGATGCGGTTACCGAGCAGCGGCCGGAATTCCTCGGGAATGCTGCCGGCCAGTTCGATGGTCAGGTAGGAGATGCAGCGTCGCGCATCGACACGATAGGGCGCGGTGATCGCCCGGGTCGGGCAGACGTCGATGCAGGCGTTGCAGTTTCCGCAGTGATCCGCGACCGGTGTGTCGGGGGGCAGCGGCAAGTCGCAGTAGATCTCGCCGAGAAAGCGCCAGGAGCCTTGCCGCGAGAGCAGCAGCGTGTGTTTGCCGCGCCAGCCGAGACCGGCCTGTTGCGCGAAATGCACTTCCATGACCGGCGCCGAATCCGAGAAGACGCGGTAGCCGAAGGGGCCGGCCAGCGCTGCGATCGCCGCGGCCAGGCGTTGCAGGCGGTGGCGCACGACCTTGTGGTAGTCGCGGCCCTGAGCGTAGCGTGAGATCGCCGCCCGCTCGGGATCGTCAGCGTTTTTTCCGTGCGGCAGGTAGTCGACCGCAGCCGAGATCACGGTCAGCGTCCCGGCGTGGAGCAGTTGCGGGTCGACGCGCAACTCGGCGTGACGGGCCATATAATCCATTTCGCCGTGGCAGCCGGCAGCCAGCCAGTCGCGCAGATGCTCCGCCGCGCCCGCGGTGCCGGCCCGGGCAAAGCCGAGGGCGGCGAAACCCTGTTCCCGGCCGGCCTGGCGGATGGCCTCCTTCAGCGCCGCTTCGTCCAGCGTGGAGTTCGGATCATGCATAGCCCCGATGGTACCGCCGTTTTCCCCTTGCCCGACGAGGCTGCCACGCAGCGCCTGGGACAGATTCTGGCGCCGGCAGTGCGTCCGGGAATGGTGATTTATCTCGAAGGCGACCTCGGTGCGGGGAAAACGACACTGGTTCGCGCCCTGATTCAGGCGCTCGGTCATCAAGGTCCGGTGAGAAGCCCGACGTATTCTCTTGTTGAAGTTTACGTAATTTCGAGCTTATACTTATATCACTTTGATTTTTATCGTTTCGAGTCACCGGAGGAGTTTCTCGATGCGGGCCTTGATGAATACTTCAGCGACAACACAGTCTGCCTGGTCGAATGGCCGGAGCGGGCGCTGGGTTACGTGCCCGCGCCCGACCTGCGGTTGCGTCTCGAGCATGCAGGTTCCGGGCGTTTCCTCGAAGCCGTCGCAGAATCACAGGAGGGGCAGCAATGCATAAGGGCCATCAACACAGCCGCGGGCGACGGCAGCTTCTGCGCTATGCCGGCGCCTCGCTGATCGTCTCAGTATCGTCGCTGGCGGGTGCCGCGGCGAAGCGTCCATCCGTGCTTTCAGTACGCATCTGGCCGGCGGCCGACTACACCCGGGTTACGCTCGAGCACGACGCGCCGCTGAAATTCACGCATTTCACGGTCGACAATCCCGACCGGCTGGTCGTCGATATCGAGGGCGTCGAGTTCAACAGTGTCCTCGACAGCATCGCGCGCAAGGTGACGACCGACGATCCGTACATCAAGCTCTTGCGGGCCGGGCGCTACAAGCCGGGTGTCGTGCGCTTGGTCATGGACCTCAAGGGCAAGGTCGCGCCGCAGGTGTTCGAAGTCAAGCCGGTCGGCGAATACGGTTATCGCCTGGTGCTCGATGTTTATCCGGTGACGCCGGTCGATCCCCTGATGTCGCTGGTCGAGGGGCGCAAGGATGCCGTCGAGCCGTTGCAACTCGATGCCGAGCCAAAGCCTCAGGAGGCGCCGACCCCGACCAGGAAGGCCGAGACCGCGCCGGCGCCCGAAGCTCCCGAAATCCGGACAACCCGCAAGTCCGGCAAGCCGATCGTCGACCGGCTGGTCACCGTCACCCTCGATCCCGGGCACGGCGGCGAAGATCCGGGCGCCATCGGGCGCGGTGGAACCTACGAGAAGACCGTCACGCTGGCGGTCGCCAGGCGCCTCAAGGCGCGCATCGACGCCGAGCCGAACATGCGCGCCGTGCTGACGCGCGACTCGGATTTCTTCGTGCCCCTGCAGATGCGCGTGCAGAAGGCGCGCCGGGTGCAGTCGGACCTCTTCCTGTCGATCCACGCCGACGCCTGGGTCAAGCCCGATGCCCGCGGTTCGTCGGTGTTCGTCCTGTCGGAGCGCGGGGCGTCGAGCACGCAGGCGCGCATGCTCGCCCAGCGCGAGAACGATGCCGACCTGGTCGGTGGCGTCAATCTCAGCGCCAAGGACCTGTTCCTCGCCCGCACCCTGCTCGATCTGTCGCAGACCGCGACGATCAACGACAGCCTCAAGCTGGGCAAATACCTGCTCGGGGAACTCGGTTCGGTCAATACGCTGCACAAGACGAGTGTCGAGCAGGCCGGCTTTGCCGTCCTCAAGGCTCCGGATATTCCTTCGGCCCTGATCGAAACCGCCTTCATCTCCAATCCCGACGAAGAGCGCCGCCTGAATGACGATGCTTATCAGAACAAGCTGGCCGACGCCATCGTCCGTGGCGTGAAACAGTACTTCATCAAGCATCCGCCCGGCCCGAAGGCCAAGCTGGCGAGCATTGCCTGACCGGCTGAGAATACGGTCGTCGCCGGCCAGCCGCGGAAAAAAGGAGCCCGCACGCGGCGGGCTTAAATCCGTCCAGAGGACTGGAGGAGGAGACAGCTCTACTATACACATGGGATTGTTGCGGCGCAACAATTATTTTGCTATCGCGCGCTTTCGCGTCGCAAAAAAGGCGAAAGCCCCTTGAGGGGGGCAAGGGGCTTTCAAGGCGGCCGGGTTTTGGGAGGGGGAGAGGTGAGCCGCCTAGGCTGAAGGGCTTCAGCGCATGTGTGCAAGATAGCGGTGTTCGGCTGCCGACTCAAGTAACGGATTGCAACAGTTTGTGGGCACTATGTACCGCGGGCGTCGGTCAGTGTGCGGCGGACGCGGTCGCGAGTTATCCCGAGGCCACGCGCTATGACCATGGCCGGGCACAAGCCGGTATAATTCCCATTTTTTCGGGCATCAGATGCGGGTTCTACGCGGCTTTTCGCGCCCGGTAGCGGGGCCGACGGCGTTGGCGATCGGCAACTTCGACGGTGTTCATCTCGGCCATGGCGCCCTGCTGGGCCGCCTGCGCGACATCGCCGCGGAGTCCGCCCTTCCCCCGACCGTGCTCACCTTCGAACCGCATCCCCGCGAATTCTTCAGTCCGGCCCTGGCGCCGGCGCGCCTGACGACCTTCCGCGAGAAGATCGAACTGCTTGCCGAGGCTGGCGTCGAGCAGGCCATGGTCTGCCGCTTCAACGCTTCGTTTGCGACTCTTTCAGCCGACCAGTTCATCGACCGGGTGCTGGTGCGCGGCTTGCGCGTCCGCCACCTGATCATCGGCGACGATTTCCGCTTCGGCAAGGGGCGCGCGGGTGATTTTGCGCTGCTGCAACAGGCGGGTGAACAGCGCGGCTTTGCCGTCGAGGCGATGGGCAGCGTCACGGTCGATGGCGAAAGGGTCTCCAGTTCCGGCGTCCGCAGCGCGCTGGCCGCGGGCGACATGGAGCACGCGGCACGCCTGCTCGGCCGGCCGTACATCATCGATGGCCAGGTCGTGCATGGCGAGAAGATCGGCCGCCAGCTCGGCTTCGCCACCGCCAACCTGCGCATCCGGCACAATCCGCTGCCGATGACGGGCGTCTTCGCCGTCGCGGTCGGCGGCATCGGCGACAGGCCATTGCCCGGCGTTGCGAACCTCGGCATCCGCCCCACCGTCGGCGGCACGCGGCCCCTGCTGGAGGTGCATCTTTTCGATTTCGACCGTGATATCTACGGCGCCCACATCTCCGTTCGTTTCGTGCATAAACTGCGCGACGAACGGCGCTTCCCGGATTTCGACGCCCTCAAGGCGCAGATCGCCGCCGATGCCGCGGCGGCGCGGACCCATTTCAAGCTGTGAACACGCAAAATGGCTGACTACAAGGAAACCCTGAACCTTCCCGATACCCCGTTCCCGATGCGCGGCGACCTGCCGAAGCGTGAGCCACAGTGGGTGGCGCAATGGCAGGAGAAGCAGGTCTACCGGCGCATCCGCGAGATCAGCGTCGGCCGCCCGCGTTTCGTCCTGCACGATGGCCCGCCCTACGCCAACGGCGACATCCACATCGG